>Ga0065711_1004510_pt1 | contig 24253 bp, 19 predicted proteins | sample Hoacrofraction12_FD_59098 | JGI IMG/M metagenome (GOLD analysis project Ga0065711, IMG submission 59098) | Hoatzin crop microbial communities from Cojedes, Venezuela - Epithelial fraction 12 v2 (version 2) | ecosystem: Host-associated > Birds > Digestive system > Esophagus > Crop | place... | reverse complement strand
GGGGGGGCCCGGGCGCCGCGTTCGAGCCGGCCGGGGGCCGCCAGCTCCGAGCCTGGGGCGGGAGCAGCGGGGGGCCCGCTGTCCGTCGGGGGGCCCGCTGTCCGTCGGTCAGGGCGTCGGTGCACGCAGCCGGCCTGATCCGCTGCTGCGCGTTACCCGAACGCTGCGCGGTCAGCTCGTAGGAGGTTGTCCTTAGCTGCAGGGAAAGTCGGCCGCAAGGTTTGCCGCTCCCCTACGGGGCCAGTTCAGGCCAGGCGTCTCGGAAAGCCTCGTGGCTGTCAGATTTCAGCCCGCTGGCAAGAGGCTGCGCTCCCGCGCGTCGCACCGGTGGTGTCCTCTTACCTCGCTCACGTGAGCTGCGTGAAGACCATTTCAAACTCTGTTAGCTTATCGCCACGCCTCACGACAGAGAACATTTGTGACATTTTACAGACGTGTTTGAACGTTTGGCGGTTTGTTAAGCAGTGAAAACGTTGGTTACCTGGATTATTAGGAAAAAAAAAAAACACCTTTAAAAATCTGAATTTTACATCGTTCATCACTGCTGAGATTCGGCCCCTGACGCGGCGGGCTGTACGGTGCCGGTGCCTGGCCTCACTGTGCCCTGCTGGCTCGCCTGTGTGCCTGCCCCGGGCCAAGCACTTGCACTGCGGGCGCTGGAGGAGAGCATTTCTTTTCTTTCGCTGTATTGACTGGAATATTTGTAACTTTTATGAAGCTTCTGTTTGTCACATCTTTTAAAAAGCCGCCTATTGGCAAAGTTCTAAGCGCCAGTGCTGAGCTTCAGAGCTTGGTGGTCTCTTTAACGTTTAAAGTAGGTGGTTATTATTCACTTATTATGGTTACTAGTTGTTAAGTTGTTAACAGTTATTATTTAGTAGTACTTATAAACTCGTAATAGCTGAGAACTAGTTTCTAGTTTGACCCCCCTTTCTGCTCTGCTGCTGTCCCATACTGTCCTCAGAAAGCTCACCCTGTCCCCCAGAAGTATTTCAACACTGGGATTAGATGGACCAGTTGATGCTACAAACTGGAATTAACCCTTGGTTTTCCTGTTGCTGGCTGGGGTAAACGCGAGCGGCTTTTCCTCTGAAGATGGCCGACTTGATCCCGAAGGGTCAGGGCGTTGTTCCCAAGGGATGTCCGCCCCGCGACCCGTTGGGCGCGGGTCTGCGAATGCCCCGGGCGGCAGCGGGCTGGTGGTGCGGGCTGGGAGGGGCTGGGCCGTGACCTGTGACGTGTCTCCTCTCTGCCCCCAGCAATCTGCGCATCGGGCTGGGCTCAGGAGTTTCATCCGCTACGGCTGGCGCTGGAGCTGGAGGGTGGCTGCGTTTGTGACAGTGTTCAAGTAAGTGTTTCCCTGTGGCAGCGGGAGAAGAGCTGCCTGGTGCTCAAGCAATAGTGGCAAGGAGCCCTTCGTGCTGGCAGTGCCCGCGGCTCCTGGAGAGACTGCTGGTGCTTGGTGGAGGCTCAAAGCCTGTTCACGGAATCACAGAATGTTAGGAGTTGGAAGGGACCTCTGTGGGTCATCTAGTCCAACCCCCCTGCCGAAGCAGGGTCACCTACAGCAGGCTGCACAGGACCACGTCTAGGCAGGTCTTGAGTATCTCCAGAGAAGGAGACTCCACCACCTCACTGGGCAGCCTGTTCCAGTGCTCCATCACCCTCAGAGGGAAGAAGTTCTTCCTCATGTTCAGGCGGAACTTCACTGTGTTGACAGTGAGTCTGATTGATAAGGCGTGAACGTGAAGAGGATTTAACCTTTTGTAATTATCCCAGGATCCGAATCTTCTAATGAACCAACACGGAAACTAAAACTGGAAAAGCCCTGTTCCTTGTGTCTAATCCATACTGCTGTTGACTTCAGTAATGTTCTTCCCTGTACTTGACGGCTGCTTTCTGCTGTTGCTTCATCTCTTTTTTTTTTCTTTTTGTGTTTTTCTCTGGGAGAGTGTTACAGTGTGTTGGCTGTTTCTGGAAGAGCTCTCTATCCCATGCTAGTTTTTCTCCTTTTTGTTATGTCTCATTACTCCTAGTTCGTATACACTAGCATTACTCACAGTTCTTTGCTCTCGTCCTCAAATGCCTGCAGCTGATTGTCTTGTCACTAAGCAGCTGCTGAGCATCAGCCCTGCCCACTGTATGTGCCTCTTTAGGCCTTCAGATTCCCCCCCCGCCCAACGCAGAGAGCGTTCCGCTTCCCTGTCATTTTTCCCTCAGACGTGTCGGTGCATTGCTGACAAGGTAGCATCAAACTAAGCGCGCTCTTCCAAACAAAGCCCTTTTAAATTAGGAAAATCTCCTTCCCTCATGTTCAGAATGGCAAATTCGTGTGTAGTCCTAAACCTGCATCGGCTGCAGATGTGCAGGTGTGTTCTGTTTAAATTCCCCTGCTGCTTTTAAGATACCAGCAGCATTGACTGGCATTGTTTTATATTTCCAGCTCCCTAGTTTCTTTGTTCCTTTCTGAGTTTCTTCCTCGACCTCTCCGTGGCTCCTTTTGGCTTAGTGTCCGTTCTTAGGTTGAGTTAGCGTACCGTTTGCTTTCTCTCCTGGAGCGTTTGATTTCTTCAGATGTTCCTGGGCTGGAGGTGTCGCCTCGCCGTCTTCCACCAGGCGTCTCCCGTGCGGTCGGGTCGTCGCCCTGCTTCACCACCCCTGTGGAAAAGGCTGTCGCAGCAGACACTTGCCACTCGCCGTTAATTGTTGCTGTAAAGCCCAAGTTGAAGTTTTTCTCCTGCGGTTGTGCGAATTTTGAGTTTCACAGTTTAGGACCAGATTGTTTAGTTTTACCATATACAAAGGTGGCGTGACAGCCCTGGGAAGGCGAGGAAGGTCACCATTGACTTGTAGGTGTCACGCAGGAGGCTCACTAAAATGCTGGGGAGGATGCAGCTGCTGAACTGAGCACAGTTTGGGGCTTAACTGATGTTTTTGGAGGAGATGGGGTACCTGCCCTGGCGGGAAATCTCATGCCACAAGAGCAGGTGACCCTGCTGACATCATGAGTGTGACTTAGCTCTGGGAGGTGGGGACCGACTACATCAGGCAAGATCTTACTGAGTCACGGATTCAGCTTCAGGGGGTAAAGGTGCTGCGTCAGGACTGGCTGAGTGACAGGACCTTTTCATTGCTCAGTTCCTTTTATCCTCGAATATACGGTGGAAAAAAAAATCTTTGATTAAAAAGAAAGAATATCCCAAATCCAGGCCGGAAATCCTGGTACCCCGCGGGCTCTGGCTGTGCAGCTGCCTGCGGTGAGGTCGCAGGAGTCCAGGCGCTTGCGGCTGGCACGTGTGCGCTCTGGGCAGAAGGGCAGCTCTGAGGCAGCTGGAGGTCGCTTGAGGGCTGGCTGGATGAAATCCGGCTTCGTTTCGGGCTGTGCTTTGCTACCTGTCTTCTTCCACGTGCAGCTGCTGACGACTTCTTGTGCCTTGTCTTTGCAGCACTGTGAGCACTGGTCTGTCCGTGTACCGCAATAAAACCACCGTCGGTAATTTCGCTTCGGCAGGAGGTAAGGCTGCGCTGTCTTTGTGAACTTCTCTCTTTAGGAGCAAAGGTGATGAATGGAACAGCAAAAGCAGAGATCGGTATCTCCTGGATTTGAGCAGGTCTCTAGCTCCTGTGCTCCTGGGTTTTTTTTCCTGTTCCGCCAGCTGCCGTTGTGACTTTGCTCCGTTGTTTAACTGCCGTGGGCCTTTATCTGTAACAGAGAGATAGCGACGCACTGCTGAACCCGTTGGGGAGTTTAGTGGTGATCAGTTCGTCTTCAGAATACTCGCTGGAGTTTTTGGGGTGAAAAATGCTTGTGCAGGGTAAAGGCCACACGTAGTGCTCACCCTGCTCTCATAACCACCTATTTGGCAGGGAAAGCATTTCTTATTCCCGCTCTCTGTTACCAGTTCAGTGCGCTGTTTGTAAACTGCCCTTCTCATGTTAAGATTTGCATCTCTGCTTTTGGCAGTGAGGCCCCGGGTAAGTGATCTGCTTGTTCACTTTTACTGGCTCTGTTGCCCTTACAGTCGGATACGTGTTTCGCTGGTCTTTTCTGCCTTACGTGGCAGGTACTATTATTAGCTGCTGTTGAGTAGTAAAAAGAGAGGGGGGAGGGATCGTGCGCCAGCCTGGAGAGCGCTCAGTTTTACTTTCATTGATACTTTTACCTCTTAGCATTTCTCGGGGAGTTTTCCTGAAGCAGAAGGAGCTTTGTGCCGTGTTTTAGTGCAGAGACCCCGTGGATAAAGACCTGGGGAAGTGTTGCAGCGGCAGCTCAGCTCTGGCTGTGGAAGTGCCTGCCTCTCCGGCCGCGGGGACCGTGTGCGAGGGTCCTTCCCGCTGGCCACGGCGCTTGGTTTCCGCTCTGTTAAGAGTGGGTGTCAGCTCACGGAGAGGAGAAGTGCAGCAAAGCAGCTCCCTCCAACCGTACGTGATGGCGGGGGGGGCTGTTTGCGGTTTCAGTGGGTTTGTGGTTTTTTCAGCCTTCACAGGAGCCCTCTTCAGAATGCACTTGGGCCTGCAGGGACTGGCAGGCGGCTTCGTGTTCGGAGCGGCGTTCGGGTGAGTTGTGACTGCTGACAGCGAGTGGTTGAGACGCGGCTACTCTGTAAGGGTGTTCGTTAGGCGGTGGCCTCACACACCAGGCCTTGACTCATAGGTGGGGCTACAGAAACTTCCCTTCCTCTCCCCTTGAGGGATTTTCTGTATCTCTCTTGAGACCTCATGATGATGACTTTTCTTCCAACCTATAAATTGGTTTTTTTTCTTCTCTTTTTCTTGATTTGTGTTTTGCTGCTTCCTCAGTGATAAGGACTCTCTGCTCTCAGTAGAGCATCTTAGTTGCTGCTATTTGCTTATTAGAGGAGATACTAACTGTTGTTCAATAGGAAATTACGAGGATGGGTCATAGATATGTCTCCTGTCCCGCTTCCTTGGCGTGCTCCCTGGTGAGCCCAATGGTTGTGCGCAGAACCACTGGACATCTGTTTTACGGAACTGTGGTGTCTGTGGGTAAAGGCAGGAGTGTAAGAGAGACAGCTTCTGAGCTCCCTTCTCAGCTGCATCAGCAACTGCTCCTGCAGCAGCTCAGAAGCCAGACGGCGCACAAGGGGTGTTGGATGTCACGATGACGCCTTTTGAAAAAGGTGACACCCTGGGAACTGCCAGCCCCTAGGTTAGGAATCTCTGTAAAAATGATTTTTTTTACGAAATAGGCTCCATCAAAGCCTAAATGTGGAGCAGCAGCCATTGGGAAACGCTGAGGAAGAAGCTGCGTGGTTGGGCTGCACAACCCAAGGCTGTAAGGTGGCACATCTCCTCGTGTATATCTTGCAGTCATCTGTCTCCTAAAGCTCCCTGGGACCTGGAGGAACCCATTGTTCTCTCTCAAGGGGTCTGTCCATCAGGACAATGACCTCTTGACTGCGGAGAAGTCTGACTTTTCAAGCAGCACTGGGATTTCTTCTCAAAGCACTGACTTGTGAATATCCTCACAAGCAAATTTGGGGATCCTGCCTGGACAAGCGAATGAGCTTTGTGTGTGCTACCTGGCTCCGTCAGGGTGATGTCAGCTGTGGGCGTGCCTGCAGGCAGCCTAGGGAGCTTTACCAGTGCTCCAGAGCCAGGCAGAAGCTAAGCAGGGGTGTGACTGTCTGCATTATGGGCTAGGTGACCTACAGGGGTTGTCTGGGGACCTTAAATCCTTCCACCGCTTTTCCCTGTGACTGCCTGTCAATGAGTAAATTCAAAATACGTTATCGAAGGGGCTACACTGAGTCACAGGCGAAGACAGGCTGTGTTTGGTGGCTGGCAGTAGGAGTCCTTTAGTCTGTGGTGTGGTGTGAGCATTGGGGAACGTTGCGCTCTGCTGATCCGATGGCTGGCCCCCGCATGCTCCTTTTGGTGATGCCAGTAAGTTATTACTGTTGTGTGTCCCCTGGGTGACTTGTGACCTTTCTGCTTCCTCCTCTAGGATCCCTGCAGGAGGCCTCTTAATGGTGATGCAGAAGCTTGCCGGTGAGACCTTGCAGGAGATGAGAGACCGTGAGCGCCGGGAGCTGTACGAGCAGAAGTTAGCAGAGTGGTAAGGGGCCGCTCTGCCTGTTCGAGTCTGTGACTGGAAGTATGTCGAGGTCTGTGTGGCCCAGGCGTTTAAAGAAACCGTGACGCGCTAGGTTTTCTAAACCTTGGTTCTTCCGCTCTTCATCTTTTGGTGTGTTTGACATACCAGTCTGGCAACTGTTGATTTAGTCTTCCCAGTTAGGTGTTGTTGCTCATTTTGTAACAAGGTATTTTGTTAAAAATTCATGCCCTGCCCCAAGCCCAGTAACTGCATCACGTTTTCCCTTCTGCAGTGGCCGAGAAGACCAGCAGGACAAGCACTTTTGTATTTCTTTGCCAAAATTGAGCGAGGCCAGAACTCTGACTTTTCCTTCATTGCTGCCATCTTTCCATCCCTGCTAAAGAGAGGAAAGAAGGAGGACAGATGGAGGCTTTGGGGAGAAGAGGCTATGACACTGGCTGCATGACTTGCTAAAACTCACAAATAGTGCCAGTTCTAGGAGAAACTTTTCAAGAGCTGGGATTCTGCAGTGATGCCTTTGTCGGGAGGATAAAAGCACAAAATTACTTTGCTCTCTCTCTTCCTTCATTAGGCAATCCAGGCTGAATGTGACTGAAGTCTTAGGCCAAACGGAAAGCAATGCCCAGGGAGAACCGGAGACAGCAGGAGAATCCAGGAGCTACTGAGTCTTCCCCGGGTCTTTGTTGTAAGCAGCTGCAACGTATGTTGATTCTGCTTGTAAAAGGCTTTGGTCAAGGGGTCATGGAAGTCTGTGAACATGGTTGTAGCCTGTACACTCTTGAAAAGCATTTTGCAGAAAACATTGTGCATGGATGTGTATCACTGCAGAAGAGCTTGGAAGGGTCGGACCTGTTCCGCCTGAGAAGGTGGAAATGCAGACTCTGCCAACTAGGAAGTGTCACCTAGGTTTGGGCAGGGGGTGAGGGCAGCCCCAGAGCCTCTTCTAGAACCCATTTCACTGCTGGAAATGTCCAAACCACCAGCAATGTAGCAATATTCAAAGTAAAGGAGCCCATGAATAGTTTGGATGCTAAAGATACCCTGATTCCCGGAGCTAAGTATGCTCCGGTGAAAGCTGCTCTTCAGAACCTGCTGTCGGAGTGCCATACAGGCAGCACCAGAGCAAGCGGTGCTCCTCCTCTCGTCAGCCCCCTCCCACAGCTTGACTTGGCCTGGCTGGGACCAGTTCTGTTTTGTTGACATTGGTTTCTTCAGGCTTTTTGCGGAAAAACACACTTGGTTCCTACAGTACCTGCGGTATTTTTCAGTCAGTGTTGAGAGAGGGTGGAGGAGCTGGGAGTGATACGGAAATACCCGGAAAAAGACATGTTTTGGGTTCCTCAGTAGAAGGAATGACTTGTTTCTGGTGATGATGGTGGAAGAATTGGCACTGTGGACAGTTTTAACAATAATAAAAGAGGCTTCTGATTTCATTTGAAGGTTGGAAATCAGGCAATCACCGATCACCTTTGGGGGGAAATGTGGTTCAAGACACTCAATAAAGCCATCTAGCAGTGGTGATTGCGTCCATAAGCTCTTTGTGTTAATACAGTGTGTACTTTATGTTAGTCCAGTATTTGCATTAGAGGAATGTACTTGAGTGATACCCATGAGAAGAGCTCTGCGATGCCACCAGCGAGTGATAAAGTCTGGTGGCAGTGTCAGCCATTCCTCTGCCTGGGCAGTAACAAAGGCAAGAGCCAGCAAAGCGCCAGCGCTGTTTATTATTTTGTACCAGAGGTCAACTGTTAAGTGGTAGCTGTTACCTAGGAGCAGGGCTGCAGTTAGTGTAACATGGTGCGAACCCAGAAGGGCCTGGTGGCCCACCACCATTTCCCTCGGAGCAGAAGCTCAGAGTTCTGGGTCCCCTTGCTTTGTTGGGGCTTTTCTCCTACCAACGGGAATTACTTCCAGGCAGGGATTTGGGTCTCCTCCCCACAAGGCAAGAGTCGTCGGTCTGTTCTGGCTGAATGCTGCCTCCGTTACAGCTGATCACTGTTGGTTGGAATAGGAACAGTCGATACCACAGAGCGTGTTCCGCCCACCCAAAGCAGGTTTTTGGCACGGCTTCCTACCAAGAAGGTGGTGTGTTTTCCGAGTCCTGAAATGAGCAATGACCTCCACGTAGCTTGTTTTTCCATCGAAGAAATATCTGTGTTTCAGGGTTGCCATCAGCCAGCTTTGACTTTCCTTTTCTATGTGTAAGCGAAGGTTCTGAATAAGCAGAGGTACGGATATGGGTCTCCCCCTTCCCGTTTTAAGCTCTGCATGCGTTGGTGACAGTAGTGGTGTTGTCCTCTGCCCCCTCAGAAAACAAAATAGTAGGCTCTTCTGAGTCACATTTTTGCTATTGTGTTTACATGGCGAGGTTTTACCTTTTTTTAATTTTTCTTTTCTTTTTTTGCTGTTACGTCCCCACCCAATATCCCACACTCTTAACCTCTACAAGAGTTCTGATGACATTTAGCTGTGTAATTGCTCAGTCGTTCTCTATTCCTATGTAGCCGTATTTGATGTAATGTCTAAAGAACAGTAACTTTCTTGTGTCTGACCATTGGTGCAGGGATGTTCTTCCGTGGGAGGGTGAGCAGAGCCCCGGTGTAGTGGTTGTGTGGATTTGCTCTCGGTGTAGGGAAGGAGGGGCTGCTAGGTGTCCTTGTGCTGCACATCAGCAAGGGGAAGGTGAGACTTCCATCTGCACTCAAGATGAGTGGCTATTTTTTGCTCCGTTTTGTGCTGAATTTAGTTCCTTGCACTTCCTCATTTCTCGTATTCAAAGCCACTGTCCAAACAGGGAGTGAAGAGTTGGTTCCGAGCTTGTTTTTTAGATACAAATGTAAGGGATCCTTCATACCCCCACTCTCCTTCCCTCCCTCCCAGGAAGAGCGCAGCACTGAACTTACTGGTACTCCACTTCCAGAGTAGGTAACACAAGTATCAGGGATACAGTGAGAACATCTTACACTAGATTTTGCTTTCGCAGAGAACCTCCCTGTTTGGGAGGGAGAAGGAAGACCTGCCGCAAACTGAGCATCGAGCACCATAGCTACACTGCTCCGTTAATCCCTGACAAATCGACGAAAGTGAGATATGTGGAAGTTACAAGTCGGATACCCGACTGCCATTTTGTCGTTGCCGTAGAGCTGTGCCTTCATGCCAGCTGTACCTGTTACAGCTTTGTCAAGCGGCTGCATCACCTGCCTCGGTGCTACACAGCCTTCGTTTTTAGCAGCTGCAGAATGATGGCTGGGGCTCATGCATAACTGAAAGGCTCTACCACTCCCCAGCATATAGAACAGGCATCTTTTATTACTGAGGAAAGGAAACAGAGTTTACCATTTATTTTTTAATATAATTACAGAAGGAACCCCAGGAAAAAATGTGAGAGATATATATATAGATATATATATATATACAAAATACTTGCAATAAACTCAGCCGCTTACCTGGTACAAAGACCCGGGTATTAAGCTGAAAAGGTCTCACAGAAACCATTTGTGTGCAATTCACTGAATAACAGCAGAAGGCAATAGAAAACATGATTCATAGTATAAGTGCTTAAGTAAAAAATAAACTGAACGATCTGCCCATCAAGAATATAAAAAACGAACTGATGCTAGACATATTTGTTAGTGAAAATTTTTGTTTCCTTTAGAAGGAGTTACGGGAAGTGTCACAGGAGCGAGTCTGTGGTGACGTAGGGAGGTTTGGCACAGTGCAAAAGACAAACCCTTCTCCAGGACGCTGTGCAATCATCAGTCGGGAGCAGAAGTAGAGCATGGGATGGAGGGAAAACGTGCTGGCGCAACTGTCAGAGCTGTGCTGTGGTTGGTAAGGTGGAAACGCATCGTGGTTATAGCAGGCAAGGAAGCACCATGTTGAAAATGAGCAAAGTAAGTACAAAAAAGAGGGTGTTCAGCCTGTGAGAAGCTGGTAGTTTGTGCTGGAAAGAACAAGCGTAGACTGAAAGAAAAGGAAGCATGAAAAACCTGAGACGCCATTGCCTGTACACCGAGTCCTGCAATAAGGTCAGGCTGCTGTTTGGTAAAACTTTCTGTGTCATCTATGTTGTGCTTGCAACCAGAATGCACAAGTGCAAAGAGTGTTGTTTCCTTATCACCCACCTTACCTCCCTTTCTCTGTCAAAAAACCCTCCGCAAGAATGTTCTGAAGTTCCCATTTCACTTCATGCAATGGGAAAGCAGTAAAAAAGCTGATGGGGCAGCGTGAGTCTGCAGGAGTAGAAAGGGAGCAGTGTCTTATTTTTCACTAGTGCCTTGATCCCTGAGCCTCTTGTAGCTCAATCCTCTACAAACCGTTTCTAGCTTCCTCCAGCAATTTCTCCCTCGGTATGTACCTGCTAGAAAAGAGTGAAACGGATGGAGTATTTCTTTGCTGTATCCTGGCAAGATAAGCAGCTTAAGCAATGAAACATCCCAGAAAGACGACAGCATGGTGCTTTCAGACTTTTGTGTGCCCTGCTAACTACACACGCAGACAGAGCAGCGAGGGAATGGGTGCAGCCTGCAGTGGGACAGAGCAAAAGAGAACAACAGACCTGTCAAACTCAGGGCAGCGTTCAGTTAGGTTCATATGCAGAGCTGCTTAGGAAGCTTGTTGGGGCTTGGGGCTTCTTCCTCTTTTGCCCTCAAAATGAGAAACCACTTTTTCCTACACGGTAGGCAAGAATATCACCCAGATCAGATGAGTCCTATCCAGTGTTAGCATCCTGTCCTTCAAGTCCTGGCTGGGTAGGGAGAACGCTGGCAGAACGCAGCAGTCTTCAACGCAAAGTAAATCCCTATGTCGCTGTGAGAGACTCCCAAGAATCTGGAGAGCCCACCCTAACAAGTATTCCTAGGCAAATGTACGAACAGAAGCAGACCTGTATTTATGAAGCGAGGCCCTGAGTTACGTTTCATTACAGTAGATACATGTGAGTTAACCATGGAGTATTAGAGAAGTTTCAATGGGGCTTTACAAGGGTGGGTAGGAAGGAACAGGTATAAAAGCTTGTACATCTGTATGTGCCAAGGTGTGCACACGGGTGCACCATACGCACCACCACGGGCGGGCTGCGCCCTGTCAGATCTGCTCCTGTGTCTCTGAGTGGTTTAATGGCGGAGCTGCGCCTTGGCGCCCGGGTTGGCGAGGCCGTCCTTTCAGGAGAGAAAGGTTACGAGAACTTCTGCCACTGCTGTGGGTGAGCAATATTAGTTAGCTGTTAGGTGTGCCGTCAGTATGTACCGTTCCCTAAAGAGTTCCATAGCACTGAAAATAAGCGTGAGGCATATAGTCCCGCCTCAAGGTGCTTCTCCATGAAAAGTGTGTGCATTATTGCTCTTTAGGGGAGAAGGGAGATGTATCTGTAATGGTCAAGTCCAAATCCAAAGTCCTCCAGCACAAAGAACAGTACTGGCAGATACCCATGCAAGGCTGAATACAAAACAAGTTTTAGCTGCTCCCAGTCACAACGTGGAGGCACAGCCCGACTTCAGGTTGTGTATGTCGGGGTCTGGGGTCTCCCAAAGGCCAGCTCTGCCTTGCTAAAAGGGTAGGTGGGCCTGGGCCACCTGCTAGGGCTCTGCAGGCCCCCTGATTTTCATAAAGGCAGCAGAAGAGCCAGAGGATCCCAAACTCTTGAACTGGTACGCTGGAGCAGTGCGGTGCTGATGACTTTCTTCTGCCCCACTGCAGGAACACGGAGGGTCCTCGCAGCTGGAATTCCAGCGACCCAGTTGTAACGATACCCCCGCACAGCTTCTGTGGCGTAGGCGGGGTTTTGTATTCAGTCACACGAGACTGTGTTGTCAGTCTTCTTGAGCAGAGTTTTCTACTGCTGTCATCCCCTTGCAGAGAGCCAAGGGGTCAACGCAATAAGCATTGCTGTACAACGAACAGTGGGGACTGCGGTGCGGAATACACAGGATAAGAAACCTGAGGGACACAAAAAAAAGATTTTACTCATTTTACCCCCCTTCTTCTTAATCCTAAACCTAAGCCAGAACGTTGCAGAGCTGAGACAAACGGGGACCACCTGCAATGGCCCTCCACAAGATGGCTCCTGTCACAGTAAAGCCAGAGCTGGGCAGGGCTGGGAAGCTCAAGCCAGGCGCTGCGGTGAGCTACAGGCTGGCCCGACGCTGACTGTGCGCACCTTCGGGGCCGTACAGAGGTGCCACCCCTCTGCGATGCGGCCATGGCTAACGAATGTGCTATCCTATTGCTGCGGTGATGGCTAACGAATGTGCTACCCTGCTGAGGCAGCAACAGGGCCCGGCTCAGCGCATCATGCGGTTATGAGGTGACGGCCATCAATATGTTGTCCTAAGGCGCAGCTTCCATCCCTGTCCTCGGGCAGCAGCCGTCCCGGGCGCTGGAGCTGGGAAACACTAGCCACTTGCAGAAAAAGCCTGGCAAACTTTTGTAACAAAAGAGGAATGTGGCAGAATGGATTTATTCAGTAGGTGAACTCCTGCTGCTCCCATCACAAAACCCCCCAGAATTCATGCTAACCAAGGCTCTAGTGTCTGTTCCAGACAGGGCCTTCCCCAGAGGAAACCATGAGTGGGCGGTCAAGTTTGGAAATGAGATGAGCAGCCTGAATGATAGTTTCCCCTCCTTTCCCTCTCAAAAACGTTCAGCTTTTAGATTATTGCAACACACAGCGTGACAAATTCACGACTTCTTGGACCCTACAGCTGTTTACAGCATTACCCTGGCAATTCAGCGTGCTGTGGTGAGAGCAGGAAATGCAGTCACCTGGATAATGATGCCAATAAGAACAGTTAGCTGCTAATCTTGCCTTAAGCCTCTTGACTTGAAAAATGTCCTTTTGGAGGACACGGCCCTGAGCACAGCTGAGCTTTCAAGTCAAAATGAATATACCGCTTTGTAGTCATAAACCTTGGTCAGCCAGAATTTTCCCCAGCCCATCCTTCACAACACCTCATTATTGAAAGTAATTAATTTTAAAATACCAATATTTTCTGGGCAAGTCTTAGAGGGAAACTTTCCCTTCTCCATTCCTCCAGCTGCTGAAGGGAATGGAAATTGTCTCAGAAGTGGTCTGCATAATCTTACTGGGAAAGCTGGAGTCATTCTCTCATCATTCACCTCTCCCTCACCACCATTTTGTCAATCCTTTATTTCCATCATCAGTGATGTTCCCATGTTTGTGCATCAAATCAGGCACATAGCTCATGCCATCCACGCAGGGCCCATTCTACAGAGAGCAGCTTAGCAGCCTGATAAATTCAGTCCTATAACATTTTCCACTAGATTCATTTCCAGAAGTTTGAAATAACCCAAACAAAGCAATGCCCCACAAGCAACATGAGCATCATGTGTCTGAGTTGGCAACAGGGCCCTACCGCTTGTATTTACCCTAAAGGACAGCACGCACTCATATTAAAAGCTCTACATGGTTTTGTGAGCTAACATTGCAAAAGAATCTAATAGGATTTGAGAAGCAATTTTGCCAAGAGAAGAACGGTGAAGAAAACTACCTGCAAATGTGATCTGGTCATACAGATGATGTTTCACATGTCACTTTAGAGCTCACGGGTAGCTTCTTACATTCTTTCACACCCTCTTCCACTGAATCCTCAGGCTTACAACAGTGAGAACAGACTGAAAAAGAAGATCCCTCATTAGTATTTGGAATTCCAGAAGACATAAAAGTGCTGAATCCAAGTGTCTTCTTCTACAAAGTAAAGTATAGCTGAGAGGAGAGAAGAAATGAAGGAAGAAGAAACCTTTTAGGTCTAGTTACTTCTGTTTTTCCTTGGCAGGACTAACCCCTGCAGTACATCTGAATATGGCTGGCCCTTAGCCATAGTCTGATCTGATAGAAAGCTCTGTTATATATCAACGTTATCTATATAGTGTCGTATGGATAAAACAGTTCTCATTAGCATAGGGCTAGGGCCTCAGCCTGGCACAAAGCCAGCTTGCTGCATGCTAAGGCAAGGTCAGAAGGGAAATAATGGTAACAGTTACATGTCACTAAATGTGGTTTACCATGCGAGTGAAAGAACGCCAGTGTTAGAACCAGCCAAGCAACTCTTTCGGTGCTTTAAAAGGAGCTCAGATTAAACACATCCCCTTAGTATCTCAGCATCTATGAATGACTTTTTAATAATTCAAAACTAATCTCTCTGTAATATTACAGCAAATTGTACTTGCACAAACTTTACAACGTGGATCTTAAGCTATTCTTTAAGTGACCTCTAATCCTGGTCTAGTCTTGGTGCTTTGTGTTAAATGAAGGCCAGAAAAAAAATGTAGAGTTTCCCTTCTTAAATTACTGCAAAGATAAGCAAGTTAGTTAGGCTGTGAGCTCCTCAAAGCAAGGGTTTGTAAACCTCAACAAAGCATCTGCACGTTTTGGTCGCCACCACAATCACGCATCTGAGAACTCTTCTTTCCGTTTTTGCGCTATCTTTCTATTCTTCCCTCCCACACTTCAGCTCTTCGAAGCATGGCTTTCTGAGCTCAGAAACCACTCTTAGCATCAAGGCAGCTCCGGACTCAGCTTTCCATGTGCCAGACCAACAGAGGTACTCTCAGACCTGTTCTGAGCTCCCACAACAGCTCTTGAAAGGTGACCTGTAGCAACACCAGCAGGAAGCACTCTTAGGACAGGTATTTCCCTTCCCAGACAGGTGGCAATGCACAGCAGCACTGAAATGTGACAGCTGTACAAACTGGGAAGTTGGATTGAAACTCTAGCTTCAGTTTTTTACAGTGTATGCCTGGTCTGGGAAGTGGCTGTACAAACCAGCACCACCTGACTCGGCAAATCTACTCCCTGTGCATATTAGGAGAATGGGACTGAAAGGGAAATTGCGTTTTATGCAGCCATGTCCCGTGCTGTTGCAGGTGATCACGTTCTACTACATTGGTATGCTTTTTATGTCTACTTTAAAAGCAATTTTGTTTCTATATAAAAGGCTATCTCAGAATGCTCCAGAATCTTACTAATTTAATGGTAAGGAACCTTTTAATTTCCAGCCTATATTTGTTTAGACCCAAGTCTTCCAATTCTAGTTCATTTTCTCCTATAATTAGAAGTTCATTATCCACACAGCTAACAGCACAGGCTGTGATAAGCTGTGATTTTCTTGGTTTCAACCTGCTTGCTGCTTTCCCATTGACATATTCCCCAGGAAACAGCAGGGGAGAACAAGCATGGGTGTCACAGGGGCATGAGTGGAAAATGAGGAGGTGCACAGGTGTAGCCAAGAGTCACTGCCTTCCAGAAGCTTCCTTTCTTTGTGGTAAAGCGGCAAGAAGAAAATTAGCCCAGCCTGACTCAGTGATCACATTGGCTTTTGAAAGGATGTGGTTGGTGAGGAGGGGAAAAGAAAAATAGCAATGCTACCTCCACAGCTCTGACTTCGGAGTGAACTTGTCTGAAGCTGAAACGGAGGTAGCAGAAGACATAAGCACGACAAACTTGCAGGTGTCCCTTAGTGAACTGAGTCCCTGCTGCCTGGCAAATAACCTCTTTCCAACGGAGGATACCACTGTGACCGTGATGAGCTAAGACGCTCATACTGGTGGCTTCTGCTTCAAGTGGGCTGAACGCAGAGCGCTCTCAGTGTGGGATTCTTGTCTCCAGACTTGACTTCCCCAGCGACCTGACAGAACTTGATTGGGCAATATTTATAATGTGTTGCAAGGCCCGCTGCCTTTCTCCAGGACTGCTTTTCAAAGCTGCTAACAGGGTGTGGATAGGACATCTACTGTGGATAGGACTTCCAATAATACTGGCTGGATGCCTAGCTGCCTTTATAAATCTATTAGATGTCTACCTCCATCTTCAGGGGCTTTCTGGCTAAGTCAGCTTAGACATGATTAGGAGCAACAGCTAACAGATGAGATTTTTTTTTTTTGAGGTACAAAAAAACCCCCAAAACTGCCAGCTAACCCTGAGATGATTGAGGTCCCCTTGCCATTGAAAAACTACTGGAGACATGTCTGGAGTTACTGAACACTTCATGGGGTGGGACAGGGCACCTCACCTGTGCCAGTTTTGGCCATACAAAGGAGACACATCCATCTCTCCTGACTGGGGTTCTCCTAAAAGTGGGACGTTGCTATGCCTAAGTCCTGTCTGTGGCCTTACCGCTATATATTTTTGTAACTTTGGCTCGGTGACTTTTCTGAGGGTTTAAGTAGGGTATGTAGAGAGATCCCATTTTGAAACTGCCAGGGCTCAGCCGTATCTATCATGCTCACCAAGATTCTTGGCATCTTCAAGCACGTTAATGCATAAAAATGGACCTTTGGGAATCTCTTCAACTCTGTATACCCCTGATTTTGGAAATATCTGCTGTCAAAACTCCCTGTCACCCCTTCACTCTCAAACCTGAACCCTAGTGCTGCCCGCACGCAAAGTATAGGAAAGTCCTGAGCTGGACTTAGATTTTGTGACAGTAGGTGCTGCATGAAAAAAAAAAAGGAAATGAGAAGGTGGTACAAAAATACCTAATGTGTCAGTATAGTTTCTATAAATGTGTATTTTACGTAGAAACTCCACAAGTAGTAAGAGACCACTTCTTGAAAAAGGAGCTGCACTTACCATGCCTTGGGAGGTATCTTGCTGCTAGGGTGATAGCCAAAAGGAAGATGATAATGATGATACTTGAAGCAGTAATGACATTATAAGATGGAAGCACAGTAGGGACAACACAGCTGTTTGTTTTTTCTGAGACAGAAGAAATAAAACATAAATAAAGGGCCAAATAACATATTGGCATTTTCATGTAAGAGCAGGTATGTGAACTTTGGTAGTTCTGGCCAAATTCTCACTCAGATATTCAGCCTGAAAATTTACCTATTCAATAAACAAACAGACAAAACTGGCACCTAAATTTCTTCAATTCCCCCACATTTGCTATGTGCTGAAATTTTTAACACAGCCACAGAACCTGAAATGCTGGATCTTTGTCCAGAACAGGACTGAGACAGGCAATAAACACATAAACTGTTTTTAAAGAAACTGCTTAGGCTTGGTGGAAAAGTCTGAGTCTATATCTAGAAAATTTTTATCCTCAGAGGTACTCTGCAGTTTTTCTTACTGTTTTCACCAGATTTATGCCAAATTTTTTTCCCTCTGAATTCACATGTGATGTAAAATGATGCATTAAATAGACCAGAATAGACCGCGTGGCAGGAAAAGAGTGTTGCGACAGAGTTCAGTTACATTGGGTCTGGACCCTTTGGCTTTTCAGCACTGGAGACGCCCATTCTGCCGCTTGGACATTAGAGTAGATAAGAGGCCGTTCTTGTACAGTACAGGACAACTCTAATTCAACAGGAGGGACAGACTTGGTGCATGTTCATAGGTCTTCAGATTTTCATCATCTGCATCTGGCACAATTAAGCACCACTCAACTTCTGAGACACTAGCCTGATCTGCTCTATAATCTTCCCCTCCATTGTAGGGTTTGCCTCCTACGTTTAGCGGAGGCTGTACTCTGTCTGGAACTCCATGGTCATGAAAGACCTTTTTGGAGGACCATTTGCATCATACCAAAATAGGAGTGGTTCCACATCTTGAAAATCAAAAAGTGGGGCTTTTGTGACTGCTGCTGTCACTGTTGATTGCACGGTCCTCTGGGAATCTGTGTGACAACAGTGTATTACTATTTTTACTTTTTTTGTTGCTCTCCTTTTCTATATGTAGTGTGATATTCACAACCTTCTTCCATTACCATCTCTAGGGACACTATGCACTACATCCAGCAATAACCAATATTCATAAAGCACTAGTTTCTGGCATTCGTCCTGAAGCTGAATGGCATCTCTCCTCATGAGCCCCTTTGATTTTAGTAAGACTGATGAATAAGGCACCTTGATGAATAAGGTACAATTCTCTAGGAAAAACAGCGCTTCTCTAGCTTCCCTTGAAGGTGCCCTTATCTCTTCTACAGTGAAAACATCAGACTCAGAGACATTTCAGAATACTTTTTTTGGTAACAATGTTAATAAAAAATCATTTTGGCATTCAGAATTTTCTTGCAGATCTCCTTCTACTGCAAAATATCTGGACTGTAGTGTGCTGCCTTCCCTCATGCTGTTTCCACTTGTGCCTCAAGCCTTTCAAAGCACGGACTTATCTATTATGTTATCACTTTTAAGCCATGCACAGTGACTGAATTTTTTTCCGTATGAGTTAACCCTATATTAAATATGTGTGTGAAAGCAGAATTTTGTCTAGACCCCCGCTGACAGTTTCTGTCACTGAAGCACAAACAAGCATGCTTGTTAAATGAGGAAATTCTTTTAAAGTGCAGCCTGTGCCTTTAAGGCACACACATTTGTCAAGTCCCTCCATTCGAATACCAGGTCTGTGCCACGCAACTGGCAGCGAGACTGTGCTGGTACAGAGGGGCACTGAGTGCTGGCAACCCCAACCTGTGGGAGCCACCGAGGCTGACATCACCGCATCACAACGGCATCCAGTTGCCTTCTCAGCCCCACTGTGACCCGCAGTAGAGCGGCAGGAAGCCAGAGCCATCTCTGCTTGTCAGCCACTGTCATAACTCTCCTCTCCCACCTCTGCTGTCTTATAGTCTTTGGAATATTTTGGTGTGCAGCTCACAGGCGGGATCATTGGGTCATCCTTGCATGAACAGATACATAAAATCTACCACTTTTTCAGAGAGGCAACTCAGCACGTTCAACAAAATGGTTTTGTAACACAAACTATTAATAAAACCTACTCAGAAGCAAACTGGTGGACTTGGTAAGGCCATCGTATTCAACAAAGCAAGAGATGCTGACGTCTTTGGTCACGTTGAGCCACAGTTTGCCAGTGACGTTGTACGGGCTGAGACTGGACTCGGACGCCCAGCTGGCGTTCCACGCCACGGACACGTTGTTGAGGGTTCCAGAGATTTTGGGTTTGGGGAAACCTCCATGAGAAGAACAGCTTACCACCATCTCAGTTGATTCACAAGAATTAGCGGATACTTCTGCTGTTATGTTTGGCTCACTGAAGTCAGCTGAAGCAAGAAAGATTTAGTTACCATTCTGTCAGATTACAGTGAGGGCTGCAGTCCTGATCACCCCCGGCCAAACAAAGACTCGCCCACAGGACATTCTTTCTCTGTCATAATCTGTTTGGCCTTTATTGTGCCTTAGCGTTCTCCCCACAGCCTTGACTGGATATGGCCTTGGCCCTTGCTTCTTCTCCTCTCTGGGCAGTACATGGACTTCATGACTACACCTCTCCAATGCCACCATTTCTTTGTACATACAGCAGTTTGTGGAACAACAGAAGGAATCATAAAACAGGGAGGAAAAATACAGGACTGAATAAAAAACCATATTACAGGCAATGGTAGACAATTTCCTTTTCCCTCCCCTCGTTAGTCCCTTCCTGGCCAGAAGCTCACAGAGGGTCCATCTCTGCTGGGAAAGCAGGCGAGTCCCATGTTGGTCCCTCAGCCAGGATGGCCAACAAGAGACTGAATTACATTTTCTGCATGAGACCCCCTCCAGAAGGCCCAGCTGAGAGCAAGACCCCATCATACTACTAATTGCAAAAATGCGTAGCAATGCACAGGTCATCTCAGGCCATGTTCTCACAGAACTTTTTTCTCATTGCCAAAGATGATTTTCAGAGGTTTCCCATCCACACAGCTTGTTGCATGACTTCCTGCCTGGTCGGATGTATTGCTGTAAGTGTGAGGCTGCATGGTGAAATGGAAGAGAGAACTAATACAAGTGAAGGAGGAGAAGAACGGTGGTGTCTTTTAGCCTGCTTCCCTTTTTCAGTCATGTAGTTCACTATGGTACTGTAAACAGTTGCACTGGTACAACTGAGGATGCCTATGAGTTGCCATAAACAGCCCAGGGTGAGGAGGAGGTGGCAAGGGGTGGCAAAGGCATTATTTAAGGCAACTCATCCACTGCAAAAATCTCCGTGGAACCACATCTTTAGCAAGAGAGGCACCAGTCAGAAAAAAAAACTCAGCATGTGGCTTCCTGGTGGGTGTAAGTCACACCAACACCACTGCTGCCCAAAGGGACCAAAGTCTCCGTCCCACCCCTGCCAGCTGTAGGTCCGTAGCCTGCCCACCCCTCAGGCGCTAGCCCCAGCTGTGGTGAGGCCAGGCAGAGAGCTGCAGTAGCTTGCTCCACTCACTGCAAAAGGACCCTTTTTGGAGCAGCTAAGTTTTTGTCTGCGATTGCTCCCTGCCTGACTCACCATTTGACCGCCTGACTGCTGGGACAAGGCAGACAGCCTTGCGGTCGTAAGGCATCTTCCACAGCTTCTGCTGACCAGGAACCCACAGTCTAGGCTACCAAGTAATCAGTAACTAGGGCAAGAAACTTTCTCAACATTGCATGGCTGACCAGTGGCAGACAAGGGGGTGCATGGATTTCCTTCCAGGCCCACTACCTGTTGAGCAACACGGCATTGACATCCAGTCTAGAAAGTCCCTTCAAACCTCCTAGCCGGCTTCACCAAGGCTCCCTGATCAGGCACAAGGCAGTAACATCTTTCTGCTTCTCTCAGTGTAGCCGGATTCCAGCAGGGGCGAGGGGAGCTTTCCTTTTGCTGAGCCCCGCAATAACTGACCCCACTTTTGCAAAGGGAGCAGAAGTCTACCATAATTATTACAACTGGCCTGTTAAGACAGCAAGGGGATTTCTGGAAGGAAAGAAACTGCAGTATTTGCGGGGAGGAAAGGAGGTCCGTTGTTTCACGTTTTTCAGGCAGTTAACTCCTCAACCCTTATGGCTGGAGAGGGTGCTGGCAGTGCACTTCCCTTTTTTCATATTGGTTCCCCGAAAGATCACTAAATTTATCTCCTTTCGCATATGCCCACCATGCCCTCAGACTGACAGGCAGTGACCAAACCTCAGGAGCTTGTTTTTTTCTGATGAATCTCATTCCAGATGGAAAATGCTCATTTGCTGGCTTGTCTGGAAGATTTCTGGAACTCTCTGCTGCTAAAGGTATTCAAATGTATGTATATATTTATATATGTTACTGGTATCTCTGCTTTTGGCTGAAACCAACCGCCACAAAAACAGTGGTGGAAGTGGAAAATAAAGTCAACGGAACTTTTTGTAGCCTCCAAGAAAAGATTCAGATTCATTTTGAGCAAAGGAACTCGAGTTGTTTCTTTAAGATGAAATGCCTCAAATCTCCAGCTGAGTTCAGCCTGAGGTTGTGGAGCTGCAGCGCAGTGGGCAAGCTGGCCAGCCCCGGCGCAGAGCCTTGGCTCCCCAGGGGCTGGGTGCAGGGCTGAGATGCTGCCGTGGCCAGAGAAGCAGTGCCACCCCATTCCCCTTTCAAAGGCTTGGGTGCTTCCCGTGCATCAAGGGCCTAGTGTCTGCTTTGCCCAAAAGACAGCAGGGGGCAGAGGCGGCCCAGGGCATCCACCAGCAGTAGTACCCGGGGAGGTGTCTGGGGAGGGTCCTTGCCCAAGAGGGAGGCATCAAGGGGGGAGGATGGTGGGCTGGTGGTGGGAAAGGTGGTTTTTCTGTACCTGGGGTAGCTTTGGAAAGGTAAGGAGGGACGCTGGTAGAATGGAAATACAGGGGCCTTAGCACACCTTCCAGCACTCTTTCAGGTTTTCTGATAAAAGTCTATCAGCTATATTATGAATGAAGCTTGGAGGAGTGTCTCTTGCTCCCAGAGACTGGCACGGGAAAGCCTCAGGTGTCAGGACGCAATCCACCTACCTGTGACAAAGAGGGTGACAAGCTCATCGCACACAACAACTGAGTTCTGGGAATATCTGCGGTGCTGAACTACACACTGGTAGGGCCCATTGTCCAGGAGTTCCACAGGGGAGAGCCACAGCGTGAGGTTCCTGGTGTCCATCTCTGCCCGCTTCTCATACCGGTTGTGCTGGGGGATCTTCTTCCCCTCTGCGTAGGCAAGCACTACCTCCGTGGTGTTTTTCTGCCAGTAGACCCGGTAATTATATAGGCTTTCCGAGCTGGGAATTTCGTGACAACAGGGCAGGCCGACTTTTTCCCCCATTTTGCTTTTGACTACTTTCTTCTCCACTGCATAGCCTGTAGGTGGGGGCAGATGAAAATTAGTGAGACAACAGTGCAGCCTTGCGCCGGCACCTGCTGCACAGAGCTCACCTCTTTCAGCTCCTTCTGTGCACACTAATGTACCTCGTCACCCACCAAGCTGTTACAGCTTCAGCTCTGCACCGAGGGGAGGCCTGCCTTGGCATTGCCTTTTACGTGATGCTCCAGTCCTACTTAGGATCCCGAGCTAGTGGGCACACGATGATTTCTGCATGGATTACCGAAGGCAAAGGCAGGAGAGCTACCTATCCGAACAGAAATTTTGCTGGCCCCTTAAAGAAAACCACACCTCAGAGTAAAGCATTGCCGTTACTCATGTGAAGGGATAAAACCAAACATGCCCAAACTGCTATCTGCTCTGCTCTCCCTTTTCAAAACTTAGTGTCTGGAAAGTCTGTGTCACCCTTCGGTGGGTTCCCTGCATGCCAAACAGGGCCACAGTGGACTATTAGTTCGGGGGTTTGGGGTTTTTTTTTGTAAAATAAAAAACCCCAAACCTTTCAAGATCTCAGAAGCTAGAAGCAACCCTACAATGATGAACAAAAGTTATAGCCACACTGTTATCAGCCTCCTAGTGTTAGCAAATGAACAATTTTGTCTAGTCCAGCTAAAACAAATTTATATTTGCGAAGGTCCATGTGCCTCCCTTGGGATTATTTGCAAACCAGCACAGGCATTCCCCAACTCCTGCCCAGTGACCCTGTCGGTGCCATACCTAGTATACAGGCATGTGCCTACAATAACAAGCTGAGGGCCTTGTAGGGGGGAAATTAGGCACAACCTTGACCAGGTTAGAAGTAAGCCCCCTGCTGCACACTACACCTATACATGCCGCCTCTGTGATCAGCCCTGCCTTCCCACCCTCCTTCCTCTTCCCAGTGGGCAGGCGCTTGCAGGGGGCTCGCACTCTGGCAGGGAGCTCCGGCTCTTGCTGGAACAGTGACCCGGTACTGACACGCACTCCTGTGCTGCACCAAGGCCCAGGCAGATAGTTGGGTTTTCGTCTGAGTTTGTGCAACCTTCAGGATGATGCTTGTCCCTGCGTACCCTTGCTTTGTCAGTCCAGAAGGTTGGGGTGCTTTACGTGTGCTCTGCTTGCCTGAGCCTCCCTACCTTAGCACCCGCCTCCAGTAGTGGAAGGGGGGTACCGATCTGTTGCACTCCATTGACTGGGAGCAGAGAAACAAGGAAATAGTTGGCCTCAGGACAGGGAAGATTCCAATTCCCTCTTCCTTCCCTGCAGAACAGATGTCAGTAAACACATCTGAGCAAGAAAGCGGGAAAGTCCTGACCAGGCAGTGTGTCACTGGTGGGGAGAGCGCAGCATCAGCCGTCAATGGCAGTGAGGCCCCGTGTGCAAAGCCTCAGCCAGAAACGTGAATCGAACGCTTGACAAAGCTGAGCCCAAGAACTGCCACCCACCTCCAGCAAAGCCTGCCTGATGCTGGCTGACATGGTATTGTCACTGCTAAGGCCCAACCCCAGCCACACCATACACAGTGGGCATAGAGCGAGTGCTCAGAGTGTGACTGGGATGCTGTGACACTCAGATTCAGCTGAAGTGTCCAAAACAGCCACAAGCTTGTTGCCCACCAGGACTCATTGGTTAGCAGTGGCTGTCCTGGTTTCAGCTGGGATAGAGTTAATTATCTGAAGGGTGGCTGTCAGGGGGATGAGGCCAGACTCCTTTCAGTGGTGCCCAGTGACAGGACAAGGGGCAATGGGCACAAACTGAGGCACAGGAAGTTCCACCTGAACGTGAGGAAGAACTTCACTCTGAGGGTGTCGGAGCACTGGAACAGGCTGCCCAGGGAGGTTGTGGAGTCTCCTTCTCTGGAGATATTCAAGACCCGCCTGGGCAGGCCTGTGCAGCCTGCTGTAGGTGACCCTGCTTCGGCAGGAGGGTTGGACTAGATGACCCACAGAGGTCCCTTCCAACCCCTAACATTGTGAGTCCTTTCAGTAACAGCTGTATTTTGGGTTTAGTATGAGAATGTTGATAACACTGATGTTTTTAGTTGTTGTAATGAAATCAAGGACTTTTTCCCAGTTTCTTATATTCAGCTAATGAGCAGGTGTGCAGGAGGTGGGAGGGAGCAT
>Ga0065711_1034133_pt1 | contig 24255 bp, 10 predicted proteins | sample Hoacrofraction12_FD_59098 | JGI IMG/M metagenome (GOLD analysis project Ga0065711, IMG submission 59098) | Hoatzin crop microbial communities from Cojedes, Venezuela - Epithelial fraction 12 v2 (version 2) | ecosystem: Host-associated > Birds > Digestive system > Esophagus > Crop | place... | reverse complement strand
CCCCCCGCCATTTCCTGAGGGCGCAGGGCCGGGCGGCGGGGTTCGTCCCTCTCCCGGGCGGCTCGTTTGCAGCAGGCGGCCCTCACCCTCACGTTCCCTGAGCTCCTGTGCGTGCGGGGCCCCCGGGCGCTCTGTGTTTGCGGGGCGGGCGGCGGTTGTTCCGCGGCCGTTGCCATGGCAGAGGGAGCCGGGGGCGGGAGTCTCTCGTCCCCGGTGAGCGGCGGGAGAGGCGGCGGGAAGGTGGCGGCGCCGTCCCGCCCCGGGCAGCGCCGGTGGCAGTGGAAGGCGGCCGCCGCCCGGGGAGGACGATGCAGCCGGGGGTGCTGCGCGGCCCCGCCGCCGCCCGCCGCCGAGCCCCGGAGGGCTCCGTCCAGGTACGGCCCCGGGAGGTGTGGGGAACCCAGTCCCTTCTCCCCCCTTCTGGGGGGAGAATCTGCGTGGGGAGAGGGGCTCCGAAGCTGGGGCTGACGGCGGTGATCTGTTTGTGTTGTGCAGGATTTCAAGGTGGGGAACCTCCTGGGGAAAGGCTCCTTCGCGGGGGTCTACAGAGCAGTATCCCTGAAAACCGGTCTGGAAGTGGCTATCAAAATGGTAAGGCAGCCAGCCGAGGAAGTCTCTGTCTTCCAAGAATCTGAATGAGGGCAAGTCGCCACAGGTTGGGGTTATGCGGTTGGGCATTCGTGCCCGTATTTTTTGTTTGTATCTAACTGATATTTAGATTACTATTCGATCTTGAAAGATGCAGTATGACCAGATAGACTGTACTGGTAATTAATAGCTGGACATTCGTGCCTGGATTGTCTGTATGCAACTGATATTTCGATTAGGATTCAATCTTGAAAGATGCAGTACGACCAAGTAGACTGTACTGGTAATTAATAGAAATGCTTACAGTGGTATTAAAAGAATTGAAGATCAACTATTCAATATTGGGTGGACAAGCAACCCTATAATTCTAATTCAGAAATCTGTGACCACATAAACTTCATTTAGAATCCATGTGGCTGGAGTGGTCCTGGAAAAAATGCCTTGAAAAATTTCTCTCACTGCCGGGACAAACTTTGCTAAGGATACTTGCATATCACAAGTGTTTTGCCAGATTCATTTATCTGTAATACTTTTTATTTAGCCACCTGTTTAGTATTAAGCGTATTTAGCCTACCTGCCTGGCAAAATCAGAATTAGCTTTCTCTGCTTAAGTACTTCAGAAAATTTTGTAATTAGTGATACTATGGAAAAAGTTAAACTTGTCTACTTTCAGGCAGTTTTGTGTTCTGCTTATCAATGGTACTTGTTCATTAAAAGCATATAGTACGTTAAGCTATGTGAAAACTTGCTTATATTTAGAGGTTTTCAGGCACACATGCATTTAACATTAAAATTTCAAGTTCGCTTGAAACTAATGTGCACATAATCAATGAAATAATTGATTGAAAAATATTGTGATCTGTTTACAGATAGATAAAAAAGCCATGCACAAAGTTGGAATGGTACAGAGGGTTCAAAATGAGGTGAAAATACATTGTCAGCTAAAGCATCCATCTATACTTGAGGTAAGAATCATGTTTTTGTCGAAAGGACTATGTATGTGACTTGCTGTATAGTCTACGAATGTATTTTAATTTTTTCACTGTTTTATGTTCTAGCTTTATAACTATTTTGAAGATAGCAACTATGTATACTTGATACTTGAGATGTGTCACAATGGTGAAATGAGCAGATACATAAAGAACAGAAAGAAACCATTTTCAGAAGAAGAAGGTGAGATTTATTTTTTTTTTTCTGTGTAGCTCTGCATTAATGTTTTGGCTTACTGAATAAACATTTCATTCTGATGAAAGGATATTTAAAACTGCTATAACTCTGAACCAGTTTGTGTAGCTTAAAATCTTGTGATAAGCGATAATCTAGAGATTAATGACAATTACACCTGTTCACTTGAATTTCTGTATACTTTTGTTTCTGCTTATGCCATTTCACAGTAGTGTGTGCTATTTGGGGTTTAAAAAAAAAGACAGTGAACTTAAAAGCTAGAGGTATATACAAAGTGGAGTTTACCTTTGTACATAATTTTATGTTGAAGTATAGGTCAAAGAGCGGGAAGCTCCACAGAGGAAAACTGGCAACTTCACATCCACAGACTTGCTTTCTTTGTGTTGCAGCGCTTGACCTCAGTATTACTGTATTGCATGTCACCAGTTAGAAAGCTTTCCAGATTATAGTTTCCCTGATGTGGTATCTTTGGAAACATTTACTGTGTTCCAGGGTGTGTGGAAATGAAGATAATGCAGGTAACTTGCTGAAGGGCTGAGTTAGCAAGGAAATATGCAGTCTGACAATCCATCTAGAATTTCTGAAGGACTGGCAACTGAGGAGAAATTTTACTGTAGTTTTATTTCTGTTTCTTATGGAAAGCACTGAAAATCCTGTCTTTGAGAGTTCATTGTAAGAGTAATTACACAACTTTTTAAATTGGATACGTTACTCTCTTGAATAGAGTTTTGAGAAAGAATTCTTGCAAAAAAGAATTGTACTTATGAATTTACTAGCATTTCGTTTTCTTACAGTTGAGAGTGAGAGGATTTCAGTTAAATGACCGCTGAAAGCTGAACCAGAACAGTGCAATTACAAAAAAAAAAAAGGCGCAAAGCAAGCTGCTGTGTATGATGTTTGAGAGCACAGCCAAACAAGCTGTCCTGGATTCAGTGGTTATTGCCTCTGCTGTTTTCAGATTTACCATGCTGGTCATCTCTTTCACAGTTCTTTCAGTTTACCTATTCTCTAGCAGCTTCTAATCTAATTCTGTGAAACTATTATGTATATGGATTTTTTGGAACCCAGATCACAGGCTGGATTAAAGGGGCGCTGCTATATGGGCATCTGTTTAATTCAGATCTGCTCCAGCAAAAATAGTTCAGCTGATGGTACCTTAGTTCTAAAAGCTGATAAACCACTGACCTGGATAAAGCAGTCTCTGTCTTTGAGGAGTGGTTTCTACTAACATTTGTTACTCACCAGTCTTTGCCCTCTGCTAAAGAGAAGGAGAAGAAATGTAAATTGTTGGCTCTAGAAAGAATCATTCTTAAAATTGCTGTAATTGCAACATCATAATAAATGATGCCGTTTCAGCCTGGATGAGGTTTTGTTATTCCTGCTGTAAGCTAAAACTCTTGAATATTCCTTGAATTACTAGTGTGATAGTACAGAAAGACTATCCCAATATTGTGAACTTAAAAGTTATTGAAACATTACTATCCTTGCCAGTTTGCTAATGATAAAACACATTAATCCAAATTGTCTCCTATATTCTATAATCTGCACATAGCGAAGCTGCTTGATTTTGTGTGTTAACTTGTTCCACACTTGCAGAAACAGCAAACTTTTTAGATTATTAAGCATCTAATTTTAAAAAGTTTAGGCCAATTGAAAATATCTTCAGACCTGTTCACGTTATTCTGTTAGCAAAGAAACATCTGGTTACTGCATTAGAGAACTTTTTTTATGAGCTGCCTTAGAACATAGTCATGCGATATTGCTTAAAGCAAAAAGCAGAAGGTTAATTCCAATCTCATTAGCATAACACTTAAACATCCTTGTAAGATCCTTTTTATTAAAAAAAAAAGTGCTAGACCAATAGCAGACTTCAAAAAGTCATTATTTCATGTCTACGATTTCAATTACACGACTAAAATATCTGGTTTTGTGTTTTGACAGCCCGACACTTCTTGCATCAAATTATCACGGGTATGCTATATCTTCATTCTCATGGAATACTGCACCGGGACCTCACCCTTTCTAATATCTTACTCACTAATAATATGAATGTCAAGATTGCTGATTTTGGACTAGCAACTCAGCTGAAAATGCCTCATGAAAAGCATTACACCATGTGTGGAACTCCAAATTACATTTCTCCAGAGATAGCCACAAGGAGTCCACATGGACTTGAATCTGATGTGTGGTCTTTGGGCTGTATGTTTTACACTCTTCTTATTGGAAAGCCACCTTTTGACACTGACACGGTCAAGAACACGCTTAATAAAGTAGTATTTGCAGATTATGAAATGCCAGCCTTTTTATCAAGAGAGGCGCAAGACCTTATACATAGGTTACTTCGCAAAAATCCAGCAGATCGTTTGAGTCTTTCCTCAGTGTTGGATCATCCTTTTATGTCCAGGTGTAGCTCTGCACAGAGTAAAGATTCGGGAACTTCAGAAGGTTCCATGGACAGTGGAAATGCTACCATCTCTACAACCTTCACAGGTTCTTCCAACATCAGTACCAGTGGTTGCTTGAAGGAAAAGAAGAAGCTGTTAGTTGGACAGCCACTCCCAAATAAAATGACTTTTTTTCCTAAAAACAAGAATTCCAGCGATACTTCATCTGTAGATAGAAGTGGTTCTTTTCATCAGTGGGGAATTCAGGGAAAAGAAATTGGCGTAACTGGCAGGGGAAGAACCGTGCAACTTGCTGAAGAGAGACCCCATTCGCGTTACCTTCGAAGAGCCCACTCTTCAGATAGGTCTGGCACATCCCACAGTCAGAATCAAGGCATATCAAACATTGTTGAGAGGTGTTACTCTATGGAACTGCTTTCTAAGCCTAAAGTAGCAACAAGGGAAAATACAGAATGCTTTTCACCTGCCAACAGCTATACTGACATAGGAGAGATATTTAAGGAGAAGACTTCTAGTATTTCTGGTTCTTTTGAAGGGCAAATATCTCCACCTGTGAAAGATCAACCACAGTAAGAATCAGTTTTTATTAAGATGAAATTTAGAGCTGCCTTATATGTTAAATGCACGATTTTTCCTGTAACTAAGCTGTAGCAAGTGCCAAAAGTATCTACACTTGTCGCTTGCATACCAAATAGGAGAGGGTGATAGGTGATGCTGTTGCTGTGTAGAGGTTTACCTCCGCTCCATCGCTGTCTTAACATTCATAGATGCAGCGCATCAGCTAGCTAGATCGTAGCTTTTATTTATCCTGGTAATACTCTCTTATTGACTTATTTCCATGTGCAGCAAGTTGAGTATTTCTTTCCCCCCAGTAATTGTAGTAGAGAGCCTTGATAATTCTTCTTTGTAGAAGAGACATAGGCTAGGGTAGAATGCATTCAGGGTGTGATTACCAACATTTTTACTTGGTGCTCTCTCGTTTTTTATATTATGCTTAGACAAAGTAAAGGAAAAAACCCAAATTAAGTACAAGATTAGATGATGGATTATAAAACTGGTGTATCAGAAAGGAAAATAACACTCAGAGATAACTACCTGAAACTTGGTTTTGTCCTTAGTTGCAGTTTCTGGGTGAAAATCCTGGCTTCATTCTATATGTTGGTGGACTTTCACAGCTGTTACGAACCAACTTGGGTGTCAAATCTACAAGTGATGCTAGGATGTTTTCTGTGTAGTTGGAGGCCTCATCTTTGCCTTCTGTGCACTGCTGTGCACCAAGAGCCCTTCTTTGTAGTAAACTTAAACCTGTGCTCAGAAGTTTGCTTTGTTTTTTCCATCAGCAGAATATCAAAGAACGCATTCCTATTTTAGTATAAGGACTGTTGCATATCTTAGTTCTTGCATTTCTCTGCACGCTAAGAACGGACAACTTTCTGGGATGGTTTTGTATGTTTTTCTTTTTGCGGATCAGTTCAGGGAAAATGCAAATGAGCACTTTTCCTTGTAGAAAAAGTGGACTAAGAAGTTTTTCTTGACTAGTCACAAGTGCTGGACATTAGCCTCTGTTCAGCAAGTTCAATGGGCATGTGCATTCTTTGTAGTTTGAGAAATGTTTGATGAATCAAAAAATTTATTTAAGCAAATGTTAACATAATGCTTACTTGTATTCCCTATGTGACTTCATAAAGACATGCTGGATGTAAATGCGACAGAATATTAATATGAGTGTGGGGATTAACTGAATGGTTACTACTTTTTTTAGAAGATTCATGATAGGAGAGCCTCCAACATCTATAGTTAGCCTGCACAGCAATGCAAGGTTCTAAGACCTAAATTAGATGCTTATATTCTGTGGGGTTTTTTTTGATAACTGGGTCTTTGACAATGCTAAAGTAGTGATCATTGCAAAAAGAAAGTACAGACAAGTACAGGCTACTGAGACAGAGAACCTCACAGGAGCTTACCCAATGAAAATTCCCTGTGAAAAGAAGCATGTTCTAAGCTGTCTAGACCTGCAAAATGTCACCTACGTTTCTTAAATGTTCTAAAAGTGTTATGGTTTCTGCAGCTGCAACATTATAAGTTTTGTTGTGCAAGTGTTTTTGTTGTAATCTTTATTACATGTGTAACTTTTATTTTGCAGCTCAAATTATCTGTACCCAGTGAAGCCCCAACTTGGTTTGTTAGAGCAGAAGTCCCAGGCTGAAACAATGCAGCAGTGGCTCGGAAGCATGCAAACAAATGGTGTGTTACGAATCAGTTGTATATTTTTGCACTCAAGTTGGAGTACTGATTTGTAACTGTTTCTGTGGTTTTTCTCTATTTTATTTCTTCAAACTTGTGGCAGAAGGGGTATCTATGTGTATGGCCAAGTAACTGTGACACAAGAGCATAGTGCTGGCATCTGAAGTAACAGCGACTGGATGTAAACAGAGACTTTGTTTCTGAATGAAAAGCATGGGAGACCCTAAACTGACTTGTCACTGCAAAAAATTGACACAGATATTGAAAGAGGCAAAATGATTTCCAGCTTCGCTAATTTGTAGCATCATTCTTAAGCAAGAAATATCCCATTGAAAACAGTGTTTTGTTTTCTCAAGGTTTTGTAGTTGGAGTTCCTCTTCAGCTGTTGGGTTGGTATAATGAACTGTACGTAACTGCCTTCAGAACAGTGAAGAAATTGTACATTGAGTTCAAGTACTGAGCTTCCTGAAAAGAGATCATTCTTTTCTAGTATTTTAGGGGAAAAAAAAAAAGGCAAAAAGAGAGGAAAACACAATTCTAGAATCTGCCATAATTATTCAGTTGTGAATATACCTGAAAGGTGTAAGTATAAATATGTGACAAACAATTGGCAGGTGACTCAAAAGCCCTGTTAATTTAGTTGTGCAAATACACCTTAAGAGAAAATGGGACCTCAGTGAATGAGAAAGATAATGAGGCTGCAGAAGGAGGGGTGGAGGAAAGGACAAAAGACACAGAAGGGAAGGAGGCATTTTTTGTCATGCATCGTATTACATCGTTTATAAATAATGTAATTTAATCATAAAACTAAATCACACATCCATTCTGTCCTTTTTTTGTTTTGATATTACTGGGCTCCTTCCCTCCCTGTCTACAGGGCATTGGAATCATATGGCATATGGCCTGAATAATCCTATTTAATTTTTGGTCCTTTCTCAACTGTTCTGCAGCATGGCAGGAGGAGTGCCTTACTTGTGTGGGTGAGGTGAAAGCTGATCATCAAGGGCTTAAATATCAAAAGTGGGGAAGCAGTTGTAGGAAGTTTAAATATAAAAAATAGTTTTTTGTCTTTTAACGAGTGACTGGATATTAAAACAAGGGTTTTGGAGTGTGCATTTAACATCTTGAGTATTAAAACCTCTGGTTGATGCTAAAACACTAGTTAGTTAAGCTGAAACTTAAATGAAACTTTGTACTAGTGGTTATCTGAAGAGCAAGTAAACTGTTTCAACAGATTAATTCTTGTAAACTAATTCTTGTTTAAGTATATATTTGAAATCTTAGTATTTTGTTTTGCAAAATGATTTGATATATATTAAGACTGAAGGCCATCATAACTGAAATGTAATAACAGTGTATGTCAAGTAGCGCTGGAATTTTGTTAGCGTTAGTATTGATTGGTACTAAAGTCATACCCTAATGATTTGGACTGAGATTAAGGAAATCCCATTCTCCACTCAAGTAAGCCTTCTAAGATGATATTTTCAAAAGCTTTTAAAAACGTAATAACTTATTTTTTCTTTTGACTGTGACTCTTTGAATCTACAATGTACTTTTATGATTCTTTCAGTTCCGCTGAGACCACCTGCAGACCTAACTGGCAACAGTAATGCCCATGGAGGTTTTCGGTATCATCAGAACGTGCAGAAAGATGGCTCAAGAAACGCATGGAACACCTTAAAAGATATAAGGAATTGTGATGCATCCATCAACTGTCCTCATTCTTTAAACCAGAGAAACCCAAAAAAATACATCCCTGGAGTTCTCTGCAAACCTGAGAAAATTCAGCCCTCATCTTCTACGTGTGGCCTTTGGTCAACTTCAGAACAAAACCAAATGTGGGGCAAAGAAGCACCAGCACATCAGAAACCTACACTGCGAAGTACAGTAGCACCTCTCAATGCTTGCAGGCTAAAACCAATCAGGCAAAAAACAAAAAATGCAGTGGTATGTATTGGTTCTTAAAACAGGAGCAACTTAAATATAGTGTGACTGTCTCTTAAAAATCACTTAGGAAACTAGAAGCATTTGTTTTTAGAAAACTTAATCTATAATAATTTAATTTAAAGTTATATTAGTAAGGTGCATCGTAGTTTTTGTGTATGGAATACTCGTGGTCGCTTCCTGCAAATAGTAACATGGCATTGCTTTTAGCTTGCAAGCGAAGAAACTGTAGGTAGACATAGCAAGTATTAAGTGCATATATATGTCCCACAGTTCTAAAACTCTGTCCTGCTTAGCTGTACAGTTGCATTTAAGATTTTAACTGTGTCAAACATCAAACACTTTGAGATTATCTAAATAACTGGATTAGAAATGAGAACAGTTTTGCTCTCAAGTGAAAACTGGAATCTTTCTCCTTTAGTGCTGCTTTTTCCCTGTCTTGTGGGTGGGAAATCTATTCACATAAATTTTCTGGTTGGTTTGTTCCTAGTATCACCCTTTTGTTCCATTTCTTATAGTCTTGCTCATCCTGTCGTGTTTCTCCCTGCCCCCCCAATTTTTTTTTTTTTTTTTAAAAAGAACATAATCGAGCTGACCTGTCTTCATTTGATTTGTCATTTAAGAAGCCACACCCTCACTGACTGAGTTTATAACCTTCAGTCATGCTGAACTGTTCTGTTTTAATAGCACTAATAGCAAAAGTTAATGCACTGCATTTGAAGAAGAAAACCATTTTTTTAAAGCATTTGTGGGAAGAAATGGTATCTTATCTTGCCAGAAAGTAGAGGTGTTTTTGTTTAACTTGAATATTTAATATATTTTAGGTGAGCATTTTAGGTACTGGGGAAGTGTGTATGGAGTTTCTAAAAGAACACCATTCACAGGAACTTGTGAAAGAAGTTCTCAGAATATCTTGTGATGGAAATACGGTGAGTATGTTTTCAATTTCTTCACTGTTGTATAAAGAGCTTAGAGTATTCTGTCCTTTCAGAGGTCTTTTGTTTTCATTTATGTGATTATTTGTTTGGAAGGGCGATGTTTACATGTGTACAGCTGTAAACTTTTTTCCCCACCATAGCACAGCCATACAAATATAGGTAGGAAGCAATTGTTTCGATGCAAAACTGGGCTTGACTTTTGGAATAGATGAAGTATTGTTGAAGATCTGCTGCTGTTAAATAATTACTTGGAGGAGTAGTGTGTTCATGGTAAATTACGGTAATTGATTAAACTGTGACTTATTTCCATATCTGTTAAAAGTAGGGAGTGCTGTAGTAAGTTGCAATTGTAAACACACTTCTTTTTCCCTTTTTGTAGATTGCAGTTTATCATCCGAATGGAGGAAGAGGTTTCCTTCTTGGTGACAGACCTCCTGCTCCTCCTGAAGACATCTCTATGTATAATTTTGACAACTTGCCAGGTAACCTGAAATTTATTTTAAAATTATGATGATTAATGTGATTAACTGGATTTTGTTGGAGTCTTTAAAAAGTGGCTTTTAGCCACTACTTTTCAGATAATTGTGAAGATAAAACTCCTTTCAGAATGAGATGCCTACTGCAGTTTAACTGGAAACTGTATTTTGAAACTTCACACTGAAGTGTAAACTCACAGGTTTTATTTCATTTTGTATGGAAATTATAAGGAGTCACTCCTTTACAATGTAGTGTACTAAAATTAAAACTTTCATGAGCTTCTCATTCATATTGGAAGCTGTTTAAATATGAATGGAAGAAATATTACGAAGTCATTTTTAAAACAGCAGCCACTTTCTGCTTCCTAATACTCTTAACTTGGAGTAAGGGGAAAAATATATTTGAAAGCACTGACAGTATTTAATGTAGACAGCTGAAGAACAAATATAAGCTAACTATAAGTTTCTAAGAGACAAGCAGACTTCTCTAATACTTAGAGATCAAAGACAGGTTTTACCTAAAGCCAAGAAGCCAGCTGGACCATGGTATCTAATTAAATGGTATACGCAGCACTTTACAATGTTTAGGTTCTGAGCTATGTTAATTGAAGCTATTGAAGATGAACGGTTCTCTAAAAGTTGTTGGAAATAAGTCAGTTTCTTTGAACATACTTCTGTAAAGTGCTTAAATACTACTCACAGCCTTCATCTATCAAAAATGTATTTTAAATTACTTCTCTCCAAGCTGGCGCACAGTGTTTAATCTGATGACTTCTGATAAAAGTTTTCAAATTTTCCTTTTTAGAAAAGTACTGGAAAAAATACCAGTATGCAGCCAAGTTTGTGCAGCTGGTAAGGACAAAAACCCCCAAAGTTACGCTCTACACAAGATATGCCAAGTGCATGTTGATGGAAAATTCACCCACTGCAGATGTTGAAATTTGTTTTTATGATGGTATGTATTCATTTTTGCAATTATGCAGGTAGTCACATCATGTTATTAAAGCTGCACTAAAATAGTGCAAAATAATGAATGTTTCAGGTTGAAGAAAATACTAGAAACATATTTGTTTGCCACTCTGCTTTTATTCTAGTACTCGCAGATCAGTTTATTATTCATTAGTTCCTCACTGGTATCTTCTTCGGGGAGTACATGTTGCAAACGTGTTATTTAAATGATGCCTTGTTTTTATTCATGAGCTCTTCTTTGCATCTACATTTGATAGTTAACCTGCTTAGTGAAAGGCGTGTCCCTACTCTAAGCTTTCTACTGTTAACTGAAATAATAAGGTTACCAAGAATACTCACCGGAAAAAGCAATAGGCTGCCTTGTCCAACTCTGCCCTTCGTAAACTAGACTGCACCAATGATTGTTTTCTCACTGTAGACTACTGTCAACTAGTTTGATTTTCCACATGCATAGATACACCGCAACAGAACTTATGACAAAAAAAAGGCTTAACAACTCTGTGATTCGGTGCTATTGAAAGAATGGGCATTTTTTCTTAAAACTGTATTCAATTACTAATAGAGCCGACTTCACCAATTTTTGGCAATACTGCTAAGAGACGTTAATTTTGTCTCAGATTACTGTTTAGAAAGGTAGTTCTTAAAATATGTAATAAATACACTATTCAGCCCATTTAAGCAGTGATCTTTGGCCACACAGCGCATTCTGTTAGCATCACAGTCCCAGTTAAGTGGCTTTTTATTTCTGCTAGACGTAGAGCTTGTGCAGGAGGGGTTTTATTCTTGCAGTAATTAAGTCAGTGAGATTCACTTTAGTAGAGTAGAATGTAATGGCAGAAATTGGTATTTTATAGATGCTGGTGTATTATACAATTCATACTAGAAATTTTATTCTTTTTTTACAGGAGCAAAGATACACAAGACAGCTGGTATAACTCGTGTGATTGAAAAATCAGGGAAGTCCTTCACTTTGAAAGGAGAAAGCGAAGCAGGTTTGAAGAAGGAAATACAAGTTTATATGGATCACGCAAATGAGGTAAGCTGTTTTATATAGACATTTTCCAGCGCAAAGCAACTTTCTGAAAATTCAGTTTCTCTTTCACAAATGTGTTTCTGATGCTGCTTTTTGTATTTTTCGTTACAGTAGTAAGGAGGGATGACAGAGTGTTTTTTGGAAAAGCAAATATCAATGTAGAGGTCACAGTAACAATGCCTCATGACGAAGACTGTTAGAGAAAATTCTTACTGGTGTGTAAACCAGGCTTGCCTGTCTGGTGATAGAATTAAATGGAACAGATAAAGCTGCTTTATACAAATTAAAAAAGCAAAACCAAAACCCACAGCAACAACAAAAAAAACCACAAAAAGCCTGCCAGGTGTTTAACTGGCCTGCCTGCTGTGCTTTGCTTCTCTTGTTTCATGTCACCCAATTAGCATTCACGAGTAATTTTTTGTCTATGATCTTATGAAACATTAAAAACATAGTACACATTTCCTTTTCGCTTTTCCTTCTGTTCTCTTATGTTCTGGAATAGAATTCAGGGGTCTTCTGGTCCCCTGTCCAGTCCTGCTAAAAGGGGAGGAGATGTGATATTAAAGAGTGTAATTCCATATGTGCTGAAGTAACGAGGGAGTGTTGCTGTAGCATAGCTTTTTGAATCACCTCCGTGGTACATGAGTGCAGCTACTACTGATATTCAGTACCACTCAAAAAAAACATTTCCCTTTGTAGGCTCACCTGCCATACTAAGCATGTATGAAACTTTCTCAAATGAAAATTTTAACAAGCTCCTTCTAATTCCAGGGACATCGTATATGCCGTGCACTGGAATCTGCTGTTTTAGAAGAAGAAAAAAGGAGTGCAAGTGTTCCATTTTTTCCAATAATTGTTGGAAGGTAGTATCTTTTGCTTGAAAATACTTATGCATTTGAATCTTCCCACTAAGCAGCCTTATGCAGCTAATGTTTGCAGAAGCCAGCGTTGTTTAAAAAAGGTTCATAGTCATTAGCAAGATAAATATTAACTTGATAGCATATATGAACTTATTTTGGATCTGCAAAGCCTCCTTTGATGCTAGGACAACATACGCTTGTGGATTTGGACTAAACACTTCTTCAGAAGACCAATGCCATCAAGTGCTTTGTACAGTCCATGATAAACTAAAGGAAAAGCTATGTCTCCTCACTTGTTTCTTTAGTCCCTTTTGGACAGACTTTTTCACAATTTCTCTCATTATTTTTTCAGAAAACCTGGCAATTCTGAATCGCCACAGGCTGTAGCATCTCTGTTCTTGGACAATACAAGCTGTTCAAAAGAAGTCATGGCACTGGATAGAAATACAGCTGCCAGTTCTACTCCAGTTCAAACTCCGAACTGTCCTCCTTCTGTAAGTACACAAGAGCATACAGTGGAGACTACTCTCCAGCAGGAATTAAAATATTGTGGGTTTATTTCAACTAACGGAATTACATTTGTATGGATGGAGGCTTTTATTAGCCATTTGTGAGCATCTTGACTAGAAATGTAAACGTGGATTTCTACTAACTTTTGATTCCTGGATTTAAGATCATATGAAAAGTCAAAATCCTCCAAAACTTTACCACAAATGACTCACTTGGAATATAGTTTGAAAATTGCTTGCTTATGTTGTACAGCACAGTCTTTAGTTTGTTTTGGGGAGCTCTGATGTGTCCTCAGGCCTGTATATTGAATGGTGGTCACAAAGGATATTAGCACTTGGGGCTACTGTTCTGAAATAATCAAGTGTATTAAAAAAAAAAGTGTAGGTGTAAGTGTATATATGTGGCTAGCCAACAAGGGGCTTGCGTGCAGTTTCATCTAGTTTGTTTAAAGGACCCACCAAGGTTCAACTGCTGCATCACAGCCCTGATACAACTTCCCCAGCTGAGTGAATTATACTGGGGTCTTGACGCACTGAGTTTGTATCATCTTAACTTTGTTGAATTTATGTGGGTCTGGATCTCTGTTTGGCTGTGTAGCACGTGTCCTTAGTGCCGCATCTGCCAGTTTTCGCTTGACTGAAATGAATCTGGCAACAAAAATTCCTTAGGGCTTTGGTAGGTGTTGACCTTTACACTGACTTAAGGTTACCCATCACCAGAGCTCTAACCTGAGAGTTCAGCATTCAGACTCATTCCACTTGCTGTATAGCAAATATTTAGGTCTTTGGAAGGCTTTCACTGTTTGCTTTCTCTTCTGTATGTATTTGTAAGCAAAACAACACAATGGCTGGTTGCCTTTCTGTGTTAGTCTTGACTCTCTTTTTCGCTTTCTTTATACTTGAGCTAGATCTGTATATCCTGAGGTATAGTTTCTTGTTTCTTTTGGGTTCCTGTAATTATGTGGATCCTGATCTCTTTCCTGACCAAGCTATCCTATTTCAGATGCATGCTCTGACTTGCATCTTTTTATCGAACCCTGAATCTTTAATACTGCTAAGCGCAGCACCTTATCTCTGGCTATGGGAGGAGGTATCCGAGTAGTGGAACTTTTATAGGAGCAGACGTGTTCCTCCTGAACAGTAGTGGTGGTGGTGTCCTAAAGGCCAGTGATCCTCTGTCATTCTTAATTCATCATTTTTGTCTCCCTAAACCTATAACAAACTCTGTATGTGCTGTAGAACTCTTCTGTTAGTGTTTAACGTTCTAGTTTCCAACTAATAGCAGTGTCCATGTTTTTGTAAAATATTGGCTAAATGGTCATCTGAATGTGGGCTATTTTATAATCTAACATGAGCTGAACACTATTCCTGAAGATGGACAAGGTTTTCTGACAGTCAGATACAGAAAAATGGGGTCTTGGTAGAAAAAGTCTGCTTAAGGAAAGTGATTCCTTTGTGAGTACAGGGAAGTTGCAGAAAAACTATCATAATACTGAGCAAGTCATATGAAATCCTGTGGGGTTTTTATAATGTAATGCTGTTAAATGAAGCATATAGCCTAAATCTGTCTGTATATACCATAAGATTAAAACAGGTGGTATTTGACCACTATAGTTGGTACATAATCAGTTGGATTAATACTACGGCTGCTAATGCTGTGTGTTTCTGGGTTCTAGGTGGTGTCATATGAAAAGCCTGCATTTGTGACTAACACTGCTGAAACTACCTGCTCCTCTGTTCACCAAGCAGAATGCAGTCCAAATTCAGCCCAACTTTTAAAATCTGTCTTTGTGAAAAATGTTGGTTGGGCTTCTCAGGTGAGAAATTAATACTGATAAAGGAGGGAAGTCTGTTCTTTTTTCCTGTTAAACTTGAGATATATTGTTTAGTCATTGACTTTAAACTTGGTTTGTGAGGAATACATAAAGTTGAGCTCAGCTACAGTTTAAATCCAATTATTAGTATGTGGAAAGTTCCTTCCAAATAAATACCATGGTGAACTATGTAAGTAGAACAAACCAAAGATAACAGTTCAGTATTTCAGGTTGTCACAGTTTTGCTGTGGTGGCTATTGCCTATTTCAGTGTCTTCTGTCATTTAAATTTAACTCTAATAAAAAATTAAAGCTGTTAAACTTTTGTCTGTTCACTTATGTAGATGCAAAGGTGTCATGACAAAGTGTTTTTAACAGATATGTGGCAGATCTGTACTAGAAGAATCAATCTGCCTATGCATCAGGAAAAGCTGTTTCCTTACAGAGAAATTTTTCCTCTGCCTTTCTGTGGGACCAGCATTAGATTTAGAAAATGGTTCTCTGCCACCCAGATAAAAGTAAGCTTCCTATCCTAATAGGAAAAGTTTGCTTTAGGTATAAAAACTTTAAAATGTATATAGCTGTGAACTCTCACAAAAGGGCCTTCTATTTTATGTTTGGTCTACTTAAAATTTCTCTAGGAGTGGTTAAGGTAAAGGTACTTCTTTATTTAACATTCACTGAAAAGGAGGACTAAAGCTGAGTATCTGAAACCTTAGGGAGTCTGATTCTTGACACTGCATGAGACTCCTTATACCGAAATCGTACACATGCAGTCTTTATCTTTTAAAGACCGACCAGGATACCCAAGTCACTTCAGCAATTCTGAAACACTTTCAGCTTCAATTATTAGAGAAATTCTAGGTATGTCATCTTGTACTTTATGTCCTCAAACCATAATGCAACTTCTCTTGTTAGCTGACCAGTGGAGCAGTGTGGGTTCAGTTTAATGATGGATCCCAGCTGGTAGCCCAAGCAGGTGTTTCTTCTATCACTTACACATCTCCAGATGGCCAGACAACTAGGTGAGTCGATTGCTGCTGTAAAAACAGATCACTGCACTGTCAGTGCAAGGCTGTTATACATAAGGTAAACTTCATAGCTGCTATTCATTTTGTGTTAAAAATACTGAAACTTGGCTTTTCAATCACTTCTCAGTTGATTAGCTTATATAAGCCTAATTAAAAAAACCCAAACACCTATAGCCTTGACAGAACTCTGGAAAACAAATGAATAAAAAAAGCTGGGAATGCATCTACTGCTTGGACTCCAGAGTATAGCCTCTATTCACATATGGTATTTAAAAGAGGGAGGGGGAGAAAAGTAAGGTTTTAATACTACTTCTTTTTATTCGAAGACACTGTTAGATTAGGGAGATAGCATGTCAACACTGATGCATAGATCTGAAGTGCTCAGGTAGAGTTTTGTGTATCTTTTGGACACTGGGCACTTCCCGACAAATATAGCTGCTCAGGAACATGCTTCCTCTGTAACGAGTTTGAGACAGTAACATATAGTCTGTTCAGATATTATTGCAGCTTCAAACATTGTTTTAAATTATATTTTCTTAACCTGAAACACTTCCTTTCCGTTAAATATGTATAGGGAAGAGGGACCTGGATTTAAGCCATGAAGCTGCAATCAATGTGTCTAGACATACTTAGTATCTACTTGATTTAGTGGTTTGTCTATTTCCAGGCAAGTTTTGAAAAAATTATAGTGTCTTGGAATAAAACATTTTTTTCAGGTGTCTAAATTTTGTATGCTTTCTTACCTTTCTAGGTATGGAGAAAATGATAAGTTGCCAGAATACATCAAAGAGAAGCTGCACTATCTGTCTTCTATTCTTGTGATGTTTACCAATCCGGCTGGTCCCCACTGATGAAAGCAAAGCAGGTGTCGGGACCCAAGAGCTTAATGAACTCACGCACTGACTTTCAAGTACAGTGACTGATCCTACTCAGTTTATGCAGAAGTTCTTCCAAAGTCTGGTAAAAAACTAGGAAAGGAAGGGTTGCTCTGTTTATGTGTAGCAAACTGCTTGTAAAGTATCTTATAAAACACATTTTTCCTCAAAGTGATGGATAAACTTGCTCAAGCAAGACCTGAGCAACTTGGTTCTAGATAGCATCAACTTTTTTGAAATAATCTGAATCTGTTGTATTTTTTTCATCCCCTACTGCTTACTCAGTGCCAACAATGAAGGAAAATGCAACTGTTCTGTTGAAGTGTTTGTATTTGTAAATAACTTATATTTTTACGTCTTACAAGTAATATATGTAAATATGTATATGTTTTATAACCATTTGTTTTTATTTTTTGTAGCAGCAGCTTTAACTTCCCTGCACAAGAATTTTATGCAAAAAAAATAAATGCAGTGGTAATTGTCCAGATGTATCTATTTGTTTCATGTGCAACTGATGGGTTATTGAGAGCCCTTTCCTCTAAGTATTAAGCTCAATTTGTAACAGGAGCAGATCTGATATGTTAGAGCATCATGTTGGGAGTCTGGGGCTGTGTGAAGCTTGGGGAGAAACAGTATAAAACTACTCCTAACTTGCTGAACTGAAGAATTGCACTGTGGTTTGTTATAGTCAGTATTTTACCTTTGGCCTACAGCTGATAAAACCAGAAGCACATTTGATAGGAAAACAAACTGTACACATACTGTAGTAACTGAATCTGTTTGTTACTCTGTAGAAATTTTATTAGTAGATACTTTTACCTTGTCTTACACACTACGAATCACCTTTATAACAAACTGAAGTAGCATTAACAGTAGCTTTTCTTTAAGCATTTTGCTTAAAGTGTGCTAATGCTACTGATAAATACTCCCAGCTTCCTTATAAGGTAGGAGAAGGGCTTAAGCTGAGTGGGATCCAAAAAGGTGTCAGCAGCCAGGGGGAGGATGGAGAGTTGCAGAGGAGCTGACAGTGGCTTGCACGTGGTCTCACACAAACTGAGCTGTAGAACTCCCCAGAAAGAGTTTCTGCTCTTTCAGTTGAAAGAACCTTCTCATGTTGGAACTTAATAAAGAGATGGAATGACTATATGATAAAATAACTATTACAAGCCTTTGATAAATCAAGTAGCATGCATAGCTCTTTCATAGACTGTAAGGTTTTTTTGAATATACCTGTAGGTACAAACATATGCACATAAATCCAGCTTTTTTTAGAAGAAACATTTTTGTTTAGTTTTAGTACTTTAATTGTAAATTAACCAACTCTTAAAAGTAGCAAGTCAACTTTGGTAAGATGTGGGTCAGCACTGCATGTTAAAAACATGTATTATCAGCCACACCACTTCTCTTTACTTCAGATATAACATAATCTAATTTGATGTGCAAGCTAAATGTTGAAGAAGGCCAGAGGTAGACACCAGAGGGCAGAAAGGCATAAATGATTAGCAAGAACAATCAGCTAGCTTGTAAGGGACAGTGTGACTTAAATGCAGTAACATTACACTGCTAATCAGAATAAAAACAGAAGCCATGCCTGTAAATAACATGTTTTGTAAGAATAAGAGAATGATAATGCATAACAAGACGTAGCTTAAAATAGAGCTGACCTAGGAATATAAAAACGACTGTCCTAGCCAAAGAATTTAAAACCTTGCTTTCTTATTTTAAACATTACATAAACATATTAATGTGCATGGGCTACCCCTTTTTTTGGATATTCTGTATTCTACAGGTGTTCACTGCAGAAGAGGAGATTTTAATCTAGTTTTATCCTTAACCCTTTAACTAAGTTACAGGGAAAATAATCCCTTGAAGTACCCAAACATTTTCTCACTCAAGTTGGAAGCTAGCTAGCCTGAGGGGCAACAGTAATAAAAACCGTACAGCACACCTACTTTATACTAACATTTAGCACAAACTGAGCTGTAGAACATGAAATCCTAACCCTGTTAGCCATTTTGAAAACTCTTGCATTTCTCATGTCTAAAGTAACACCAATTTCTCATAACTGAAGTAACTTTCAGTTGCTGTAACTTGAAGCACTTCATTTTGCAGTCTGTTTTTACCACCAAAACAGTATTATGAATTAGCATATAAAAGAAATGCTTATAAAAGCAAAGTCCTTTCTCTTAATATTTCGCGATTCTGCAGTAGGAAAGCCTGAGAGAGAATAAAACTTTTGTATTTCCTTCAGTCAGTATTGAAAAAATAATCTTTTAATTCAGTAGTCTTTTAGTGTTTGAACAACTGATTACACAGGAATATTTAATTACATTTATTAAATTTGGTAAGCATAAAATATTACACACATTAAACAGCAGCTACAACTCTCATACTGGAGTTATTCCAGATTTTTTTCCCCAGTAGTACTGAAACAGATAAAACAAACCCATACAGATGAACTGAGGCCCCATTATGAAGGAAAATAATTATTTCACTTTTTTAAAAAAATATTGAACGATTCAAACATTGTAAATTCTTGTTTCTCATACCATATAATCAGAAAAATAAGACTACAGATAACAGTCAACACCCAAGGAGCCAGTTTCCTCCTTTTTACTTAATTAACACTGGTTGCTCAGTACAGTGCATTCATTCTCACAAATGACAACAAAAGTGTAAACTATCATGCTTAGTATTTCCTTCCTGTAGTAAAGTTAAGAAAAGCTGTGCATATTTCAACTCTGTGCAGGTTATCTTTCTTGCTACAAAAAGGCATTCAGCAAAACAGTAGAAGACAAATTGCACATATGGTTCACTGTAGATCAAGTAACAGCCACTGAGGCTGTGATTTTCGATGGCTCTAAACCATCTGAAATACCCAAATCCCACATAAATAAACTGCTTGTGAAGTAGGCGCCTACCTTCCTCTACAACTCTGTCACATTTTGCTTGAAATCCAGAAGATGTTCTAATATGTAACACTTTCCATACAAGATATTTTGTATCAACCAGTGCTTACTAGCTGCAAACTGAACATCAGAAGGTTCACTTAAGTAGTGATGTTTCCATAAAAAGTGCATGCAGCTCAACTAATCTTGTAGTTACAAAAGAGTTACTAATCCCGATTCACAGAATCAAGACAAATACTTCTTTTACTTCTTTCTGGAAGGGATGCACATAACCTGTGACCTTCACAGCTGCATTCAGTACACAGGTGCATCATTTAAACTGTACACACTTCCAGTGTGCCATTGCATTGATCTAACTTGTTCACATCCTTTCCTCTGCTGCTAGAAAAGTGGAATACAAAAGCTCTGTTGCAGCAGGTGTAACTATATATTAGGATATGACCAAGTTATGTGTTCTGTCAATGTGTAAGTACAGTGTACAGTTCTTAGCATACAGCCAACAAGGTCAGTGGTAGGTACTCCTCATTAAAAAGTAGTAATAAACTAAGTATTATTTCCGGTTGGTTTTACTTTTTTTTCTTTTTAAATATACATTTAACAATTCTCTTCTTGCATCCTTCCATATCTGACAGAAAAGGCAATAAGTCTCTTGTATACTATCTCCAAGAGTAAGAGAGAGACTACAACTACTCCACAGATTAAGCTAAATGCCCAGCGTGGTCCCAGGTGAGTGTATATTTGGCTCACAAAAACAGGCCCAAGTATTCGTGCTCCACTTCCAGAGGCAGTTAACCACCCCATGTAGACACCCTACAAAAGATCAAAAGCTTACGTTAGCTTACGTTACCAGAACTATTTGGCTTGCCAATAATTCCCACCAATTATCCTAATTAGAAAATTTAGCAGTGTTTAAGCAATTACTTATCTTTTTTCACTCATTAAGATATTGAATACTTTGTTTCCAAGAGTACTGCTCAGCTTCTCTAAGCATTAATTCGAAGGCTCTGCTAAACTACATACTCTATAGCTTTCTAATAAAAAGGCAGTCTGGCTCAAAGCATTTAGCCTCTTTACCTTACACCAAGTGGTGAAAAAGCAAGAAAATCTTCTGTTAAGCAGTAATGTCAGCTTGCTATGTGTTTCACCACTATAAAATGTCAATAACTGGAGGTATCATAGCATTTGTAGTCTTTATATAATATACTTAGTAATAGGAACATTATTGCATACTGATATTCCAAATATATAACTGATTGTTACAAAAATGACTCTTCCAGAACAGTTACGAAAGCCACAAGCTTTGGGCTTAGCTGTTCTGAAATTTTCACGCAGTAAGATTTGCCATAAACTGTAGTACAAGCCTTGCTTTCCAATTCATCTAGGGACTTGCCTTGGATTTGGAAAAAAAAAAAAAAAAAAAAATATTAGAGTTCCTGGAAACTTCTGCCCCGGTTGAAACATACTATTATTTGACAGACGTCAAAAGGAATTTTAGCTAGATCCCTCATTCTAATAAAGAGGGGGCAAGTCTCGGGGAGCAAATGAAATAAACCATTTCAGCATCATCCTTACCTGAGGCTTTGGTCCCAGAATTTTTGAATATAAAGTGTAGGACATGACATTACAAACTGGATAGCCCAATCCTATTAGTACGTCAGAGCTGATATACTGGGCCAGATAGATCATAGGAGTGTGCAGACACCAGGCCTGGGTGACAGGGCAGCCCATGGGTTCCACCGTGTGGTTGGATGGAAGCTGCATTGCTTGCAGACTCCAGAAAGGCATTAACATTTCAGTGGAAGCTGTTCTGGGAATTGAGTTATTCTTTATTTCTGTAAAAATAAATTACGTGTGCCATTAACAAAAAAATACAGTAAAAAGCTTTCAAAAAAAGATCATGATGATAGTTTAGTATGACTTGAATTATACCTTGCCACTGAATATTTGGTAGTTTCTTCCCCCAAGGCAACAAGATAAAGAATCCAACCAAGACAATCAGTAAGCCTCCATGGAGTATGGCACGCTCACCAGTCCTAACAAATAATGAAATTACAAATAAATATATATAATTTAAAGAAAAATTTATGAAGGTACTAATGACACAGCCCATTAGTTTGCTGAAAAGATGCCCGACCAAAACACCTGCAACAAAAACTGCAAAATCACAGTAACTTAAAACCTGTTTTTCTTGTGATTCAAGGGTAAAAGCCAGATAAGGAAAGGGATTATATTAACAGAATAAAGAGCAACCACAGAGTCATGGCTGTGTCAAAACTGGAAGTGCTTCATTAACATAGTAAACCCAAATTCATTAAGAAGTAAAAGATTTAAGTAATGCAGATTTGGCCTTGCCATAAAGCTGCTCACACTTAGCTAACGTAAGTAACGGAATTCCAATAAATTCCAAAAACTTACTTTTTAGATAGCGTTTTAACAACCATGAAAACAACAACCGACTCAATGCCAACCACACTAAGGATTATTCCATTATAAAAAACGGCTTCTTTCCTGGTCCAGGAATACATATCCATCGTCAATGGAGTAGCTATACTAAATGGACAGAATAAAATTACATTAGTTTAAAAAAGCGCTTCTATACAGCCACTTCCATACATACATTTTCCCAAACATCACACACAGTGGTATAGAAGCCTTTTCTCCTGACCGGCGTGTCAGAAAATGCAGGGTAGTTACAAACTAGTTCTGTCATCCATCACTTATTTAAAAATAAACCCACTAGACAAAATTCACAACTGCATGACACCACCAATACTCTGAAGCATCATTAATCTATTTCATTCAAAGATGATGGAATAAAAGCAAAGCAATAGAGAAAAAAAAAATCAGGCCCTGTGAGTATAAAAATAATAAGCATTTAATACTGTTTCAATTTTAGTAACCAACCATTCCCTCGAAACTCAATTTTCTAAAAGTAATGCAATTAAGACAGAGACATATTGTTAAAAGAAATTTTAGCTACATTAGAGCTCAAAAAGCTTCCAAAATAAATCTTCTAACCTCAAAGTATTTTATAAATTAAAAAAGGAAGTCTACTTTAGACTGAGATAATATTGTTATATTTTACCTATTTTCTTACACACAGAAAATTTGGGAGTGTGTAACATACCTCTTTAGGTAAAAAAGAGTCATGTAAAGTAATGCATTTAAGAATACAATTGCATTAACTACATCAATTGTTTTCACCTTTACTGAAATAATAATTACTAAGAGCTTCACTGGAGCTTTTCGAGCTAATCAGAATCATACTAAAGAATTAGACAAAATTAAAATAGCAAGTATAGAACAAGGTACTCAACTGAAGAGAGTTTTCTCTGAAGATTTTAGGTAGCCCAAGTTAAGCTACTTTTCTCTTTTAACACTTAAAAAGTTGATGATATGTGTTTGCATCCGTTCAAAAGCTTTTACATTAATGCTTCATACACTACAAACTGTATGCTATGTATTTTCAGTTATTACTGACCTTTAACTCATTATTCTATATCAGTATACATCAATTTGACTACATATGGGTTTGGACTTCTATTTCTGAAGCATACGGTTAAGAAAATGACTGGAACAGAAAAGCCTTTATAGGCACAGCCAGTCTAACTGCATTACATATTTAAGTATTTTGAGAGAAAACAGACAAACTTACGTTTCAAAGACAGCAAACACAAACAAGATGACAAAGAAAAGAAAATTGATTGCTACCACAGCAACATGATCAACATTTCCTTCTTCATCCTGATCCAGAACACCATTTTCTGCAACAAAAGAATAATCTAAACTGCAAACTGAGCTTTTATTACACCACCACAAATTACAAACAGTAATGATTTCTTTGTTAAGTATTAAACATGCATGTAGGCTGGTGGGTGGCTAGGCACCTATACTTTGACAATTTAAGTTTAATGTTTTTAAATCAAAATGGAATTGTTGAAACCCAATTCCTCTGACAATGAGGGAAAATGATTTCCATACTGGTTATACCACCTGTTTTCTCACTGTAATGCTGGGAATGTAGCATTCTCTGCACCACCACGGAGCCTTTGTTCCTCTAACCTGGGCATAGTGTTATCATACACAAAACACCCATGTGTGTCGTGCACATACAGCTCCCTTTTTAAACAGAAAACCAATACTGAAACTGGTGACTTCCATAGACTTTTAAAAGAGGTTTAAGATGACCTTTCATATACTTTCTGTTCTTCAAGTGAAAGGGATACTCACAATGTTTTAAAAAATTTGAACTGCATACGAAAAGGGTATCTACTGAAGATCAGCTGTTGCACTGCACGTGGCAATTACTGTACTTCAGCCTCACCAACCAAGTTCACTTATACAACATACACCTTCTAATAAGATGCCATATGTGAAAGCTGATATGTAATAACAATGTTACTCAGCATCATACAGAACAAGAGAAGTATGACTGCAGAGTAGAAGGGAGATTTTTTTTTTTTTTTTTTTTTTTTT
>Ga0065711_1034131_pt1 | contig 24255 bp, 13 predicted proteins | sample Hoacrofraction12_FD_59098 | JGI IMG/M metagenome (GOLD analysis project Ga0065711, IMG submission 59098) | Hoatzin crop microbial communities from Cojedes, Venezuela - Epithelial fraction 12 v2 (version 2) | ecosystem: Host-associated > Birds > Digestive system > Esophagus > Crop | place... | reverse complement strand
TAATTTAACCAATTATGAAGTTAAAATCTTTACAAAAGCTCTGATGCTTTGCAAGGAAGCTCTAACTAAACTAAATACTTACTTTGAAAATACTAGCCATAAGATTTCAGATATTATAGCACCAAACCAAACAGTATCAGATCTGTTTATCTCTTGGCCGTTTCAGGGTTTCCTCCAGATCATTTTATTTTGTAATTTGTATAGTTACTGTAAAAAATATTTTGAAATGCAGTGGTACCTGTCAGTAAGGATTGGAGTATACCTTTAGCATTTGAAAACTGCGATTTTTGACTCGGCAAAATGATGTATTTGACGCTGCTGTACTCTTTGAGAGAACCTGTCTCTTAACACAGGGTGAGAAATTTAAACTTTTCTCTGAAACATCTCTGCATGGGGTAGGTGTGACGTGACTGAAGTCTTTTCCTTAATCCATGAGGCTTCTTGGCTTCTCAGTCTAATATTATCATAGACATAAAAAGGACACTAATACACATTTTAGATATCTAAAAGTACATTTAGAAAATATATTTATACACAACACGTATATGGGGAGTGTGTGTATCTATGTATTTCTATTAATTCATAGTTGATTTTTAAAGTAGCAGATGCTTTTAAACAGACCTATCACCACTATTTTTATATCTTCCCTTTTGTTTCCCTCAGCTTGCCAGACTTTTGTTTTTTTATTTTTAAATGGAAAAAAATATCTGTATGCAAAAAAAGATAGCCGATCTATGTCCCTTATGCACATGTATGTAGGATGCAAAAAAGAGAGGAAGGTGATGAATAAATGGAGAGAGACAAGAACTGAAATGTGATCTTATGTCAGGTTCTGTGAAGAGAAAAAGCAACTTTCACTGAGCTGCAGCCCATACATACTGAAACAATGTGTGCAACCCACTATTGTGGAAGTAATGCCATAATTCACCTATTTTGGATGGGAAGGAATGAAAGTAAAGGAAGCAAGTACATGATGCTGCTCAGGAGTTTCAGAGCTAGACATTGTATAACTGGTCAGGTGAAATCTGTATTTGCTCAAACTACGTCCTCCTTGGCATACTCAGGTGACGTGGCTTTTATTTTTGGCATGATGTGGTGGATTGAATCACTGTAATGTGATCATTTAGAAGCAAATTATTTTTATAGAATTTGGAAAAACATTCACCAGTGAAGTATAATGAAAACAGGCTTTTGTTTTTGTCCCATAAGAACGGGAAAGTAATACAGATACTTTCTTAAAATTTTGTGTTACCTGGTTTATTGGAGAAATTCATAGATAGCCACTTGCACCCACATTGTCAGGTTGTACAATGTTTCCCTGATGTAAAAAAAACCCAAGCAACGCAACAGCTTCCAATGTAACCTTTTTCTTATTCCAAAATAGTGTTGTCTGTCTGCCTGTCATAAACCTGTCTTTTGGTAGGCTTGTAGCAGGTTTATTTGCTTTGGTTGGACACTGGGCAGATTTGATTCTTTTAGAATCAGACAGAATGAACGTTTCTTTTGCAGTATGTGCTGTCTTAGTTCATCGACACAAATATTTCAGATTACTTTTCAGAAAGGTGAGAAATTATCTTTTTCTTTTTGGCTAATAGGCTTCTCCTTACTGTTCAGGTATAAACTAATGCCTTTCCATGTATTGTAGTGTCTTAAAGTTGACTGCTTAAAATATGATCTAATTATTTGCTTTTTGAGTTGCCTTTGTCTTGGTGTCATGTGCATTTTAGTTGAAGATGTTTTGTAGTCTTGTGCTTGTATTCTTTTTAAGATTATCAAGCATTTTGTCTTTTTTTCTTTATACATCTGTTTCTAAACACTGTTAGGGTAGTATATTGTGTAATACATTATAGCTTTGTTTATTTTTGGTGTAGGCTTGTCTGTTTACATACTCGTATAAGAGCCTTTTAACATCTTAGAAATTTGACGGTTGTGTTACGTGAACAAGCCACATTTCAGACAATAGAGATGCTGAGGGTGGCAAGGATGCTATGAAAAACTGATAAATATGCTCTTTTTTGTGTCAGTCTGGGTTGTGGTTTTATGGATATTTTTACTTTTAGAGACTTGATATGAATGAAAACATATGCAAAAAGCACTGACAAATGTCAATTATAGCAGGAAAAAATCCTTGTGAATATAAAATAGTGTTTTCAAATGTCCTTTCATTAGTGAAGTACTAATTGAGGTTTAAGCAGATCTTCTCATTCATAGATACTCTGTTTATTCTGAGTACTAGTAATGTACAACATTTTCTTGAAAAGAGCTCTGTAAAATCTGAGTTATCTGTTCTTGGGCGGTATGAGTTTGAAGACAAGAACAATTAATTGGCAACGTGGGTCAAGTTGTAATACTGAGAATATATATACTGGTGAATGTAGATAACCATTTCTTTTAGTCTCTTTTAAAAAGTAGCATGGCTGTGTATGATATACTGAACAAAAATTGCTGAAAAATGTTTAGTAGGTACTATCATGTGAGGGTTGCATATTAGTTCAGTTATTTGGGATTTTGGTCGCTCCTTTTCATGCAAATAGTGAATATATTGACATGAGGTAAAATTGACTGCATCTGATTTGAATAAAACGTTAAGCGTGTTTCATTTTCTACACAGCTGCCACGTGTGTGTATATTGTGTAGTGCTGCTTCTGAAATGGTTGAAAATCTGATGGGAACACTTACAAAGGCAAACCAGGAAAGGGCACCAGCTGCTGAAAAGCACCTGCTGAGCCACCATGGGAATAGATGCATCTGCCTGTAGCTAGAAGTAATCGAACAAAGTACCTGCTTTTACCTGTCAGGATTTTAATTTGTGTAAAGGTTCAACCAATGAAACTAGTTCTGAATACTTAAACAACAGACAAAAAAAAACTGGGGTTTTTTTTGTGCAAAAGAGCACCACTTGTGAGCAATACAGTCTGTGAAAGCTTCTCCTTCTCCTAACTATTTTATGTTTTTCTTTTAATAAGAACAAACCCAGATATGGCAGCCAAAAGTCTCAGCTACACTGTGCATAGTGTTTTACTGAAGGATGCAGTCAGTCTGGAAGACATTATGCTACCGAAGAGCAGGTTTTTGTTTGGCTTAGTTTGAGAGATGGATCTCGGGGTTTTGTGAAAGTATGTGTTTCTTTTTTTAATTGCAGTGTATTTGATTCATTGCGGATGGTAAAGCGCACACAAAAATATGTTTTACAATCAGAAGTCATTAGGCAAATTTCCCAAATATTTTTGAAAATTGTTGTGCATTTAGTCTTTTGATACTTAGACTTCTAGTGTTCCCACACATTGGTGACCTTACCACACAAGGTCATCAGCACTCACCTACCTTTTATTTTCCTACTGTACATCAGGTAGAAAATGTTCGGTGAATGCTGCTGGTTTAGTTGGGATTTGGGAGAACAAAATAGCTGTGTTCTTGTAGAAAAAAAAATTGATTGTGCTTGTAGTCTTCCCTTGTAAAATTTAGGAAAAAGTCATTTAACATCTATACTATAAAACAGTACTGCCTTCTTGTTTAGCAGTAGTGTGGAATTCACTGAAATAGAGAAGAAAATTAAGTTGTAGAAAAATTACATCAGCATTAGTTATTCCTCTGGGAATATTCTTCTGTTTTCCATTCTCTCATTTTTAATTCATGTGTTAAAAGTATTACTCGTTTCAACTTTAATTACCCTTCAGAGCACTCTGTTACTTTTTCTGGTTTTTGTTAGGTATTATTAGGAAGAAATAGTTTATGTCATATGTTAAGGGCAAGCTAAAGTAAATACTTTGAAAATATTGTCCTGAATTAGCTTCTATGATAACAGTTTAAATATTCATTTCTATATGAACAGTTAGAACTGGTGCCTTTAGTGTGCGTAAAATAGTATTGAATTAATTAGGGTTTCTTTAAAAATATAAATACTGAAAGATATCTGTACTTTAGAAGTATATAATAGTATGAAGTGCTGTTACCCTGCTCTATTAAAAGACAGATTTAAATTTGCTTTCAAAGGAAGACAATACTTAGGCCCCAAATTGTGATGTTCTACTGACTGTAAACGGAGTGACTTTTATTTATGTATTAAATTTTGTAGGGTAAAACCAATGACCAATAAAAATCCAAGAAGCATTAGTGCAGCTGCATGTAGCTTAGAGAAATCCAGCTTTCTGATTCACAGCATTCTTTTCCTCTTGTACTTAAGAACTGTAATATTTGAAAACCAATTATATCTACCTGGTGACTTTACAGCTGTTATGTTTGTTGACCTCATTAAATGATCATGATAAGTTAAATATTTAAATTGAGAAAGCAACTTGTTAAATGTTAGTTTTTCATTCTTTAGGGAGGTACATTTGTGTTACTGACTTAATATAGAAGCTTTATGGTATGAAGCACATGCAGAGATCTGTAAAGTATTTAAGGAAAACAAAGTAGTTTTAGTCATTTTGATAAATAAGACTGGAGAGTGAATAATGTGAGACTGTCAGTCAAGCGTTTCAAGTAGAAATCACCAAATACTTATAAATTTTTTTAAAAGGTTTTGGGATAGAGGAACTATGTGACTAAAAGATTGACTTTATGTCTGATGGGCTATTCATCTCAGCCTTGCAGTTTCCATTAACCTCAAGACCACACAGTAACTCCTAGTATAGCAGAAGTTTTAAGGTTTTCAAAGAGTCTGAGTTGTTAGAGTCTGGAAAAGAACAGGGAGCAACAAGTGACGTAAAGTCTCTTAAAGTGGGAAACAGATTTTATGTGTGTGTTTTGTATCTTATTCCAACAAAATACTTTATCAGAATTCTTATTGGAAAATTGGAATTATCCTACTGCTTGATCTTCAAGTTTAGAGTATTGGAACTGAATACATCAAATAAGAGTGGAGTTATTTTTTTGTATGAATAAATAGGTGTGCTTTGCATAGTAGTAATAACAGTGATAATAGTAGAGGCCATTTCTTTCCTCTATAGCATGTTGGAAATTAATCTGGAGAACGGAAACAGAAACTTTTCATTTGCAGGAAACAAAATATAGAGAAGGTGATTTTATTTAGCCGTTCATAGGAATTACTTATCATTGAACATAATGTAATGAAGGAAACTTCTGTGCCAATATTCCTCCTTCTCTGCTTTTGTTCCCTGTATTTCCTGTTTCTGATTCTTCTTCCACTTGCTTTTGACACCTGTGGACCTTTGTCCTTCTGGACCTCTGAGCATGAGACTGTCTGCCTGCCATGCGTACTCTTTAGATAGAGACTTTTTGTCTTGTCGTCAAGCATATCTTTAAGCTAAATAAGAATGCCTCTCAAGTTTTGCATCAGTAATTTGCCTACATCAGAAAAAAGACTGTTTTGCATATCAGTAGCTACTGTAGCAGCAAAACAAAAAGTCTGGTCCAGTAGTAATCTGCAACATGTGTCCTTTTCAAAGTACTTGTGAAAGCTGTGTTAGATCTATAGTGCTGTTTGCAAAGCAAGGACTATCTTCTTCATCAGCTTTTCAGTTTTTGTGATTTGGTAGTTTTCACTGTCTTAGTTTTCCATTAATCTAAATCCTGAGAAGTGCTGAATGGAAATGCCCAGATGCAGCCCTTTAGAAAGTTTTGTGTCTTTATCCTCATCCATACCTCAATCATTCATGTAAGTCTGTGTGGTATGGGAGGGTCTGCTCTTCAGTCTCTTTTGCCTGATGTCTGTCTCTTCCTCATGGTCACCATTTTTCAGGTTTGGCCAAAACCTGCTGTTTTATGTCAGTACTCTCCATCCCTACTAGATTTTCCAGTTACCTCTGTCTAGGCTAGTTGTAGCAGCCACACGTTTTTTGAGATGTGTGTATGCCTACATCAACACAACTTACTGCTTAGAAATCTTTTTTCTTTTTTTTTTTTTTTAATGTTAGTAGTGGCATATGTTTCAAAATTCTGCCAACTGGTTCAGAAATGCCAATTCATGCAAGAATTCCACTTTCAAAAACTAGTTTCTGTGTGTACTGTAGCATCATTTTATAATCTTTTTATTTGGGAATAGTTAGCTAAAAGCATTTTATATTGGTTGCCTAATAGTGCTTCAGTCTTTGTGCTGTGTGTTAGTAACTTTTTTTCTCACCAATGGCCATAACTTACGTAGTTCCTCAAACTATGCCCTCATTATCCTTGCTTCTAGTTTCTTGGGTTTCTCCCACTGTGCTGCAGTGTTATATTCTTGAACAACTAGAAAAGGGGTTTTGTATTAACTCTTTGATTATGGTTACATTTGAGACATCGTGCCTCAAACAGTGATTTCCTTTTAAAGAGATGCGCTGTGTTTTCCCCGGGGAATAAATTAAGGGAGCAATATGCCATGAGTAGAGCTAGGAGTCTGTTTTAGTTGTATACAAGCATAAGAAAGTATGTGAGTGTTCTCTGAATAGAAAAAAAACAAAACCTGTAGAATAGGCTGTGGCATATAAACATCAGTTTTCTCATAGCTCCATTTAGAAAAGCTAGGGAGAATGGTGGTAGTGGAGGTCTCAATACATAGGAGTCCAGGAGGAACCTTGCTGTTAAGGGTAACATTTTAAATGTTTTAAACTTTGTAGATATTTTTGTATTTCACTCTTCCACACTCTTAGCTTTATATAGCATGAAGTTCTTTTTAAATTTTAAAGGAAATAGATCCTCCTTTTTTGATACGGTTAATATGGATGAAATGTGAGCAAATTAAACTCAAATCCCTCTGTCCTCATATAATTTTAACTTCTGATGTTATTAGGAAATGCCACAACTGTTGCCAACTTTCCTTTTGCCATTTTCCTATGAGCTGCATGCTTCAATCCAATTTTTGTGTGTAATTCGCAAATGGCATCAGAAAGCTCTAAGAGAAGTCTGTGTTCTGATCTCCATTTCATTGCTATAATCTGGAATAATTCTCTTGACATCAGACACTTTTGAGTTTACAGTAGCGTCACTGATATCAGAATCTCTCCTATGTGGATGCCAAAATTTATGTACATTTGCTGTGCTGTAGAAGTAGTTGGTTTTATGGAAAAATCTTTCTGAAGCACTTTGGTATCCATTTCCTCAAATCAAATCACCGGAGGGTATAATAATTCTGTCTATAATCTTTTGTCATATTATAACTAGGCTGAGGAACACAACAATTCTCCCAGTGAGGGGAGGAGATATTCCCCAAGCTGTTTCAGTGTTTTAACTCAAAGCAGTGGAAGCGTTGGCGCTATGGTGCTTTCACATTATTTCCATGAAACTGTTTATATGCACAGAAGTCTTTGGTTTTAATCTATACATTCAACCAAAGAAAATTTCTCCATGTTGTATTTTTAATATAAATCAGTGGTTGAATAATTCAGAAATCTATAGAAAAGGTATGACTGCTGTACTTCTTTGTATAGCATAGCTTGTCAAAAAAATAGTTTATATTATTTTGGTGGCAATACATCTATAGACTTAAAAGAATTTTTGTTGAAATTACTTCAGGCATGTTAGCTCGTAGCTGTCATATATGAAGTTAAATATTTTCCCTAAAAACTCTTGCTTTTGAATAGATCTCTCTGCTTTCTTCAAAAGAACAGATGGTAGGACTGATGATTTAAAAAAAGAAAAAAAAAAAACCAGACATGGGAGAGTTTGATTCTTTGATTTTATTTTTTTTAATTGACATTTTTTCAAGGAGTGCCTATGTTGCCATAGTTAGTAGAAGACTAACATACTACTAGATTTCACTGCAATTTGTTTTTTCACGGGATTGTTCTGGACTTCCTCTGGATGGAGACTGCTTCTTATCTAATGAAAGTTTGTTGAAGAACACTCTCTGTAACGTGCTGTCCAGAAGTTTCATGTTTCTGAGAACTGAATAACTGTCAGAAAAATAACAGTTTCAGTATCTTGGCAAACATGAAGACTGAAAGTCTGGAGGGGACATCTTTAATCAGGATTTTAAAACAGCATGCCAAATAAAGTAAAAGCATGATAACTTTCATAGCTTGTGTGCTAAGATAGCTTTCCATGCTGTCTAACATCGGACTGGGTTTCTCGAGTACTATCCCACACTCAACTAGGCAGAGGTAATCCTTTCATGTATAATGAACTTCTGCCCAAGGATACTTTTTTGTTCTTTTTAACTCTCTGTCAGAATCTAGGAAAATTATGCAGTGTTTATTTTGAGTTTAATGACACTAAAGTAACTTGAAGGTATGAAAAATTCCCTTGTTTCTGTTGGCTACTGCTACTTAAATACCTATTGCATTATCAAGTGAATGTGGTGATAATTTTAAAAATCAAGACTATGTAAAAGGTAATGTTTAATTCAAGTTAAAAGCATAATCAGGAAAGTCTCATGGGCTGTGATTCTATGTTCTATGGGATGTCAGAGTATAATTTTACCCTATGGCTCATTATATGTAATTTCTAGGAATTTCTTCTGGCTGTTTAATCTAATTAAGGGACTGGAGCATCTTCCATGTGAGGAGAGGCTGAGAGAGCTGGAGAAGAGGAGGCTTGGGGGAAGTCTTACAAATGTATATAAATACCTGATGTGAGAATGATTAACAAAGAGGGAGCCAGACTCTCCTCAGTCCTACCCTGTGACAGCACCAGAGGCAATGGGCACATATTAAAACACACAAAATTTCATCCAAACACAAGAAAATACTTTTTTACTGTGAGGTAGTCAAACACTGGCACAGGTTGCCCAGAGAGGTTGTGAGTCTCCATCCTTGGAGATACTTAAAACTGAACTGGACGCAGTCCTGGGCAACCTGGTGTAGGTGATCCTGCTTTGAGCAGAGAGTTGGACTAGATGATCTTCAACCTAAATGATTCTGTGATCTGTGACTGCCACTAATAGTGACGTAGATAGCCATACCATGCAAGATTTGCTTCTAGTTCTAGTCACGTGTAGCATGTACAGCTTTGAAACTACTGCTGGTTCTCATGGCTTTTGTTACTCACATCTGTCTGATGTGTTTTACTCCAGGTTTCCTTTATAGCACATAACTCTTCAGGTACTACACTTGGGATGAGACATAATTTCTACTTACTTGAAGAAATTGTAGTGCTGATTATGGCCCAAAGCTGATCCTAAGCTCTATTTGGTACGCTTGTACAATTTTTCATGTCTTTGTGTATGCTATTTGTTCCTATAAAAATTGTCCCCCTAAGTCCAATGAAATCTCACTGATACAATTTGGTGCTAAATGGAGCAGATTCAAACATCATGCGGTTTTTCTTTTACGTGTTATGAACCTTTGCTTAAAATGTATGTACTCGCTTTGAAAGACAACATTGCAGTCTCTGGGGCGGGTAATTATATTCTCAAATAGTACTCCTAAGATAATATGAAAATAATTTGATCTTTATGGTATTTATATAGTTATGTTTTTATTTATTGTTGTTCCTAAATCTCATGAGCTACCGGCTCCATGAAAGTAGCAGAATATGAAAAGAATCATCAGGAGAGGGAGGCTATGGAAGTCCCCAGGTATACCATCTACATTTATTTCTGATTGCAATAACAATCAGGTACAGTGACAAAATAGGATTTACACTGTCACAAAAGTGCTTTAAATGTATATATGCATAATTAGAAAACAGAGGGGACTACTAAACATTTGTAATTTGGAGGGATAGTGGAATGTATTTATTGAAATGTGTATACACATACATTTACAAATAGATTTTTGTGTGTGTGTATGAATGTGTATGCATATATATGTGTTTTAACCAACAACATTCTAAAGTACAGCAAAGGGGAAAGATGACCAAGAGATTATTTACATGTGAGGATGAGGGACAGCTGAACTTCATTTCCTAAGGTTCATGGATTTTCTGTAAACAGCATGGATTAGTCATGCTGTTACCGGTTAGCTCAATTATCTTTTTAAGTGAAAGTGCAATAGAACAACCGACTGCAGAATGGGATTTGTTACACCTGAAATAATAAAGGTACTTTGATTAAATATATCTACATTAAAATTAGGCCAATGAGTAGGGAAAGTGCTGAAAGTTTAAACTTGGTTTATGAGTGCAATGGATTATCTTCATGATAAATGACTAGTAATATTATTTTGTTATGATAGAACAGAAGAAGTCGTCATTATAGAACACGTATTTTAGGTGATTTTATGCTATGGAAATTAGGACAGATGACTAACATTTCTTTATTTCAGACCGTGAGAAATCATGTCTAGTATTCAATGAAAACTGGAAAAATTAACATGGATAAAACAAAATCTCTTTTAGAGTGAGGAATATAAAGAGAATGTCCTGTAGATAAATAAATAAAATATGGTAATTCTAAGGGAGATAACACCCAAACATATTTTCTGGATAAATTGCTAAAAATGAAGTATACGGATATTTTTTCTGGTGTTGCTCTGGGTAGATTAGGTGAGACACATCATTCTATGTTTGTGCACACCAATATTTCATTTAGAAGCTGCTACTAAAATGCTAGCATTGTACCTTGGAGTTCACTTAAGAGCACATTGGGCCACTGAGTAAAAATTTGTGATACTGAGGTTAATTGCATCTGACAAGCTGTTTCTGCCAACTAATGTTAATGCATAAAGTGATACCAAGAGTAAAAGATCTCAGCTTTCAGTGGTACTTGTAGTTTGCACCCTTTTGTTCTGGGTGAGGGAGAGTGCTATAGACAATAGATAGACCATAGCAGGTTTCGGGGGTATGCCTGGGGAAGAGTGAGTATCTTGTTAAATAATAACAGTAAATATGTTATAAATAAATGTGAGTATCATATTTATTAATTTCGGTAGAACTACAAGGTCTGACTAATGAATTGTGTGACAAATTCTGTCTAAAGTACTGATGGCATGTGCTATTTAGAACAGATGCTGTTACTGCAGTGTTGCTAAAGCAGTTGTGTTTCTGAGCTGTAGCTTGCCTGCAGACTGAATCGTATGGACTCATTCATGAATATTAGGTTAATGACTCAAATGACTTCTAACAGTTTCATCTTATTTTTGAATTGCTGTTAGAGCACCAACTCGCAAATATCTTTTTAAATGAAATGACTAATTTAGAATATCTTCATTAAGTGTAATCTCATTTACTCATAAATGTGTTAGTTGTAATAGTAATGTTCAGATCAGAGCTGCCTTGAGTGTTGTCTTCTGGTTTGTGGAAAGAGTTGCTTCTCAGTGGTCTTTCACATTGATTCATGCTTACGTGAAAATGGCACCATCCTAGGCATCAAATAGTGTATGTCAAGAATGTTGTATTCTGCTTAAACTTTCTTCGGTCTGTGTAGTATTCAAGGGATAAAAAAGCTGTGGAATAGAGAGCTGAAGAATGTTGTGTCTCATTCACCTTCAGTAAAAATCAAATTCTGACATCCAGTGGCTACTAGTCCTTTAAGTAAGAAGGGATTTCACTGGTTTATCTGAAGAAGAATTGGTCTGTAGAAGTCTTGACTGCCATTAGTATGCCAGAGGGCAAAAATTGTTCTCAGCTTTTGAACTAGGTAATTTGGGCAAATGACAAATTAAAAAAGCAAATCTTCTAGTAGGTTTATCAAACTGTGGAGTTCTGTGCACACGGTTGCATTTCTGTCCGCTGTCCATTTTATTCTTAGTGATTTTTAAGGGCAGAATGGCTGGTTTTGGATTATGCACTGATCTGTACCTACTGTTTCGAATAAAATGAAGTTTCAATGAAGGGTAATTTGTAAAATTTTTTCAGCCAAATGGGGAGTTGTTTGAAGATGTCGTAAGATCGTGTTTTGTCTGGAGTTCCTTTCTCTTGTAGCTTTTCTAATACATTCTTGCAGAGTCACCTTTCAAAGAATATTATGAATTGACTGTGCATTGTGATTGTGACTGCTGTGTATTGATTTGTCAATGTCTGGCTTTTTCTTTTGAATTGCTTGAAAATTAGTGTGTTGAATGAAAGTCTAGGTTCTAGTCGGAATACCATTATTAATAAAAATATTTTTAGTTCTTAAGCAGGCTTTTATGTGTTTGTTTTTTTTATTAATCTTTTTTCCACTCTTAATATTCCTGTTTCAGTAGGCTTAGCATCTTTGCAGAAAACAAAGTGAGGTGGTTCGTTTTTCTGACGTGTTACACAGCTTCCTCTGGAACATCTGTTTGTTTATTGCTGCTTATCAGGCAGTCTTAATCCATGGTGTTACTACTGTCCAATAGGAAAAGAGGCAGAAAATTATTTATCTAAACTTTTCTGTATTTTTTCCTAACAGATACGTGTCCCAAGGCTAAAATATATGTAATTTCATCCAAATGTAGAGGAAAAAGATGTCTTATAATGCCCACTTTAAACATTAAGAGAAGCTCGAAAAATATATTCCTACAGGCAGTAGTTTAAGAAAACACTTATACTTTATTTAAGAGTATTAACAATCACACAACTATAAGGAGACCTGTGTGTAAAGCTACATGTGTTCAACTGTGTGACTGAAAAATTCCTGTCATTCTTTTCTGAAGATACTTACACCTGACTTCAGTTAGACATCTGTGTTTCTGCTTTTGTTTAAAAACTGCTTCTTTAAATAATATGTATATTGTGCAGTGTGATGTTTTGCTAGTTCAATTCTTTAATCACTCGTTGCATTTGTGAGTTGCTCTCCATAGATCCTTTATTGTATAAACACTGCAAACAGTGTTTATCAGTGTGAACTTTATGGTGTTTGTAATAGCTCCTAAAACCAATTAGATGGAATGGAAGGGAAAAGGGAAAAGGAAAAATATAACCATTTTCAAAGACTTGTCAAGAAATCTCAAAATGAATGAAGAAGCAGGCAAATTAGAAACCTGTAATGACTAAGGAAGCCATAAAAATAGCTGAATGAACCCTACTAGCACTAAGGTAATCAGCAGGTCTGCAGGAAAGCCATTAACACTTTATAATAGTCTTATTCAGGAACATGAAATGAATTTTGAAGACAACAGACCAAGTAAACATTACATATACAAAACTTGATGCAAAACAAATAAGCTGTCCCCCTCAATCTTGCAAGCAGAATACACTGAGAATGAACATTAATAGTGAAAACTGTTGTAATCCCGAAATTCAGCCACTTAAAAAGTTAAACAAATGATGAAAAGTACTGGAAGTACTTGCATTAGATATGGGGCTTTTTTCTTCTCCAAAGACACTTAACAGTTTAGAATAGATATTTGAATATATGTGAGATGTGCTGATCCTATAAATATAAATGCAATCTGTGATTTGAGTGGAACTTGTTTTTTCAATGTTGCACAAGAAGTTTTCAACCTGAAAGCTTTGCTAAAACAAAGGTACTGCTAAAACAAAGGTACCGCTAAACCGAAAAGAAATAGTGTGTTAATTACATAGCATTTTCATTGATTTTTATATCAATGAATGTTATTTTTTAATAGTTCAGGTCCTCTAGAATAAAACTACAGTTGACCAGTCAGTAAGTACATCATTCCTCTGCAGCTAAGAGTATTGTCATATGTTGTGAAAATTGTATATTAACCTGAATTTTTAATTTGCATCTCAGCCTCTCACATGAGGCTACTACCAAGAAGCTGCAGCAAAGCAATAGAGACCTAGTGCTGTTTGTTGCAAAGGTAAATAAAATAGTTGATTTCAATAGCCAATAAAGCTCTTGTTCCTAAGATTGTGCTCCTTGAGGTAGTAATAAATTGTGTCCTGCTCAAATAATTTGCTTAGAATTGGAAAGAATCTTATTAGTATTGGAGAGACTATAACCACAGCAAATTACTGTACATTAACTGAAGTGCCCAGAATAGTGGAAAGAGAAATCTTCAGAAGGTGCTTTCAGGACTGTTCTTTACAGTGAATTTGTACTTTTGTGGTTTCCTACAATTAAAATAAAAATTATTATCATCAACTATATTTTTCATGATAATTAGTTGAAGCAGTGCAGGTAATTAAATCTGTAGAAAGGAAATAATTCTGTGCTCTGCAGTCTGTTTTAAGTGTCTCTGAAAAGTAAGAAAAAGGGAAGTTTATTAGAAAATTAACTTTATATCTTAAAGGTCTGTTCTTCAGTTGTGAAAGTTTTAGAATCGTCAAATGCGAAAATTGTTACTGTCTACATTGGTTCTTTCTCAGTGAAAATATTGTTTTTCAGAGAAACCAAGAACACAATAAATATTTTTATAATTATTTGCTCTTTATAAGAATTAAACATGCATTAATCTATAAATGTAATTGCCTATATTAACTATATAATTTAATTTTTGAAAACATTCTGTAACTTTATTTGAGACTGCACATACAAGTTTTATGTTCCTTTTGGAGGCTGCAGTTTGCTGTAAGTATTGTTGGAGAGATATCTGAACATTAACAATTGCGAGATGGAGATTTCCTCGGAAGCACAGAGGTTGTTACTGAATTTTTGTGTGTGCTTTTACATAATTAAACTTTATTGCACAAAATTAATGATAAATAATTTTTTGGATAGTCTGTTTCTTCAACAGATTCCTGTGTATTGCTGCCTCTTTTGCCATTAGAGTAGCCTAGTTTGTCATCTTAGATTTAAAGATCTATATTCTTCTAATCTGACTATTGCTGTTTTACTGATGTTATTAACAGGTCATTATTTTACTGTATATTAGTTTGGGTCACACTCTTGATTAAAAATGATTGCTGAAATAACTTGCAGCTGAAGATTTTAATTAACTTGAAGAGACGTTATCCTGCTGTATTTTGTTTTCCTTATGGATTTAATAGTTGAAGGTTGGGCGGGAGTGGTATCCTCAGAGTAAAAACCTTGGAATAATAAATATATTTCAATAGGTATCCTAAGTTTTGTCACCATGTGGGTTTTTTATGATTAATATATGTACACAACACACATGTATATGTGAGAAACCCAAAATATGTGCATTGTTTGTTTTAACAGGTTGGGCAACTTGCTTTTAAAGGCATGAAGAGACTAAACCGAATCCAATCTATAGTTTTCGAGACTGCCTACAACACAAATGAGAACATGCTAATCTGTGCCCCCACTGGAGCTGGGAAGACTAACATTGCCATGCTGACAGTCCTTCATGAAATTCGTCAGCATGTCCAGCAAGGTGTTATCAAAAAGGATGAGTTTAAGGTAGGAATTTAATGAACCAAGTAGCAGCTTTTTAACTTGTAAGGTAAATCTCATTGTATGTTATACATGGAATATGAAATCAAGAAGTTTCCAAGAGTATTACACTACTTTCCCAAGTCAAAGATAAGTCTAGTTTTGATTTAGTTCATTATTGGTAAAGCTATTCTTGTTTGTGTTCTAAAAATCTTATTATGCAAGTAAAAAGCTATGAAAATGCATTTAGCTTTGATGCAGAACCAATTTTCAAAGTGATGAGGCTGTATAAGCAAAATCCATTGTTCTTTAAACAGCTGCACACTTATCCAGGAAAGATAACTACTTTTCATATATCACTATTAAGATTTTTTCACTGTAAGTGCCTGGCATCATATTTCACAATAAATTGTGATTTGTAATGGTTGCCATTGAACAAACAACATTGTGGGATTTGCTCATTTATCAAGCGAGTGTCCTTTTGGTGCAGATTGTGTATGTTGCTCCTATGAAGGCTTTGGCAGCTGAAATGACAAATTACTTCAGCAAGCGTCTGGAACCACTAGGCATTACTGTGAAAGAGTTGACTGGTGATATGCAACTGTCAAAAGGTGAAATTCTGCGAACACAGGTATGCTTCATATTTTAAAATGCTGTTCTGTATGTGTATTCATACTTCTTCGTAGATACGCTGGTCTTTTCTTCAAACTCCTTGTGAAAGCATTGGTGAAGCAGCTGAAATGTTACCGAGTCTGTAATTACACTCGTTATGTTCCAAAACATAACTTTCAATTAGGAGTGATTGAAACACTGATACATCTGAAATACCCTAAGCAATGGGCTCATTAATTTTTTTGGTTTCTCCCATTTAGACTTACTACTACAGTGCCCCACTTCTGTGTTACCTTTGTATAAAATCTTACCTGATTTGCAGCTTGTGCACCATAGTGGGTTGTGGCCCTATCCTTTCATAATTATAAACCAAGTGTTGCATGTATGTGTTTGCAAGAACCTAACATTCATAATTTCAGATTTGGCATTCTTTGATAGTAAATAAATTTGAAATGCTGTAAAAACATTGTTGCAAATATGTCAAAATAATACCTTCTTTTTTATTTAAAAAAAAAAAAAGTTAATAAAGCTGTAAGTTCCTGTTACTGGCTGATCTTACTTTTCCTTTTTAAGGAGAAATGAGGCAAAGTATAAGACATTGCTAGGTTAAACATTTAAATGTTCATAGAAATGAACAACATTTCCTTTTTCAGCCTCATAAATAGTATTGCGTGGATGGAGATTTTTCTGTTTTAGCAGATACTTCTTGTCACATTTGTTTCAGACAAGTGCTGTTTGTGTCAGTAAAATACCATTTTTCCAAACTATTGAGATACTTTTGTATCTATTCTTAAATAAAGTTCCTTGCAATAGCCCTTCCTCCTCCTGCCTGGTCCAAGAGACATAATAAGACTTAGTTGTATTATCAATATAAACATTTATAAATGTTTCTTGTAGTAATTACTGATTCAGATGACTTATATTTTGCTAGTCTTAGCTTTGATATATGTTGCATTTTTATGATTAAGTCTAGAGAAAATTCTTCACCTGACAAGAAAAGATGTCTGTATGTAATTAATGTTAAAGAGAACCACTGCAGTAATCAAAGTATGAAGCCCTGGATAGCAATCTTCTTTATTAGAAGACATATGTGCATACATATTGACGCGTACAGTCACAGTGCTGTAGTAACCAATAAATAACAAACCAATATCAGTAACAGCAAAATCACTGGTACTTACTTTATCAGAATTATTTTGCAACACCATCTGCCTAAAATTTGGGTTTATAAAATAAAAAAATTTTCAATAGAGACTTTAATAACTGAAATTATTTAGTTATACCAAATTATAATTTTAAATTACTTCCTGTTTTCACAATACTTTTCAGCTGCGGCACAAAATCAGGTAGGTCAGAGCGAGAGATCATTTATAATCACTGCCAAAACTTAAGTGACAGTGTAAAAGCCTGCTCTGAATGTAACTACAAAGTTCGATGAACAGAATGAATGTAGAATGGAAAAATGCTATTTTTGTCTTGCTCTCCTACTTTGCAACATAATTCATAAAATCTCACCTTGTTAGTAAAATCCTGCTTACATCCAGCAAAGAAGTAAGGAAGTAAAAAAAAAACAACCACAAAAAACAACATTTCCAGTATTATTAAGAAAAGTATATGAAGGATCGTTTGCAAAATTGAAATTTTGTTGCTCTAATAATAGGAAATTATTAATATATACAAAGTATTAATTTAGAACAACATAGTAACTTGAGTATAGAAAGACTGCCTGCTTCATCATACTCTGCTGTTCGAGTCCAGAATACCACTGGTAGCATAATTCTTCATTTGCTTCTGGGGAAGAGGCTAAAGTAGATTTATGTATAAAAATCAAGAAGAAATGACAAGGAGAGGACATAGGTAAAAATCAGTTCTTTTCCTGCCATGGACACATCTCATTGCTTTGAAATTTATTTTTTTTCCTGAAATTTACAAATCCTCAAAGGATTTCTACAGTGTCATATGTACTTCATAGGCTAGAAACAGTAATCTGAAGTGTAGCGTATTTGTAGTTCCTAAACTTCTGGGTGCAATGGAGGTGGAAGAAAAATGGTCTCCAGAAGAGGAAGAATTTGGAAACCATTTTGTTATTTTGTGACACAAAATTTTGTTCCTCGATTTTCAAAGGAACTGTAAGTAAAACATTGATTAATTTCAGTTTTGCTTTTGCATCAATAATAGTTTTGCATCTTTTCTCTTTAAATGACTGGAAAGGATAGAAAGACAAATGTATGAAGTCCAAAAATTCTAGGACGGTGAAATTTTTTTGTTTTCTTTTCTTTTGTTTGTTGTAGCTAGTCAATCAGTCTTTATGATTAATCAGAATTGTAGGAGGTGCAGAGGAGAAATAACACCAATCCAAGAGTTACTGATGTAATTGCTGCTCCTGTTGTTCTAGACTCTTGAGCCCAGCAGTGGGCTTTGTTTTATCCCTGCTTATCGACACGCACAGAAAATATGTAGCCTTATCATAAACTGAGGAAAGGGCACTTACTTGTGCTGGATCTTGCTTATCGCTCTTTGCATATATTGTTTCCAATGAAAACTCATGAGCTTTCTTTCATCAACTATGCATTTAAACTGCCTCGTCCAAGCAGGTTTCTTTCATTGCCTTTTACCCTGTATTAAATTAATTCTTGCTTCAAAACTTTATTTGTCAGCCTCTCTAATGTATACATTTCTCAGACAGGAATACTCTGATATGTGTTGCTTCTATTTATTTTAGCCTTTACTAGTCTAATAGATGAAGTGCCTGTATTTAACGGTAAAGCAGTTTTTGCTGTAAGAATTGACGTTATAGCAGGTGGAAGCATGCACACAATTTAAATAATTTAAATACACATGGATAGCGTATATAGTACGGGGGATAAAAGGCAGGAGCAGGATCTTCAACCGAAGTAGATGCAGGAATTTCAGGTTGGATCACTGTTTCAAATGATCGCAGCTGATTCTTCTATGAAACTGAAGGCCTGATATAAATCTTCTGTAGCAGTTGTCTTCTGCCTCTTTTCTGGGCAGTTACATTTTCACCATCTTCATTTTCATCCTCAGGTGAATCAAAGCAGTCACAATGAAAGATGTAAAAATGAGGTGCTTGTCAGGTATTAGTTAGAGGTAGCACTTTGGTGCCAGTTCTGGTAATTTTCCCCTTCCTTTCCATCCTGCATTCTTCGTTCTTCATACTTTGCATTTGTGTATTTAAATATGTGTATTTTGTAAGTCATTACATGCATCTGTTATCCTGATGAGGAAAAATTGCTTGATCTGACAAATTGCTAACTGTCTCACTTCTCAGGAATCCACTCTTAATGTACAGTGGAGTCTGCCTTTTTCTGCAAATGTTTTTTGAAGTTGAAAATGGTAGCCAAAAAAAAAGTAATAAGTAATTTAAATTTTCGTTCTTTTTATGATGAAATAAAATCTTTTAAATGTTTCTGAAAGATATGTCCATTGAAAAGGACCGTAGCACAATTTTTCAGCAGTAACTTTCTCTGCGCTTTCCATGCTGTCATTTGTATTCATCCAGAAGGCATCTGTGTCTCTTGCTGCTCCGTACTTTTATGGTATTATACATGAAGTGATTTTACTTCCGTGTTATTCCACACTATACGTTGAATATTCATTAACAGCACTATGGTTCCAACACATACTTTGGAAGCCAAGCCTTTCAATACAGTTATTTCTATTTTTACCAATAATGAAATTGCCTTAAAAAGAAAAATCTGAAGAATTGTTTTATTGACTTTTTGGTCAGTCTTCTAACCTGCTCCCCTCATCTGGTGCAATGAAAGCCAGAGCTACTACTTACAGAAGAGTGAGACATGGGATATATGTTAAAACTGTAAGAATTTCCCTTCATGTTTTTGTGAAAAGGACTAAGTGTAAATATTTAACATGATGGTTTAATGTTTCAGACAGACTAGATCCAGGGTCCATTACCAAATAATTTGTATGTAAATAAGTGCTTCGCTGAACCTAGGAACAGAAGAAAATAAACTTGTTACAAAAATAAATAACACTAGCTAATGAGAGTTTATCTTGCATTATTAAAGCTTTTTTCATAGTCTAAGTAAAGATACATTAACTTCTCATTTTCTTTTCCTCATTAAAAACATTAGAAGGAAGTTTATTTCCCTACAGTTGGGATTTTTCCTGTCTGCTCTATTCTAAGTATGTTTGTTTACTGACCTGCGATTATCTAAGCATGTTTGTATACTGACATGCTATTATCTAGAAAACTCTGACACTTAGACATCACTTAAACCGTGATGATCTTAAGCATACTTTAGCCATGATCTTTTGTTTGGCAAGTTGATTTTGGTATGTTAGTGGTTGAATGGAAAATATTCATAAGTAATAAACTCTGTATTTTGCTGGGTAGCATTCGAGATAACGTGAAGTGTTTTGTTAGAAGGCAATGGATTATGTGGGTGATTGTCCTTATGGAGTTTAAGTGTGCGTTTATATAGCTACTCAGTCTTTGCTTTATACAGTCTGGAAAATTGTGTAGCACAAATTCAAAATCGACCTGTGGGCTTTCAGATCAGTTGTCTTTGACCTTGTGTTTGCAACAAATATAGTAGTAATAGTTATCTTTTGGAAGTTTGGAGAATACAACTGTGATTGGAGCAGTATAGATTTATAAGGTGATCACCAAGTCTGAAGGCACTGCCCTGCACTGGCATAGTGTAAGCTGATGAGTAGCATGACGCTTTAACTGGTACAAAACAGTGGTAGCCTCTAGGTAGTTGCAGAAATGCCTGCTGGCCTTAACAATTAGTAAGTTTTAAAGGTAGTGGGCGTCAAAAAAACATGTAGCAGATAATTTCTCTTTAATGGTTTATACATAAGTAATATGAAACAAAATTAAGATCCTTGGCATAGCACAGTGAAAATTTATCAGAATTTCTTCCACCTGTATAAACTTTTAAAATAATTTAAAATATCATCCTGTTAAAGATATTTGATTTTCTTTTGAAAGAAAGTTATTTTACAGTTCTGTTGTATCTTTAGTTACTGTGAATGTTCTTCACCCTTAAACTAGTACCTCAGGAGTTTTGTATATGTGTTAGAGTACAGTTCGTGTCAACCACTAGCATCCTAATTCAAATAAGTACATAGAAATGAGACTGACATTTTAAAGCTGAAATAAATTTTCTATCATGTTTTTGCTTTATTTTGTGCCTCAGACCTGCAGATATAAGCCAGACTTCTTTTATTGGTCCTGTGTCTCTTGCTTTGCCTTGAGGACTGCAGACTGTCATGAGCATTGCTCCTACAGAGATGCCTTGGTGTTAAGGCCAGATTATCAGTGCTTTCTGTGTTGCTAAAATTATGTAGTAGTTGAAAACAAATCTGGTCAAATTTTGAATGCAGGCTTATTTCCCCAGCCTCTATATATCTCTTTCCTTCCGTCTCATATTCTTGGAGTTAAAAGGATTCAGAGAGCAGGAGAAGGAAATTTATTGTCTTTTAAATGAATATTATGGGAAAATGAATCCAAATACTGTTGTGTGAATAGTCCTGATTCTGCAACTTCTGAACTATTGAATATTTATTTTTGGAACTCTCTTGGAATGTAGATGTTTTTTAGTAGAGGAAGATATTTCCATTGTTGTTATTTTTCTTGTTGATCAAGAAAATAATTATACAGAAAGTAAGGTTATTCATTTAAAATACAGTATTGGATTTTCTGTAGTGTTTACGTAGTAGTAAAGAACTTCAAAGCCCACAAAAAGAGATCTATAGATTTACTGAACTGCAAGGCTGTGCCTGTCAATGTGGGCCTGCCAGCCTTCACAGAAACAGACATTTCTAAAACTTCTAGGTTTCTGCAGGCCTCCAAATATCTCTGCCTTTTTTGTCATGGATTTGATAAAAATTAGTTATCTATCTTACTAAAGAAAAGGGTATCAAAAGCAAACGGTGTATCTGACCATAGTCTGCTTTCAACCTAGTGCTTCTAAACATTTCTCCTTAATGCAGGTAGGAAATGGGAAATGTTACAGTAGTGTTCATCATCATTTTTGAACTGCCCTCTTCATAAACTTTTGTAATTTCACAACTCTGAAAAAAATCTAAGATGTTAAAATAAATCAAAGTATAAATTTGTTTGGTGTAGTGTCCTGTGTCAATGAAATACACAGAAGCATGAAGTGAAAGATTAGGCTTTTTACTCATGCAGCTCAGTTTAAAGAAGAAAAAGGGGGGAGGCAAGTCCTGCTAAACCTGTCTTGCACTGTCAGTTAGAAAATAAGCAGCTAGCTGTTGTGCTTGTTCTCTGCTCGTTAGCCTGCATAAGTTAAAATCATGTTGCTTTCAGAGTGGTTTCTTAACATTGCTCACAGTTTATGTAAAACCTACCTTAACATTTTGCTGAGAAACCGTCCTTCAGGGCTTTAGGTATGAGAAGTGAGCTCACTTTCATCTGCCAAGGGCTGAACATGTTGAGCAGCTTAAAAATGTGAATGATTTCCAAGATCTCAATTAAAGAAAAAAAGCCACCAATAACTAAGCAGAATGTCTTTTCATCACCTTATTATGCTCATTTTTGAGGTGTCCGTGCCCAGGCACTGGCGGCGGGGGGGCTGCAGGTGCAAGGCACCTCCAGCTCCAGATGGCTCCAGTGAACCTGACACACCACAGGGCACGGCTGAGCCCCTCGGCCAGGCTGGTGGCACCTCTCTAAAAGTGCATTTGAGAAAGGGCAAAAACACTGTGTGGGAGTTCAGAGGGAGAGTGTTGACAAAAAAAGTGTGAAAAGCAACCCTGCAGACACCCAGGTCAGAGCAGAAGGAGGGAGGAGGAGGAGGCGCTCTGGCTGCCGGAGCAGAGGTTGCTCTGCAGCCCATGGAAGAGGCCACGGCCGAGCCAATATCCACACCGCAGCCCTGGTAGGACCCTGCACTGCAGCAGGTCTATGGCACCCTGGAGAGAGCTGTGGCCCTTGGAGAGGCCATGCAGGAGCAGGCTTCTGGCAGGAGCTGTGGCTCATGGGAAGGACCTGTGTTGGAGCAGTTTGTGAAGGACTGCCCTGTGGGAGGGACTCCACATTTCGGCAGTGGACAAGTGTGAGGAAGGAATGACAGAGGCAAAGGACCCCAGTTCCCCATTCCTTGGGAGGCAGAGGGGTTGGGAACAAAGCAGTGAAGTTGAGCCTGGGAATAAGGGGGACTAGGAGGAAGAGTGTTTTGGGTTTTGTCTTTGGTTGCTCGCGATTTTTAATTTGCAATAATCAAATTAATTTTCCCCAAGTCAGGTCTGTTTTGCCCATGACAGTAATGGGTAAATGACTTCCCAGACTTTATCTCAACTCAGGAGCTTTTCCATTTTATTTTCTCCGCTTGTCAAGTTGAGGAGGGGAAGTGAGAGAGTGGCTGGGTGGGGTGTCTGGCAGCCACCAAAGTCGAACCACTACAGCTAGTTTTAGGTTTGGATTTTTTTTAAATTAAGTTACTGCTTTCATTGAAATTTTACTTTCGGTATTTTAAATCCAAGAGAAATGTTTTGTTAGCTTATTACAAATTTTATTAGCTGGTTGTCTTTCTTTTTAAGTTTAGCTGGCTGTTCATACAGGAAATGGGAGTAGTTTAGAACAAAAAGGCAATTCTTACTGAAGAGCATGAGTAATGCAACAGTACTGATAGTGTTTTTGAAAACACCAGTGCTGCAAATGAAAAGAGAATTTGTGTAAGCTGCATTTGCATTGGCAAATACATTTGTCTGATTACTGAACAGAATGCTTTTCTTGAGGAGAGGAAATAGCCTGAAGGACTGAATGTATTTTGACATCTCGGAGATTAGCTGATTAATTGTACTTGTGATGGCGAGGCAGAAGTGGGAAGTGAAGCAGAGACCACAAAAGCATCAGAGCTGAATAGAGCAAGTACTTCTGAGAATGGCAAATGGCATCAGGACCTTTGAGTAATATGGATGATCACTCTGATAGATTCTGTCAGCTGTTAGGCTCTGATATTAAGTCATGAAGGCTTTATTCCCTATTGGAATCTGATACTAATAAAATGGAATAATGCTTTTTTCTTAAGTTCTTGTTTGCAATATAAAACTAATCAAGTCTGAAACTATTTGAAGCAAAAGAGGGCTATAAACTTGAGATGCCTTCTGTTTTATCTACAACTTTCTTTCTGATATGCTATTTCTCATTTCCTGCACTTTAAGAAGGTATAGAGATGCTTCTAGGTGAAGGCAAATAATGAGCTTGATTCCTGCTACCTTTCTTTTCCGGTGGAAATGGAAATACATAAATTTTGTTAATTTTTAGTGCATTATATTCTGTGATCTTCTGCTATATATGTGCTTTCCATTTCATGCAGGTACAAAGCCCACTGTTAGAAGCTGAATATGCATATATATGATCCGAGGGCTGCAGCACCTCTCACAGGCTGAGAGAGTTGGGCTTGTTCAGCCTGGAGAAGGCTGAGCGGAGACCTGATTGCAGCCTTTCAGTACTTAAAGGGAGCCTATAGGAACGATGGGGACCATCTTTTTAGCAGAGACAACAGTGACAGGACGAGGGGTAATGGTTTTAAACTAAAACAGGGTAGGTTTAGGCTAGATATAAGGAAGAAATTCTTTACAATGAGGGTGGTGAAACACTGGAACGGGTTGCC
>Ga0065711_1034132_pt1 | contig 24256 bp, 15 predicted proteins | sample Hoacrofraction12_FD_59098 | JGI IMG/M metagenome (GOLD analysis project Ga0065711, IMG submission 59098) | Hoatzin crop microbial communities from Cojedes, Venezuela - Epithelial fraction 12 v2 (version 2) | ecosystem: Host-associated > Birds > Digestive system > Esophagus > Crop | place... | reverse complement strand
CTGAGGGTGACGGAGCACTTCAGGCTGCCCAGGGAGGTTATGGATTCTCCTTCTCTGGAGATATTCAAGACCTGCCTGGACAAGGTCCTGTGCAGCCTACTGTAGGTGACCCTGCTTCGGCAGGGGGATTGGACTAGATGACCCACAGAGGTCCCTTCCAACCCCTACCATTCTGTGATTCTGTGATTCTGTGACTCTCTACAGGCTGCAGCTTCCTTTAGGGCACATCCACCTTCTCTGGTATGAGGTCCTCCATGGCCTGCAGGGCAGATATCTGCTGCACTGTGGACCTCCATGCAATGCAAGGAGACAACCTGTGTCACTGTGGTCTTCGCCATTCACTGCATTGTAGATATCTGCTCCACTGTGGACCTGCATGGGCTGCATGGAGACAGCGTGACTCACCATGGGCTGCAGGGGAACTGGTGCTCCTCCTGCCCCTCCTTCTTCACTGACCTTTGTGTCTGCAGGACTGTTTGTCTCATGTTTTCCCACTCCTCTCTTTCAGATGCAGCGCAGTGTTTTTTACCCTTTCTGAGATACGTTATCACAGAGGAATCATCAGCATCACCAATAGGCTCAGCTTTGTCCAGCAGCGTGTCCATCTTGGAGCTGTCTGGAGCTGGGTCTGTCCAACATGGGGGCAGCTTCTGATGTCTTCTCACAGGAGCCACCCCTGCGGCCCGCCTGCTACCAAAATCTTGTAACATAAACCCAACACAATGAAATAGGAGAATAATTTGAAACAGCTAGTAAGAAAGGCATTGACTGGTATTTTTCCCATTTGGGGATTTAATTTAGAAAACATTATTTTTTACAGTCACTAAGAACTCCTGCCTCTAGTCAACAGTCTGTGTGTAGTCTATATTCCTAACGTCAGACTAAGAGAGATTGAAAGCGATGACCTGGCTCTGCAGGTGTGTTGGCTACAATAAAGAGTACACTTCTAGCAGTGCAATAGAAAGGAGAACTGGCCCAGGGATTTCCCTACTGTTCTCCAACCTTACCACTGGCCTTTCAAGAAATATCACATGCTCATGCCAATTACTTCATCTACACAAATTTTTTTTTCATTTTTTCAGATTATATTTTAATACTTGCTTTTACACTTTTATTAACTCTTTGCTGTATCAAGATTCTTTAGCATGGTCATATTGTTGAAAAGTGTATGGGAAAACGTGTCATGGGCATGCAATTTATGAAAGAAATGAATAATCCAGACTGAAATATAATAGTGACATTGTATAGCTGCAGATTGCAGACCACAAGAGATGGAGAAGCGTGCCATACATGAACCAGACAGGGTGAAAGCTGGGGCATAGCTGGGAGTGAGGTAAACTTGTGAAATAACAAATTCTTGGGATTTTTTAGGAGCTTCCCTCACCAGGAGTTGCAAGGTTGGATGAGGTAAAATTAACAAAGGAACGGAAAAAAACACAATCAGAACCACACCGATAACTAACTGTGCTGCAAACTGGAGAAGTGGCAGGTGACTCTGTATGCTTCTGTGTGTGCCGCAGGGCAACAATGGTGAATTGACCCGAGCAGCTGTTCCTCTTACCGCCTCCGGTAGTACAGAGTATAAAATGAAATGCTTTAGAAACACTTCACTTAACAATAAATGTTAGTTTGTATAGGAGGCTCTGCAATAACAATTCCCCTCCTTCCAAATGCAAACCAAAGGAAACCCTTTTTAGGGCTTCACAAAGAGCAACAGAGGACAAAATTTCACACACCCTTCAGATTTGTGGAGTATTATTAGCAGTTATTTATCTAGCCAATATTTTGTAAATGGAATCAAAATAGCTTGGAGTCTCTTCTCAGTCTTTCAAGAAGCCTCTTCACAGTCTTTTGAAAGTGGGAATAAAGACTGAAATAATTATGGTTGAAATAATTATGTTTTGAAAAGTACTGAGGCTGTTGAAGTTCGGCATCACTGGAGCAGTAGCTGCTTGCTCCATCTTCATGCGTAAGGAGAAAGGAGTCTCTGCGACCTCCTGCTCCCAGGCTGCACCGCGAACACTGACTATGTTTTCATTGACTGCTTCAGCACGCAAGCAAACTGATCTCTGACAATGTACCTCCCAGTGCTGTCTTGTCCTGATATTGGTCCCTCCTTTTACTCATTGAGTTGAAGTTAGTTTTGTATGTGAAAAGTTATGTGATACTTCATTTTAGAGACTAGAAGGCTACTTCTCTAGAGTTTGTCCATTGAAAAGGATTACGTGTATTAAAGGCCTGGACCCCCAAAGACAGAGAATTTGAGAGGAATATGTGTAGACTTTTATGTAAAAGCCATCAGCTTGGTGACACTTTTATCAGCTAGCCCTGGGAACCAGAAAGGTGACTATAATGAAAGTTGATCTCTCTATTAGCCTGATTTCCAAAGAAACTAAGCTCGTTCTCCATTTCTGCACAGATATGTCCACCATCAGCTCCCTTCTCAATAACTTCCAAACTTGCAGTTCAGTTTTGGCCATATTTGACAGGCTGGGGAAAGCCTCAAAGACACTGCATTTCCACTCATTTCCTTACCAAGGAAAAGATATTCCAGCCCAAGATGAAATCATACGGGTTGCCACAGGATCTGTACGGAGAGCGAAGGGATGCTCTGGGTGTCTTCAGGGCCTCCAGTGACTTTTGTTTCACGGCTCACCTTCAGCTGCACGACGCACAGGGCCGGTAACAAGTGGAGTCCTCTCCTGTGACAACAGTTGGCTCCTAAGGACATTATCTGGCGTTGTACTACTATCAAAAACAAAAAAAAAGGCTAAGTGAAGTTTTTCTCAAAATTCTTATTGTTTCTTTCTCCTCAGAGGGTTCTCTCATGTCTGCTGACATGATGAGTTCGTGCTGCTGCCTTCATGCAATTCAGGTACCCACAAGACACAAATCCATTGGCAACTGGGGCTACTTGATTTTTTTTTTTTTGTCAAAGTAATACTTTCTCTACAGCTGTTAGCAAGGACAATTTTAGTGTATACTATCCATCACAGCTCTTCCTCTTTCCCACTGCTGTTTTATCTGATGGGCAATTTGTCCACTGCAATCCAGCAGAAGCGTTCCTGTCTTACTTTTCTATGGCATAATTTGCTCATGAAAGGGAAAAACAAACAAACAAAAAAACCCAAACCAGAACCTGACAGCAGAATTCATTGCTATAATTTGGGGAGGTTTCAGCAAAATTAATGAGGTGCCATTACCAAGGGAACATGTGCTGTTTTCTGCATAATTACGACTATTTATATAACCATCAGATCCCATGTATTATTTTCACACGCTCGAAGCAAGAACGAGACTTTTTTGTGTGGGTGTGCATGCATAATACATTTCGGTGTCCAGGCACACCCCGCAGGAAATGAATAGGGACCAGTTCAAAGTCACAGAGCAGCTGCCTGCTGGTTTTCTGGAGAGTGAGGCGAGAAAATAGTCCAGGATGTGAACTAATAGGCTATTCTTTTTATTATAGTATCCTCTTGTTATTAATTGACAACAGCTGTGTGAAAGTTGTGTGACAGCCACTGCTGGAATGAAACGGCTTCAAGTGAATTGAGTGTACTGGATCCCAAAAAGAGGCAGTTATGGCATCAAGAGAAAAATCACATCCCTCTTGGTTCCTACAAGTGGAGTTAGTTTCTTGCTCAGCTCTTCACGGTATCAGTGGCTGTTCTTGTGTAATGCCAGTACAGGTATTTTTGCATTTAATTCTCTATACTGCATAATGCATATCAGTGTCCTCATGGACGAACTGTTTGTAGACCCAAGGGCAAAATATTTTACTATTTTAATATTTAATAATAATTAATAATATTTAAATTAAGCAGACCAAATTTTGCGCACGGGGTGTCTGTGCATGTGTGTGCATGTGTGTGTGCCTGTGTTAGACTGTATTTTAACTCTTTGGAATAAATCTTGTTACAGGTGAAAATTAAAACATCTACTTACTTTCACTGATAAAATCATCATCAAAGGCAAATCAAATCCAAATTATTGTATCAAAGCCAAAGAATTGTCAAATCAAAGCCAAATTATTGTCAGAGTTTGTTCCCATGATGCTGACATTTTCACATTATCCATGGTGAGATTAGTGCGAAAAACTCCCAGATGTTTTATTCTGCTACTGGAAGTGAGAGAAATGTAACATCATCTTAAAGATGGGTAACGATGGGGGACTTTCTACTGACTTTTGTCTGTGAGGGTCAGGTCAAGGTGAGAGAAAACGCTGTTTGGAGAGGACAGAGTAAGTGGAAACCACTGAAGCTTGATGAATGTGGATCTGATCCTCAACACCATGAACTCACCAGTTCCAAGTGACCTTAATGGACTTTCCGTGGGTTAATACAGAACAATTGCTTTAAATGGCACTAGTCAGGCCAAAATGAGCCAACATGGGTAAGGCAGATCTTGATTTTATCCTTGGTGTTCTCTTTGCCCTACCCAAGTAAAGCAACCAACTCTTAAGTGGGGTGGAGTGTCTTGCTTGATATTCCCTTACACCATTTGATTCAACTTGAATCTGTTTCTCTATGAAAGGACTGCACACCTGGCCTGGAACAAGAGAATGTTTCTTTTTCTCTGTATGACTACTGACAATACGGCCTAAGTATAAGTAAAAAACCCAGTTTACTGCTGTGAGGGAGGGTCTCTGTGTTGCTCTGTAGTAGCTAAATTTCAGGCTCCATAGAAACTGGTAGAGGAAGTGAAAAGAAGGTTACTGATGTTAGGAAAATGTTTCTAATGTGCTAGATAAAGGTCTTTTCAGGGCAACTTGAAACCACAGTCATGGCCTTCATTTTCACAAGAGACATCTTGCAATACAGACAGAAATTACACCTTATTTCCCCTTCTAGGCCACCAAGGAGTGTACCTTTTATTCTGTGCGATGCTGCATAATAGCAAATGTAGTCAGGATTTGCCAGTGGAAAAAAACTTCCCTTTATGCTCTTGACCAGTGATGTTGGAAATGTCTCAGATGGGTTAGTTCTCTCTTTCTGCTCGCAGAAACGGGAAGGATAGAAAGATTTTGGCTGGTGGTGAGAACAACCCCCACTAGGCAAGCCCCTGAACTCTTCAGCCCACATGAAACGCAGCAAAATGGCAACTCGGAGCATCCCTGTCCTGCTGCCTTGGGACTGGTGCCGTAGGAAGCAGAAGCCACGAGCTGGACTGGCAAATGCTCAGCCATTGTTTGGCTGCACTGGAGAGGCCAGAGGACGTACACCCACTTCTACTGCACATTGAAAGGCATGACAGCCAGCGGACATCAAAGCTTCCTCAGACACCATCTCTACCCCACCCACTTCCATTGCCACTGCAGGCTACATCTGGTTTTCAAACTAGAGGGGAGATGCAGAGAGCTTAGGGGAAGGGGAGGAAGGGGTAGGAAGAAAAGATTTTTTCTCTGTCCTTTTGAGAGTAAAAACCTCATATGTTTTCAGAGTGCAAGAAAATGTCAGGGCCTTTAGGATTTTTTGAAAAGAAAGTTTGGAAGAAGCCTTTGGCATGAGGCTGGGCAACAAATTTGATGAATTTAACAAAGCCCAACCCCTTTCTTAAAAAGTGGAAAACAGAGATTACTTTTCGTGATTTTTGTAAACTTCACAGCTGGGATAAAGTAATTCACTGCAAGCTATTGAAAATCTGTACCTGCAGAAACTGCACCGTGTTGAAAGCTGGCAGTAAGGAGGACTTGCAGCAGCTGCAGGCAACGTGTTGTTGTCCAGTCAGTGGACCAGCCAATATACAGTGTTGATGGGCAATAATTCATCACATGCTTTTGTGACATTTCACTAAAAACCTCTTCAGTCAGGATGGAGTAGCTTGGTCCAGCTATTTGACTCAAGGGCATCTGCAACACTGAGCTCATCAATTATATACCAAAGTATTATCTAAGTCCAATCCCTTTGGCTGCTTATAAATTAATAAATCAATAGATATGAGATGGTGGGATTTGATGATAGTGAATGGTATTTTGAAGATGTAGAAAATAAGTAAATTCTGTATTTATTTAGAGCAAACGATTTGTATTAAAATGTTTATTTTCGACTTGCCAAAAGAAGTTGAAAAAGAATGCATTTGATAGAGAAAATCACTTCTCCATTCCCTCCCATGGATAGTTTGATTTGGGAAACCTGCATAATATGAATTATTATGTGTGGATACACACTTGTAAAATATCCATATCTGCTGTTTATGTAACTGAAGTTTCTGTTAATATGGATTTTCAGTGTGGCTTCTGAAAAAACTTCATAGAAAATTATGATATTTGAAAAGGATTTTTGAGCCAATTTATCTCTTTAAAAGAAAGATAAACTGTAACTATAGAATTATGAGGGATATGTTTTAAAACTACAGGGAAAATAAAGTTCAGTAGAAATTACCATAAAACATGCAGAATTTAACAGAGTGCAAAAAATGTTCTCTAGGTCCCTTTTAGCTTCCTTCCAGTGAAAGACCTATTTTATCAAGGTGATACCTGCCATCATTGTGATTTTTCATAGCTGGCAGATGCGTTAGCAAACCCATTGGCTCTCAGATGCTCCTGTTCCTGCACTTCTCCCCTCCCCTGGGGCACAGCGCTGCACCAGGCTCCCTCCCCGATGAAGAGCTGTGGGCAGCTCTTTCCCACAGACTGGTCCTGTTTCTCCCCACGGGTTCAGGATGTTTAAAGCCTGTCCTGGGGACAAGTCTCTGTAAAACAGCCCAAAGTTTTTTCTGACCCAATCTCCTCAAGCGGGGATTCCTGGTCATCCTTGTTGACGCAGCATCATGTTTCGGTGAGGCTGCCCCGAGCCCATCTCTTCCCTCATTGCCAGCTCAGGAGCTGCTCCTCCACCATCCCGATGCCCCAGCTCTGCTTTTCAAGTAGCATTCAGAAATTTTTTGGGGATATCTGTTTTTATCTCATGAAATGATTGAAAACAGGAAAGAGGAGGTGCTGCAACGTGAACATTTATCCATCTGTAAGCAGCCAGCAGACGCTCCAGCGATTGCCAGGAGCCTGTGGACCTTAGCATGAGAGCAAGCTTGCAGCCCAGGGCTGGCTTCACCAGCTCATCCGGCCACTGCCTCGGGAAACGGGTTGTTTCAGGGGAACTGAGATCAAGATGTGTCAATGGGCAAGTTCAGCCGGAACTTTGAAGGGTGGAGGAGAAAGCTTGGAAACCTGCTCTGCTTTTAGCTCAGTGCTGCAAGAGGTACGATTTCCCCTTGCTCCTCTGATGGAGGACCCGTGCCTGCTGGGCTCAGGGAGAGTGGGTCATGAACTGCTAGCATGGGGCTGCACCTGCTCGGTGGGGATAGCTACAGCACGAGAAAGCGCTTTGCCAAGGGTGAGTGAGCGAACTGCAGAGCGAAACATAACTTCATTAACTTTGTGGGCAGTCAGTAATGACTGTTAGGATCAGAAAAGCAGCTGGTGGACAAAGACAGGCTTTTCACTTGTTGGCCTGTGTTGGGTTTGCATAGCAAGGTTTTGGTAGCAAGGGGGCTACAGGGTTGGCTTCTGCGAGAAGCTGCCAAAAGCTTCCCCATGTCCAATAGAGCCAATGCCAGCTGACTCCAAGACAGACCCACCACTAGCCAAGGCTGAGCCCATCAGCGACAGTGGTAGCACCTCCATGGTAACATATTTAAGAAGGGAAAAAAAACTGCTGCACAACAGCAGCTGGGAGAGAGGAGTGTGAATATAAGAGAAACAGCTCTGCAGACACCAAGGTCAATGAAGAAGGAGGGGCGGGATGTACTCCAGGTGCTGGAGCAGAGGTTCCTCTGCAGCACATGATGAAGACCATGGTGAGGCAGGCTGTCCCATGGCGGTCCATAGTGGAGCAGATTTCCACCTGTAGCCCGTGGAAGGGACCCCACACCACAGCAGGTGGATGCCTGAAGGAAGCTGTGACCCGGTGGGAAGCCTGCGCTGGAGCAGGCTCCTGCCAGGACCTGTGAACCCATAGAGAGAGCAGCCCACACTGAAGCAGGTTTGCTGGCAGGGCTTGTGACCCCGTGGGGGATCCACGATGGAGCAGCCTGTTCCTGAAGGACTGCACCTTGTGGGAAGGACCCACGCTGGGGCAGTTCGTGGAGGACCGTTTCTCATGGGAGGGACCGCATGCTGGAGCAGTGGAAGAGTGTGAGGAGTCCTCCCCATGAGGAGGAAGGAGCAACAGAGACAAGGTTTGATGAATTGACCACAACCCCCGTTCCCAGTCCCCCCACATCATTTGGGGGGAGAAGGTAGAGAATTCGGTAGTGAAGATGAGCCCAGAAAGAAGAGAGGGGTGGGGAAGGTTTTTTTTTAAGGATTTGGTTTTATTTCTCATTATCCTACTCTGACTTTAATTGATGATAAATTAAATTAATTCATCAAGTTGAGTCTGTTTTGCCCGTGACGGTAATTGATGAGTGATGTCTCCCTGCCCTTGTTTCGACCCATGAGCCTGTTGTCCTATTTTCTCTCCCCTGTCCAGCAGAGGAGGGGAGTGATAGAGCAGCTTTGGGTGGGCACCTGGGGTCCAGTTAGGGCCAACCTGCCACATGGCCCAAAGACTGTTACTTCTTCTTCACAATCTCCCAGAAATTGCCCATCCCTATTTCACTTCTAAACCATGTATCTGGCTGCTCTTGTACCATGAAGCCTCCAAGGGGCCTTCTGTGCTGTTTTGGAAATCAGTAATTGCCAAAGCCACAGTTTGCTATCTAAAGGATGAACCAGAGCCGAAAAGGAGCAGACTTGAATGGAGATTGCTGTAGATTAGCTGGCTGGCAAACCCTGGGGAAAGGGGTGAGGCAAAGTAGGGACCTGCTGTTTTGCCCCTCCTGAGACATTGCAAAGCCCTGCAGGACACAGGTACAATTTGGAAAGTCCATGTTGCCCTTTTGGACTTGTTCTTCCCCCGTACCTTGCTCCCTCTTCTGCCACAGAAGAAGGTCTAGCTTCTTCAGCTAGATCAGGCTTTCCTCCTAGATGTGTACGGACCTGAAATGTTATAGATACTCATGTCTGGGAGCTAGACACTTTTGCATCCAAAAGCAGGAGTGGATAAAATATATGCATCATTTCCTTGACAAGAGGTCATTTCAGTGGTCATCTCTGGTATCCATGTCTCTCATGACAGCTTTCCAGCCGTCTCTGAGCTCCTGAGAGCTGAAGTTTGTGACCTCCATTGGGCTGTAGCTTGCTGTCATTCCAAGCTTATTTTTCATCTTCAAGCATTTCAGCTCCTGTCACTCCACTCTGCAGGGCACGGGAGGTTCTTCCCTGCACCTTACACACTGGCGGCAGCAGCCTGGCAAAGGGGCAGCTCCTCTTTCTCTTCTGATTCAGAAGATCATTTGGGTAATAATGCTTTACTGGACAGAGCTGAAAGTACACTTTAAGCCTTTCATGTAAGTACTGGGGCCAGGCACTATCGCTTCTCAGCACTGAGCTCACTGGTAAGCAGCTCACCCCACGGACTGTGCCTGTGGCCCAGGTAGCTAGTGCTAGCTGCAAACTGGGAAAAAATCTTCTGGTTCGGAGGGAAAATCGCACTGGGACAACCCATACTGCTGCGGAGACAAGAGCTCAGGTGTGCTGGTAACTTCATTGCCCAGTGTGTCCTGACCTCAGAGGCTGTCCCATTTCACAGCGGTTCTAGTCAAGATGCTTGGGTGCCCAGAGCAGCCCTCCTCGGGATTACTTGCGTTTGCAGCCCTGCCTGGCACATGCTTTCTTTGTTTGTCGGCACTCCTCACAGGAGCTTCTCTAGAAGATGTCCTGAGACTTCTGGAGGAAGCTGGATGACACATAGCAGAGCACATGGTCAGATTCACCCATAAAGAAAGGAAACCCCGCGTGTTATCCGCAGGGGCTAGCTCACTTTGTCCAGCAGCTCATTTCCACCTTGAAAAAATGGTTCCACTGTGCAGCTGTGGCAGATGAACAGGCGAACCTGTGGCAAGGCCAGCCTTTCCCTGAGTTTTCTTTGGGAGTGGTCTTTACAGCAGGTGTTTAGAAAATCCACTTGCCTTCCTTTTCCTGCTATATATATTCAAAACCATAAATACGCAGCAGAACTTAGGGTTAAAAAAGCAGGCAAGAATGTCCCAGTAAGTAGAGCTAGTAAAGCAAGCAGAGTTTATTTTCAGTACATGAGGCATAGTATTCTGCTGATAAAACTTGGAAATAAAATTGAGGTGACTTATGTCTGTTAAAAGGGATTTAGAAAACTGTATGTATACTGAGCTACTTGAGCATAGGATTCATACACTTGGAAAAGAAAACTGACTGTGTTTGAATCCATAGGTATTCAAGCCTTGTATTTCATAGATATGCCGTATGAATTTAAACCTGTTAACAGCAAAACTTCTCCTTTTCTGAAGTGTACACTAAATATCAATTCTTTCACCACTGTGAGGACTTAGCAGGTCTGCTGAGGGGGAGCAAATTTCAGTGGTGGAACCAATAAAGTAGTTCACAGACATCTTCATCTTGTCATGATCATTTACGCTGTTACTGTGTTGCTGTATAGTCCAGAGCACATTCCTGGCAAAAACACTGCTCACTCCTTATTTCCAACTCAAACCAAAGTTATGATACATTGCTCAAAGAGCAAACCGATTTCCTGAAACTAAGGTTCTGCTTTGGTGGCTCACGAGGGTTTTGTGGAGCTCTGGTGAGCAGAGAGCAAGGAGCGGCGAGCAGAGCCCCAGCGATGGTGCCCTTGGGAGATGGCAGTGCTGCTACGGAGGTGGCAGCTTGTTTTCAGCCGTGGTCCTGTAACCCTCCTAGAGGCAGCTGAATGCCTCTTGACACCTTTGGACAGACTGCGTTCAGCTGCAAAGTTAATGTGATTTTATTATTTTCTTTCTAGAATATCTTAAATGAATGTGTATTCTTTCAATAAGGTAGCTTTTAACCGATGAGTTGTTATTAGTGTCTGCAAACTCCATCAGGACTGAGCTCAGCTGCATTAGGTGCTGTGCACCCTCAGAAGCACACAGAGCCATGTCAGAGACCTTGCTAGCTTGTATCATCTTTTTGGGGTTTGAGAAGATGGAATATCATCTACTGAGGAGTAAGCGTGGTTTGACCCCTGAAGGTTTTCCTAGACAACTGCTTGATGGACAGACAGTCTGGTGGGGTTTCATACCTGTTCGCATCTGTTTTGATGGCTTCTAGTAACTAGTGAAACTAGTTAGATGTATTTATAGAACTATAAATAGCTACATAACAAGTAAAGGTAGTAAGTGAGCAGCACTCCAGCATTAGAGAATCCTCAGTAGTAATCACTCTGTGTTTATTTTCTTGGTGATTTTCTAGGATAAAGCAACATTGCCTTTTCTTGATTTGGTTGCATCATGTTCTGTATGTATATGAATTTAGTGTATGTATATGTTACAAAGAAATTGAGAAAGTCAGAAAAATGGGTTTGCAGTCAATGGAGTGAGGTGAATATATATTGGGTTTGTCCCCTCACAAACTCTTATTTCCATGTATTCTGTGGTAGTCCCAAGACAGTGTGAAAATAGGGGCTTACCTGTAAAGAGGGATAGAAGTGAACTGAATTCCCATCTAGAAATGAGAAGAAGTAAGGAGAATAGGAATCACTTGTCATGCCTGAAGTATATAGTACCAGTATACCGTCTCATTTACAGTCACTTTCTCTTGAAATACACTTACCTTGCGTTAATTTTGATTTTTGTATCTACATTTGTCTGTAACTGCAGAATAAATTCTGTATTTAATTTTCTCCTGCTTGCCAGTCCTGCTTTAGAAGGACGTTTGTAGTGCCCATGTTTGCCCTCTGGTCCTTGGAGCGCAGGAGGTGCTGGTCCTGGCAGGGCAGTGCAGCCAGACACTGCCGCTCCTTCAGGAAAGCACTGCAGCCGTGAGAAACAGAAACCACTTTTGCACTGCTGCACTGCCCTGAATTTGCTTTAAAGACGTTTTTACATTAAAGAGTAATTGCTCAGGTTGTGTGCAGATACCAAATACTGGTTACTTCAACCAAGGCATCTCCACTTCAAGATGTCACGATAATTATACGGGATACAACTTACCAGGATTCGGCTGATAAATCTCTGTACATCTTACCCTATTTTCTAGGCATGAAAAATTCGTACCTGCTGCATATCACTTATGAAATCAATTCTAGTCTTGCTGGCATTTGCGTCATTTTGCACAGTCCACTCGTGTAATGTTGTCTTTCTGTTTGTTTCAGAGCCTCTGCTCCCATTCCTTTCAATCTGTTAATGTTCATACTACCTGTTGCCATAGCAGTTAAAAACAGATATCGGGAAGGTGCCCTAATTAGAGAAACACATACTCTCTGCAGTAAGGGCTGGCTTTTGATCTGCTGTGTTTTGCTGGTCAGGAATGGCTTTTGTTTTCACGCTGTGAACAGAAAACCAGTGCAGAGGGGAGTGCGTCAGGTACCGCTGCACGAGCATCTCTGGAGGGTTGCTGAATCAGAACGACCATGTGTTACCCTTGGGCACGGAGGGGGCAACGTGACCTCCCATGGCCCCCCTGGGGTCTCGAGGCCAAGATCTCACCCAGGACGCCAGCAAGGGGGGATTTACCCTCTCTGTGCTCAGCTCCTCATTTTCAGGGCTGGGTTTCACAGTGGGCTTGCAGGGGTCAGGCACCCCCGGCAGTGACCATGAATGCACACAGCCGAGTGCAAGCCCGGTTTTACTGGGCTTGCTTCCACTGCTCTGAGCCTTTTCAGCCTCACCCTGCGCAAAGTGCTTGCCCAGAGCAGATTGCACCGAGGCCGAGATGGCAGGCTCATAGCTCTTGCCTCTGCTCTGCTTTCTGCCCCTGTTACAGAGCGTGTTTGGGCACTGGTATCTGGGGAAGGGGGGGAGAAATTTGCTGAGCTGGGTGTTAGTGAAGTGCTACTGTATCTTAAGGAACAAGAAATATATAATGTTTGAAGCTTTGCGATAAAACACGGGACTGGTTGAACTGGGGGTGGAAATGTGTAGTGGAAGTGTGAAAGTTCAGGAAAATGGTCTACTTTTCAGCACTTATCTCAGGGGCTAAACACCAGCTGGGACCTGGCTAGCTGTGCCAGGCAGCAAGCATAGCACTGGTGACACACCAAACCCGCCTCCGGGGACCTGTCTGCACAGACTGGCAGAGGGCAAAGAAGAAATGGAGCAGAAATACAGTGCAAACTCTGATGTTAATAGCTGAAAAGGGGAATACCGGGGAGATGGGTCAAATTTTGAAGGCTCATTACTATTTAGAGTTGTTTTTGGTTTTTTTTTCAGAACACTTGTAAACAGGGGACTGTGAACAGAGGGAGAGGCAGGGCCTCCAAAATAACACTCTGAAGATTATTTGTTTGTGAGAATTTATCCATGGCATACGCTCAGCAACATCTTCAAGCAAGTCCTTACGGAGCAGATGAGAACAGAGAAATACTTCAGGTGGCTTTTATCATTAGGTTTTCTTTTTTTCCTTTTTTTTTTTTTTGCAACTTTGTTCCCAACTGCATAAATAAATTATGTTGCCCCTGTCTTCTGTGACAATAAATGGGATTTTGCTTGTCCCGTAAGATGGGTCTAGCAATAAACAGGATTACAAGATGAAGCTGACGTTGGGGGGCTGCTGTGGCTACTGGAACAGCAGATCTGGTTAAAGGCTGGGCTGCAATACTTGGGGAACGCAGGCTGGCCATGGGTCGCAGCAGTGGGGGCACTTTCTTCATGCCTCAGCCAGGGGACTGGTGAGATATGAGGACTATGTCAAACTTTTGACACACTGACTTTCCCAGGGTTCCCTCCAGGGTAAACCAAAATACAAATGCCCCAAGCTGTGCTCAGGCCTGCTGTTTAGAAGTGATTTTACACAGGCACATTGACTTCAAGACCTGAGGCAAGCTGTTTAACTCACCAGGAGTATTACAATTGACTTCACTGAGGCCCCCACAGTGTGGTGCATATATATATGTATGGAAGCAATGCTGTGAAGACGGTAAGCAGAGATGTATTAGCACAGGGGGAGCTTTTTGCAGGGAGGCAGTTAGCAGCTCTGCATTCAAGTTCTCATTGTATTAGCACGGTGGCTGGTGGGTTTTTCATGACTCTCTGAGTCACTCTGGAGGGTTTCAGCCCTGCTGCTGTGCTCGTGTTCTGCAGATAACATAGAAAGGCAAATCACATAAAAAAGAGAACTCATTTTTTCACACGTAAGCATAAGCAGCAAGCTTAAAGGGGAAAACCTGTATGTCTGAGTGCAGATGAGAAGAGTCTGTATTCAGTACTGGCTCAGCTGCAATAATTGTTGACTACAGTTGCAAACTACAGTTACACCCTACTTATTTACTCCAGGGGCTTGCTGATGGGTGTATGCTTTGTATGTATAAAAACATCAGTAAATAATAGCCCACTATGGGGCTCAACACTGCTAGTACCACAAACCATATTTCCCTTTCCAGCAACATGCTTGTATCAATGCCAGTTTTCAATTAAAAGCTGTAATTTTATACATTGCAATTTCTGCATTTTAATAAGTATTTTTCACCATAGAGATTATCAGAAGCATTTTTGGTTTTCTGTTGAGAGAAAGTGTATGGTTTTCCTTCAGTATGAAAAAACACGTAGCTGCTAAGGAACACTGAGAGAAATTATGCCCTGCTGTTCGCCTTACAGTTTACTTCGAGGTATCTCGGAGAGTTGATCAGTGGGACTTCCCGTTAAGCACATAATAAAGGTTTTCTGGGTTTGCTCTTCTGTGTGCTCTTTCAGTTCTGGTGCCTAAGACAACAGGAGAGCTGCGTTTTAGACCATCAAAGTGATGTTTCCATAGAGATGGAAGATACATGTCCTAAAGTGGGACGTATGTTTGATGGAGCTATTCTGCTATCATCTGCGCTGGACTTGGGTGAAATCTTGGGAAGAATTAGTTGAAGCAATCAAAAACATATGAAGGAATAAGGAAAGTTCCACATGCTCAAAGGTTCAGTGTGTAAACTTCCTTCCTGGCCCTTTGCATTTATCTGCATTGACAATCCCAAAGTCTGAAGGGTCTATCTTTTTTGTTAACCACAGAAGGAGACTAAGAAAACCACATATACATCCCTACATAGTTACATAGATGACAAAGTAGCTGGCAGAAGCATACTTGGAAGAACAGATGATAATCAGATGCTGGCTCACACAAAGAGAAAAGTCTCAGTTTTACACCCAGATTTTCCAGTGAAATTTCATGGAAGTTTGTTTTGGGTTTGGATATCACCCTCTAACTATATTTGGAGCTTATAGAATGATTCATAAAACAAAAAAATACTTAGGCCAGAGAGTGACTCAGATCTGAATATATAGGTTGTATTAACAGTAAACTCCTTTATTATCGGACAAGGACAGGAAATCATGCTTCTTGCACCTGCAGATCCTCAGGAAGTGTAAATCTGCATAATATGAGACAGCAAAAATCTGTCTGGCCTGCAAAAGCACAAGGATGTCTAAAATGAATCAACTAAATTGACATTAATTCGTATCTTGTAGAATTTTTTTTTTTTTGTCCAGCTCAGCAAGCAGTCATGTAGAGGTTCATTGAGTTGCTTGAACATGGTGCTTTTTTTGCTGCTTTTGATATCTGAGACATCTGTTTGGAACTGGGGAATACACAGCGATGGGAGGGCTGTACCCTTGTAGAGCAGCATCAGTCAGCTGGGGAGACCTGTAGGACATTTCAAAAGACACTAGATGCCTATATGTTGGTGACTGAACTGTGTCCACTGTGTTAAAGAGTATCCTTTTTGCAACCAGATAATAAGATTCTGTTCAGTTCTGCTTTTTTACCTTTTCCCACCTGAACCTTTCAAGAAGTGGGTGAACTGGAGCATCTCAAAAGCTGGAAGGTAGCATTAATGAGATAGCTGACTTGAAGACATCACTGCTGAGGGGCAGGTTGAAAGAACTGCCTTTGATTAGTCTGAGGAGAAGAGGGTGAAGGTTGGGGAACAGCATAACAGATTCCTAATATGTAAAAGATCACTGTGAAGAGCATAACACTTCATTTCTTTCCATGTCCAGTTGTTTTCCACAGCTGGCAAGAAGTATTCAGTTCAATTGCAGAAAAGAAGGTGTAAGTCTGACTTTAGGAAAAAAAAATCAATTCTAAAGATACATAGCGACAGAGATGTGAGAGGCTTTATAACATCCTTTGTCAGAAAATTTCAAGAAGCAACTGGACACTGATCCGACAGGTTAATCTCCCCATCAGTGTGGGGTAGGGACAAGATAGCCACTTGAATTTCTTTTTTGCAGGTGATTCCCTCTCCAGTTGCTCCATAGCAGTGTTCCCAAGCTTTCCTGAGAGAGCAGCCCCATCCATTACAACAGCAAAGCAAAATAGGGAAAACATATTGAAGACAATGGTACACTGAGGTGAAAATGAACAAGCTTGTAACTCAAGGACCTTAAATACACCCTGTGAAATCTTGAACAGTTTTGACTTATTCCTCTGTAAGCAAAAAAGTTAATAAGCAACTTTAATTCCTGGCCTTCACATCATACCAGAGGAGATGCAAAGGACTGCGCACGCAGGGCTCTGCATATGCTCTTGTGTCCAGAGCCTTGGAGAACGCTCTAAGTTTCTTTGATTCAATACCAAGATTCGAAAGTTTTGATATGCCATTTTAACTTTTGGAGAAGGTGGTTTCCTTGCTGGCTTTTCATGTGGTTGCTGAATGGCTCATTGCAGAATGGGCTATGCATTTCTGTGTAGAGACTGCTGAACAATTTCATACCAGTTATTATGAGCGGGAGGATCTCATCTATGTAGGCTGACATCTGCATCTAAAGAAAATAGACTGCCTTATGTAGGCAGGGTGCAACAATGAGATAGAGTTCCAAGGATGATAACATAATACTCTACCTGAACATAAATTAGGATCTGGTATTTATTAGATGATATAGTCTGAAAATGGATTTCAAATGGACAAAAAATACAATTCTGCAAATGAATTCTCTGTATTTAAGTGGACAGCTGATGTTTCATGTAATGCCAGCTCACAAAGGCCAGATTTGATGCTGTAGGGGAAAAGGATTTACTGAATCTAATATATAATTTTAACATATATATGCTGAAACTCCTGCGGTAGGTAGTTTTGATGCTCTTGGTATGTTTGGGAGACCAGGTATAGCCTAGAACTACACCAGAATGAAGGTAATTATATTTCCCTACTGTCAGTAAAAATTAACCACCCAAGGAGATGGGAATCAAACATTACCAACTGCTTAGTGACAGAGAAGGCTTGAAGGGATATGAAATTAATTCCTTCTTTCCATCACCATACTGTAAAGGAAGGAAATGTAATGGAACATAATTTTAATGTGCCTGAAGCTATTCCGAAAGAGTGAGTAGAATACTTTCTGATAACTTCATTGGCATTTTTGTTCAACCTACATAAATCCTTTGCGCTAGCCAGAACAAATCTTTTCTGAAGAATAAATAAAATGAGTAAAGCCACATAGACTGATTTCTGAGTGTGATTGTCAGTCCTTTTTAAAGAAAATAAAACAAAGAACAATTTGGAAAATGAGATTACTTCATTATTTGTGAAAGTTATAACTTCGTTATGTGATGGGGGGTGAAAATTCTGTTCGAAATTTATGAAAGGTAAAGGTTTATTAGTGAACCTTGAGATACATCATGAATACCAAGGGGGTGAGTGACTCTGTAATAACCAAAGTAGTAATTGCTTTTTTACCACAACAATATATTCTGTAGTCACTTTTTGCTTATTTACTGTGACTTTTCTACCTGTATTTATTTTGTTATTATTCCATTATGAGAAAAAATGTACCAAACACTGCTCCTAATCTTCTCAGCCATTAAAGTTTTGGCCTCATGCTAGCGCTGCATCTTCTCAGAGGCAGCTGGTTTGCAGCATGACTGCAGAGTTCTAACTGGTACGAACCTGATGGAAGCTTAATCCCTCCATGCTGCAAGCCATGGAAAGCATCCTTCCTTGCTGGTGGATCTCTCCCTCCGGATCAGCTCCTGTGGCGGGGGAAGTGTGTTTACTCATTCTTTGTAACCTCAGCTTGGCTAGCATCCTCAGAAAGGCTGAACTGGGCCCAGAGGAGCTCCCGGTGCACAAGGGAGAGGCTGCTGTCTGAGCATGGCAGTAGCCCTTGATTCCTGTGAGGTCCGTGAGACTGGCATCTCTCTCAGGTGAACAGTTCCTGTTGTCCATGCTAAGGTGGCATTGCCGGCGGAGGAGATCCTAACTTGGTCACCCTGTGAAGTACATGAAGTTAATGGGGTGGATTGACCCATTGATCCCCATGTTATGTGATAGCTTTAGAGTTTAAGTCTTTTTTAAAATCTGAGGTACTGTAATTGATGCCTTTTGCTTCTCTCCAGCATTTCTTCCAGGAGCACTGGCACCGCTTTAGTATTTCTGGGGGGTCACTATAAAACACCACACCACTTAAATGAGAGTTGAGCCCAGGGAATGTGTTCTTAGCTACAAGAGAAACAAGTCTGGAAAAACAAGCAAGAAACATACATCTCGAAGACATTTAAGTGAAATGTTTGATTTAGAGCAGTCCCTTTTGGGGAGGAGTAAGTTATCTCTTTTAACAGTCTGACTTTGCATCCTGATTTGCAATGGCAAAAGTTTGCATGGGATGAGGGAAATGTTTCTAACTCGACTCCTAACTTGAGCTTCTAAAAGTGACTTCTGCCATCTTTCATTGTCTGAAGCAGGTAGCGTTCTGGTTTGCCTTGCCACTAAGACATTGTTACTCTGACACTTCTCTGACATGTAGCATTAGCTGGGTACTGCCTTTCTGAGCGTCTGTGACTATGATTCAGGTATGACCCCTGAGTTCAGCATATTATTATGGAGTATGAACATGTTGAACAGCTTTATAAACAACATTAAATCACATTGAGGCTCACTAATTACCTACGTATTAAAGAATGTCCATAATACAGAATTCAGGTTTTAGTCTGTGCTGATATGGATATACTTATGAAGCAGTATGGTGCATGCAATGAACTACATATTCCCCTTGCTCACTCCATGCCTTTATCTGGTCCTTCATTATGCATATTTTGAAGACTCAAGGGGACATTTTGCATGGTATACCGAAAGGCAGATTGGGAGGAGGTCTAACTCTTACTGTGTGTTTAAAATGCTCTTCAAAGTTTCTGTTTTACACTGGCAGTAGAGGCTGGTGGAGCAGCCTTGCTGCAAAATGGAGGCAAAACCCCTGGCTTATTAACTGAGCAATTGCCTGCTGCTCTATTAGATGCTGCTCAGATTTTGTTCTCCCAGCATAAAAAACCTCACAAAAACCCGAACGCCTTCCCAAAGTCCCCTCCTTACCCAGCTCCCAAACTCCTACATCTGAGAAAACTACAAATGCAGACACTTAAAAGAAAGGGTTTAATCTTTTTTTTTATTTCTGAAAGCTTCATTGTCTGCTTAGAGAGAACATCAAAGTAGAAACATCTCTAAGATATAATGATAAATCCTTTTTTTTTTAATGCTGTTACAGCCTAGTGAAAAAGTTATTGTCTACATAATTTGTGCTTAATTTTATTTCTCAATTATCAGAATAAATTGTCCATTGTCTCTAAAGTGTGTCTGTGCTTTGATCTCAGTGAATTACCTGGGGTAACAGGTAGCAGGCTAAATTTTCAAGAAAATTCTATTTTTACATTTACATCTAGTAGAAAAAAAATAACATCCTGCACTTACATATTTTCTCACTGATGTTCAATACACGCATTCTCAGCAGAGATTAAAGAGCAGAGGGCCAGTCTGAAATGTCCTGGTCATCTTAATATTATAGGTGCTTGAATAGAAGCTAGCAGATGAAAGAACATTCTTTTTAGAAAAATAAATCTTCCCTCCCCCAATCTTTGTGATGCAATTAATTCCTTTTTATTTGAATTTTCCTTCATGGGGACAGATGAGAACATATCAGCTTGAGTTAAATGGAGATAGCCGCAGTAGAAAGAGGACAACATGGTGATGTTTTGCTTTTGCTTTGCCATATGCCATCCCAATGAAGAGGTCCCGTAGACAAGAGTTGTCTCTGACTTATGATAATGTTATTTAGCTTGTCTCTTCCACGTTTGTATTCCCAGGAGAAGAAAGCCAGAGAGTGAGGGCAGCATGAGGAATCCCAGAAGTGACTATCAAGGCTCGGCAGAGGATGAAAGAAAGATCACATCAGTTATCTCTTCGTGCTGTGCTGGGCAGCACACAAGCTGAGAAACTGAAATCGTCTGCAGCTGGTGAGGTGAAGCTTTTCATGATGCTAGAAATAAGCTGTCACTATTCAATGGCTAAACACCCTTGGCTGCAAGACCAGCAAGACATCTTCCTACAGACTTCAACCTGTCTTCAAAAAGTTAGTCATGCAGGCTGGAAGAAAGTGGTGACACAGGATTGCTCCATCACCACACTGCATGCTCCTGCATGTTAAATCCACCCGCAGTGCCTTTCCAGAGCCGTTGCCAGAACCATTTAGAAGTAGTTTGCAAATTTTAATTACAATCTGTTAGGTTATGTAATAAGAGCTTGTCTGCACCCCCACAAAGCAGAACGGAGAGACAATGACAGGGGGACCCTAATTCACACCCTGTCCTGGCTGCTCCCATGCCCATCCCAAGGACCATCAGAGGCCCTCCTCCACATGCCCAAAGGAGCCCAGGAGCACAAAGGCAGGCAGGAACCTAAATTAGCACTCAGAGGAGCTAAAACCCTGCCCAGGCCCATCCCAGGGCTGCCCCAGCATCCAGGTAAAACCCATCATGAAGAGTCACTGGGAGCAGCTCTCCACGTCATCTTTGGGACCAAGGGGGGTTTCTTCCTCGGGGAGGGACACATGATGGGATGCAGGGGATAAGAAGTTTGGGATGGTGCAGGACTCGCTATGGATATTTAGGGGATGACACCCTGTGTCCTGACACCCTGCCCCTTGACCAACACCGGCAGCTAGGCAGGACTGTCGACACCGTACCCGCCTCGTCCCTTAAGTGACGTGGGCAGCATAGGGAGAATGCCACCCATATGATTTATGTAAGGTGTGATTCTCTCAAGTCACGCATACCTTGGTGGAGCCAAGGGACAGCATGACTTTTACCCACATTCAAGAGGCATTTGCCCAATCGGCTGTTGCTGCCAGATGATCTGGGACATTCGGTATCCCTGGCAGTCCACCGGAGCCATGGCATCACTTATGATCCTGTGTTTGCTGCAGGTGATCAGGTGAGTCACTATATGGGTGTGCTGCTGCTCATCTTTCTTACTGCGTCAATAAAGTGTTGGTTTATAACGTGTCGTCAGACTCCGTTACAGTTCGGGCCACAGGGGAGGGACCACAGGTGGGAAAAGACAAAGCTAAAATGGCCAGATAAGATCAGTTTAAGAAATAAGAACAAATGGGTATCATGGAATCAGATTAGAATTATCTGTAGATAAATTTTGTGTGTGTTTTGGACTTGTGACTAAAACAGTGTTGAAAACACATCACCATTTTGGCTATTGCTGACCACTGCTTGTGGAGTGTCAAGGCTTTCTCTTTTTCCCAGTCTGTCCCCCCCAACATATAGGCTGGTGGTGAGCAAGAGGTTAGGGAGGGTGCAGCCAGGACAGCTGACCCGAACTGACCAAAGGGATACTCCACACTGTATTGCTCAGCAATAAAAGCTCAAGGAAAGGAGGAAGAAGGGGGTACATTTGTGGGTATGGTGTTCGTCTTCCCAAGAAACCATTACGAGTGCTCAGACCCTCCTTCCCATGGAGTGATCGGACAACTACTGACTGATGGGAAGCAGGGAATGAAACACATATTTCACTTTCCTTCTGCACACAGCTTTGTTTTAGCTGTTGTTATCTTAATCCATGAGTCTTCTCATCTTCCTTCTATTTTCTCCCCATCCCTCAAGAGAGTGGAGCGAGTGAGCAGCTGAGTGAGTGCTTGGCTGGTCGCTGGGGTCAACCCACCACAGTGCGCTTTGAGTATGTCAATCTGTCTATGTGCATATGTATATATTACCTAAATAAATACACAAGTGTGTCACAGGACTATGTGTTTCAAGCTGGAAATTATATAGGAATATCCAGTTCTCAGTAGTTTGACTGGAAAAGGAGTTTCTGAATTCTTGGAATAGCTTAAAAGCCACAGCCTGTGGAAAATTATGTTCATCCGTATGATAATGTGCAGCACATTGTCCCGTCCTGCTCAGCAGGAATAGGGGAAGGTGATCTTTTTGATATCTGCATGGTACTGAGAGTCATAACAATGACCTAGAGGCTTGGCTAAAAACAAAGCTTTACTTGGAATAGCAGTGGAATTATGAAAGATGATAACTTTGAAACTTCATAACATTACTATTAGCGCAGTGGGGACGGAAACAGATGCTGACTTGGCAAAAGGTTTCAACAACACGATGTCTGATTTCACAAAACTGCAGAATATAGCAGGTTGACAAACTCTTACCTACATTACCCTTATGTGCTGAAGAAGCCAGAGACATCTATCCAGCTGCCTTATAACGGATTGCCATTTTTATAGAATGAACTATTAATGTTCTTAGAACAAGGATGTATGCGTGACTAGGCTGTGCTGTTGTTAAATAGCAGTTGTGTTAGCAGGAAACCATATCATGAAGACTGTTGAAGAAAACCCGGGGGACAGCAAGGGCCCCAAAGAGTACAAGAATGAATTGAGAGGGTGCAGGCACAGGATGGAAGCAGCAGCTGAAGGTCTATAAATGTAAGTCTGAAGTGGTGGATTATTGGCAACTAAAGGAGTGCAGCCAACCTTGGGACCTGGGTAAAACAGGTTTTAAGGATAACACAGGAAAAACAAGCATCCAACATACATAAAACGTATAATACACAGAGAAAACAGATACAAGGAGGAGTGAAGACCAATGAAGAAAGGTTAAATAAGCCATCTGTGTTAGCTAACATGTAATCATAACCCCCGCTATCAATGTCAGATTCCCCCCATGGAAGAAGGTGGGATGCTGAGGACATGTCGTAGCCCCCATTCCTGTCAGGAAAGGCTGGTGCCACTGACCTTAGGAACCAGAAGGGCAGGGGAAAGGTCAGCAATACACCACATGAAGGGTGGATATGAGGGAGTTCAAGCAGCACAATTTTAACCGCATTATTAGTTAGTCTTTTCCTGTAATAATTATACAATTTGCACAATAACTTAAAGTATCATCATAACTGGGCTAGTAATGACTCTTTAATTACACTTTTGCAACTTCAGTTAGACTAATAACACATCTTGGTTTTGCATATAAGGTGTGTTGCTTTAGTGCATGGAAGTTTTTGTATTTTGTGAGGAATTTTGTCTTGAGGCTTGGTTTGCGTTTGGATGCACAGCTTCCATATCTTCACAGAATCATAGAATCATAGGTTGGAAAAGACCTCTAAGATCATCAAGTCCAACTGTCTACCCAACACCACCATTCCTACTAAATCATATCCTGAAGTACCACATCTGTACGTTTTTTAAATATCTCCAGCGATGGCGACTCAACCACCTCCCTGGGCAGCCTGTTCCAATGCCTCACCACTCTTTCACTAAAGAATTTTTTCCTAATATCTAATCAAACCTCCCCTGACGCAACTTGAGGCCATTGCTTCTCATTCTATCGCTAGTTACTTGGGAGAAGAGACCAACACCTGCCTCCCTACAAACTCCTTTCAGGTAGTTGTAGAGAGTAAGAAGGTTGCCCCTCAGCCTCCTCTTCTCCAGACTAAACAGCCCCAGCTGCCTTTGCCGCTCCTCATAAGACTTGTTCTCCAGGCCCTTCACCAACCTCGTTGCCCTTCTCTGGACACACTCCAGCAACTCAATGTCTGTGTTGTGGTGAGAGGCCCAAAACTGAACACAGTACTCGAGGTGAGGCCTCACCAGTACTGAGTACAGGGGCACGATCACCTCCCTCCTCCTGCTGGCCACACTATTCCTGATACAAGCCAGGATGCCGTTGGCCTTCTTGGCCACCTGGGCACACTGCTGGCTCGTGTTCAGCTGGCTGTCAACTAACACTCCAAGGTCCTTTTCCACCAGGCAGCTTTCCAGCCACTCCTCCCCAAGCCTGTAGTGTTTCATGGGGTTGTTGTGACCCAAGTGCAGGACCTGGCACTTGGCCTTGTTGTACCGCATACAGTTGGCCTCAGCCCATCGATCCAGCCTGTCCAGATCCCTCTGCAGAGCCTTCCTACCCTCGAGCAGATCGACACTCCTGCCCAGCTTGGTGTCATCTGCA
>Ga0065711_1006296_pt1 | contig 24256 bp, 18 predicted proteins | sample Hoacrofraction12_FD_59098 | JGI IMG/M metagenome (GOLD analysis project Ga0065711, IMG submission 59098) | Hoatzin crop microbial communities from Cojedes, Venezuela - Epithelial fraction 12 v2 (version 2) | ecosystem: Host-associated > Birds > Digestive system > Esophagus > Crop | place... | reverse complement strand
ACGCCGTCCTGGCCCCGCTGAGGGAGGCCCTCGGCGCCTGCCGCCCCGCCGTGCAGGTGAGGCCCCAGCCCCTTCCTCCCCCGCTGCCCCCGACGCCGCCGCGGCAGCACCCGGGGGACCGGGCAGGGGCAGCAGCCCGGGGGGCAAGGAGAGCCAGCCCTGCCCCGGGGGCTTCCCAGAGCTGCCGCTCATCTCCGCTGCCAGAAACAAGTGTGCGACGACATCGGGCGGCGGCTGGTGGTGCTGGGGGATGCGTGGGCTCAGGGGAAGCTGTCGACACCGGTGAGGAAGAGGATGAGCCTGCTGGTGCGAGGTGAAGGGGCAAGGGGGCTGCAGCTGGGCCAGCGCCAGGCTGTTGGGCAGGGGGCACCAGGGGAAGGGTGACCTGATGCCACTGATGGGTTCACTTTTTCTTGCAGAGCTCCAGCAGCAGCAGTGGGATGCAGCTGACGAGATCCACCGCTCGCTCATGGTGGACCATGTGAATGAGGTGAGCCAGTGGCTGGTGGGAGTCAAGCGCCTGATTGCCGAGATGAGGAGCCTGCCTGCTCTGAAGCCAGCCGCAGCAACGGATGGCAGCGCCGAGGCTGGGCCTGCCTAGGAGGATCCCTGATGCCAGGGCCAGCGCTGTGGACTGTGAGCAGGAGAAGGACCCCACTGCCCAAAGGAGTCTGGGCACCTCCTCCACCTCCCAGTCCTCGTCCAGGAAAATGGGATTTTAATCATTATGACATTTTAGTGGCAATTCACTACATGATGTTTAATAAACAGCACTAACCTGCCCCTGGCCGCAGCCTGCCCTGGGGTTCTGGCACTGGATGGGTCCTGGATCTCTCTGGTGAGCAGCAGGAGACAGGACTGCTGGGCAAGGCCACAGCACCTTCAGACTTGGTCAAGGGGCTCTAGCAGGATGTTCCCAGCCCACAAGACATGAAGAGAAGGAATGACCCTGGCAGCACCCCCAGCATCACCCAGGTTGCATGGGCAGCCACGCATTTCCCTGCTGCACCGGGGCCCCCTCTGGCCTTGCCTGTGGCCTACAGCATCAGGCACATGGCCCAGCTCTTCTGCAGGAGGAGACAACCCTGAGGAGTTCTTGGCTGGTGGGGGAGGCTGATATGCTGCCAGCCCAGAGCAGCCTGGCAGGGCCAGGGTTTGTGCTGCAGCTACAGCCTGTGCTCCCATCTGTGCTCTTGCCCATCTTGTCAGAGCTCAGACTCAAGTCTGGGACCAAAGAGACCTGGGTGGCCTCAGGAACAAGGGAGAAACATCACTGTGCTAGTGATTCCCACCAGGTCAGGTAAGCCCAGGGTCTTAATGTTTACCCTGGACAGCAAGCAGACTGCACTGTGCTGTTCGCTCCCGCGCCTGCAGGAAGGCCTCACCAGCTGCCCCTGCCCAAGTCTGGGAGCAGATCCTGAGGTCCTGCATTCTCCACCCCCAGCCTGCAGGGTCTAGGTGCAGGAGGGAGAGATTCCCTGCACCCTCAAAGAGCTCCTGATGCTGTTTGCTGTCTCTTAGCTCCCCTCCCCGGGGCTCTGGGGACCCAGCTGAGCCCGAACATAGAGATGGACCACGTCAGCACAGGGGTTTCATGGTGTTTATTGATCAAGCATAAGGTCCTAGGCAATTGCACCAGACAGTTGTGCTAGAGCCTGAGGTGTCACACGTCCATCCCCAGCATGAGAGAGGGCTGCAGCCAGCTGGTCATGGTGCCAGCACCTCCATGAGGCCCAGGAACAGGCCCTGCCATGGCCTGGAGACAGGGAGCTGGAAACTCAGATGTCCATCTCAAACTGGTCTTGATCTGCAAGTGTACGGAGGGATACAGGGCTAGGGTTAGGATGGGGCTGCCTTGGGAGAAACATGCAGGCAAGGGGGACAGGAGGCAGAACTGGAGCTGAGCCAGGATCTTCCCTTGCCCCTGCGGCCAGGTGGGAGGCCCATGCCCCATGCAGCGTGTAGGCAGGGGCTGTGTGCCTGGGCTGCTCACCTGACATGGCTTCTTCGCTCTCATTCCGCTCCTTGAGCTCCTCCAGCTTGACGAGGCTGGACGGGGCCAGGGATGTGACACCGGGGGTCTGGGGCAGGCAGCAGGGAGGGGTCCTGGCCACGGGTGAATTCTTGCACTCCAGCAGGAACTTGCGGTCGTAGATGATGCGGGTACCTGCCAAAAGCAGGGGGCTGTCAGGCACTGCCAGCCCCTGGCTACCCCCCATCTCCGAGCACCACAGCCTGAGCCCAGAGCAGGGGGTGGGACCCAGCACTTGGCCACTGCTCCAGGGCACGGCTGGCTCTGGATCCATTGTGGGGCTTCCCACATGGCAGACTATGACACCCGTCCTGCCCAGCAGCTCTTCCTCACATTGTTCCTCCCCTTGAAGCTCCTGGAGCTCTGCCACAGCACAGCATCGGGGAGTTCAGCCTCGACGCAGGTACCCCGTGGTAGCTAACACCACAGCCACCCCTGCGCTGCCTGGAAGGCAGGGCCAGCCCTGGGGCTCTCGGCACACAGCCCAATCCCAACGGCCAGGCAGCACGCAGGTCCCCAGCAGTGGCTGGTTCAGGGCTGGCTCCCTGCACCTATCAAACAGCAACAGCTGGGTGCCCCTCCAACTGGCACCATGGGCAGCTGTACCCAGGGACCCACTCCCTTTGGCTCCACCAGTGACCCACCCTGCTGTGCCCTGCATGAGGGCAATGTGCTGGGTTTGATGGGACACCTCCTCCAGTGCACCAGCCTGCGGGGTGTACAGCCCCAGGGCAGTGCCCACCCGTGGCAGGCGCTGCCTTGCCCTGCACACCAAACGCCTGCCAGCCATCCCCAAGGTCGCGCCAGCATGCGTGCCATGTCTGCTGCCCTGTGCCAGGTCCAGGCCTGCCTCTCCCAGCCCAGCTGTGCCTGCAGCCGAGCACGGGTTCCCTGCCAGGCTCTGGCAGCGGGCGCAGTGGCAAGCTCGGAGCTCCTGCACGGGCCAGGTCCTTCCTGGCACCACAAACAAGTTACACAACCTGCAGCAGCCCCTTTAGCCCCAGGCCTGGCTCCCCAGCCCCAGATAAGCTTATCGGGTGTACACAATGGAGCCAGCACCCACAGGGTGGGTGCCTGCTGCTCAACTGAAACATGCCCAGCTCAGGGATGGGGCACATGCTACCCCAAGGACAGACATCAAAGAAAACGACCTGCTTGACAGCTGAACCGGGAGCTTTGATGGGGTTGGAAGAGGGGCAAGAGGGCAGGCCTAGGGTAGCTGTGCTGCCCAGTACCTTACTGCAGGGCTGGTGGACTCGGGTGGGAGCAGACTTATTGAGCTAGCCCCCTGCGTGTCCCCTAGCTCCAGCCAGCCATGCCCAGGCATGAGCTACCCCAGAGTGACCCCGTGGCACTGCCAGCAGCCCGGTCCCTGGCAGCGCAAGCGCCAGGCACTGCCGCTGCCTGCTCCCCCTGGTACCATGGGGCAACGATGGCCCTAACCTCTACCAGTATCTTCCTACAAAGCTTTGGGGTTCCCTCTTCCACTCCAGCTCTGGGCTGTCAGGGAAGCAACCACCCCATGGGCCTGCATGGATCTGGTGCCCAGAGCAGGTGCCCATACTCTGAGAGACCAAGCTGTGAGATGCAGAGCCCAGCAAGGGATTTGCTTAGGAAGGAGCTGCCTAAATCAGGGAGGGATGGGGTGGCTGAAGCCACCGTTCCTTTCAAGGGACAACCCCATCCATCCCCAGGTCTTACCCCCCGGTGTGGTGGAATAGATGGTGCCACCCAACATGGAGCTGTAGCCCTCTGGGACAGGGCGATGGTGGCTCCCTGGGATGGGGCAGGAGAGGGTGGCTGTGCCTGTCGCACCCATGGAGGCCATGTGGTGGTGGGGTGGCAGGGCAGTAGGCTCCTCTCCTGCCCTGCAACTCATCCCAAGAGCAAAAGCCTATTTGCACTGCAACACCACTTGCTTTCAACACAATTACTGTTAACAGGAGTGTTTCTCCTTTGGCATTTGCACTATCAGTGGGGTAGCAGCAGTTCCATGTTTTTTGCATTTCTTCCTCAAATACTAGGAAAAAATATCTGAATATATCATCCAGTAGTGTTTCTGAGGTTTGCCTGCAGTACTCTGATATTGCTTGTGCAGTTTGGGTTTTCAGTACTCCTTCCTCAAGCTTTTCCTGCGGACACTCTGCTGCTGCATGAAAGAATTTGTCTGGAGCAGGTGGAGGAAGGTAGAGAAGTCTCTACCTGGTCCAAGAAACCACCAAAAGTGGTCGATTAGCTTGGACACCACGTGCACTGTAGTTACCTGCTTGAGTAATGGATCAAAAGTTCAGTGCAGTTACTACATCGCCACTGAGCAAAAGTAGAAACAAGCATAGTCCAAGTGCAAAAAGTGGAGAACTTCTGCACCTGGGCAGAGAATAAACATCTCCAGCAGTATGCAAAAATCCCCTTCTTCCTCATGGAAAGGACTTGAGGAGCTCTTACCAGATTTAAAGGGTTACAAGAAGCTTAGAATTGAATATATCATGTTTCTCTAGTGGGAAGTGGTCTCTGCTTTCCTAAGATCTGCTTCTAGGCAGCTGGTCGCAGCGAGTCAGGTGAGGAAACCCTGCACTTACCTACGAGCTACCTATGTACCTTCTGCAAATTAAGATGCCATCAGTTGCCACATTCTCAACTCAGCCCCTGAACAAAACCTGATCTGTCAAGGCAACCCACCTGGAAATAGTGTGCTAGAAGCAGCAGAACTAATCCAGAAGAAAAAAAAAAATGCACAACTGTGCTCACATGCAAGAAAAACAAAAAAAAATGCTAACAACTGGCTGGAGGAAGGACTCGGCAGACCTCGTATTGCAGACAACTGCGGATCAAAACCCTCCCCCAAACCCTGACTGCATCCACGTGCTCATTACGTGACCTTAACAAGATGCATCACTGGGCACGGCAGCAGCTACCAATGACAACAACATACAGCCTCTTCCAAAATTCTCACACACAACCTATAAATACTGTTCGCCTTTTATTGAATATTCAGGTAAATATTTCACATTAATACAGGCTACATAAAGTAGAGCCACTATACGACATGAAATTTACTCAGCTTTTCCTTTTATGTAAACAATTATACATGTGTTTACCACCCTAAAAGGTTGAAATCATGTAATCAACTAGTTCTCTGCTGCATACAAGGAGCATTTAGTAGTGTTTGGCCAAAAGCACTAGCTTAGTCTGATTTTTAAGTTCAAAATGGCTAAACTAACTGGAGAACAGAATCACTTTGTGTAAGTAAATCAATTTGTTCTTTTACAATGGGCAATCAATTTTCCATTCTTACAGCCCACAGAAAATTGCTTAGTTAGGCACATTTAAAAAATCCCCAGGGTTCTTCAAGATCATAAAGATTCCCGAACAAGGCTAAAAATGGATAGACCCCCCCTTAAATCAGTTGACGTACTTGAGATGCATGTTTCCAATGTGAGGTGCCCAGGTGCCAGGCCAAATCTACAGCAAGAAATAAAAAGACAAGTCTATTACGAAAACAAATAAAGGTTCCTTTAACAGAGCGTTTAACCACTAGAGGGCAAACTTAAGGCTTCCCCCTAAAATACAACCAGACTGTGCAAAGGCTGGGAGCGTCTTCAGATCTGGCCAAGGTGTGACTGACAACCTGCAAGATGCCGAATGAGGATATAAACCCTCTCACTTATAAGTCATTTACCTTCCTGAGCAGTCGTGAAATGCTGCTTATTTTACCTGAAAGGTTTGGTATGGATAGCGCCATATATTTTTTATAAACACACACACACACACTGTAGGGGAAAAGTCATGCAAACGATCTCAATTCTAGTATCAACGAACTGGAAAAAAAGTCACATACCCGAAAATGAAGAAAAACAAAACAAAGCACAACACTGTAAAAAGCCCCAGGTAAGCAAAGTTGTAAAAGTGAGCCACACTACCTGCTGAGCATCAGTACATTCAGCTGAGTTCTGAACAACTTTGATCATGGGATTCCAGGCGGGATCTGGAGAATGGAGCCCGTTAAAGAGGGGGCCTCCCGGGCCATCTGCTAGCTGAGGGTGCGAGGGTATCAGAGTGCCACCATACATGGAAATTGGTAGGCCCTGAGGGAACAAGAGAAAGCACTGTTGGTGAAGAAGGCAGTGGTTGCGAAGGATGACCTTAGTACCATGTTTGGCAAGATGACAGAGGCAGTTCACATCCATACGTAACGTTTACCTACTGGCGAATAGCACTGTGAGGAAACGGGTCATCGCTGCACACCTAAGCAGAGTATGGAATACAGCGACCCTTCAGAGCTTGAGATTCAAGTAAGTTTACTCATTTCTTTGAAATTACACCTCACCAGTATGCAGCAGCCTCTGTACAGCACTTTCAGATGACCCCATAAATCCAGACACAGCAGCTGTACAAGGTGATCTCAGTGCTCCCTTCTCTCACCTTTGCAGCATGCAGTAACCTTTGTGCATGCAGGGCTGCAGCCAGGGGCTGTACTTCAGCAAAGCCCGTATACAGCTTCAGCCTACAAGACTCTGAGTTGAAGATTTTCTATAAATTTCTAATGGCCATCTAAAATAGTCTTCCAGTTCAGAAAGACCAAGTTACAGAGCAGCTTTTCGCAATTCTGACATTTCTTTCCCATGTTTGAATGATTGCTGCTCTGCAATTTAGAAGAGTACATGCTACAGCTACTCTGAAACATGCTGTGAGCAGGTCTGCTGTTGAGGACATCATCCTGGACATTCCTCCAGTGGTAGCTGAGCTGACTATGGCTTGGCTACATCTGTCTGCCTCAAGCTACCTTCTAGCGTTAACATACAAGGCACAGATTTACAAGCGATCCTCTCATCCTGCCGCTTCCTTAAGCAAGGCCTGTAGTATTCACAGGCATGATTTGTACTGAAAGCATTAAGCAAACCTTTAATCAGCCTCAAGAGCTGAGCAAGCCTTATGAAACGTTTCCGAGCGACTGGGCCTCTGAGAAAGGAAACACTGGAGAGCAATGGAGGCATTCAGCTACTAGATAACAGAACATGCGCAATTTACAAATTCTGTTTTTGTCTGAATGCGCCACTAGGCTTGGGCACCTTTTCTAGTCAGTACTGGGATGAAAGGAGGTTCAGGACTACATGCAAGAAGCAATGGTAGAAGAGGCACACACAAACAGTGTAAACAGGCAGAACAGGAGATACAACAAAGTCCTTGGTCATTTTACAGACTAAATCCAACCCTCTATAACTTACTTTAGAAAAATCCACAAAACTATTTGGCATAGGTTGGTGGAAAATATTTGAGGGAGCCACTATTCCAGAATCATCTCTCTCCATTGGCTGATGCTGAGAAAATGTGCCTGGGTCTGACAGCTGCTGATGCATCGGATGATTTCCCATGACAGGCTGAGACCAACCTGACAAGCCTTCTGGAAAGGAGGAGATTGAAAATGGCTGATTACAATTCACTGAAGATACCCTGGAGTAGAATTCAGCAGCCACACACACCCACAGACGTATCTTAGGGCTCTGCTCTGATCAAGGACAGACCTTCCATATCCTATGCAAAGCAGGAAGATATCTGCAGTTTTTAGGCTAATAACCCATTACAGACAATGCAAACACACAACTCTTATTTGTAGCATCAAGGCCTCTCACAGGGAAGCTGCAGCAGGCAACACTATATAAGGCTGGTTACGTGCACACGCACTTTCTTTCCCTGCAGGTCGCACATTCTCTCATGTACCACAGGAATGCAGAAAAATGTTACACTTATGACAGCGGCAAAAACAGTGAAAGATGAGAGACTGGTGAGGCCAGGGAAGTTTGGCCAGGCACACGCTGTCTACACGTACATTCTTCTTCATCCTCCAGACAAGTGCGGAGATGAGGACTACTAGTAATTCCAAGTTTCAGGTGTCCATAGCAGAACACCTAAGATCCAATAAACCTCCAAGCATTGTCTGTGAGAACATATAAGCTTTCCTTGAAAAAAATTACAGCAATGCTGAAACACCAAGTTAACCAAAGTATGGAGGGCTTCATTGAAAAATATAACAAATGCAGGACTATTAAAGATTTGTCTTTAAAATTACCAATGGAAACGCTTTACACCTCAAACGCTGCAGCTCCTCCTTTCCACAAGAACATCAAAACTAACAGGAAACTCAGTGTAAAACTTCAGCTGTTTCAAAGTCATTGTTTTGAAACTGGGACTGCCTGGAACAAAAATTACCCCATACTATTCAAGAGTCATGAGGAGATCAACGCAAAAATCGTCATCCACAACTACGTCTTTCTGGATGCATTAGTTGTACCATAACTAATACTTTAAAATGTTAATGGAAAGCAAGCTAGAAACTTGGATGGTGGGCAGCTGTCGTTTTAGGCCAGAGGTCAGACTTGGAAATGCACCCCCTTAGAAAAAAGTTGTTTACTTTTTAAATTCTGTATCATTCAGTAGACTTAATATGAAATTTCGGAACTGTTCTCAGGGTTTACAAGTGTACACTGACAGATAACCTAGGTTGGGTGAGAACCACCTACATTAGGAGAGAAAACCACAGTGCTTTCATTGATACCCACTCTCCCGCCACTGACATCAGTTTTCCCTTCATGACAAACTACATGGAAGTTGATTACAGACTGTGGAACTTTATTCCTCCTCCCCAACTTTCTTTTCAAACGTAGTACTTCTGAAAGGCCCTAGAAGTTTGTTTCTGCTACCCTAGGCTGTAAAACAGACTTACCAGATACACTGTTAACTCCAAAGGACCAAATACCGCTATGACCAACTGGAGCTGTGAAGTTGGTTCCTAAGGGTGTAGGAGTGACAGATCCTCCCTGTCGAATTCTAGCAAGCCTTTCTGTCCCAATGGGAGGGGGTACCTTTCGATCTTGATTCGCGTTACCCGTTTTTGGCTGGCCCAAGTTAGAAGGCGCAGAAGCAGCTGAAAGGGGGGAAGATGATCCTGAGGAAACTGATGGAATAGGAGATTCACCTGCTGAAAAGAATATTGCTCTTGCTTAATTACCCACAAAGCACACAAGCTAGAAGGCATAAATGCTACCCATTCTATCCCCCCAATATTATCTCCAAGCAAATGACAAAAAGGTTTTAAAGGCTTTTTTGGCAAGCATTAAGGCTTTCACAAAGATCCTGTTTAGAGTTTATTTTAACTCTAAAATCAACATTATAACACAAATGCTTTCAGCCATCAGAATCACGTGATATTCTCATGACATAGCAGTACATCTAAATTAAAAGAAAGAATAAGAAACATGGAAGAGTTTCAGGAAGAGGTGAAAATATCAGCCAAAATACCATAAATATCTAAACAGCCTGATTTTGGTATCCACCACTTCCAGCAGAAGAGAAATTAGACTGAGTCCCAAAGCCACATGTGTAACATCAGAGCATAAGATCCACCAACTTCAGAAGCATCACTGGCTCTTGTTGGAAAATCCTTGAGCACTCATTTAAATATTTTGGTTCTTAAGCTCAGAGTGGCAATGAAGCTGCATGCAGTGACATGAAAAGCATCTTGACTTCAGATTCTGAATCAAAGACCCATATTTTTTGTAAAGCTACTTCCATGTTCTTCCCATTACGAGAAAAACCCACTGTTACCTTGGATGATGCTTAAAGATTTTGGAACATTTTAAGTAACATGAAATCATTCCAGAATCCCAATTTGAAAAAAAAAAAAAAAAAAAAGAAAAAAGGCAACTATAGCTTCAAACCATGACACACATGACATTTTCACCTAATATTACACTCACGCTGTTTAGAGGGGAGTATTTAGCTTGGTATAATTGCGTCCGCTCCCCCACAGCTTCATGCTCTCTCCTCTCAGAGCCTACAATGACTGGGGTTTTTTCCCCAAATATGCCTTTAGTAATGCTACCAGAAGTAGTGGCATTGTACATGGGAAAAAACACAAAATAGTACAGCTTGGGATTTGCACGCCATCCTCGCAGGTGCTAACAGCAATTGGAAAGCATTTTGTGCATCACTGGGTAATTTCCCCTCAAGTTACAAATCTACTAAAGACAATAGCTACGAATTTATAGTTAACTAAGACAGACCCATGAAGTTCCTACATGAATTTGTTGCGCTTGTCCAAGGATGTGGTGAAAAATGCTGTCTGTTAAAGCTGGGAGTCCCAACAGGCGCTGGCCCTTGAAGGTAAACCCGTGCTCCTTGTATGTTTGCTGAAAAGCCTGTCAAAGGACCTGAAGAAGAAGTTGTAGAGCTGTTGGATGGATCTAGAGAGGGTAAGCCTGAAATAAACATAAATTTGATTAAATATCTCTCTTTGGGAACCTGCTTCAAAGCACCAGAGAGAGCTAGTGCTCCAAATATAATTAAAGCATCTCATCACCTTCGGGGGTATCTGCACATGGTAAATTCATTTTATAAGTGCACGATTCTCCCTTTGAAACCGACAGGAGGCATTTATGTACGCTCTCTGTTTTGGCTTGAAGTTTTAACAAAAACAGCCATCCCTTTAGTCACTAGAAAGGGAATTATCTTAGCAGGGAGGGCAAAGGAACAAAGCTGGGAGTGGCAAGGATCTTTGCTTACAAAAAAGCCACGCAAGTCAAACAGGGATACCAGGGCTCTGTGAAAGTCCCAGAGGAATCCGGCACCAGGGAAGCAGTTTGTTGCAGTATGGTTTTTGCCATCCTATAGGTACATTCACATACAGATCGATCAGAGCATGCTGTGTCCAGAGAAACAGGGCTGACTATGCACAGCACAACAGGTGAGAGAGCTGCTTTCTACAGGGATGCATGAGAGGAAGGGAGAGATGGAGGGAAAGTTCAAAGTCCCACAAAAATTATTAGCAAGGGGGAATTACAGGTTTTTTTAATAAGCCAAAGCTTTTAAGTACTTTTCCAAAATGTTGTAAAAGCTCTAATCACACATTATTACCTGAAAGCAGAAACAGGCATGGCCATATGTTCACCTGAGTTTTGGGTTTAGTTTCAAGGGCCTATTACACAAGACTAGTTTCAAAACCATTTAAACATTTCAAAATGACCACAACCAGGACCAGCCGATATTGCTACAGAGCAAGGTTGAAGGTTGTACCTACTTACACCACAGCAGTCTGCCAACAGCAGTGGTGATGGGTAATACTTCAGGTCATAGACTAGAGGTACACCTTTCATTGCCTGGATATTTTCCTGAAGGCCAGGTCTTCTCTCCCCAATATTATCAATCAAAACAACCTGATTTACTGCTTCCAGAAGTACCAGATCCAACCTGCTCACATTGACAGAAATGACTCACTGGATTTGAAGGAGATTTTTCTCACTAGCCCTATCCGAAAGGTTAAAAAAGAGTATTCTCCATTACAGACAAGGAGAAATAAATCACCCCTACCACCAGAACATGGGGAGCTCAGATGAGGGAACCTGAGTGTGGGAGGACAAGCTTTCAGGGTTTGTCACAGCACGAAGTGCAAGACTCCATGGCTATGAGGAGGATGCTAATGTCTGTGCACGGAGGGGACACTCTTGCTAAACCTCCATCCACAAAAGTCAACTCAGAGGTAGTCAAAAGGCCACCATGGTGACCACATATCAAAAACAAGTTTCCAGCTGGCTGACAAATCACCGAAGATCCCAAGCCTCTGCCCCACGCAGCAGGGGTAACAGAGCTGCTGCTGCCCATAGGGACTGCTGGTTTCCTAAACAGAGAACGAGGCAGAGATTGTGACAAAAATATCTCTTCTGCAGAAACAAGATGCCTAGCTGTACTGTTTGAAGGCTTGGTAGGATGGGTACACAGCTTTCAAAGTGCAATGACTGTACAGCCAAGACCATTTTAACACTGCTGTGTATTTTCTATAGGTTGAAGTGTGACAGCCAGAGATGCACAAATTCAGAGTAGTCAGTTTTCAGGTCCTAAAGAACACTTTTTGTCATCTTGCCTTTTATAGAAGTGGATTAAAAAAACCCCAACTTTGATCAATATTAAAAATGGCTTCTATGAACAAGGACTTAGAGAACCCTGATTTCAGTAATGAGCTTCCTAGTTTATGTACTTACCAACAAAATTAGGTTTTGTAATACTAAAACCTTTTGCAATACCATACTCTGCAGTTACTTGGGCCATAAATTCAAACTCTTCGTCATGTTCTGAAAGTGTAATTGAGCTTTCGAGACTGGTGTATCAATCTCACACAAACTCTGCTCAAAATCCAGTTTATCAAAGCCCCCAAGCACTTCTGCAGAAACTGGTTATTGCAAGGGCTACCTCCACCTTTAGAGAAACAGCAACAATGCTTGGTCACTCCACGTAAAACAGGTAGCCCAAATCTACATTTCATGTAGATTCAGTCATGTGCTTCTTCCTAAGCTGGCATATTTCAAGTTTGTGGTACCTTTTAATGCCACGTGAGCAAGGTCTCAAACCCCTTCTTAAAATTCAGAGGAAAGAAGTAACAAATAGACGACTTCTGGTCTTCTCCACAGCTTTCCCAAATGGCTGGGCTAAGTCTGCCCTCAATCTGCAAGCTGCTAGGACAAAAGATCTAAAGATGTGAGACAAAAGGCCATTTCCAGAACAGATCCACAGTCAGTGAGGAGATCTGCACATGTATCTGTGCCTCAAATGAACCGGTGAGTCAGAGAAAACACAAGCTGCAACTCAGCTTACCCATACATAGGAAAAGCAGAGTACCCAAACACCACCCTGAGGTGACAACTTGTTGAGAAAAAGCTGGTTTAGTGCACAAACAAGTTACATTAAATCTCCACCAAATCAGTTTAGAGTTGATCACCAACAGATGTTGATTTGTGAAAAAATTGCCACAGCCCAATTGTGCAAAACAGGCACAAAAGACCAACCTCTTCTCTGTGAGGTGTAGAGTCATAGTCAAGATTCAAGGATTGGTGTCCACCTGCTTTGATGGCCATTACTATGGCCATCTCATCACAGAAAAGCGTACTGAATTGCCAGGCAAGGCCCAGACTGCTCCTTGTTCATCGCACTGCTGTTGGCCAAAGGGTAAGCCAGCAGTGACTGGCCCTTTCCCCCCCTTCTCAAAATCTCATGAAACCTGCCACTGAAGCTTGAGGAAACAGGCAAGGTAGTCCCCAGTTCAATCCACGTCAGAGGCTGAGCAAAAAGGTCTGTTCTCTTGGGAAAAAGCCAGTGAATGAGATGGGTGGACAGACCACAGGACAACGCTTACATTCCAAGGGAAGGCAGACAGGTCCTCAGCCTACCATCCCCACTCCTTTCCTCACTACCCCATCTTCAAAAAACCCCCTTCTCCCCAAGCTCCCCTAACCCCCACCCCCTCCTGTGTGACAGACAAGTTAGATTCCAAAACAAAGGTGATCAAAAGCAGTATTAAGTAGAAGACATTAAATGAATCAGCTAAGGACCTGACTAACCAGTTACCTCCTGCCAAGCAGAATTTCAGCAGCACATCTACCTATTTGCAGTTTTTTTTCACTTTGCAATGTCCTAATCAAATTCCAGCTCAGAAGTGTGTTCAGTTCACACTTATCTCCTGAAAGTCAGCTGTGTGAGGTCTCCTTAGGAATCTACCTAATTTTCCTAACTCAGCAAAGAAACAGATTTAGACTACCTTTTAAATACACACAGTCATCGAAGGATATATAAAGGACTAAGAATTTTTTCCCAAAGGCAAACAGATGACCCTAGCAGGAGGGAACAGCAAAATTTTTTGCTGCTATGTGAAGTTCCTGTCAGCTGTCTTTGTATACACAGGATGCAATCATCAGAAAAATCAGCAGATCCCACTTGCCATAAGCCTCCTTCCCCAGGGGTTATTCCAGCAACAGCCAACTACTAGTTTAGAGCACTAGAGAGAAAAAGCTAAGCCAACACGAAGTGTTTCTGGAGTCTGCTGACGAGGGTCTGACAATTCTTTTATTAGCAGCCTATGTGACCAGCAAGGTCCAGTTACTTTACCTTCCACAGCTTTAGTTACATCTGGTTTTGCTTACTGCACTGCGACTGGGCGTGGCACAAGAGCTCTAAGTACTTACTTACTTTGCTGAGCTATACAGCTCAAATTAAACTATTCAGAAAACTACAGTCATAGCAAACATCCCATTTTTGTGGTTAAAGGTAATCAGAGAGAAGTGTTTTGGTTTTCAGAAGTCCTGCACGTTTGTAAATCAACGGAGAGGAATGGGAATGCTGAAAATCATCTTTCCTCACCATCACGTCTTCCGAATGCCCCCTTCTCCTTTAGTCTGAAAGTCAACCTACTTGACTTGTCCCAGTCGAGCATTCAAATTCTGAAGTGTTAGTACAAATATCTAACACACACTGTGGGGGTAAAGACAACTTCAAAGCAAGGCTCTCTAGCTACCCAGCTTCAAGGCACCATAGAGCCATTGTGGCAAGAATGAATGGGAGAACAGGGTGGCAACAGACTAGATCTCCTGAGGGTCCCTTCTAGCCAAATGGGTGCAGCCAGTTGCCTGTAACATAGTTTGAGCACTAAGATGATACTAATCCTTTAGGCAGAGCCCACCAAGGTCAGGGAGCTCACTGAGTATTCCTAACTCATTTCAAATAAATGCAGATAAGTTTGAACTGCTATACTTAACAGCAGAAAAACAGTAACTTCTTAATAAAACACACCATGCAGTAGGACACCAATTTCCCAAAGCACAACATAAGCTTATTAAAATCCCAGAGCTACATCCAGAGCCAAAGAGTACAGACAATTTACCCTCAGTGAGTCAAGCTGGAGTCTCAGATAAAATACTGAATAACTACATGCAGTCACTCCTTCAGCTGGAACCTGTCAGGAGTCCTGCTCCGCTGTTTCAGGTTTGGTATCACCTGAACCTATTTTCCACTCCAACCCAAAAGCTAAAATCAGTGCTACTCTGAACTCCAGAAACAGGTGGAAGCATTCCTGTGTCTTACAGAGGATAAGCAATGCAATGTCTGCAATGGTCCCAACACCTAACATTGTACAAAGCTGAAGAAGGGGGGAGGGGGTGGAAGGAAATCATTATCACCATTTTAAAGAACACTTGGAAAAAAACAGGCCATCCTCATTACATTAGTATTCTCTAACTGTCATTTGTAAACTACTTCTCAGTCAGTTTGAGATGATCAAAGTGTAACGGTTGGAGAAAGAATTCTGTCCAGTGCATGATCTTAATGACTTACCTACAGGACTAGTCGAAACCCGTTGGGAAGGTGGCCTGAAACCAGGAGCCTTGGAGTTGTCAGGATGCACGTTTTCCACATGTCCTAGCACAGAGTTATTCAGAAAGGTAGACTGAACAGTGAAAGATGGGTCAGCTGCTGCTCGGGTAGAGAGTGGACAGTCTCCCCATCCTTGGTTAGCTGGCACCTGGTTGCTATCAAAAAGACTACTAAAGTGATTGAAGAGTGTTGCTGGCCCAAAGGTAGGAGGCAATGATTTGTTCGCTGGGTTAATGTGCATCTGAGAACCGTTCATAACGTTCATGGCTGATGAAAGCTGCACTGCAGCAGGTGGACCTTGAGAAGGTGTTAAAGGAACTTGGTTCGTAACAAAAATAGACTGAGGATCTTGATGGAGGTTTGCATTTGGTACCACTGAATAGAAAGAACCTCTGGATTGCATCCTGTGAGTAACTCGAGGTGCTGGTACAGCTACTTGAGGTAAGTTACTGTTGTCCTGATTATCTGCAACAACTGACCTGGGTGATGCTAAGCTTAAAGGAGCAGTTTCTGAGCTGGATGAAAAAGGCATCGACATGGAAGGACTGATCTCCGATATGCTGGTTGGCAGTATTTCATCTTGGACATTATTCAGCGGTGCAGGGCTGCTTGATGGGCGAGTTTCAGCAACTCCTGAGTTGCTGCTAGCTGACACACTGCAACTACTTGCAACCGAAGATGGTGCGCACGCATTTGCAGCAGGCTGGTCTGGTGTTGACACCTTCTCTTTGGGTGCTGAGACAGCTGAGAAAGAGTCCGCTTTAAATGCAGAATGCTGCGTTTGTGGAGCATTAGATGGCAGAAATGCTGTGGGCACTTGCCCATTGTTTGAGGGGGCAGAGGAAGCTGAAGGCAGAGTGCTACAGGTGCTTGTCACAGTTGAGATTGCTGTTGCTGCAGTACTCGTCTTGGGAACGCAGGCAAACAACTGCTTTCTGACCGAAGAGGGAGTCCGATTACTGGTTACACACAGCGGTTGGGTGGAAGCGGCTACAGAAGAGACAGTAATGGGACAACTAGAAGTAGCTAATCCAGGAGACTCAGTCTGCAAAATATTTCCATTCTGACTACCTACACGACTCGAATTATTATGCTTTGGAGAGCTGTTTGTGCTGCCAGGGTTAACTGGTCTCACTGGGAATGGTCCCCAAGTGTTCGGTGACGCTGAAAAAGTTCCTCCAAACTGGGCCATAGGTAAGCGAGGATGCCGGATCTGTTGCATAGTTTGGGCAGCCAGCAAGGCAAAATGAGGGTGAGAATAAGCTAGAGGAAGAGACACCGGAAAAGATGAGCGCACATTAGCTGGGACATTCTTGTTTAACTTGTTAGTAGGCTGGAAAGTAGATAGTGTTGATGACTGTGATGTAACGAGGGGCGGTGCTCCAAGAGGAAAGGAGTTCTTGTTGGAAGCGGTCGCAGTGCTGACTCCAGATGAAAAGTTAGCATGGATTGATTTGGTACTCGAAGCAGGTGTTCTTATATGAGTTTTAGGAATCAAGTCTTCCAGTTCCTTGGCAGGATCTTGAATAAGGGCATTGATGAGTTGCACTGCGTATCGCGTTGACTCTGTACCACCCCTACATTAAATACAAACATATTTATTACTTGCAAAAGGAAGCCCCACTTTGTGCAACATTCTGTAGCCTCAATTTTATACTGATCTGCAAGTCTATTGCATGTTTACTCCAATAAGTTATTTCTTGACTTCTGCATATCTTACTGATTATCTTGGAAGAAGCAGATGTTCAGCTCATCTTGGGAGCACTAATATATGTTCTATTCTAGTAACAAGAAGCCAAGTATCTCCCATCTTAAAAAGCAATCAAACATCCTAATAAATGACATTGTGGACCAACTCAAGATTTTAATTTCTAGATACCATACCTTATAGTGATCATTCTCTCTCCGTTCTTATCTTTTTGCTTATCAACGTCAATATGGGCACCAGTGACATCTTGAATTGCTGTGATGTTGCACCCGCCTCTTCCCATTATTCTAGATACGACAGAAGCTGGGACAGATAATTTCTTCGACCTATATGACAAAGATCACAAATCTGTGAAGTGTTTTCAAAACATAAAGGCATACAAAAATCCCTTGCTGTCTGACAGGTGGTTGAAGCAATACTCTTAAGTTTCAGGGCAGCAAGCGTTTTTCTGCTGGTATTTTCTTCACCCTTTGGAGCCCCTCAAACTCCCCAACTCAAAATATTCATCATCCTCAGTACCACATGAGGATTCTCCAGAAGCTTTTATTCCACCACTCTTGCAACACAGAGGTATGTACCTCATGCTCCTTCGGAAGCACTTTTGGATTTTATCTTACCTTGTGTACTTTCACAGTGAGACAAATTCTTAGCTTATCAACCTAAATTTACATAAATAACGATGCTTCCTATATAAAAGCCCATGGCTTAGCTACTTTGATTGTTTATAGCAAGGGTTTATTTATATCAAGAAGGTGGGTTTCCAATGTTCTCCCAGTGATCAGCTCTGTAATACCACTTGCATTCACAAACCTTCTCGTATCCACCTGTCAGACCTCGAGATCTGAAAGTTTATTGGTGACACCACACAATGGTGGATGGCAGACAGCTAAATTGTGCAGATCTGTGATTTAAGGAACTGCTGGAAGCCACTGTGAAGGCAGCACAGATTTTCAGAAGCAGGCTCAAGTCAGGCCACAACACTACAACCCGTGTGTTCGGCAAAATAAGTCCATTTAGGATTTATCTAATTCATATGGTATTGGTGGGTCAGTGCAGGAATACAGTACTAGGAATTCTTTGAACACGAGCTATGCTTGCATCCAGATGCCAGTCAAGGTCTCTCTGGGTCACCACTGTCCCCAGACGTTAAAAGCTAGATCTCTCAAGCTTGCCAGTGATGTAGATTCAAAGGCAATCTGAGGGGATTCAAAGGGGTTTCAGAAACCACTGTGATCACAGTGCAGATGCTTTTGAACACTGTACATATCAGTTCCACCCCCTGAAAAGGCTGCCAGCTTCAACTAGCAATTCTAGTCTTGGAAACTTCTAAGTAACTTCATCCTCAGGAAATTATTTCTCACTTCATAGGATTTAAAGGAAAGCCATTTTATTTTAAACACATCTAAATATATGGAAATGTTCTAGAGCATCACCTCATCCTGCCAGGGTGTTTTTTCTTTCCTCCTCTCCTGCCAGGACAGCACACTACAAGCCACTCCATTCCCAGAAAACAGGTCCTCAGAGCATGCACCGAGCTCACCTCCCAAGGCTGTTTCATGCTTTGGGCTTTCTTCGCCCCTCCACCCCCAAGACTCCTTTCTTAATCTAGACACCCCAGTCACTCCCTCCTCAAACTAGAGCTCCCATCATCACCCAACTTTCAAGATATGCCCAACATTACTCACAGGGCTCCTAACTGTACCTTGTTCTGCTCCACCTCAGCCCACTAGGAACCCTGCGCCACCACCCATGAAGACATTCCTCCTCCAGAAGAACTCACCTATCACCCACTGCCATTTCCCTCCCTACCCGCCAAGCTTGACGATTTTTACCTTGAGAAGTGCCCAAAACAGTACCTTTTTGCTCCCGAACAGCAGCGCCCTCCTCTCTGCAGCTGAAATTGCTCAATTGGTGTTGGCTGCAGAGTATTGCTGGGGGGAGGATCTTTCAAAACTCTGCCTACTTGCCTGTCAAGGGCAGAACAGATGTTTTCATTGGTTACTTCTTTGACAGACATCCCTTCTAGCCAGGGGGTTACTCATGGGGAGAGGGGAGGAGAAGAATCCTTGTTGAGACCAGGATAGACTTGAGGAGAGGAAACCATGCAGCTCCCGGGCACTTCACACACACATCTAAAGGCACCAAATAGCTCTTTGGCAGGATGCATGCTTCAGTCAGTCAGGGCACAGCAAACACCAGCGCAGGACACTTTATGGACATGTTCTTTATGACACAAGGCCTGATTCCTCTGGGATGAGGAAAGGCCGGGTTTTGGATGCCATCTCTAGAACCCTTCTCCAGCAGAATAGCAAACAATACCCAACCAAGCAGTTGAGTTGAGCCTATGAAACTCAAGAGACCTGGAGGGAGAGATGGAGCAGCTCCAAGGTCAATGGTGGGGTCTGTGCACAGCCCTGGAAAAGTGAGCTGCCTGTTTAATGGTTTCATGCCTGCACAACTCACCAAGTGGTGGACAGTCTGCAACCATAGATTTAGCAAGCCCATGTCACAGTGGAGAACCCCATTTGTGAACAAAAGACAGAGACTGAACCAACTCTCCAAGGGTTCAAATGCTTACATTTTCAGATTAAACTGCCTTTTTAACCTTTATTAAGAACAATCTGTGGCTTCCACTGATCTGAATGCATTCAGTCCTCCACACAATTACATACTTTGCACTGAGACTAAAATTCCCTAAAATGAGCATATCTGATCACTATTATTGCAGAACGCAAAAGCAGGAGGGCACTGTAAGTGCACCTTAAGCATCTGACACTTGTGTGTTCATGCTGTATTCCTTTTCGATAAAGTGAACAAAAAAAGGAAAGCCAGATGATCATTTCTAGTTACAAGCAGACGACATCATAAAGGTTACAGAAAAGATACTGGGGTGTTAATGGTCATATAATAAAAATCAGTACATCTTCAGAGGTGATGTTTGCTCTACAGAAAATCTTTAAATCTAGTTGCAACTCTAGCTCTCACTCTAAGGTGACAACATTTCCCTGGAATTAGCAATCAAGGTCATTATCCAAAGTACACTAATTTGACGAGATCATCCACCTCTCCTCTACTAACATCCATCCTGCCTTTAGTTCATGTGCAAGCAGTCATCTGCTGTAGGGGCTTTTCACTGCCATATGCTCCCTCCCCTTTTTATATTATCCCCACATCCCTTACTCCATTGAAGTCACAGGTAAAGAAAACCCTTGTGCCAAATAGAAAGTTCATGTCATACTGACTTTAAGTGAGGAGTTACTACAAATTAAGACTCCAATTTGTTTTCACAGCACTGCAACAGTAAGGAGGGGTAGATTTTTTTATAAATTAATTATACAATTAAATAATTAAAACTTTCTGCACATTCTATATTTGATAATAATTTACAAGCTAAAAAGCTCACAGACAGTTTAAAAACATAGAATTAAAGTCTCTACCTTCGAACCACTTCTTTCCAGCCTTCTTCTCTTTTCTGGCCTCTTTTAGGACTAGTCAAATTCAGCTTTACATTTGGAGAGGCGAGAGGCAGGGAAACAGGCTTGTAAGTAGTCGACAAAGAATTTGAATGTCCTTCACTGTCAAGTCTGGGAATAGAAATGTGCTGATTACAAATCACAGAATAAAATGACAGCATTACAGTACACATTCTGGCAGCTTAAAACTACTAGCATGAACTGTTTTCATTCATATTTTCTATCTGGAACAACTATTGAGTGACTTCATAAGTAGTTTTATACTTTTTAGTCCACAGCCTATACCCTTCCTCCAAGAAGTGGAATGCTAAACTGAATTAAGTAATACCAGAAGCACTATGGACATCAGATTAAAATAGTTTATAACAGCCGGTACACAGCCACTTCGGCATATTCTGATTATGTGTCTAGACTGTGTTCTCATTTGAATAGCTTTGTAAGAAAAGGTACTCTGAAAATAATGTCTCTTTCTTACTAAGTACTGGAAAATCTCTGCTTTTCAGCTCTTCTTGTTACAGATTCCCTGGAAAGTGTTTCTACTCCTCATCCCCAATTTTATCAACGGGTAACTGAGGCACAGATACTTGAGCACATTTATGTATTTAAGTACCAGTGACATCAAATTGGAAGCAGGTGCCCAAATATCACTACCTGTACTAATACAGCCATACCAATAGTCTAGTGATACAAACAACACAAAGTTTGGGTTAGTGAAAAAGAGAAAGAGAGAACAGGCAATCCCTTGTAAGGCTAACTGATCTATGTGGAGGTGAAAAAAAGCAGTACTACAAGCTCACAAGTTCATCTGCAGCACTGAAACACAGGCAGCAGTCTTCACAAGTCATTGAAAAACTAGCCTTATGTAATTTGACCCAGCAAATCCATGGCACAGCTGGAATGTTTACAGAGGATGTCATGTTTCAGCTATCCTGCTAAGCATCACTCCTCGTCTTTACTATAAGCAAGTTTTTATTTATCCATTTTATTCCCCATTCTTTACAGCATTTTATATTCATTGTGCCTTCTTGCAGGCAAACTGTTTGTTTATACTCCACTTTATGCAAACTTCAGACACCTATCCACATTTAAGTAACCAAAGCATACTGATTATAAGAAAAGCAACATTTAGACAATATGCCTTTTAAAATGGCAGCATTTTCTCTCTTCACTTTATTAAGTTCTAGCTCTCTGATAATACACCTGCCCAAGGCATTTAAAAGGTCTATGGAGAACTTTACTTGTCCTGTAAGACTGAGGCAAAAGAGAAGAAGAAAATGTGTATGGAAGGAAAAGAATGAATTTCATTGTGGAATATTAATTCCATGGCAGAGCAGATTTCAAAAGTTTTTTTCTGCTTTGTCTGAAAATGTCTAGCTACATTTTCAGAAAAGCATTACTATGAAGTCTGAGTTTAAGTTTCAATTACAGTAGCCTTGTCATTGGCATGTCTATGACTAAAGAGAAGAGGAATTCAGGAAGAGTAAACATAGAAATAATTTTCAGACAAAGTCTGCCTAGTGCAAGAGCCAAAGAGCACCTGCAGAAGTAAATAAAATATAGTTGCCCCGTTTTGATATATTTATATACTGTCTTGTTTTTCAGGTGTACTTTATTTCACAGAAGCACTGCTTCTTACAAGGAGTTAGAAGCATGCATTTAATTAGTCCTGCTGTAGTGATCCGGCACAGGATTCCAAGGCTTTTGTAGGAAACCTTGGACTAATGGTCCAAGGCAGAAATACTTCATGTCCAGAAAACAAACAATGACAAAGCCTAATTTCTAACATTCCTAAGGGTCATTCTAAAGACACAGACTCCCAGCCACAAGGGCTGACAAATCCACTCATTCTGCACTTAACTTTAATCTACAGAAAAAAAAAGAAAAGAAAAAAGAAAATCCCAACTCTCTTCCCACTCCCAGACAAGTGTCTCAGTCTGGCAACAGCCCTCTCGCTGCCCTTTTTGATCCCATAACGCTCATGTTCTTATTGAAGCTGGGTTCTCAGTCAGCCAGGTATCCTGTAGATCAATGCCCATACCCTCTCCCTGCCCTTAATGCAGGAAAAGAAAAGAAAGAAGAAAACTGTGGAGGATCAGACTCATACTACTTATATGTAAAAATAAGCAAAGACTACAGATTCAAAGGGTATCTAAACTTTTTGATTCAGACCTATGACCTATTCAGAAACTGTTGTTATAAAAGTTATTAGCTCATTCCCTGGCAACTGAATGATCTTCCAAACCGTTCATATGGCCCCTGTACATTCACCAAGTTCTTCTGACTCTCACCTCTGGCTTGACGTGGTTAAATCAAACTGGCCATCAACCTGGCAGGTGAAATGCTCAGAGTCATCAACTTCTTCCCTCCTTAAAACAAAGAGATTGCAATTCAAATGAGTTAATGATGAAACCATAAAACAATCAAAAGGTAAATGAAAACACTTTTGTAAATAGATTATGAGCAAAGCTGTCCCTTCTTTCTTAAATTCCCAACATATTCACTTTAAAATCTATTCTAGTAAAGCTGACAATGCAACCTGGATTGCTTTTACCAGCAATGCTAAAAAACAAAAACAAAACAAAAAAAAACACCCCAAAACAAAAACTTACCTTTACCATTTTAAAGATGTTATGTTCAACGAATTTGACAGTCTTATTTAATAGCTATGCAAATAAAACAAACTTAGTCTCTCAAGACTTTGTGAATGTACCAGCTGGTGTAAAGCTTGAGCTACAGAAAATTTACATTGGCATAGGTAAAACCCTGTGAAACAACAGGGAAGCAATACGGCAGTCTCACCTCGTTGGTGTTTTTGAAGCCGAGGTGCTTGGTTTTTCTTCCTGAGAGGGAATAAGCAATGAGGCATAGCGCCGCTCAGAGGAATTTGTATCCATTGTGAAGTTCAGCTCTTGGCTTTTACCTCCACTGCTACTTTCACTATTGCAATCTGTGCTATCCAAGTTATCTGAATCACTATTCCCACTTGCACCACCACCTCTTGGCTCTCCATTTATTTTATTTTTATCTGCTTTTTGCTGTGCTAGAGATATATGCTGATCTGGCAAAATTATCTGCATATTCTGAGGAGTCTCTTTTGTTTTATTTTTCTTATTTTTTCTATTTGTGCTGGGGGTAGTCACCACATTAGCTCTCTTCTTCCCAAAGGCATTTGTGAAAGTAGTTGACGTTGCAGAAATTCCAATTGTTGTTGTAGTAGTTGCACTAGGAGGCTCTATAGGAACTTCTTGCTCCACTGCAAGAAAAAACAGTTGATATATAATCAAAATCCACAAAATACAGAAATCAGTGTCCTGACTGAAGACACTACAGCTGAAGTTATGGTCCTTGCTAAGCTGTCGAACCGTTTTGTGCAGCATTCAGCTGTAAATCCTCGAAGAGTGAAAGACTTCTGACAACAAACGGGAGGGGGCGAAGTGAACAAAGGAGTTCTGCCAGGAACTCTGACTGCAGAGGGAAGAACCAGGGCAGAAGCTTTGTAACAATGTCACAGTACCAGAGAAGCCAGCTTTCAAACAAATTCCCTTATTTAGAAGGTTAAAAAAGGCACACCCACATGGAAACACCTGTTTCTTTACCTTCATCATCATTTTCTTCTTCATCATCATCTTCTTGTAGTTCCAGAGTTTCTTTAGGCTTGTTTTCTTCATCTTCTTCTTGTTTTCTTTTTTGTTCCTCTTTCTTCTTCTTCCTCTTTTCCTTTCTTTTCTCCCTTTTAGCTGCAAGAGCTAATTTTCTGCTCTCCTCTCTTGACTATGTAGGAGAAAAGGATCCATATTTAAATATTTTCACATAGAATAAATTACACTTATAATTCAGATCTTCCCTAGAAATCGG
>Ga0065711_1004275_pt1 | contig 24257 bp, 10 predicted proteins | sample Hoacrofraction12_FD_59098 | JGI IMG/M metagenome (GOLD analysis project Ga0065711, IMG submission 59098) | Hoatzin crop microbial communities from Cojedes, Venezuela - Epithelial fraction 12 v2 (version 2) | ecosystem: Host-associated > Birds > Digestive system > Esophagus > Crop | place... | reverse complement strand
TATCTATTGTCTAAATTAACTGAAGCAGAGAGTCTTGCATCTCCATACAAAGGGGTTAGTTCCTGATAGGGGCTGGGAGTCACCTAGAACCAGTCAAGACCGACCCTGCTGTATGGATGGGAGCCAGAAGAGAACTGAGTTTGCACAGAAACAAAGGTCAATCAGCGGACACCATGATGAAGAGGATGGACCTTCATCTTGGGACTCTCGATGACCACCACTAGGAGGCACTGCGCAAGCGCAGTTGGGAGGAGTCTATGGAAATTACTTCTTGGAACTAATTATAACATGGAAATTATCTCTTGGAACTGATTTTGATATGCAATGAGAATAGATGCATATGTATAGGTGTATTGGGAAATCTAATGTGTATGTAATATTTGATTGTATAAATTGAAGAGACACGTTGCTGCTCAACATGCACGACTTTGGTGGGACTACCCCCTGTGCCGCCCGGCGCCAAATAAACATGCCTACTTTACAATCTTACAGATTGTGGAGTCTGCTTTCTGCACATCACTACTTTCTGTTGCAGGCACAGGAAACAAACCAAATGCAGACTGATGCAGGCACTTGTTATTCTGCTAGAAACTCACATAACTCCTTGTGATTCTCTGAAAGCTAATTCCTAAAAGCAAGCATGGGCAAAGCAAATAAAGTGTGTTTCAGATCAGGATCTTCTCTATATAAAGCAGTAAACACTGCACACCGTTTCTCACCAGAGAAATGACCTGGCAGTTTCTCAAAGGACATATTTGCCAAAAGATTGCTGTTATTAGCCATACATAAATGCTGAATTTCCTGCAAAGTCAGTATTTAATTACACACAGACCAGTCCCATAGTCCTCACTCATATCAACAATCCATTGAAAACCAGTATTATTCTAACAGTAGAAATGTAATGCACTCAGTAGTAACAGAACCTATGTAAAATATGCAGAAACACAACTGTTCATTTAAGGCAATGCTAAATGGCAGACAAAAGTAATTCTTATTTTTCTTACAGTTGTGCTCCCTTCACGTTCTACTTTCCAAGAACAGTTTTCAGGACACAACATGATGGATGTTGACACCTGGCTGGCCTTTTGGTCTGACAAAAGTGAATTTGAGATACCGTAAGTCTAGATGGTATTCATTTCTGACTTCTCAAAAATCAGAATAGTTGATAAGAATCATGCTGAAAATTTGGACATCCTATTCTTTAGCTAGGAATCTTCTGCTTTGTTCTTCACTAGCAATTTCTCCAACAGCAGGAAAAAAAAAATAATAATCTACCAGCCAGCCTCTACATTTCAGAGTGACTAAATGGATTCTTAGGAAAGGAACAGATATTATTGACAACAGGAGAAGCAATTTCTCTCCAGTACACGCTCTTGAGGGCGTGCATAGGAAGAAGTACAGATTCGTAGAATGCTGAAAGGCTAATTGTTTCATAAGGAGTTTTTTTAAAGCTTCTTTTTTTAAAGCAGATATAATCTTATAAACAATTTGCCCAGAATACAACCTGATTCATTTTGGAGCCAAGTGCCATATTTTAACCATTTATAAAGCTAATAGCTAGTAAAATTTGTATTTATCAACACCACTTATATATGCATTAAGTGTCATACTCAGACCATTTATACTTCAAAGCAACCATCCTTCAGTCAACACAGTAAAACGTGCATAGGCTAATAAAAACAACCAAAAGATTATTTAGCACACTGGACGTGGTAAGATTCAGTCAGACAGGAACTTGTTATTCTGCTAGAAACTCACGTAACACCTTGCAATTCTCTGAAAGCTAATTCCTAAAAGAAAGCATGGGCAAAGGAAATAAACTGTGTTTCAGATCAGAATCATCTCTGTCTAAAGCAGTAAACACTGCACAGTGTTCACCTACAGATACAACATTTCACCATGCAAACATAAATATTAGGAGCAGACAGAAAAAAAGCACAAAAGCGGAATAGCATCACAAGAGGAAGAATGGGATGTAGATAAATTCTCTTTAATGTATATGTCGATGATTCCCGGATATAAGAAAAGATAACCTAATTCCCTGAGTAAAACTGATGGAAGGGACAAAGCCAAAGAGACAGCTGAAGCAGAAACAGAGGGCTGCTTCCATCTATGGCACACAGCTCTGTCAGACACCAAGCCTGAACATTTTTCTGCAGCCACCTTGATGCTAAGCTGAATGGCAAATTCCAGCTGGACCTCCAAGGCATATAAGGCTGTCCAGACCATGTTAGCTCAGGCAAAGCCAGGACTCTCAGTGGTCAGATTTCTCTTTATTTTCAAACCATACAAGTCAAGGTCTGCTGGCAGTTGGGTGTCCAGGATGAGATTTCATTACTACTGAAGGAGGAAGACTGTGGTCAAGTATGAAGACATATAATAGTGAGGCAAGCTAAGACAGATAGATAATGAACCAAAGGAGTCATCCAACACAGACTGCAGCTGGAGAGCAGAAAGGAGTCCAGAAAGAGGAATGGAGCTTAAATGAAACACTGAAAGTAACTCCACGGAGGAAGAACTCGGGTGACCTGGAGTGAAGGCTTCACAGTTTACAACACAACACATAGCTGTTTGAATCTACCAAGCCCTATATTTTAAAAACACTTTTGTCTTTAATTTTCAGCAAGTTTTTGAATTAAAAAAGATAAACCATCAGATAAGAATGATTCATCACAGCAGGTACAACAAGGACAGGATTAAACAAACACATATGTATGTACCCAAAGTTAACGCCTGTGCATGGTGGACTAACATATTAACACAAAATAACTTGCATAAATTGACAAGACGTTCTCTGTGCAAGGGACAGCAGAACAACCAAATATTGAGCAATTCCATATGGAACAGATTTTCAGGAGAACATTGTGAAAGGTGCATCTTCCAAAAATTCATTCCATAAGTGAGAATTACTTTTGCCTACCACCGATTTCGTCATTCCGTCAGAATTCAAGGTCAGAAGACTTCACCATCATCTGTTATGTGCCACCCTCCACAGAAGTGATTCAGTTTTACAGTGCATCCAAATCTACATTCTGCATAGGAGACAGAACTCACTGTAGAGAGTCACACTCATTACTGAGGTTGGGTATTAATTTTCTGAGGCTGAAGAACAGAACACAACAAATACTCTTTATGCATTTCTAATCTTTAGTCAAGCTCTCACTTGTCAATCTTACCCCCTTTGAATTTGCTGGTATTTCTCAAAGTAGAACCAGTGCCACTGGATCTCTTATCTGGCCCTTGAGTCTTGCTGGTGCTGCCACTGACCGCCTTAGCATGTCTCTGATACTGTGTCTGCGACCACTGCATACCTTAACACAGGAAAATAACACAGTAAAACAATAACCCAACATATGTTTTGACAAAAGAGTTGTGAATCTGATGAATCTGCTACTTATTATGCAATAAACAACACAATTAAAACCAGATGTGTATGTCCTTTACCCATTTTAATTAGCAAACTGAGAAATATGCAGGAGATCAGAAACAAGACAGACACTGACGAGGAGTTTTCTTAGCACTTACTGTAAAATGAACAGATGTGCACTTTGCGACATGTGAGAATTTTTTCATATACAAAGCAAGACATGGAGAGACTGTACTCCAACCTGCCTGAAATGTATTTCTGCAACACATTAAGTAAAACAACAAAGTCATTTTGTTGATACTGAGCTATGATATGAAGTTCACCTTGACCAAAACACCAACACCTGATCCCAAGGCAACTTGGGACAAGATTTTCATTAAACAACACACATCTGTAACGATTCAGATTTTACCAAGAGGACAAATTAGTTTCTGGTTTTGTGCTTTCACCACTTCAGCAGATTCAAAGAGAAAACCATCCTTGTCTCTCCCTCTCCTGTATGATACCATATCTTGCTCGCTTAATTTCAGTTATAACAAAAAGCGACAAGAGCAGTGCCAGACCTTGTGCTTTGTTTTGTTCACAGGCCATTTACGTGCATGCTTTGGAAGAGACAGCGATATGGGCATCTGCAGTTCTGTTTCCAGTTTCTACAGTCCTCACTGACAAGCTGCATTAGACAAAAAGCTGCTCACGCAAATGCGTGCCAGCAACAGAGAAAGAACGTGAAGGTGTTAGAGAAGTGACATTTCTCTTTATTACTGACATTGAAGCGGTCTTTTTGCACTATCTAATCTGAAGCTTTGATTTTGGGAGGAAGTCAAAGCCATTAAGTTCAGTCCCTCATTGTTCATGTAAAGTCATTAACAGAATACACACTTTATACTAAGCAATGAAAAATAAGCTTTAACCAACATTTCAATAGCATATCTCTATTAACATTTAGCAGTGTTGGGAAAAGAGCATCCTTTCTCTATTAGCTACATGAATGCTCCAAGGGTTGATAGTCCTCCAGATAGCTGACTCTTGTCTAGCACTGCTAACAAATTGGAATTTTTAGATAAAAACTTCCAAATTTCACCTTAGAATACGAGAAGAGCAATTACACTTTACATCTTTTCATGGGTGTAAATGAGTGTGTAACAATAAGACATTAATTGCTTCATTTTACATCAATGTTAGCTACTGTCTCTATAGAATCAACACTGCCTACTCCAGGAGGCAGCCATGAGGTGAGGTCCTTAAGCAGGATATATTCTTCTACAGCTTGCTACCACATGGTTCCTAACCCCCAAAGCATACAAAAAGAGTTAAATATCTCCAAAGAACCAGAAGACTGACCCAAATCTGACACCAAAGCTAGAAACAAAAACCCTCCTTTTAAATTCTTACTTAGTTTTTGTAGCTTTTCCTCCTGAGAGGCTGTTAGTAGTACCCTGAGCTTAGACGATTCGTTCATTTTACATGGACTTAGAACTTTATTAGAAAATAAAGGAAACTAGGGTTTTCTAATAACATTGCATCCTCTAAGAGTGATTGAAAAGAAAATGAAAAGGACAATAAACAAAAATAAAGCTAAAACATCTGTGATTCCATATACATACTCAGCTATCCAGATTTTACTCAGTCCGTTTCACAGTGTATAAAGGTGTAAGTGAAAGTACATATTCTGAGAAAAAGAGATCCCAAATTCTCTAACCAATCTCAGAAAAAGACAAATTAAGGATGGTGTCTCATCTTCACAGGTGAGCCAAATAATATTGCAAAAAAATAAATAAACCACAATGCCTATTTCCACACTAATAGAAAAGCATACAAACAATATACGGTTCTCTGGCAGCAACTGTGTTTAAGTGTTTGTATGTGCCCACCATAATCTCTTTCAAATCTATTCTTATAAACAACTACAACATTATCTTTCATTTTATTTCTGCCTCCCTTGTTCTCCCACTCTCCGTGCCAGCTTTAGACACTGGTTTTTGTTCTCTTACTCACCAGCACTGAGCTAAGCGTGAGCTCCCCAAGGGAAGGCTAACGTCAGTGGACCACTTTGCCTTGGTAACAAAGGGCAGGGCCCTTTCTCTGCCATTTTAAAGGTCTTGACATAACAGGTTGCCTTTAAGAGATTTCTGGATGGAGGTTACAAGGACTATGAAGCAGACTTAACAAAGGCAAACACACAGCAGTTAATCAAAACCAACATTTCTGTCAGCTGCTTTAATTTCAGTGTTCTCAGCACATCATCAAGTACTAGATGATCTAGCTCCATCTCCAACATCCAGACAGCCCAGGCTGCAAGGTGCTCAATATTGGAGCTGCACCTAGCCACATTTGTAACCTCCCAGCTTACTAACGAGCCAAAAGACACTAAACTCAAGCAAAATACAACACCAGGAAAAAGAACCAGGTTGTATCACCTCTTCCCAGTCCAGCCTCCACCTCCAGTGTTCAGCACTTCCCACAGGTGGGGCTGGTAGGAGCTAACAGCACTCACAGCACCTGACGAACCCCAGGTCAGCTGCCATTATTTCAAAGCTGTTTCCAGTATTCAAGTATTTTTAATCATCTGCTATCCCCATCAATGACAATTACTGTGAGTGCCTTGCAGCCCTTTTCATACTGACAATGCCTTTCCAAGGTCATCTTTGAAACCTGTTAGAGCAAGTGTGCAAAAGTTAGCCAAATGTAACACACTAACGCTGATTTTGGGAAAGATAGTTCTGCAATTGAAAATACAAACATCTGCTAGCCAACTTGATGCAAAATGAATCCAGTTCTATATTCCTGTATGCTTTAGAGAACACTCACATTTCTTTTTAACTGGGAACATCCATATTAACCTTGAATAACACTGTATGCTCTGATCTCTCAAAGGCAGATAGGGCTTCCAGAGATAGGAAAAGACTGATTAGACTAACAAAATATACTTAAATGTCAGTTTCCACCCTTGTGGGCCTTACAATAAGACAACTGGCGGATGCAAGTTACACATCCTAAGCTGCAGGCATCAAAATTAATTATTTTACACCAAAGCATGTCTCAAAAGGGACCACTGTAATTAGGATAATAAGCATTAGTGCACATTGCGAATTTTATGTGGGGTTTTTTTTAAGTTTATAAATCCCTTTTGTACATAATTGTTTTGTTATTGTTATTTGAAATAAAAACACAAACCAGAAATTTAAAATCTTATTAAAATACATGCAGTTAAACATGGACTAAAGTGTATATCCCACAATTTCAGACTTTATGGACAATATCTATCATTCTGAGTCTTTAAGTATATTAATTGCATGGATTTTAAGTACCATTAACATTCATTCAATATTGTTATTTCAGAAAGCTTCCAGCTAGGATTAGGACCTTTTGGAAACAAAATTTAATTTGCAGGGAAGATAACCGTAACATTTTAATCTATCTCAATGTACTAAAAAAGAAAGGAAAAAAACCAGCTAATATTGTTTTTAAACACTGGAGACCTGGCCCACAGCTTACAGAAATTAAAACCTATCCCTCCATTGATGGCAGATTAGACCAGGCTATAAGTGAACTGGGGCCCCAGTTGGGGTAGTTCACCATGTACCACACATTCACCGCAGCACGGGAGGTGCGAGTTAATGCACCTTTTCATACTCTCACCACCTTGTCTGAGACCCCCAAGAGAGGGAGCAGATGCTGAGATGGAAGCAGACGGCGCATTGATTGCTTCTTTTAGGATTACCATTAAAGTGTGTAATGTATAACATTTAACCCCCAGTCTCACAAAACACCCTACTGCTCCTGCACCTTTCAATCAGCCACTAGCACGTTGCATGACGACAGAAAAGGATTTTTGTCTTAAGCTAACAGAATATTTATAATCATTTGACTTTGTACGAACAGCATAGATTAATCTTGCTGCTGTTTAGAATGTGGTAGTTTGTTTTTGAAAGTGCTACAAGGCAACATTAGGTCACTGGTGCCGGGTATTTAGAATTACATCTCAGAGTCAATTTATAAAACAACTTATTAACATACAAAAAATGTTGCTGGTAAGAGGAAAATTTTTGAAGGGCTGTTCTGCATATAGTTGCTTTCTCTGAAATTTAGGTTTATTAACCCCAGGCTCCAAGCAACTTTTTCCAATTAATTACTGCTTTCCTCCCTAATTTTCTCCAAAATTTTGGTTGTCACAATATGTGCCATTTCCTCCTTATGAATTCTTTCAAAGCATTACAATTAGCTTTAAAACAGCTATCATTTGCCACTCAGAACTTGCTATGTTTTAGAAGTGAACAAAACAATTTGTTCCTACTTTCAGATCTGTTGTAAAGCTTAATTAATGTCTGTAAAGTAATCCCAATACCTTAGATTTAAAGTAAGAGCAGGAAAAGATTTTTTATAACTGCCCATTAATTTCTTCAGGAAGAATGGGGGGAGAAGTCTTCTACAAATTTCTTTCCACTATTCCCTTTTAATAAAAACACTGTACATTATATGGCATAAAATTTGACACAGAGAAACACAATTCTGTTGTTAAGAATTATGACACGCATTCATCAGAACCTCCCTTTCAGAGAGGGTACGTGCATGCTGCAAACACTGCCTGAAAGAAGAAAGGAAAATTCCACTAAGAATTTAATCTGCCGCTTACCATCACTGAAATTGCAGCTGATAACACAGATCACACTAACTAATCACGCCGTTAACATCTCTTTCCACATTAGTTTACACAATTCCTATCTGTGAGCTGTTGCTGTATGCATCTTGGTTGTTTATACATATTACAGATATACCCTTCAGGACATAAGGATTTATGTGATACAAAGCTAAAGAAAACCTTTTTGTCAATGCCAGTGGACTTCGGGTGAGACCTCTGAGCCCCAGACAAGGACAGAATATGCACCTTGGCTGTCTTGAGCTAGCAGCTACCAAGTCCTCATCTACAAAACTAAAAAGGAAAACCTCACAAAGTTAATGTTCCATAATCATGTAATCTAGGGATGCAAAACCAACCTCCAAAAGTTCATGTGCAGCAGAACTAGAGCATTTCAATTAACTGGCAGAAGTTTTAAACTTTTTTCTTTTTGTAAAGTAGAAAAGACAACAGTCTGTGAAGACCCTCAGAAGACACATTTCATTCCATGTGCACATGAGGGCAGACAGGGAGACTTCTGTGAGAGAATACAAGGAAGATAAACTCGACTGTGTAAATTTTAGTCAGCAAAACAAGCATGTTTAGATTTCTCCAAAATGAAAGGAGGGGACTGTTTGCAACAGTGTCTGGCTTATGGCAAGCCTCACATCATAAATGCTTTGGATAAATATCTGCTGACCAAACCCTGGCTTGGTCAGGACTTTACAGTAATCATTATAGAGCAGATTTGCTTAGAAATAAACTTTAATGTATTAACTTTGGTCTACTCTAGAATCTGTTTGTAGACTACATAAGGGATCCAGGCATACCAAAGAATAGCTGAATATTGCAATTCATACTCTCATGCCTACCTGAATGTGGATGACTGCCGTTATCACAAAGAGAAAAGGAAACTCGAAAACAGGTGAGAGGTTTAAAAACTGGAGGCAGCAACTCCTGGACCTACCAAAATTGTCGGTAAGTTTTAGGAAGCAGAAGAGGGGAGCAGTTGAAGGAACAATGACACTACTATAGCAGCAATGCTTCCATTTCAGCCCAAACAGACGGTGACCAACCTCAGCACACACAGAGTACACTAGTCATGATAACTTTATACAGCTTCTAAATTCAAACAGAGAGTACAAACCTACAAATAGTGGCCAGGGCGTCTCTTGTAAACTCTGAATACAAACCAGAGGTAGTACTGCTGTAGATAAGAAAGATGCTACTCTATAAAGAATTTTACAACACAAATCATCAGTACAGGAAAACCCTCAGGCATTTACTAAGGAATAGAATTAGTCTGTGTAGAAGAACATGCAGTCCAGCTGCCTCTAACAGCAGGGCCTGGACTTGACAACAAGTCATACTTCCTACATTCCTACATCCCAAGACCTCAGTCACTTGGTTACCACTACACAAGTAGAGTGCAAGCTGCCTAAAAAGCCTGATAGAAAATGCATTTTCCTACAGCCTACCTCCTGCATTCTCAGGACCCCTGACAAGTTACCAGCCATTTTTTTGACATCTTTCTTTCAAAGAATCAGAGTCATGGGTTGGAAAAGACCTCTAGGATCATCAAGTCCAACTATCCACCCAACACCACCTTTCCTACTAAATTATATCCTGAAGTGCCACATCTACACATTTTTTGAACACCTCCAGGTATGGTGACTCAACCAGCTCCTTGGGCATCCTGCTCCAATGCCTGACCACTCTTTCAGTAAAGAATTTTTTCCTAATATCCAATCTAAACCTCTCCTGGCACAACTTGAGGCCATTGCCTCTCATCCTATCCCTAGTTGCCTGGGAGAAGAGACCAAAAGCTGCCTCACTACAACCTCCTTTCAGGTAGCCGTAGAGAGCAACAAGGTCTCCCCTCAGCCTCCTCTTCCTTAGACTAAACAGCCCCAGTTCCCTCAGCCGCTCCTCATAAGACTTGTTCTCTAGACCCCTCACCAGCCTCGTTGCCCTTCTCTGGACACACTCCAGCACCTCAATGTCTTCCTTGTAGTGAGGGGCCCAAAACTGAACACAGTACTCAAGGTGCACATCAATTGGTTTCCTCTCCTAGAAAACTGGGTTCTGCCACTCCTTATTGCGCTACTTTTTGCAAACACAAACTGCAATCTATGCACTTAACCACTAGCTACATTTTAAGTTTCCAGGCACATAATAGTTCTAATGTAATGATTTCTAAAAAACACCACAGTAGTGACCACAACAGATTTCATTCATTTATACATTTCTTATCTGGATCACCACATCCATTTTTTCCCCAAGCGCTTGTGCACCATCTGAATGCTTTTCTTGTATTTAAGGAAAGAATTTCATTACATTTCTGCAGGTCAGCCCCAAGTCTTAATGACTGTATGACTCGCTGTGGGGGTGGTTTTCCACCCACGCTATGAGTAGTGTCAAACCTTTTTGAAATCAGATACATCTTTACATTTCCTCCAGCCACCTATATTTTTAAAGCTTTTTAAAAATTTATTTATTTCCCCACTCTAGAATTGGCATTTCATACGTTCACCTCATATAAAGCCTGTTTCTTCTCAATTGCTTGACCTCTCAGCCATTGCTTCTCTCTATCACCCGTTTTACAGCTGTAGCTCCTCACCTTCCAGCTGGAGTTCAGCCCATTCACACCCCTCATGAGTTGGAGAATTTAACCTAAAGAGGTCCTTCTGTTTTTCTGCAGCTGACAACAGTTACTGTCTTTAATGAATCCTAGTTTTGACTGATTTCTACCTCCTCTTATTTTCACTATCAGAATAAGCCCTAACTTGTTCCCCTCTTGTTTTTCTTTCTATCTATTTTCTCCTAAAGCAAGGCACGTGGATGCACCGTGGTAAGCATATTGCAGCTTAGGCCCCTGTTCCACCTTTCCACAGCTACATTAGCTATTTCCCTGGGGTCCTACTATTTCCATTCCTTCTACTACAAAATAACATGAACCAATTTCTTTGCAACATTTTAAGCATTCAGAACACACTGTTCAATTACTTTCAAGAGAAAGCCAGCTCATCCAGCCATTCCGCCAGCTGGGACTCTGCTTACTGTGTGACAGGGCTCACCATATCTCATGCATGCTCCAGTCCCTAATAACTAGTGACAGAATTTGAGCATTCAGCTCCCCTAGTTGGAAGTTCTAGTACTCAGATTCAAACAACAGAGAAGTCCTACAAATTGTTAGTTGTTGTTATCTACTAACATAGTAATGGGGTTGGAAGCAGGAGCCTGCCCTCTCCAGGTGCATGGCGTTGACTCCCTCTTGGCATCATCTTCCAAACCCTTCCTGTAACTTTCTATGCATTTCAAACATTCTTGTTCCCCAGTTGCCATCTCTGTGTCCTCTCTTAGTATTTGGGTAGAACTGGTTTATTCCTTCAGATTTATGAACCGTTTTTCAGCTTGCAAAAAGCTTCAAACAAAAGCCGCCATGTGAATTGCCTTTTGGATGGGATAATTGAGCTACCTCAGTTCTTTGCTCACACTTAGCCCACTGGGTTAACATGTAGCTCTAGCATGATGCATCTCTAATCCAAATAGATGTCAACAAACTGGGTAGTTGAGGCACGTTAAAAAAAAATAATACAGGAACCTCCCACGTTCTCCATAAAGCAGCACGTAAAATGGACAAAACCAAACAAAATCATCGAGCTCCAACCAGTAACTACAGGTAGTGGTTCACACCTTTTTTCCATAGAATCATGCCGTAAGAAAAAGGAACATGGAATATTCATTTTTATACCACCTTTGCATTTAAAGACATGAGAATTGCACATTGATAGAATTTGGATGTTTGAACAGGCAGAAGTGTTATGTTTTTCTAAAGAGATTTTTTCCTTTTATATTTTATTCCTGACCAATTTCACCACTTTTTTAAATAAAATAACATTCTAAATAAAATCCTGTTGCTATTTGTTTCTGCCAATTTTGTTGTACTAAATTCAGTTTCGCCTGCAGTAGCATTTCAATTCTGACTTACGACTTTCACTAGAAAGGCCAATTAAATCTCATTATATCACTTTCACTTAATCTAAACAAAATTATGCACTTCCCTCAAAGCAGATTGGTTTCTTCTAAGCCATATTTTAGGTGATACAAGAATGTAAGAAAAAAAACAAAAACAAACAACAAAATAAAACCAAAATAACAACAAAACCAAAAACCTCTAAACTAACAAACAAAAACCAAGTTAGAGATCAGAAAATATTCAGTGTAATTCAAATACATTTGCAAGCATTGGCTATTTTAACATAAGTCTCCCAAGAAAAGCTCAAAATGAATTTTGGAGATACTGGGGGTAGAGTATCGTGTTGGTGAGATTTCAGCAAGGTAAAATAGCAAAATGGCCCAGAAAATAAAAAACAATAGTAATTTCTGATTTGCAGAGCCTCCTAATCAGGACTTTCTGTTCTGTCTCCATGAATAAAAAGGCATCCTTAACTCTTACTATGAGCTCCTGTTATCAACATCCTACTGCACTTAGCTGAACCCTTGTTTTTACTATAAGTTTCCCCACAACCAACAAGCTATAGATGCATACCACTAAAATGAGGGAGAAACATGCTAAAGAGGACTTCAGTGCTCTTATTTTGATCACCTTATCTCTGTGACCTGCCTACAGTAGAGAAAGCGACTCTTCAAGAAGGCATATTGCCACTCAGCTGAAAAAACCCAAGTCACTTTCTTTTCATTTACCCTAGTTTAATACATCTAGGGAAATTCAAAGACACCTGACAGTGGTATTTGGGTACCAATTTTCAACCTGATCAGCCCTTTATTAGGTTTCGGGATTCATCTAGTCTCTTTTCTCAGCAATAATGCAGCAGGAAATGACGAGCACTTCAAAAACTTGTGTTAGTGTCACAGACCTTAATGCTGTTCTAAAATACTGGGGTACTATAAGAACAAAATAAAAGAAAGCCAAGAGGCTTTTTTAATCGGAAATGCATGGAAGCAGGCAAAATACCTGCTTGTGAATTAATATTCTTCCTTCTCTTTCATTTCCTGATTATTGCAAGCTTTTCTACAATGCTAATGCTCTTTTGAAATAGTTCTTAAAAACAAACAAACCACCCCTTTGCTTTTACTTTCTTCGGCACACGTAAGCTGGATAGGTCCCAAAACCATGTGCAGAGGCAGACAAATCCTGTAAGACCTCCCTAAGTGAAGAAAGGGTTGGAGGTGCTGAGGCAGCAAAATCACAAGGAAGAAAAAGCAGACAAACATAGTTAACATAAGGGGAGAGGGAAAGGCAACAAAAGAGGTGGGATGTGGTCACTGGTAAAAGATGGAATGCGCTTTACAGAAGACGAAGTAGTATGCTGGTTACAGCAGGCCTCCTATCAAGATGCCAGTGGATGAAAGACTGAGAAACACACAGCCAGGTCCCACTTTGCCTCGGGGCAGCCTGCCCAAGAGCAATGTTGTCCTAAGGTCCACATGCTGACCTCTATGAGACTCCAGCTTCTGAAGTAACCTACAACCAGCATTGACCATTCTCGTTTCATCCTCGCTTCAGACAAAACATAAAGAACTGGAAGTTCTTTTCCCACCTATGAAAATCTCTCCTTGGATGTTACTGGTAGTCTGGTATAGAGCAACAGACTCGCACCCTAAATTGCAACACAACTGACACAGTTTGGCCTTAGATTTAATGGTTCGAAAGCCATTGTACACATACTATTTGGTGAGGCAACAAATGTTCCTCCTCCCGTCTCTGTGAATTTGTTCCATTCTAGATTCTCAGAAGAGTCAAAGCTGGCACTGGAAGTGAGACCTGCCAGATGTGTCAGATAGCTCTTCTCCTGCCAGCTCACTTCTCCATGTGCAGTCCTGGAGAGTTCACTACAGCTATAACTTCTAGGTGAGTAAAGGCCAATCTTCCTACTACTAGGTTTTTCCACTTCACTCCAAATTAGAATTAGTTTTTGTCTTGAACAGACCTATAGAAATAAATGGGAAAACAAAATACAGTTCTGTGAGGAAAAAAAATGACATGTTTTGGTCTTAAAAAAATCATAACAAAGTATACTGTGTTGATTTCACGTTGCTCAGATACAAGGCAAATTACCAAGAATGTTGCTGATTCTGTGAACTGAGAAAGAGTTATTATATCACATAGCTACACTTTCCTGTATGGATTCTCTTTTTTTGGCTTAATGTAATTAAACCAGAACAGACATTGTTTCCAGGCAGCCTGCCTTAACATTAGAAGTAAATCTCATGTGCTTACTACCCTGTGCTCAAAGCTAAGAAACCAAATACAGCAAAAGAAAGAATAGTTCTTGAAACAGATGCAGAATCTTGATGCCTACAAATTGTTCATTGACATATGAACAAAGACATGTGCCTGGCACTTCCAAACAGAGGTTTATAGGGTAATATCAATTCACTAAGATTTGTATGTGCTTATGTTTTAGAGTTACATGCCACACCAGGGAAGCAGTAAGCATGTTTTACATCAATTCAAAATGCTCTACTGTCCTTCAGTGGTACAACGCTGTTCCAGCTGGGCTGTCAGCTCTTCCTTCAGAAAACAGGTATCCAATCCCTTGAAAATCAGTCAGCAAAACACATTCTAGGCTAAATATAAACCGGGAATGGCAGAAAAACATTCTGTTTCCCAGCCTCTTCTAAAAATTGACCTGAATGATTAAACATGTTCATAAATACAACCTCACTCCCTGCTTACCTATAGGAAGCACATATATTTCATCCAGTACATTTCTAAAAGGATTTATGTGTCTTTGTGCCAGTATTTTGATTTTAGCAACATTTCAACATGTTGACATCACCCATTAGATGACTTCAACATCTAATGATTTCTGACTGCGTAACACAGAGTGATCCTGACCCTTTATGTATGTTTCAGAGGAGAAAATTAAAAACATCAGTCATTATGACCAGAATTGTCCTCCTAAGCCTACTAGTCCAAACTCCTGCTATAAAGGGCAACCACATCAAAAACACAGATCTGTACTTCATACAAAAAAATTATGAATGACAATCATAACACACAGCATCCTTTTTTACATATGCTTATGGAAGTACACAGAGTATATAGGTAAGTATACATAGATATGTTTACTTGCCTATACATTTGTATGTTTCTTTGTAGGTACACTAAAGGAAACTGTCATTCACCTGTAATTGTTAATTTTCTAAAGAACAAAGCATTCTAAATGCTGCTACCCTTTGGTGTTAACATCTTAACAATATAAACCTATTCAATAAAAACTCTTTAAAGAAGAAAAGCCTGATAACCATGCTAGGATCCTCTGGTGGTTTGTTGTTCTCATCCTTGTATTTACATAGTTCACTGTTAATAAGCTAAGCCAGCCCACTGCAATAAACCAAACATCACAGAAAACAAGCTAAAGTCATCTAAATTATGAACAAAATAACGTGTTCTTACCGTTCATTAAGGTTGCCTAGGAACTAGGTTTACTTTTTTGAAAAACAGCCAATGTCTGGATAAACAAGCCAGCCCCCAGAGTGTGCAGTGAAAACAGATAAGATCAGAGAGCTACGAACCAGGAGTGTCAAAGGCACACCCTGGCCTGGCCAGGCTGGCTGAGAGCACCCAGAGATAATGGCTGGCAAACTGGAATGACAGTGTGCCCTGGCCAAGAGTTAAATAAAGCAAGCAGCCACCTAAATTAGACTTTTAAATCATAAGTTATCATACAGAGAGATGTTCCAATTCTTTGGACCATTAAGAACCAAAATTAGCACAAATAACTAAGTCTTCTAGACATTCATTAACTGTGAAAGCAAATGGCTCCAAGGGGGTAGTTCGCCCCACTAATTAGCCTTGTCCCCCCATCCTCTGCTCCAGCAGTCTTCCCCATGTTTTTTATGTGACTCCACAGTGTTTCCCTAGGTCCTCCACCCTCTGTGACATGTAGTGGAGGGGCAGAAAGAAAAAGTACAGCAGAAGTGTGTTTTCCCCTAGTCATAGCCCTGCAACACAGAGCTCTTGCAGGTAAGAAAGGGGAGCTCCTGCTACGTGGCAGGTACAGGAGATGGAGGCTCCTGCCACAGCCTGTTCACCCACTGCTCTTCCAGCTCCACGATGGAGGGCCTTCAAAACCCATGGTGAATGTGTAACTCTGTGGGTCTCTGTGGTGGATTTTATCCTTTGAAATCAGGACCAAAACCAAAGTTCTGGCTCCAATGCAAACACTCTAAACTGGTGGAGTGTTTGAAAATTGCAAGCTGGTCTAGATTCACGGTTTTTGGAAGAATAAATTTGTAAAAACCAAGACAACATACTGAGAAAGTTGGCTTTTGTATTGTGAAAGGTGATACAGCAAGGACACTTGTTAAGCTATTCAGGGGAGTAAGGGAAGTATAAAGGACCTTTGAAAAAGGTCTTACTGATCCAAGGTGATTATTGAAAGTTCATATTTTTATGCTACAGTCACATGCTGTTTAAACAAATCAAAGATTCCGCATGCTCTGAAATGCTAAAAGAAAAATTCTCACTAGTGATCTTCTTACAGTGATAGAATCTTTCAGATCAGGTAAATTTCTTCAACAACGCAATGATGTGTTTTTTAAAGGTAAAAATATTCCTTAGTTTTCATACTGTCCTAAACAACACAGCATACTCTTGTGTATTACATTTACCACAACATGTATAAGATTCTATACTATCACCTTTCAAATCAACCCAATCATTCTAGGCCAGTCTTTTCCAGACTTGTCCCTTCACAAGAGAGGCCAACTATTTGCTCCAGTTCAGGACAAACACACATTTTGAAATGTCAAAAATTCCTGCAAAATGGTAGCTCCCATTTTCTGGCCATTTACACATGTATGCATTGGGTATTAATTGCTTCCATTTTTGCTCTGCCAGGACATTATACTTGGTCCATATAGGTGTAAATAGTGACATAAGGCAATGAAGAGTCAAGCTCTTTGGTTCTGTAGCTCATACACACCTTTCCAGTAGCATAGTGGGTACTTTGATTAGATTTTGATTGAAGTGAGAGATTTGCGAGGAAGGCTTACTTTTACAGTAGATCAGGTACCACTCCATACTTGGAAGCTTGCACCTACTTTTCACATTATCAGTCTGATGAGTATTGGAATTTAGCTGCTTTTTATTTTACTTTATGTTTGCTCTTATTTATAATAACTTGATTGGAAAGTGCTGATTTGCAGGCCCTAGTGGTCTGCAGATAGCGCTGCTCTGGGGCTGAGACAATAGGGAGTTTGAATTTTAACTCTGCCGTAAGCTTCCTGAGGACCTCCAGCAAGTTATGGAGTGACTATGTGGCTTAATTCCCCTGTGAGATGACGGTAATAGTACTGCTGCCCTGCCTGTTCTCGTCCCACAGGAACTGGGCAGGGTTTGGTTGATGACCAGTATGTGCCTGGAACAACTGGGTGCTCAGCCACCACCATAATTATTATCCTCATTACTAACTGCTGTGATGAGGAGGGAAAAAATGATGGGTTTGTGTAGAAAAGCAAAAGAATTTGCTTAATACCTCTGTGTTAACAATACCATCTTTTACTCTCCTGCTGGTTACACTTCTCTTTCAGAAACAGCAAAAAACCCTTCTAACTAGAAAATAGTGTTTTCTTCCGTCAATCTGCACAGAGAGGAAAATCCATCTTTTTGTGCTTCTGCTTGGCTCAAAGAACATGGTAAATAATGTTATGAGGGTCTTAAAGCTGTAATTCTTGGTAAATTTACAGAATTCCAGGAGTAAAAACCAACTTCTAAGTCTTTCCACAGTTAGATTGGAGAAGAGAGTTTTTCACAGAATAATTATTGCTGATAACACTGCACACTCTCCATTAAATTTTAATCACAATGATTAGGCTCAACAAGAAGTAGAGGCCAGCTCAAACACCAATTTTTGTTTCTCCTCTTGTTCCAAAGTATAAATGTGTTTTTATGAATACATATTGTATTTAAGTTTACCACAATGGGAAGTCTTGTTTGTTGTTTTGAGAAAAGACATTTTAAAAATTACTAATTACACATTAGTCCAAACCCATTTTTCGGAGATGACTAAGCAATGCAAACAACAGCTTGCTTTACCATAACCACCGCCTTTTCCAGAAACTGGTAATTTTATGATCAGTTAAAAATCAAATGAGATAGTTCTTATGACCTACAAGAGCCTTAAATCATTAACCTGTCAACAGAAGGTCCCCAAACCATCCTGTTTTACTGCACAATAAAAGAACCACATACACAGCAGTGACAAATTTTAATATTTAGATTTCTCTATTTCAGTATGCTCCTGTCAAATTTCAACTCAGTTCTACCCTGAACATAATTTTTACATAAAGTTTGCTTCAGATGAGATGAATTTACTCAAAGCAAGGGTAAACAAAGGGCTACAATGTGTACCCCCACTTACAGCACTCAATTCAGTTCACATGTGGCATCACATATTGAGAATAAATCACGCAGCCTCTCCAAACATACATCACCACCATTATCACTGCTTCCAACTCGCAGGAATTTAAACAGAATTCCTTTTACAGGAGTACATTTTTGGCTCAAATTCTGCCTTTGTATCACCTGAAACATAAATGATGCCACTAGAATGGCATTGTGTGAAGATCAGAGCTGAATCTGGAGCAGACACAACAATGACAGAAATGGGAGCCAAGCTTCACAGACTTTTGGATCATGATCACATTCAGTGTTCACTGTCTTGTGCTGAATTTTGTAAAAATATTCTTCTGAATGGCATGATCTGTGTAATATTTTATTTAACAGCATATGTCATATTAGAAAACACATTTAAAAGACAATGTTTTACTGCCCGTTCCCAGAAAGAACATGGCCACAATCACGCAGAACGGGTGAACATCTCCAGGACAGATTTAAATGGCAAAACGAAGCTAAATTATATATGTGCCTGTGATGAAACGCTTACTAAAAAGTAAAGCCTATAAGTGTGAGGTAAAAAGTCTGATTTCCAAAAGCATAGCAACATGTTTGATAAAGGACCCCAAATACCTGCTTTCTCACAAATGGCATACTTTTACTCCACCCTGACATTTCTTAGAGACACTCCAAAGATGGCTCTTCTTGGGTCTCCCTGCACCAGTCTGGGGAAAGGCAGCATGAGCAGAATAAAAGGTTGCTTATCAAGAGTGTTCTTCATTCATTTAAACAGACACCAGATTTTTGACATGAGCAAGAAAGACAAATGCGGAGGGCAAGAAAAATGAAGAATACGCATCATGCAGTTAAAAAAACACCCTCGTTATTGTCTGCTTCAATGTTAAACCAGACAATGACTCCAGCAAACCAGGGCCTACTTTATATCCAGTTTGGACAGAGATACTTTGCCCACACGGGAAGCCATGTACCCACTTTTTGGAACTGCCAGTCCTGCAGCAGCTCCCGTGGCTACGCAGCTGGACTGAGTAGTGCATGAGCAGCAAACCCAGCCTCCCCGCATTTCCTCTCCACGTCCCACATGCCTGGCATGTGCCCGCACCCGAAGGCCAGAGTGCACCGCACTGATTGCAGCTCCGCCAGCTAAGAGGGCAGCCATGGAGATGAGGTAAGAACACAGTAAGTGTTCATTGAATTATACCATATTTCAACATTGCTGCCTAGGATTTTGAAAGCAGATGAACTTTATGTTATGAACTCTTAAGAAAGTCTTCAAAAGAAGAGGAAATATCTCCCAAATTATTCTTCGTTCCAGTTATTTTCTCAGAGAGCTGACTATGGTTCCCTGACCCTGTGGACTGCAGAGCAGCGTGAGCACAGTCCAGGGAGCCCAGCCCAGCCCCTGGGTGCTGCCTTGTCAGTGCCTGGACTCACCTGGCTCGGATCTTGCTTCCCAGCAGCACAGCACCCAACGCTCGCTGCTGGTGTGGAGATCCCTGCCTCAAAAAGAGGCTGGTCTCTGTCATCTGCTTCCCAGGACAGGGAGAAAATGGCATGGCTCTGTCACCTCTGCTTCCTACAGACTCTCTCAACCCCCTGGGAGCCCCAGTAACATCTAGGGGGGAGGCACAAAGTTTGTGCCAAGGCAGTTGGCCTTCTGTTGCAGAAAGAGCTCTGGGAGAATGTTCAGGGTTCTGCATTAATCTGGCGACCTGACAGTTTCATCAAGCATGGATTTACTCTAGGAGTAAAGAAGAGTCTAAGCCTGAAGTCCTCCTCTGCCCACAGATCCATCTAATGCTACTAACGGCATTCCCACAGATGCAGTACAGTCTTGCTACAATGCAGACCCAGAAGGCAGCCAGCCTGCTCTTGCTGGCCACCTCCACAGCAACTCCTGGGCTCCAAGCCCATTACTCATGTCATATCTGCCACTGAATTCAACAGTCCAAACCCCCAAAGCAGTTGCTGTTGTTGTTAAACTCATGATCTAGCAAAACCCAATCTAGATATCAAAATAAGTGCATAATTGCTCCATTTTAAAAATTTTAGAAAATGAGGATGTCACAAACTTCCCATTCAGTTCAGCTTCCTAAATTCACAGTAGAAGTCAAACAAAAAATCTACTACTTATCTATCAAAATAAAACCAGTTAAACTTTAAAGTGTTGAGAAAATCCTGAGATGTGAAACATCAGCTTCCTTTGAGTCTTCATATTTTCCAGCCTCACTTTTTGCCGTATGCTATGATGATTATAAGGGATACAATTAAAGCATACAAGCTGAGGAAGACTAGAAGTTAAAGCATATAGCTTCCTGGAAAGAGATTAACCATCTTAATTATTCAAGGACCTCATCAGAAAAAAATAATAATGTAAATTTCCACAGCTCTGGAGCAGCAGACTTTGTGGGTATTAGCACCACTGCTGCTCAAAAGTCTGCAAATGACCTCCCTTGCTTGTCCCAAAAGACCTTTCTCCCTCTCCTGCTCTCTCCTTCTCTCACATACACAAATACATATTACTTTTATCAGTCTTCTAGCCTTAGCAAAACTTTATGGTCTCCAGCGGTCTCACATAGAGAGTGGATGACAGCAGTAACATACTTTCCTATTCCTACAAGACAAGCTACTAACATTATTCCTTCAGCTGAACAAGTTCGGGATCAAGAGGAGGACATGAGAATTACAACGTTTAATTTTTCTTCAAAATTTTATTTGCTTAACATTTTCCAGTAACTTTCAGTTGTAGTAGACCTGAAGGAAGGGAACACACACTGAACACCCAGTTCAACGACTAAAGAGAATGAAAATAGATCCATTAACTTGGGATCAATTCCTGGTCCCTTTTCTTAGAAAAGCTTTAGTTATGTAAACAGGACGTGACTGATACGCTCATTATGGCAGAAGGAGAGTCTTTTGACATGAAATGTTCCTAAAAAAGCATTTGGAAGTTTTCTTATCTTCAGGCAAACCATCAACATACTCAAATCAGCTTGCTACCAGGACATATACCGGTTTCCAGTATAGGCAAAGACCCGCCTCTGAATTACTCACTTTCTACTAAGCAAATGCACAGCTATATTCTATGTGCAAAAGTCCGATCTATTTCCTGAAAGAAGCAACAGTGGGAAAATGCATCAGAAATAGGTACGAAAGAATACAATGAATAGAAGCAGCATACCACAAATCTCACAACCTGTGGTGCTTTCCTCAAGCCTGGTTCTTGAAGCCTGGAGGCATGGGGATCTACGTATGGAATATCAGCTTTCAACAAAGAAAATAACACCCTACTTCTCATTCTTGTAGAAAAAAAATCTTGAAAATGTGAAAAAAACACAACCAAAAAGGTTCAGATGTGAAACATTCCAAAAGTATCACTGACTAAAAATCAGAGGGTTTTAAAGGCAATGTTATTTTGAGGTCCCCATGAAGACTTGTTTTAAACAATTTATTCTCAATATAGTACTAGTGATTTTAATATACATTTCTATTAGAAGAGCTATCTATTTGATTTGATAGCAATCAAATTGCCCAGTTCAGTCACCTTCTTAATAACAGCTGTTTGCTCTAACACAAGCAGTAGGATGAAACCTGCTCCCTGAAGCCCTTTCTGCATTATAGACATCTCAATCAGTTCTGGTGGGAAGAAGCCTCTTTATTTACAGCAGTTCAGTGAAAACAGAATTCTAGTCATCAAGTCTATTATTCACTGGATGTTGCTGTAAATCACATTTCTATAGAAAGTGCATGTTTCAGTTCGCATCATGTAACAACTCTGTTACTCGGGTTTCAGACACAAAACTGCTGGTAATGAGGAGATTTTCCCACAATTACATGAAATTACATCTTCTGCCTTGTGCACATCCACCAGAGATGGACTGAACTCAACAGAGAGATGCAGACCCAAATTCAATTTTACCTGCATCCAGAACAGAATCCAATTTCAAAAGCTTATTTTTTTATTCTGTTCTGGTTAAAAGTACAGTTATAATCTACTTTCCCCTTCCCTTTCCTGAAGAGAAAGGATGATGGAAGGTAATAATGGCAACAAGTGATCCCAGGCAGTGATTCACACATCCAGAGGCATTTTGTGACTCTAAGTAGCCAATGTTTGATGCTGGCATTGGGATTTGGCTTCACTTTCTTCAGCTCAGCTCTGGAAGAACTGAAAGACCACTTGAGGACAAATCCCTCCAAGCATCACCTTATGGAGGTCTCCTCCCCACCAGCTCCATCCAGCAGGTTTTACCATAGAACAGACTGAGGCAGATTTGTGCAGTAACTGCCAAATACAGTAGAGTTTTATAATCAGTCACACATGTACAAAGAATTGTACATTGGGTACATTGGGTATATTCAATATGTCCCATATGTCAAGAGCCCTATGTAATACAACCAACACATATGGGAATAAAAGAGCACAATGCTGTAGCAGTCTTCAGGGACTGTAGAGGCCTGAATAGTACTTACTGGCAAGCGGCTTCCAGTCTCTGTCATGATAAATCTGTGAACATGAACATAGTTCATCATTAGAAAATATCTCAGCACAATCTTTTCAGAGAAGCCAATTACAAACTTCCCAAGAGGCAGGCGGGCAGCGCACTGCCAATATAGACTGCTGTTCTGATGAAAATGCAGATGATTTTTCTTGACATAAATAAGATCAGGGCAAAAGATTATGTCACAGGTGAATTAGTGCCTCCCCATAAGGTGCTCATGGCCCATCAGACACAGCCTGGAACAATTAAGTTCACGTAATGCATTTCTGTTCTGCATTTCTGTCTGAAATTTAGCTAGCAGACTTTCAAAAACAAATTATAGCCAGATAAGACCTTACTGATGGCACATGTGAACATGCTGAAAAGCAATTATTATTCCAGCTAAAGTTGTTATTGCTGCAGAATCCAAATGTTTCCTCTTCATTTGCCTGCACCTATCACCAAGTACATCCTAATTGCTCTTCGCCACAATCAAGTTAGAGTACCAACCCTTGAAAGGTATGACTGTCCTAGGTCACGATGCCTTCCTGAAGCGAGCCTTCAGAAACACAGTAGGTGTATAAGAAGATTGGAAGGCAGCCTGCAGTTGTGCAGTTCCCACTGGAAGCGTTAGCTCTGTCCATAGCTGTGGTCAGATCACCGCGAAATAAAAACAGAACTTCTGAAATCCTGCTCGTGATGAGCACGGCAATCTCAGAACTCCTACCTGAAAAGCCGCTCCCTGTCCTGTTTACCAGGTCCAGATTAAGAACAGAGAGAAACAACCAACCAGCCCCTCGAAGTCCTGCTTTCTGTGTCAGCCAGCAGCGACGCGAAGCCTGTAACTCCGAGGACACCTATCCCCGAGGGGCTTCAACATTCCTGCTGCTTCCCCCCCTCTACTCCCAGAGAATAAAGTTTGACAGATCTATTACGGCAACTTTCAGCAGACCGCAGTTTCACTAGCAACGATCTGAACGGTTCGGTTGCGCTCACAGGCGGCCGGGGGGATCCCCAGGGACACCGCGAGCGTCCGCCCGCCGCCCGCGACCCCCGCCCCAGGGAGCTGCAGGCAGCAGGACGGGGCAGGCGGCCGCGCCCAGGCAGCCCCCGCCCAAGTCGCCGGCTCTGCCCTGCGGTGCCCCGCACCGGCAGACAGCGGCCTCGGTTACCCCCCCGCCGGGGGAGTGCGGAGGGAAGCGGGGAGGCGGGAGGGAGACGGGTCAGAGGGGTCCGGCCCGGGAGGAGGGTGGGGAGAGGCGGCGAGCGAGCCGCGCCGTCTGCAACGCCCCTCGCTATAAACCGAGGGGCCGCGGCGCGGCGCGGGAGGAGCGGTGCGGCCGGGCAGGGAGAGCGCTCGGAGCCCAGCCCAGCCGAGCATGGTGCGGCGCCAGCGGCGCCGGGGCTGAG
>Ga0065711_1034130_pt1 | contig 24258 bp, 22 predicted proteins | sample Hoacrofraction12_FD_59098 | JGI IMG/M metagenome (GOLD analysis project Ga0065711, IMG submission 59098) | Hoatzin crop microbial communities from Cojedes, Venezuela - Epithelial fraction 12 v2 (version 2) | ecosystem: Host-associated > Birds > Digestive system > Esophagus > Crop | place... | reverse complement strand
CCCAGCCGCCAACGGCCCGCACAACCGGCACGGCTGAGCGCCTGTCCCTTAACGCTCTCCGGGGACATGGCACAGGGTCCTCTTTGAAATGAGGGGAGGCAATGTGTATCAACACCTCCCAGTTTCGCCAATGTTTTTCCTCCATGTTCAAGCTGTGTTTGCTTCTTCCAGCTGTAGTTCAAATGCCAAAGAGACTAAAGTACCCATCAGAGCAAGAGATAAAGAAGATTAGAGCATTTTGATTATTTTTCTTAATCTCCCTGATCAGTTAATATGCAAATAGCCAGAAACATGCCCGGGTGAAACAATCCCCTGAAGGCTCTTCTTTCATGCTGTATTTCCAAATACATTTTCTGGGGACAGATGAAAAGATGAGCAGGGGAAAAAGAAGGGTGAGAGGGACACAGAGAGATGTAATGGGGAGAAACGGGGTAAGAGGATTTCATGTTTTGGATAGTCCTTGTCGATAAACACCAAAGCACAGAGAACACTAAAGAACAGCCGTGCCAGCTGTAGCATTTACCTCCTTTCATCTGTATTCACATTAAAACATCAACAGATTCCTGACTCTTGCCTGCATTAAATCTCTCACTGCTCTGGCATGCAGAGACCAAAAGAAAAGGAATTAAGCAGTAGCTAGTCAAAGCTACACATGCAAAAAAAAGGAAAGAGAATTTCCTGAGTATAGAAGTAACTAAACCCCATTGAATCTGACCTTCAAAATTCCTATAGTAACTCTTGTATACTACTAAAGATACTTGCTTATGTGTCACTGTTTAGACTTGTGCATTTTTGATAAGCGTGTGCCACAGGCAGACATCCCTCCATGCCTGCTTTGTGTCAAGGCAGTAGCGTGACACACCATGAGCACTCAGTGTGCTGTTGTATCAAGTCAGGGCACTATATGACTGTGGCCAATTTAAATACACCTTGTGACAGCCTCATTTAATGACAGCACTCTGGGGAATTTTGATTGTAACTAATTTGACATTGAGGTTAACTTGCAGACATTTCTGAAGGGGAGACACTAGGTAAAACAAGTGGTACAAAGACGTCAACACACAAGTTATAGATACAGACATAAGAAGAGCTAGAAAGTGAAAGAAATTAGGTGTACACTTCCTCCACATCAAGTGAAGATCTCCAACAAATTACTCAGCAAAACAACTCTGTTGGGCCCCTGTAACTTCTCTTCCCCAAATTCCAGAACAAGACTATTAACAACATAGGGCCTCACCTGCAAACAATTCAGTATGACAGGCACACACACAATGCTGCTTTCACTATTAGAAAAAAGCCTTTCAGGATTTCTTGGATTAGAATTGGAGGAGGCAATTATGAAAAAGCCAGGTTTTCAAAATACCATTGACAAAAGAGTTCTTCATGGAGTCAAAAAGGATACAGCACTACAACTACCTTTTTTCAGCACCTGGGAGATGAGCATTCGTCCTTAAGCTCAGTCTGGTACAGGGTTGCAAAACCAGAGAAAAACATGATTAGCATGCTATATAGCACAAATTTATTTTAGTTTTCTTCCACAGATGCCTAATTATCAGTACAAAGTGGACTGCACTCTTTTGGATTATTCACTGCAGTAAAAAACCTACCGTATTAACTATCCTAATGGCAAGTATGAACAACTCATAAAACTTCGCTTGTCAGAAGTTTATGAGAAACTGTAAAGTAAACCCTTATAAAATACACTGCTCCCTATAATGCGACATTTACAACACTACCCAATCATTACATCAGCCTGAACATACGTTTTATACACCGAACAGACAGAATTAATTTGGCCTAACCTGCTGAGGAAGAAACAAGGAGAAATTAAATCTCCTATTTTGGACTTGAAAATATATTCAGATTGTCTAGAAAAATGACACTTTGCTGAAGTTAGGGCAGTATCTTCCACTCCTGAGCCACGGGGAAAGCCTTCCATATAATCCTCAACAGTGAGGCTTATCGTGCCTCAGTTTCCCTGCTGTGAAAGAAGGAAAATGAGAGCAGCCTGCGTCCCAGGTGGGGAGGAAAGCCTGGCAGGTCTCATGCAGAGTGATGGGAAGATGAGGAGAGGCACATGTGAGACCGATGTATACAGAGAACACCTGGAAGTTTCCAGCTTAGCCATCACTCCTAAAGATGTTCAACCCTAGACATCAAGAACGCCAAAGCTTCTAGCCAGTGCCAAGGTACAGGCAGGAGGACCACGAGGCTGTGCTGAGTCTCAAGGGCAGCCAGAGCTGGCAGGTCACTTGACTGAGTTGTAGCTATGCAGGGCGAGCTCTGCAGCTATATTTAAAGCCAGCACCTGCATCTGGCTGTCCCTCAGGCAGTCTTCAAGGTAAATTTTAATTAAAGGTGTGCATAACAGCAAGGAACACCACTGCTGAAAAATGCTCGTGACCTCTTAGAGTTCGCTATTTCAGGAGGAGCATGAAATGATGCAACTTCAAAAGCATGGGTGGATCATGCCTCTCAGCCTCCCGAACAAAAAGGGGGTACATCACAGCCGTTATCAAAATAGACCCTCCCTCCTCTTTCTCCAAGTACTGCCAACAAGCCACACCATGAGGCAAGCCACATCCTTTTACGCCCAGACCCAGGTGATGCTCAGACACCAGGCAGGGAGAACATCCATCTGTGATGGCACCGCAGCCCAAGCTGCCACCACATGCCCTCCAACGGCGTGGATACAACATGCTGCTAAGCTTTGCTTTCTCCTGTGCGAAAGGAAACACCCACAACAAAGCAAAAAAAGAAAGCGCAGTCCTTCAGAGACAACTGCTGGGGGTAAAAATACAAGACAGCCCGAAAAAGGATGATCACAAAATTAATGACTGCAGTGTAGTTTCCTGTAAATATTCAGAATCACAAATGCAAATATATTAAAATTTTGATCTGAACAGTATGAGATATAAATTTACTTCAAAACATAGGTATGTTGTCGGATTCTTCTTTGTCATGACAGGCGTTTTGAGAAATGAGGATATAATCAGTTGCTTTTCAGGCTTGCACCTCTGCCTCAAACACACTGCCTTCATTTTGACTTGGGTGTCTTAAAGCAGCTGTGGCCCTTCTGAAGGCCCACGGCAGTCACTGTCCCACCACCCACTGACAGGTGGGGTAGGGGGGGAGAGGGGGGGGAGGGTGTTGTGCCAAACATTTTCTGGTTTCTTTTTACAGAGATGGGAGTAGGAGCATGAAGGGCCAGCCTGGAGGTTTCGCTCCCCAGGAGAGGTACCAGGCATGGCCAGGGTGAGACAAACCAGCAGCCACCGAGCAGAAGGCTTCACAGCCAGGTACAAGAAACAAAGAATATGAAACCCTGCAGCTGGGGTCATGTACAGCATATTGGTTTCTCCTTAGGTGTGAGGAGTGGGTTATGCTGTCACTGGACCACTTGGCGATTCTAAATACTGAAGGTATTGATATACGCATGGCAAAAGCATCTGAAAGGCATTACTTGTACAACAGAACCAAACCCAGACCTTAATGAAACAAAAACATAGAAGAAAGCGCAATTACAGAAGCACTTGTGTGGTAGGGGCAACTAATTTTAGCCAGAAACTGTGACTTCTGGGTAGAAATGGGTAAAAAAAAGCCAACCCAGTAACTGCTGCAAGAAGAATGCTGTGGAATTCCCGCTGCAAACCTGTGGCACAAAATCTTTCTCTTAATGTACTGGCTCTTATCTTCTAATTTTCACATCTTTGCATGAACAAAAGCACTTGTAGTAGCGGCCACAAAAACCACTCACAAACACAAGAACTCCCCAGAAGGACTGAGTGCCTCCCCCCAAAACGCACAGCATGTCCCTCATGACCTGGAGCCCACCCCGTGCACATCAAAAGCCCTCAGCTAGAAGACTCCAATGACCTGCGCTCAGCTGATCTGACTCAAGCGAAAGCTATCATGATTCCTGAATGAGGAAAACACTTCGATAGATACTCGGCCCTACTGATTTGCTAACAGCATACCCCCTTCCCTGCCCAGAGAGGGTCTCCATGAAGAACCCAAACCTCCTCTGACATGGGGCTTTGCTGCAGAGCTGCTGAGCAACAGGGTGGGTGTGAGCCAGTGCACAAGCTCTTCCCGTAACGCAGTGTCACGCAAAGGACGTACTCACACACAGAGGGATTTTAAACTCTTTGGAAGGCTTCAAGACGAAGTAAACATTGTCAGTGTGAGATCACCCATGTAAGGTGAAAACAAGCACTTGAAACAGAGGTGCTCTAATAGCAGACAAAATTGGGAATTTTGCATTAGGAAAGTGTCCCCTTACTTTTCACTTCCTTTACCCTCCTTCCTCACAACCAGCTTAGAACTAATGCCTATATATATATTTACATACTCACAAACATACACTCATATATGTACGAATACACACACAAAATTTAAACTACCATCTACTGCTGCATAAGAAATAAGTAACATTGTTTATACATGACTAAATTTCAAGAGTATTTCTGGCTCCAATACACACAGTTTAAATGAAGTTGGGAAGCTGCAGAAGCAAAAATTTGAGTAAGTCAGTGTAAAATAACTACAAATTGATGGGCTCTTCATCTGCAGTTGAAGTACAAGTACCCCATAAAAGGATCCTTTCACTCTCTTTTTGCATGCAATTCTATAAGCGGGGAGGGGAAAAAAAAATTAAAAAAAATCAGTATTTGCTTGGAACACCAGCAATGGATTAAAATGCAATTACAGCTCCTGTTCCTAAAGGATACAAAATTTATGAGGTTATTCTTGGACTCAACTCTTCAGATATTAAACTGCTTTATGGGGAACAAAACGGACTAGAATAGCAAATTAAATGTTCAGTGACAAACACGAAAGACAGAAATAAATGTGGTATCTGTCTTACAAACAAAACAATTCCATATACACCCCCCGTGAGCTCTTCTATATTAAATATTTTAGGAATCTTTAATCAGATATATGAAAGAAGAGTTTTATATCTATATTTTATATATAGAGATAAATATAATAAATATAAGATATATAGATAAGACAGGTAACAGGTATATAAGACAGATCTATGTATCCATCCTGTGTGTGCGTGTGTGTGTATATATATATATGATGAAAAAGGCAAATTTGTCTCAATTAGAACAAGCTCTGCACTCATTTCTTTTAAGCGAACACACTGCAACCAAAATCTAAACGAAATATACAGAAGTGACACCGCAACAGTCCAAAGGCTGGTTTACGAATCCCACTGAAAGGGTTATAAATTCTAACACTGACAGCTGTTGGAAGTACAAATCAGAAAAAAAAAAAGCCTGAAGGTGTCAAGAGGGAAGATGCAATGTTGCTTGATGCAGGTTTCTTGCATCTAACACTCCTGACCATTCACTCCCACTTATGAGAGAAATCTGGAAATTACAATAAGGGAATATTTATTTTGATTAAACTTTTTCCGTTATTCACACAGAACTCTTCCCTGCAACACTTACTAATGCTTTGTCAGAAAAGATTTAGAAGCCTACCATGACATGGTTTCTACCTTTTGGTTGTCTTAATGCCATCTCTTTGCACCAAATTACAGCAATTTCATCTCTGTCCTTCATCTCTAGACTGTTCCTGAACTTGTTTCCACCTGGATTATTAAGAAGTCCAAATGTGATGCAAGTCAGAACTACCAAGTCTCTGCATTATTCACTTCATTCGATCCCCGTTTATTTTCAGAATTGTCCTTGAAAACACTTGTAATCTGCCTCAAGTTTTGGATTTTGTCTATTATTTGTAAAAGATGCAGTATTATTATTTAAGAAGTAGAAACACTGTGTTAGCACAGTATGAAGCAATGGAAGTCTAGGGAGCACAAACAGAATTTGAACTTAGATCTTAGTTTTCTGAAGAAAGCTATCCGAGAGAGCTGTTTGAATTCAGTTGCAAGGATGTAACATCATACTCTGTTCTCGCAACTGCTAACATGCTCAAGAGAGCAATATGAAAAGGCTCTGACAGCACCAGAATACTCTGTTGCAACACAGTCATAACTCATATTTGGCTCAACATCAGCCTACATGCACAGGGGATGTTAAAGGATAAAGACAAGCACAGTATTTTCCCATCCACTACTGTCTTGCAAAGGAAACCTCCATACCCAATCTTAACAGCAGTGTATTAATGAATCTGTCAAAGGCTAGATATTAAAAAATATTTTCTTTTAGATCACATTTAGAAAGTAATCGTATGCAGAAAAATATTCTCATGGTAATAACGACACATCACTAATGTCTATTATGCATGAAGACATTTCAAAACCTCCAATGGTTGTGTTGGCTGAGTCTCTGCCCAGACTGCACATGAAGCATCCTAAGAGTACAGTATTTATCATTTAGTTATCAGAAAGTATGTATTTAAGCATTTTTGTTATGAATATGGCAATACTTCACATTGAAGAAAAGATGAAGGCATCAAAAGCACAGTAACTATATTAACAATAAGCTTTTCTGCAGAAAGTTAAAAATAAATGAGTAGAACATTGATGTTTTCAATGATTGTAGCTGCAAGTTCACTTACAATGAGCAGTGACTCTTCCATACTTTTAAGATTTCTGGCACCTTTGATAAGATGATAATAACAAGTCGCAGGGTAGAAAGTCACTTTTACCTTCCATCTGCATAGTCTGCATCCGCACCCCCCCACCAGACATCTGAATCATCGTCTTCGGTGTCAGCTGAATCAAGAGTGTCGCTTTCCTCCGCTAACGGGCAGCAAACAAACTCCACACCACGAAACTTGTCGATTCCACAGGGCAGCAGCATGCCATAGTCGTGCAGATTCATACTCTTCTCACTACAGGACTACAGAAAACAGCAACAATACTGTCATGGAGGAAGCCAGAAAAAATGTCGCAGACCTTGAAAAATCACAAGCAGCTGTGTACTGCCTTCGGCGGTTGAAGCTGGTGAGCTGCACAATCTCCAAATTTTGAAACACAATTTCGAGTGGCCAGGTGTGCACTCACTGCCTGCACTGCAGGTAGCTCCCTATCTGTGTCCGCATGACCACTGTAAGCAACAAGCTCTGCCCTCCCCTGCCCTTTAGTCTTTGCCAGTATGGACAGACTTGTCTCCGCCCATGTACTTGACGACGCCATACCCTCTTGCCTAAAATTCTCACAGGCTCTGCCTCACACACAGAAAACTTGAAGGCAGAATGACAATTTGACATATTAAACCTGATCCTGATGTATTAATGCTATTAAAGAGCTTGTTGTAAGATACAATGACATTTAAAATACCTGATATACTGGAAACACACTGCATCTGCTTTGACACCTGCCAGTACACTATCATCTAGCCTTGTTTGGAAAACAGTCTATCATGCATAACAACACCTTAAAGATACAGTATTGTAGGACACAAAGACATAGTGATGTAGGACAGGTGAAAAAAGGAAAACAGTTCAATGGTGCACAGTGATGATGTTCTCCTAGGCTATGCCATTCCAAGTTTGCAAGTACTTAAAATGGACCAGAATTTGCCTGCATGAAGGTTGGTGCTTTAAATGCTTGATTTGAGGGGCAACAGTACTATTCAAGCAAGAAACTAAAATTTGAAAAGCTGCTACGCACATTTCAATTTTGATTTCCAGAAGGTGGGATAACATACAAACTGAAAGGTTCCAAGCAAAATAGCAGCCAGAAAACTTCTTGAAGCTCGTCTCGGTTTTCACTCCTACAACCTCTCTACATAAGGACAAAGATGTCCAAAACGCATTAGCAATTATAACACTGTTTTCAGTAAAGCATTGGTAAATTGTGCTTGACTGCAAAATGTCTTATCAGCTCTCCTACCCTTTTATGCTGAATTACATCTACTGCATTCTTTGAGGCCTGTTTGACCTCTGTGAAGCACCTGGCATGCCAATATCCATATTGAGGACAACGACAAAGGCAAAACCTAGGCACTAGTGATCAGTCTTCAGTTCCAGAATAGCACTAACACAGCAAGACAGAGGCGGCAGAAAACATCGTGGGTGTGTGAGTGGATGTGAGGAAAAAAAAAAAAGTGCTATGAAACAGGGTCAATGTTCAAAGGTCAACATGAAGTATCCCAGAGTGGACTCGATGTGCTCAGCAGAGTGACTCCTATTGCCTACCTTATCAAGCAGAACAAAAAGCCATTCACTCAAACATTCCTAAATACAGCTTTTTGTTTTCCATGTCACTGCTGTATTTAAAGCCATCCTCATAATAGTGACACAGCTCTAAAGAAGGCAGGCAGGAAATTTTAGGACAGGTGAATATACCTCTTTAGCAACAGTATGCCAGTGCAGGTGAGTTTCACAGACATCCATCCTTTCCTGGTGAAGGAACTTGCACTTGTCTGGTACCAGAAGGGCATCACTCACAAACTCGCCCACTGAAAAGAGAAAAAAAAAACCCACAATACAAACATGTTAATTTTGCTTCCAGTATTTCATCCTTTTAAACCTCTAGCTGGGCACAGGGCAGCTTCGTGAATAAGTGGCAGGGTCTGTTTGCAGAAAATGGAACAGTTTCTAAATGGTGCTTCCATTATCACGTTCTTCAAACTTTCCACTTGAAAGCAGCTCCTGTCTTTGATCTCAGAGATGAAGCAGATGATGAAAACTTCAGTGTAATACGCTAACTTCCATATACCCAGTGTGAAACTTGCAGGACCCACGGAAGATGAGTGTGGTGCAACACTAAGTCAGGAGTTCATGGGTCCAGCTCAGGGAAGGCAAATGCAGGGATGGGGAGGGACAACTACATTTTGCATCTGCACCGCGGTAGGGAAAGGGTTTGAAGTGTTTTGAAATACCTAAGTTTCTCCACACAAAACAAATCTGACACCAACACACTGTTTCAAACAATTCGAGAGTATTTCTACTGAATTACAGCATTAACAGCACGACAATCCACTTAGTTATTTTTGTGGATGCAGCCTCTTTATTGCAACCTCCTTTCATCAGCTAGACGAATTAGGGTTAGCCCAGAAGGCTGAGGAGCACCTGGAGCTCATCAGCCAGGGAACAAGATGATTCATGGATCACCTCAGTATCTGGTCAGATTGAAGTAGGGAACAAAGGCTCTTTACCAAGGACATAACTGACCAAAGAGATTGTGCTGTCTTCAGCAGTAAGGCAAAAAAATACACGCTAATGAAACAAACAATGCTCACAGCTTCAGTACTAATGAATAAAAAGAAACCCAGCTGATAAGTAACATGGTTTATTAGACTACAATCACTGTAATTCTGTACAATTCTGGCATTGCAATTAAATAACCCCAAACCCCTCAGATTTTTTTAAAGGAAAAATTATAGTACTTTAGAGAAGTCGATATACGATGAGCAGACACTGGATTCTGCAAGCACATGACTCAGCTGGCATAAATCATCAGCTCCCCGAAGCACACTCGTCTATAACCTCCAAAAAATTACAGAATCTGTGTGTTAAATGAAAGAACCAAGGTGGCCAAACGGCTGCATGGATGCAGTAGCAGGTTAATTAATCAAGATGAGATGACCACCAGTTTACTGTTCAGTAGAGGGTTGTCTCAGGGAGCTGATGAAGTAGCCCTTGAGGCTTACAATTAAAAAGTCAGTTTTGAAAATAATCAACATCCAATGGATTGGGGGAAAGCAGAGTTCAGCAAATAAATGTATATACTTTTGCTAATCACCAAGATGTGTATTTCTCAAACTTCCTTGCTGTATTTCAGTGCTTTTGATCTGCAGCCTTTAAAAGCCAGTCAGCTAACTAGGAAGAAACAGGATTTTGTTCTCTTTATCATTTAATGACATATTCCAATGCCTGCAAATTATTAACAGATATGCCTTCTAGAGGTGTCCAAAATAAACTTGCAAAAGTAGTAAGTTAAAACACTTTCTGGCAACCCAAAACAAAAAAATCTGCAGCTTCTGTTAACAAAGTCGCTGTTCCCAGTGGCACCACACACAGATCTTGCACTGAAATCTGAATAAATTTGCACCTTGTTTTTAGCTGTCCTTGTCTTTGTAGGGGACCATCCTTTCACACACCCACAGTCGCTCAGTACATAAGCAACTGCTAGTGCTTCAATTTAGCCAAGTACCTGAGCACTAAGCAAGCACATCGGTGTTTTGCTGAAGACTCAGAGCTGTCGACTTCACTCTCCTAGGACATACGACTGCCCACAGAACTGCAGTACTACGTTGCTGGCTGTTCCGACACAAAAAACATTCATAGCAATGTTTATGGCAAAGATTTCCATAAAACTGAAAAAAAAAAAAAAAAATATAACCCTGGAGTGCATCTTACTCCAGCAAACGAGATCTGATTTCACAAGCTACGCACACAATAATGCACGTGATCCTGTGTCATCTATCTGACACCTGATAAGCCCTGCATGAACCTATTAAATTCACTTTAACACCTTGTAATATCATCAGAATACAGCGTGCATGAATTTAGAAGACAATTAATGGTATACCTCATTGCTCAAAAAAATAAGCCTACATCATTTTAGCAGAAGTAAGGGTGGTTGTTTCATGTAACATTCCTTCATTACACAGAATTATAATAAGTTATTTAGGGTTGTGAAAGTCTGGGAAATATTAATCACTAGCAACTTTGCATGTGATTCCTACTGCCTTCAATTCAGTTTTTTAGTACAAATAAAATTTAATTCTGCTCATTATTTACACATACAGACAGCTCATGCCCTGGAAACTTCTTTCATTCATTTCTTTATCATGATTAATGAAATTTAAATGCCAAGGTTTGAACTTCTGTTCTTTTTTGTTGTTGTTAAAATTCATGTTCAAGTGGCAGTTCGATGAACTAAACTGAGTTCATTTGACAACGGCAACATTTATTTTGCCTGGGCTAGTCTAATAAAAACACAAATCCATCAGACAGAAGCACTTCAAACACTTCTGACTTGCAGACAAGCTTCTACTTGTATCGCTCCAATACATATTTAACTTTCAATGCTGCCAAGTTACAAGATTTTAAGGAGTCTTTGCTTTTTGAACAACTAACCACAGACTACACAGGGGAAACATGCATGTGTGAAGGGAGAGCAATCTTGTGCCTCCTTAGAGAGAGGGCCGATGTGTATGGGCTCTAAAAATAAGGAAAAATGGCAATACTACTTCTGTTTGCCAGTACAAGCCATGACTGACCATATAAAAAAATAGTACTTTTTTTGACTGATGGAGCATCCCAGCCCAGCCCAGCCCTGGTTGTACTTTCCACTCTGAGGTGCTAGGTATAACAATTCAACTCCAATAATATTTTTCCTTGCAGCGCAGCAACGCACCAACTTGCACCGCACTAGGCTGCCCTCAACACCCTGCCTGCGAGGCTCAAGCTGGATGAGCGTTTCCCCAGGCAGCAGCACTGCGTCAAACCCCCCCTGGCCCCACACTGTCCCCTCGTCCCTACCAGCACCTTACCCCCACTCTCATCCCAGGGGCAAGCCACGGCTAAACCATGACCACATCACGGACAGTCGGGCTCGCAAAATTAGTACCAAATCCACACCATGAAGTGTTGGTATTACAACCACTACTGGCACTACCTCTGTCAGGCCTATATTTATCACTTTTTCTTGTGTTTTAGAATCATAGAATCATTTAGGTTGAAAAAGACCTCTAAGATCATGAAGTCCAACCATTAACCTAACACTGCCAAGTCCACCACTAAACCAGGTCCTTAAGCACCACATCTACACATCTTTTAAACACCTCCAGGGATGGCAACTCCACCACCTCACTGGGCAGCCTATTCCAATGTCTGACCACTCTTTCAGTAAAGAAATTTTTCCTAATATCCAATCTAAACGCCCCCTGATGCAACTTGAGGCCTTTTCCCCTCATCCTATCACTTGTTACCTGGGAGAAGAGAGCAAGAGGCACCTCGCTACAGCCTCCTTTCAGGTAGCTGTAGAGACTACTAAGGTTTCCCCTCAGCCTCCTCTTCTCCAGACTAAACAGCCTCAGCTCCCTCAGCTGCTCCTCCTAAGACTTGTTCTCCAGACCCCTCACCAGCCTTGTTGCCCTTCTCTGGACATGCTCCAGCACCTCAATGTCCTTCTTGTAGTGAGGGGCCCAAAAATGAACACAGCACTCCAGGTGCGGCCTCACCAGTGCCAAGCATGGGGACATGATCACCTCCCTGCTCCTGCTGGCCACACTATTCCTGATACAAGCCAGGATGCCGCTGGCCTTCTTGGACACCTGGGCACACTGCTGGCTCATGTTCAGCTGGCTGTCAACCAGTATCCCAAGGTCCTTCTCCACCGGGCAAGCTTTCCAGCCACTCTTCCCCAAGCCTGTAGCGTTCCATGGGGTTGTTGTGACCCAAGTGCAGGACCCAGCATTTGGCCTTGTTGAACCTCATGCAGTCGGCCTCAGCCCATCGATCCAGTCTGTCCAGATCCCTCTGCAGAGCCTGCCTACCCTCCAGCAGGTCACCACTCCCACCTAACTTGGTGCCGTCTGCAATCTTAGTGAGGGAGCACTCAATCCCCTCATCCAGATCATTGATAAAGATGTTAAACAAAACTCCCTTCTCTTCTGCCTTCTTCAGCATCTCTTGCATTTTGGTTACAGCTGTACATCTGTGCTCTGCTGAAGTACTCTAACAATCAACCACAATAGCACAATTTGTCTTTTGATGAACTTATAAATCACTAAACTTCCTCAAGTGATCCAACACACAAGTATAACAGGTACTCGTTTTCCAGTAGCACTGGAATGCAGATCGTGACAAAGAAGCAAGTCACATTTTAATTCCATTTTACAAACCTCATTTCTTTTCCTAATGTCAGTAATCTCCTTCCTGATACCCAATTCTCCATTATGTTTGTAGCAGACTTCCTCATACTGTCCCTTCCTGGTGTATCACAACGGGGTAGCAGTTCACATTTTTCAAAGACAGTTTTGTCCGAGATTATGACACCATTTTTTAATATTAAACAATCTTACTTCACTCAAACACATCTTACTATCTGAAAAATACTCTTGGAACAACAACAGATTATGCGCTGTAAAACCAGAAGTTTTGGTTCAGAAACTTCATTTTTCAACCCAGCAAAGACTATGAAGAGCACTGAGACTCAACCTCTAATGAAAGAATTAGGATTATAGTGAAGGCATCTGATCACACACTCTTTAATCTTCTCTAGGAAGGAAAAGGCTCAGCGAGTGGGAACAATTCTAAGGAGATGACTGCCCTATCTGTTTAAATGGCAGATATGATATCAGCGTAATTCAAAATATAAACACTATACCCTGTGTGAGAGAGAGTCCCGATCAGCAGATTTTCCATCCACTGCATAAAACAGATGGGATGTGAGGATCCATCCAACATTGCACAAAGAAAGAGCAAAGATAAGATAAAGGTAATAAAACAAACTCCATGACAAAACCAAACACCTGCTAGCAGATGGTTGCAGATGGTTAAGATCCCTACCAAAATATAAGCATGCTCAAATTACCTTCAGAGGAGTACTTTCAAACAAAGCCTGTGCTCAATCTTGCAGAAGGCAGCACACATACTGAGGCTCTAGGACTCAAGGCTTCGTTTTCCATGTCACTGATGAGAACAAAGCCTTGCTAAAATGCATTTACAAGCTTAAGTGTTTGTGCCACTCATATTTGGGAACATTCAGGGAAACGTTGTCTCTTGCCAGTGACTTTGCGCAGATTATCCCGAGCCACCGCACCTTCGGCAGAGCACAGCAAGGAGCAGAGCAGCCTCGGCCCTGTGCCCTTCCCCGTCCCACTGCCGCGGGGCTTCACTCTGCCCCGCTCCCCGGGCGCAGCAGCTCAGCTCCCCGCAACACCCCTGCTAGCTCTTGGGCCTATGCAGGCACATTTATTTATTACATATTCCACTAAACAAACATTATTACATTTATTTAAGCAGCTGTGTAACTTCAGGTGCTTTTACTAAGGGTGATGTTTGTATACATTCTTCACACACGATGCTTTCCCTTATTTGTAGGTTGGTAATTAAAGGTTAGCTGCCATCTGCGTCGGAGTGCAAGCCAAACACAATAGATGTGCAGAGAAACAACACTTCATTGAAAATGCTTTTCCTTTTCTTCGTAAGTCCAAAAAGGCAGAGAAGATCATAGAATCATAGAATAGTAAGGGTTGGAAGGGACCTTAAAGATCACTTGGTTCCAACCCCCCTGCCATGAGCATTTCTCCAGATGAAAATAATTAACTATATACCAAGAAATATACCTGTAAGTAATTCACGGTGTTCATTATGTCTTCATTTTCATACGGTACCATATATAAAAAAGGGTTATTCTCAAATTTTTTTCCCTCATTCCTCTGTAGCTCTTTCATCACAGACATAAATGAAATTTCTGCTCACATAGCTACCTTTTCGCCTGACTGCATTTTCTGATAAAATTGTCTTACTTTCCAGACAAAACGCAAGCACCATTCAGATTTGATGTATGACGCCAATGACAGATACATCTGTTTACATGCAAGAAGATTCAAATACACATCATCACACACTCTGGCATCTTTACAGACAAAGCATATAAACATTCCTTAAAAGTCTGCAGCACCTCAACAATTCATTGAAGCATTAAGTTCATCATTTCTCTCCTTTTTTCCACTTGTATCCCCAGTCTTCAAGGAAAAATCATGCTGGGAGTACAGTAAGATGCCTCTTCCGTCCCTCTCTTGCTCGCTAATGCAACATAACAGAACTGTGCTAATGCCCACTACCCCAGCACCATGGGTTATATCGCATGTTGGGTATTCCTCCTCCTGCCTCATCTTCCTAAAAGGCCCACGACGTTAAAAAACACCCTCCCAGAACCTGCACCAAAGGTCACCCCAAAAAGGCTGTGTGAAGGGTTTCCCGTTCAGTTTGCCTTCTCTAAGCACCAACCACTCAGACTAGCAAGCTTTCCTGCTCTGCAACACAAATCCAAATGCTGCGTCTCAAACATGATCTACTGAGGAGCAGGCCCAAAAGCTGCCTGTCAAGTCCAGCTCAGGAAGTTGAGAACTTTCAGCACCGAGTTGCCCTCCCTTCCAATTCCTCCGTGCACCGATTGCAACTGCAAAGCTTCTGCCACAAAGGAGAGAGTATTGCTTACAGACACAGCCCTTCCCTCCCCATTACACTAGCCTGCCTAATTTCTTGGAAGTGGTGAGTTCGGAACAGCAGGGAATAATAAGGTCTAGAGGTGTCACTCTGGATAGCTTGATTCCCGTCCTGCCGCAGTCACAGAGCTGCTAGGTGATACTACCCAAGCAAAAATCTTTTCTCCTCCTCCCAAGCCACGCTTAATTGCTTATTGCTTCCTTCTCTTCTCTTCTCTGCAGCCCCAACAGACTTTTCAGATGCACTTTTTACTTTTCACTCTGTCATCGCAGTAGTCCTGATTGATAAATCTGTCATAGGACATGATCAGCTGCTCCAGAGGGCTGGTGAACACACTGGGGACAGAAGCCTAGCTGCTTATAGTGGAAAAGACAACAAACTGAAGGATGCCACCTCTGAACACTTGCCACATAGTCATTTGGTGGGGGTTTTGTTGGGGGTTTTGTTGGTGGTTTTTGGAGCAAGGAGGTTGTTTTGGGGGGATTCCAGGTCCCATCCTGAACTGACAGCAGTATGTCTAGCTAAAACTGCTCTTCCGCAGTGCTATAAAAAGAGCAGGCAATGAAAAGCTGGAAGGTGCTGGAAGCCAAGGCAAGTTAGAAAAGACTGCTCAATTCTGCATACAGCGTACTGCGGGGAACTCCTGGGTTCCTCAAACAGGAGAGCAGAATAACCCAAGAATTCATTGGAAATTGCTTGATCTACAAAAAACAGTTGGTAAAATCCACAGAAAGGAAAAATTCTGGAGAAAAACAGTACTAGAAAATTCTAAGGGACAGATTTGAAACGTGAAAGGCTTAATGAGACTATTTTGTGAAGATTTAGTAAGATTTTTGTCAACATTCCCCAAGCAGAATCCTGGGAAAATTATTTGAAGTATCCTGAGCCACAATCGAGTTAACAGAAAAATCAGGAGGGAAAGAGGACAGCGGTGCCTTCAAAGATAACAGCACTTCTACTCGACAAACGAAAGTATGGGCACTGGAGCTTTTTACACAGTACTACCTGGAAGACGCAGTTATATGTCTGCCATTACAGACCTGCTGCCATTCTGTTTGAAAAGCATCGTGTCCCTGTGTAGGTTTTTACTACAGCAAGCTTCAGTAAAAGAAACACAGAAATGTTGCTCCTCAAAGTACTGACATCCTCAGTCTGGAAAGCAAGTGCAAGGGACAAGAGATTCAAGGTTCTTGACCTTCCATGCCCCCAAAAGTTGTGGTGGAAAACAAAACCATAAAACCTGAAATGTTTTCTCTATAGATATTTCTTCTTCTTCAAAACAGTTGAATTCTTGTTCTTCCACACTGAAGTGTACACATCCCTGTCAAACACTTCAGAGTGAAATACAGTGTGCAGGCTGTACAGCTGCAAGGAACAGGAAACAAAAGGGAAAGAAAATAAAAATATTTCTGAACTCCACTTCGTACGCCAAAGACCTCTTTTTACCAGAAGGGTACAGCAGAATACACTCCAAGTATTTTGGAATGCTTCTTTCACCCACGTAAGGTTCCCCTGCTCCCATCCCCCATTTGTGACAGTGCTGTATACAGAGCAACTCCCCATCACCCAGTGATCAAATCTGTTGTGCATGAAGGCCTTTTGTTCTCCACATCCACCTCCTTTCACAGTGCCTAGCTCATAAAAGCCATCATCGAGCATCTCCCAGGACCTTAAAGTCATTAGCTGTTAGGTAAACCAAGTAAAACAGGTATCCCCACCATGGACACTGAAAGGTATTCGAGTAACTGGCTGAAACAAAGGTTTTCTTCTTAAAAAGGCACTTTTTCAAGAACCCCTTTATCAGAGGTCAAAGAAACCAGCGCTATCCAGACTTACTAACCCCCCAGAGGGGGAAAACAGGAAGGCTACCCTGGCCTTGTCATACATACCGGTGTTACACTTGTTCTTGATAAGGGAGCACCTATCACCTCAAGAAAGGACCTACGTCATTCAGGAGAGAAAAAGGTTGTTGGTACACAGCCAAACCAGTCCTTACACCAGAATCAACAATCTAGCGTTGAGATAATGCAAAAAAAAAAATCAGGGGTACTAAGACTAAGTCTCAGGTAGGGAGAACTATTTTGCTGAAATAGATTCTTTCATCATTTGCGGGCTTTTTTATAGAAAGTACATTTTGGTTTTTTCATGTGCATCTCAAAATATTGTCTCCTCCTTTCTAGTCTTTTTACTTTTCTGAAATTCACTTTATTCCTTGTACTCACGTACTTAAGTCCTCTCCCAGTTATGCATCTCTGTAATGACTCATGAGCTCCTTTACAGTTCTACTCACATCACTGCCAGGGTGTGACATTCTGTAGTAGAACAGGGCATGTGACAAGCTCCAAACAAATGCCAAAAAAGCCCGGCGAGGGAGAAGCTACTTGGGGAAGTCAGCACAGGTCACTCACAGATCCTTGTCAAGTGCCCTTGGTTCCCATGGCAGGAGACAGAAACCAGCAGAGCTGCACTGGATACCACCAGTCACGCTTTCCATCAACTGGTCCTCCACCTCCTGCCCCTGCCACTGGTGGGGGAACTGCCTGCCTCTCCCATGCTCTGAATTCATGAGGAGAGCTGGAGACGCGTGCCAGGGTGTGTATCTGGCAATCACAACAAGGAAAGAAGAACGGTAAGCAGAAGTTTGAGGTGTGATCTCCTCATTTTACGCTACAGGATCAACATGTACCCTTCCCCAGACAAAGTACTTCTGCATTTGCAGGAGCTTAAGTTTCTGGTGTGACACTGGGCCTCTGCAGGGCTCTCTCTGGCACCGTAATGGAGTTTCCCCATCAGCAAACAACAGCCACCACAAAGAGAAATCCCCCTTGCACAGTTTTAACTGTTCTCAATCTGTATGTTAAATAGTTTAGCTAAAGTAGGAAAGTCATTAACCATTCCCAGGCTTATTCAAGGCAACATTCACTCTTCTCTGTACTAAGTAAGATTTTAATGAATCTCGTTTTCCAAAAATGTCAAGAGAACAAAAGCCAGCCGCTTTTAAAAAAATAAAAACGTTTCCAAGAACCTTTTCAGAAATTATTAACAAAATTGCATACCAAGATTTGATAAACAGATGACTGGTACTGCAGGACCCACTTTAATGCTCTTCCTTACATTTAAATAGAAATAGCAAATATAACTTAACGGTATTTCTCAAATGCGGATACATACCAAATCTTAAGGAATCGCATCTTTGTGAATCTTATTTTTCCCTCAGCTGCATTCAGGTTTTTAAAAGCCAATAATATGACTGAATTTCAAAACAGATTATGCTTCATAAATGCTACCAAATGCAGGAATTTTACCACTCCAGCTATTACCATCAGGTTCTGCTGCTGCCGAGATGCACGACAAGCTGCACGTCAGTTGTTGCTGTTCCTGCTCCCTCTCTCACAGCAGGCAGCAGACATGTTTTGCAGCAAGATCTGCAAGTGCAAACCTCCAAGCAGTTTTAAAATTTTGTGCCTCCCTTCTGGCTGAAGTGACACTTAACGCACTTCACTATGTAAGATGTACGTGGAAAATGGGCTGTGCAATGGAAACTGCATACAGTAAGAAGTAACTGGATTAATTAATTCATTAATACCATATGTATTTGTACTAGTCACTTGCTAAAGATACCAATCAAACAGTAAGACGGCACAAAGACAGGATGCTCGGAAACAATTCAGCACAACCCGGACCACTAATTCCACGGTGCTTTGTGTTGTTGTATGATGAGACGTTTCTCATTTGCCATTCTTCATAATTGGGGTAAAGCATCTGGCATTAGAAGTAATGCTAAAGAAGGCCCCCCAGTCACTGACGTCTAGAGGTAGTACTGACCATAAGCCTACAGACAGGTGGAAAGAATGAAAATGCTACAGACATCTTCAAGGTTTGGACACCAAAAGCCATTTCTAGTGCTAGGATTCCAATGAGGAACATATCATATTTTAAACAAGGAAATGTTTACTTCAGTAAGATCTCAGTTTTGTGCGTTTTTTTTCCCCATCCTAAACACCTTCATATTGCATGTTTCTTTATGAAAACTTGCATTCTTTTTACTTCAGCAGTAATTTAATTCAGTTGTTGACTCTCCCTCTCTCTTCGGCAAAGAACAGAAATCACTATCAAATCAAATTCAGGCAGTAATTGTTTCTGCAATACCATCTTGTGCAAAGGCTTTGATGAGTGAATAAATAACTCCATAAGCAGCAGCTGAAGATCAACTTAGCAGAAATACCTTGCTGATTATTAACAACCTAAGCAGTCACTTGCAATAACACTGCCGAGCCCTGAATATTCTATTTGCCAAGACCAAACTTCCACTCAAATTGCTACCGCCTGTGGGTGAAGGACTTCGCTGTATTATCAGTGACACTGGAAAATAAGAAACCACTTTCAGGCTTTGCAAAGTTTACAGGTAACCAGATTAACCACTACCTGACAAAATGTGGTTCTGCTCTATACAGAGTAAAGCCTTTACTCATCTTGCAGAAGGTATGGCAGTGTGATCTGGCAGCTCAGCTGCAAGGCAGCGGGGATGGGGAGAAAGAGAAAAGCCCACTCAGGCATGGCAATTCAAGGAAGCTAAAAGATAAGCAGCCAGACAAGCTAAATGTAACGTTACACACTGCATTCAGCGAGCACCACTTTTTAGCAATAAAACACTGATTATAACCAATGTACAACTGATAAACACTGTCATTTCTTCACATAAGGGCAGTTCTGAATGATTAGTAAACCATGTTTCTAAGTATTAAGGCAATAGAGAACTCCCCGAAACTTGTCTACAGCTATCAAATACTGGTTCTCCAAAGAAAGTCTTCATGGTCAGAAGCTTCAAGTCGTTCGTTTTATAAACCAGGTTCTGATATAAGGTTCAAAGCAAAATCTGACTGATTTACATATCTTTGAGAGATCACGATGCCTGAGGGTGGCTCCTGATGTCTGGAAAAAAGGAGAAGCTGCAACCACGTTGCAAGAAAGATGCTTCAGGGAATTACAGGCCAGAACATACCCTCAAAAAGTCTGCAGATGACCCAAAACTGGGGGGGGAGGGGGGGAGGGGCAGTCAACACACTTGCAGGCAGAGCTGCAATTCAGAGGGACTTAGACCGGCTGGAGCAGTGAGCTGATAGGAACCTCATAAAATTTAACAGGGCCAATGCCAAGTCCTACCCCTGGGAAGGAACAAACCCTGGGAATGATACAGGCTTGCGGCAGGCAAACTGGGGAGCAGCTCTGCAAAAAAAGGCTCAGCTGGGGCCAACAGCAAGCACAGCACAAGCCAGTAGTGTGTCCTGACAGCAAAGATGGCCAGCAGAGTTCTGGGCTGTACAAACAGAAGCACGTACAGTAGATTGAGTGAGGTGATTAACCCCTTTTACTTGGCACTCATTAGATTGCATCTAGAATACTGTGTCCAGTTTTGGGCATCTCAGTACAAGCTAGATATTGATGAACTGGAACAAGTTCAGCAGAAGATGGTTGAGGAGGCTAGAAAACTTCGGCTACAAGGAGAGACTAAGGGAGTCTTGCTCAGCCTGGACAAGAAATGGCTTCAATGGAGCTAATAACTGCCTGCTCTTACCTATGGAGACATCATCAAGGCAACAGAGCGAGCTGCTTCGCAGCGCTGCACTGCAAGAAGAGAGAGCGGCCATAGTTTGAAACAGCAGAGGTTCCTACCAGATATAAGGCAGGAAAAAAAAGAAAAAAAAAAAATCACAAGGATAATTAAGCACAGGGAAAAAGCTGCAAGGAGAGGTTGTAGCATCTCTTGTCCTTGTAGGTTTTCAAGACCACACCAGACAAAGCCCTGAGTAGGTGGTCAAAATTCAGTACCAGCCCTGCCTCAAGCAGCAAATTGGACTCAGGAACTCCAGAGGTCCCTTCCAACATGAGTGACCCCATGATTCTATCCATCCCTGAAGTCTTCTCCACCTCCCCATATGCCAGCAAACAAAAACAAAGTTGCAACAATTCTTGACTTCGTTTCAGTCACACTGGCCTTCAAAACATCATTATTCTGTACCCTTTGTGTCACCTACTGTTCAGATTTTTGAAGTTGTTGCAAACTACAGTATCACCAAGAATGTGGTGCCTTGCCTGGTTCACAGGCACCTTCGCATACGCTGTATGATCACAGAAGATTAACTGAACAGCTAGTTCTTCTGTTATCTATCCCACAGTAAGGGTGACAGCAGAGTCAACTTTACCGTAGACAGACAAAATGAAAGGCACGCTCTCAGTATCGCACACTGAAGTCTCCTGTTCACAGAACAGGTTTCTCACACCACCTTCTATCAGCTAATGAGGAAGGATGTACATTAGATTAGACAAATCACCTCCTTCAATAGGTATACAATTTTTTTGGACCTGCTCTAGACGTTAGAAAATAGTTTAAAAAAAACCAATGCAAATGCAATTTCTGGCTTCTAACATTAAACATACTGACAAGGGAAAGGGTACAGGATCCTGCTGACCCAGTTCCAACTCTCCACGCTCCACTTGAAGGATAGGATGTGAAAGTAATGACTGCTACTGATGATGGGGCTGAGTTGCTCCGATTAACTAAAAGGCAAAAGCTCTGTACTGTCAGTAGCCCTCCCATGAGAGCACTCAATAACCCCGAATGCAGTGTAGCATACGTTCAGCATTTGGTGAAAGTCAACAAGTTCTGTGAAGGCGCAATGCCATGTAAATATTTAATGTCAATACTACTACCTAAAAAAAACCCTTGCTTTGTAACAGAACTATTTCTTTCCGGTTCTCATTGCGAGGATTAAACTCTGAATACAGCAGTAGTTACCAAGAGCTGGTAGAAGATGGTCATCTTTTACCAAGTGATTAATTCCAACTAAATGATTAATTATTGATTTTCTCTTCCTCACACACATGAGTTGTTGTGGACAGAAACCAAGTCAGAATTAACACGCCACGGTTCTATTGAAAACTGAATCCTGTCCTTAAGGGTTAATACAAACAATGTGTTACATGCAAATACTGTGGGCAACAGGATAAAGTAATATTTGCTATTTGCACAGACTTTTTGCTCAGAAACAGTGCATAGTGTCTAAGTCTAATCCACTGTATCAGAACAAATTTTTTTTATTCAAATACCTTGTTTCACATCAACAGACAAAAAAAAATTGAGAGAGTAAATGGATTTTAGAGTAAGATGAGCAACAGTAAGGAAGACATTAAACTCGCCAAGAACAGTAAATATATCACATTGTAGGCCTACAGCAAGGATGACCAAGTTAGATACAATAAATCAAGACCAACCACTGGAATGGAACATCTTGTAATGCATCTGAGGGGTTTATAAAAGCTTATCTTTTAAAATTTAATCCTTTGCAGATTTTTGCCCCTAGTCAAAAATGTCTAGCTGAACTATCACTGGACAAAATTTAAGGGCAAAGCATCTGTCCCAAGTGTGTAAGACATCACAGGAATGATACTAAAGAAATCAAAGTTAGTACATTATATATTTTTATCTACACATTTGACAACATGTATGTAAATAGGAGCTGAAACACATCTTACGAGTTCCCACACAGAGAAATCGGTAAGCTGGCCAAAGCGTTTCATGGGCAGTGCTCAGGAGAACCCAGATTCCACTAGGATGGAGTTACAGCATGACACCAGGAAGGAGACAAGTTTGGACAGGTTATTAATTGGTCAGGAATAAAAATTTTCAAAGCAGCAGACGAAAACTGATGTTACTCTGTGCAGTTCCTCTACTGCTGGCAGTAAGGCAGCATTCCTGATAGCTCGCCAGATGTGTTGATGTCGTGGTTTAACCCGGCAGCCGGCAACCAGGGCCAGACAGCCGCTCGCTCACCCCTCCCCTTCTCCCCCATTGGGATGGGGAGGAGAAATGGACAAAAGGTAAATCCCATGGGCTGAGATAAAGACAGTTTAATAAAACCAAGCAAAATACTAATTCTACCAATAATAATGATAATGAATTTTCTCACTGCCCAATGACCAATTGTTCAGTCAGTCCCTGAGCAGCAATCGCAGAATCCAGAACTTACGGATTTTGCAAATTTCACAGAACTTGCAAAAAAAGACCAAACTCACAGAAAAGTGTGAACTCCCAGGGGTGGGGGGAAGGATTCCCGCCCCCCAGCCAACCCCCCGTTATAACCAGAGCATGACGCCCATGGTATGGATTATGTCCATTGCCCAGCTTGGCTGTCTGCCTGGCTGTGCTCCCTCTCCCAGCTCCTGCGCACCTGCTCATCAGCCCAACATGGGAGACTGGAAAAAGTCCTTGATTTCTTCGCAACAACTAAAAGCATCAGTGCCATCAACATCTTTCTCCTACTAAATCCAAAACACAGCAACTACTGGGAAGAAAATCAACTCTATCCCAGCCAAAACCAGGAGAGTTGGTAACTAAAAATGGAGAACATACACAACAGAGGGCACCAGTGCAACATCTGCCAGTAGCACTGCCTCTTCCCAATCAAGTGCCTCCGCTCTAACTGCCCAGGAAGCTGAATCCATCTCTCAATGCTCCTATTGAAGTCCAGCAGAGGAGACACCTTGTCAATAAACCCGTATCATACTCAAGTCAAGACTGACCAAACAGAACAGCAAGTGCCTCCTTGTTCGCTTTTGAACTTCAATCACTAACAAGAAAAATTTCACCTAATTAGGATTTAATTATTCAGATAACCATGACAGGCCGTCCAAAGTTCTTAAAACTTCTTTCTTAGACATATTGCTTGGACTCTATTGCCTAATCAAGGCTTCAGATCATAGCTGCCTCATATGCAAAAGAGTTTCAAAGTGGGCCCCCCTCAGACGGGTCTGCTGGAGCAGGGCAGATGCTCAAGCACTTCTTGCAGTATGGCCATTCTCACTCAGAAATCCAAACCCAAAATGTCAGGTTAAAAGGGTCAAGTGAGCTGACATCCCAGTTCACTTTGCTTTAAGCAGTACTCCAGAAAAATCAGTTTTGCCAAATGAGAGGCAATGTCAACGAGTTGTTCAGGAGGTTTTCCCTAAAGGTGCTAATTTTTACCCCACTTCATCCCCAGCTACAGTTGTCATGTGATCTTGTAATCTCACCTTCTCAGTAATCTTGAGAGAATAATGAGAAATTCTACTAAAAAAAAAAAAAAAAAAACTATGTACTTCTAGGCATCAGTGTCC
>Ga0065711_1034129_pt1 | contig 24259 bp, 10 predicted proteins | sample Hoacrofraction12_FD_59098 | JGI IMG/M metagenome (GOLD analysis project Ga0065711, IMG submission 59098) | Hoatzin crop microbial communities from Cojedes, Venezuela - Epithelial fraction 12 v2 (version 2) | ecosystem: Host-associated > Birds > Digestive system > Esophagus > Crop | place... | reverse complement strand
CCTCTGAGGGTGACAGAGCACTGGAACAGGCTGCCCAGGGAGGCTGTGGAGTCTCCTTCTCTGGAGATATTCAAGACCCGCCTGGATGCAGTCCTGTGCAGCCTGCTGTAGGTGACCCTGCTTCGGCAGGGGGGTTGGACTACATGACCCACAGAGGTCCCTTCCAACCCCTAACATTCTGTGATTCTGTGAAGATAAACTGTTCACTCTCTTCCTACACACGAGCAAGGGGATATTAAGTGAAATTGACAGGTGACAGTCTCAAAGTTAGAATATCATAGTCTATACTCTGATGGTCGATATTGTGAATGCCAGATTTTTACATGGGTTCAAAAAACAACTGAACAAGCTGATGGCAGAGAACACCACCACAGGTGGATTATAACTACTTCTCACTCTGAAGTCTGAGCAACAAATCACTAAATCCTCACAAAACATTTTGGAAGGTATCACTGTTGGCTTGCCCTAGCCTTAAAGCCTTCACTAGATGCCTACTGCTGAGAACAGGGAAGGAAATCAGAAGGGATACTTGTTAAAGAGACCTTTAACGTACAATTAGGAAGCACTAACAAAAGATCAGAGCAAAACTGTAAAGTTAACATAGCATATATGCAATTTCAAGTCTGCTCTTTATAAATCAAACAACAAAAAATGTACAAGAAATAGCATAAATATCGGGATTTTTGTTCACCAGCTACTCCAGAACTTATAAATTAAATGTTTAAGTTGCTTAAGCGTGAACTAATTGAGTAACTGTCTCATGCTGTACCTCTCTGTAAATATGACCACTGAACAGGAATGAATGCTGGGTTTGCCTTAGTATTGGCTATTCACACTAATTGAAAGTCTTATTTGATCTCAGTCTGCTACAAGGTCATTTCCAGTCTCCACCACAAAGATTCTTTGCCCAGTTGGTCTCTGGTCTCTGCCATCTCTCTCCAGAGACCATTGCTCAGTGATGAGTGCCTTTCAAAGTCAGTCTACTCCAGCATTTCACTTAAGTCCTTTTCATCTTTTAATTCATCTTTATCAACTTGACAGCTTTAATTTCTCTAACACAATGCATCTTTGTTAGGTCTGTCACTGCATCAGCTGGCCCCCAGTTCCAATCTTCTTGCATTGTAACTACCAGTTCCTCTAAACTCTTCCTCTCCTTTTCCAGTACCAATTTCTGCTAAGGGATGAAAGACTGATTTGAAGGTTTATTTACCAGTAAGTATCCAAATCATACTCTTTTACCCCTTAGTTATGATGACCTTCTGGACAAATGAGAGCACAAGCGAGGCCAACATACTGCTCTTTAGAAAAGGCAGAGAAACTGTCAGCACTTGGAACAGCTCATACCTCAAAAACTGAGCTCTTAAAAGTGTTCCCTCTTCCAACAGGCCACAACACAGCTTGATAGCATTTCCAGTATTTATCTATGTTAAATAGTAATGCACCTCACTGCTATGTTTGTATAATGTATAACTGAAAATGCAGAAATAAAATGTGTGTTTAAACTCGTACTCAAAAAACACCTATGACTCTGTATCTGTCTGCCACAAGAAGCACATTTATACTATGGCAAAAGGTTTGCTTATGTTCTTTTACATGATACCTATAGCTAAGTACTACAGTCAGCTGAAGCCTGCATTAGAAGTCCAGAATCCACCAAGGATTTACAAACCCTAATCTTCAAGAGTTAATATGGAAGCTGGTAATAGAACAGCGGCTATGGAAAAACATCCACTTTTGACAAGCATATGTGAAAACTTCACTTATGGTAAGTAAAGCAACAGCGAGAGGGATGCAGAGTCTCAAGCTGCAGTGCAGATTGCATCATAGAAGAATCACATTCATTCATTCTGCAAACTGTACATCTTACACATGAGTATGAATGCCAGCAGCTGAACTGAAATGCAGAATGGTCAGTATCAGGAACTGAGACTGCCTGGAAATGCTAGGAATGAAGCCTTCAGGGAATTGTTACGGAAAATCCAGCCACACAGGAAGTAAATGTTTGTCCAAGATTTATAACAAACTCCAGTGGATTTTAATACAATGAGTAAATATATTATTGAAGTGGTATCAAAGAATAAAATCGTGCTCATTCTTAATCCCACATGGCTTCTGCTTTATCTTTCATTCAGAGTAAAATCCGATATATTAAAGTTTGCTACAGTTCAGGCTTTGTTTCATTATTGTTCCTAGATCCATATGTGGACACTGATACAGTACACTGGTAATATACAGTAAAAAGGTGGCACCTGAAAATGAGGCTCCTTCAGTATTCCAACTAATTCTGCAATATTTTCATCTTTATGTACTAAGGGACTGATGTCTTCAAGAATTTCATTGACCAACTCCAGGTTGTTGTCACTGACAGCCTCAAGTTTAGAATCTTCCAGTCGCTCATGAGCCTGTAAGATTAAATAAATGAGACTATGCTGTAAATAAGTTTCAAGTAGTTCCAATTTATAAACCTTTTAAATAATTTCTTGGTGCAACCTTTAGCAGGAAAGCCAGAAAAAATACATATCGTATAATCTGCATATTTTATTTTTATAACTGCTGCAGGACTTTGCACGCTTAAATACGTGACTCAACAAAATTTATAAGCAGCACCCATCAGAGATGCCTGTATGTCCTTATTTCCTATAACCTCTATGCTATATACACCAAACAGTACTCTCTGAACAGTATAGCGCCTCAGATCTTATCTGCTTCAGAACCCAGTGCAAGTACACCTTCTAGAAGAAGGACAATATAGGAACTATGGGATCTGCTCAGAAAAAAAGTTAAGTCTGCAAGAGAAACATTTACCCAGGCTCCTCCTATTCAAGCACCTCCAAATCAGCAAATTCTAAATGGCAACAGTCTGCATAACTAATTGAAATGTTAAAGAAAAGTCTGCGGCAAAGGTGGCTAACAGTATCCTGGGCTCCATTAAGAACAGTGTTGCCAGAAGGTCAAGCTCTACTCAGCACTGGTGAGGCCACACCTGGAGTACCGAGTACAGTTCTGGACATACTGGATGCAGTCCAGTGAAGGGCCACAAAGGTGATGAAGGGACTGGAGCATCTCTCCTATGAGGAGAGGCTGAGAGAGCTGGGACTCTTCAGCCTGGAGAAGAGAAGGTTCGGGGGGGGTCTCATCACCGTGTATAAATACCTGAAGGGAGAGTGCGAAGATAATGGAGCCAGGCTCTTTTCAGTGGTGCCCAGCGACAGGACAGGAGGCAATGGGCACAAACTGAAACACAGGAGGCTCTGTCTAAACATAAGGAAACACTTTTTCACTGTCAGGGTGACTGGGCACTGCCATAGTTCACCCAGAGATGTTGGAGCCTCCCTCCTTGGAGACATTCAAAAGCCATCTGGACATGGTCCTGGGCAGCCATCTCCAGATGACCCTGCTTTTGCAGGGAGCTGGACCAGATGACCTGCAGAGGTACCTTCCAACCTCAACCATTTTGTGATTCTGTGATAACTTTTCATCTCTTTCTAGAGATACTGCTGCAGACATAATCCTTTGCTCAACACTGCAGATACTTAAAATCATTGAAAAGTAGGAGCTTTGAGCTGCAAGAGGAAACATCTGAAATCTGAATGTTTCACTTATTTATTACAGATAGTGCTGTATCATAAAATTAGGGAATAAGAGGAGGCCAAAAATAACTAAGATTCTCAACGAAGTCAATTAAGAGTTATTTACAACACCGTAGCAACAAGAAGTTCAAAAAAGAACAATCGCTTTGGCATTTGAAACTACAACAAGTAACAGATATATTTGGGAGTTACCTATATACACTTCCCATACATATAATTTGCAGGTATATGTACACATTTACTTTCTTATTAGTGCTTTAAATCAGATATTAAAATAAAACTTCATTTCCTGAAATCATCCATGTATGAAATTCTACTTCATATATACAAAACGGTATTTCTGCAGGACTGATGATCAAACACTGGTAAGGCTAACTTAACATAAAGACATATCAAACATTCCCCAACACCAACACACACAAAGTAAATGACCATGATTACGATCTCACACGAAGCTTGGCACCTACACACATTTTCCTTAATAAAGGAATGTTATTTTGAACGTAATACATACAGTAAACAACATCCTTCTTTTAAAGTTTACTACTTTTACAGCAAGAAAAAAGACAAATCTATTGACTTTCAAATATACTCCAACTGCAAAACCTTTAGAAGATTAGAAAATATATCAGTTACCTTCTTTCTCACTCATTTTCTTTAAAATACTACCACTAACACAGAGTATAATTTAAATACAAATATCCTCACCCTTCACCTGAAAATCAAGGTCATGTATATACTGGGGAACAGAAAGTTTATCAGTCAACAACATCTGATCCTGTAATACATTGGGAGTAGCAGGATATAGAATGGTACAAATAATTAAAAAAAAAGGAATGGCTAACTTAAATATTGCAATTCTTTCTTTTTCATTCCAGAAACAGTGATACTGAATTGAGTCTTTTGATTCATTCAGTATTTATTATACTTGCCACATGTTCAAATAGCAAGGCTTTTGCCTCCAGCAATCTGACATCCTAAATACTGGACTCAGTGTTTATAGATTACTCCTGAAACGTTTCCTCAGTCTGGGTTAGGCATTTATCTGGCATGCTGTAGGCTATGCTACAATAATAAAAGCAATAGTGTGACTCCAGAAAAGAAGATAAAGTTTTGAGGTTCAAAAAATTGTTAAGAATCCAGGAAAAAAGAATTTTGATAAGACAGTTCAGTCGCAATACTGAGTAAAATTCATGCATGTTTCAAATTCAACAACTGTTTTCAAAAAAGTAACAATTCTAATGTCGAGTTAGGATTGAACATAAACCTCAGCACATCAAAGACATGGACCTGTCGGAGCAAGTCCAGAGGAGGGCCACAAAAATGATCAGAGGGGTGGAACACCTCTCCTATGAAGAAAGACTGAGTTGGGGTTGTTCAGCCTGAAGGAGCGAAGGCTCCAGGGAGACCTTACTGCAGCTTTTCAGTACTTAAAGGGGGCTTATAAGAAAGGTGGGGACAAACTTTTTAGTCAGGCCTGTTGTGATAGCACAAAGGGTAATGGTTTTAAACTAAAAGAGGGTAGATTTAGGCTGGATATAAGGAAGAATTTTTTTACAATGAGGGTGGTGAAACACTGGAACAGGCTGCCCAGAGAGGTGGTAGCTGCCCCATCCCTGGAAACACTCAAGGCCAGGTTGGACGGGGCTCTGAGCAGCCTGATCTAGTGGAATATGTTGGAGCTTATTGCAGAAGGGTTGGACTAGATGACCTTTAAAGGTTCCTTCCAACCCAAACTATTCTATGATTCTATAAATGTCAGTAAATGACAGGAAAATACATTTTACAGTGATTACAGTTACCTCCCTTTCCCCCTACCGCCTACTGAAAAATGGAAAGATACATTAAAGAACTCTATCCCAAAAAAGATCTACAATTACTACCTTGAATCCTTTATTCCAGACAGAAAAAGTGTGAAATGAACTTAAAGCAATTTTAAAAGATTAGCCAAACTTTGCATTGCAAAATATTACAAAGTCACTACTATGCTTATTGCTTGCCTTCATTTTTTTAAAGGACTGAAAAGAAAAAATGAGCTTCTATGGCTCATGGCACATTTCCCTACGTTTCCTTTTGTCCTTTTTGGGATACTTGACATAATGATTAGTCATATTAACTGACTAATAAAGGAAAATGAAAAAGCTTTTACGTTTCTGGCCTGAAATGAATCTGGTCTGAAATGAATCTGTTTAAATAATCTGGCCATCTCAGGGTCCTGAGAATTACCTATTCTGTTAAAACTAGCTCTTCTAATAGGAAAACAAGTTTTACGTATTTTTGGAGAAAAATGGATATATATATGAACTATATATACTTCATGAAATATGTTGTCGTTTTGACCTTGTCCCTATACAGCTCTGCTGGTTAGGACTGAGTTTTTGGGTTTAATTCCAAAATAATTACAAAAGAAAACATGAGTGTGGTCATGCCATATGAACACAATTAAAACCTTTCAGTGTTCCAGGTAAAGCAAGTTTATAGTTAAGAATCTGTTTCCATTACAAGCACTTTTTTACATCTGCTAGTCATTAAATTACACATAATTGTAATTGGCCATTAAAGCACAAATTGTTGATAAGAAAAAAAATGCTTTGCAATGAACAATTTCTTCATGATAAATATTAAAGATGACATATGCAGCAGATACTGAAGTTGGAAACAACTCTTAAGAAAATGCCTTTACTTTAGTAAATTTAGTAAAACACTTCCATTATTTCTAAGTTTATTACTATGCAATGTCTTCCACTTACAACCAATTTTCTGAACAGCTAAACAGAAGCAAATTCTTATATGAATTCTTATGAGTTTTCCTTTCCAGATTTTTATACTGAGCAAAATCCCTGCACAACAAACCTTTAGTTGTACAGAGTATTTCGTGCCTGTTCAGAGGGCATCGCTTTCAGATGTCTACTCATATTAAAGAGACAGCTGCATTTAACTGTTTTTTCCTCATGAAAGCAGTTCATTTTCATGAAGTAAGATTATGAAACAGTGCTTTGCAATATTGACTGCATCTCCAACTAATAAGATCAGCTACATTTCAATTACAGAATCCAAAAATTTTTTTGTAAATATCACCTTACATATTTATAGTTGATTGCTACCACCTATACATGAAAGATTTTCAAGACCAAAATTAGCCCACGTCTCAGAAAGCTGACAACCAAAGGTCCCAGCATTACTCTGAGATCCAGCAAAGGGTACAGAGAAAGTCTATCACTGGGCTGATCAGAAAGTCATTTTGAACCAAAGACAAAAAGAAAACTTGTTTACGCCATGGGGGAAAGAAGGTTATTGCCCTCATTTTTCATCTTGGGCAAAATTGCTAAAAGTCAGAAGGCATATGGGTTTTGCACACAACAGTGGTCACAAGACTATATTAAAATCAACTGCTTCTAATTTCACAGAATCACAGAATAGTAGGGGTTGGAAGGGACCTCTGTGGGTCATCTAGTCCAACCCCCCTGCCGAAGCACGGTCACCTACAGCAGGCTGCACAGGACTGCATCCAGGCGGGTCTTGAATATCTCCAGAGAAGGAGACTCCACAGCCTCCCTGGGCAGCCTGTTCCAGTGCTCCGTCACTCTCAGAGGGAAGAAGTTCTTCCTCATGTTCAGCTGGAACTTCCTATGCTTCAGTTTGTGCCCGTTGTCAAGTATTTTGACATTTTCTTCATAAATAATATTACCACATTATTTCTGGAGTCTCTGAATTTTTCATCTTCCTCTAGAATCTTCCATATAACGATAAATGAGTGTGCACAGAAATGACATTATACCAAATCTTCACCTTCAAAAACTCCTTCAAGTCTTTTAAAAAGACGTACCTTACATAAAAGCCATTGTTATTACCTCAATCCATGCTGAATGTTCACACAATAATTTAAGAGTTAAAGTAATTCCAGATTCTACTCAGAGAAGCAAGTTCAAATACCTTAGCAAGTGATCTTACAATAGGGTTTTCCATAATTCCTTTAAGAAAAATCAGGTCTATTTCTTCAGCGCCTGTCGATGTTGGCAGATCAGTAAGGTTATCCAGGACCTGCTGCATGGCTGCTGACAAAACAAAACCAAAAAGTCAGTACTGACCAAAATAGGCCTGTATAAATAGCAAAAGCTCTGGGAAATACCACAATATTTACTTTAGAGGTGTTACACAGCCAACCACATCTACTGAGAGCAAGCAAACAGAATGGAAAAATAACTTTTTCTTGTTTGTTTGAAAGACGGAAACAAAGGATCTATCCAAATCCTTATCATCACAACCAACTTAAATCCAGGCCCAGCACACTCCTTTCAAGATTCGCTGCTACTTAAAGACTGAAAAAAAACCCAAACAAGTATAAACTATGTATAAGGTATGCATAATCTTCCAAATACAATAAAAGAAACTCATTCATGACTCTTATCATTTAGTCTCTCTTTCAGAGGAAGTTTTCAGCCCTCATACACACACCAACTACAAGTTTTACAATGCTTGTATAGGCAGATGTCACTGTTTTAAAAATGAACACATAACTCCAAACCAATTTTTTTGAACGAAAAATTTGCTTCCAATGCAGGTCTTACCTTGGGGACACCTGTGTCCATCCTCAGCAGTCCTTAACAACCACTTCTGACTTGTTGCACTCCAGCACTAAGTGTAGATGGTACAGATGTTAACACCAACCTGGCACCACAACACACTGCAATGGGAAGCATATCCTACAAGGCAAAATATATTGTGCCTGCCGAGTACCCTCAATGGAGATTTTCCTGACTATCTACAGACTCACAGAGAGAACTGCAGCAACTTGGGTGAGAGTGAACAACGTTGCCCAAGGGAAAGTCAGAAAATCCCACCATCCCAGCTGTCTTGTCCCACGAAGTCATTGAGGTGAGTGATGAGAATTTATTTTAGAACTCTGTGCTTCAACCCTCCCATTTAAGATAGAGTTGAATAAAACAGATGTTTTGTTAGACAACAGGTTCAGTACATTCACATATTACATAATTCTTGTGTATTTGGGCATATGTGCAGCAGCCCGTAGCAGGCATTACATCAGCTAGCCCTGAGCTTGCAGAGATGAACATGTGCCAGCCTTAGGCTGCGCACAAAAAGGGGCACCACTGGAGACAGTTATGATGTCCTTTGCAAGTTAAATGGTGATTCTTCCCCTGTTTTCCAACATATGACTAAATATTCTTATCTTGTAGTATTAGGTTTGTAGTGAATAACCTATACTGTTCTTGATTTTAACTGTGTTCTTTTAAACTCCTGCCAAGTTGTATGCACATGCTCAGACACATACACAGGTATACTAAAGAAACCTTCTGTTGTGATCCCCAACAAGCTAAAAAGCATTAGAACAACTGCTGTATACTGCAACGCTCCACATGTTGCATAGCAGCATATATCAAGAGAATTAGAAAGCCTATATGCCCCTTCTCCCACACAGGAATTTACCCTTAACTTTCCTCATTGCTTTATAATGAAAGCTATTATGAAACACTGCACAGTAACAGAACAAACAGCTTTTCTCAACACCTACTTTCTGATTTCAATTCAATTCTTCCTAGAATTCCATCCCAAGCAAAAAAATATTTCTGGCCATTCTTCCTGTCAAGTGGAACTGACTTTTCAACAATCAAATCATCTTGTGTGCCACATTTTAACTACAGCAGTGTATATCAAAAGACTGCATTTTTAAAAAATATGTTTTAACCATACTTCTTGCTTTCAAAAAGTGGATCTTCTGTGAAACCATAAGTAGGAGAGAAAAATAACACTTACTTTATGCTTTCAGATTTTGAAGCAATATTATTTCTACTTTTTAACAGGCAAAGTGCTGTTAGCAATCACATACTATGCAGTTACCAAATCAACCTGTAAACAGTCCACATCTTCCTCAGACTAGGTATGTCATACCTTCACTAGTTCAGCTGCAGATGCAACTGCCTTGTTTCACATTTTCTCAATCCCCAGTTATAGATTCATGACTCTTAATACAGTCATGCAAGCTATGGTATTTGCAGAAGTAGACAGATATCTCTAGTGAATTTACACAGTGTGCTAGGTGCTGCAGAAATACTACAAATATTATAATAATAAACTTTCTTTACATTTTTAAGAGTTAAGAAAATTGTTTTCAAGAGACTTCAGGTTAGCACTTCTGTTCTTGTAAATAATCTGAGTAAAAATACAAAGCTTCCTTCAGGTCAAAGCATTCATCTCAACTACCAGTTGCAATTCCAGCACTTGATGTTGACAGAGGCATGCATAATAAAGACATTCCTTATATATCTCCATGTTAATAAGCTGTTTCTTACATAACCCTTTCAGAATTCTGCCTACATTAGCATGATCAAGTTAAAAAATAAAAACCCTACATAAAAACTTTATCATTAAGGAGAAACTATTAAGCACAACATTAAGATTCAAAAGAATGACTTGCAAGCTTCTGCAGCTAGACAGGATACTTTCAAATGAGTATTTTATTTAATAAGGTTTCACAAACTCCAGAATCAAGACTACTGAAGTGTATTTTAGCATTCTTGGAAAGCAGCAAGCACCTTTATCAACATGCAGAGTTCAAAAAATTCACAAAGACAGACTTGCATCCCAGGTGATCAAAACCAAACCCAGTTGTTTTCTGAAATAGCTTCCTATTGCTGTGCATCTGATGGTTGCCTTCTCTCACGGCACAGCCATCATGGCAAGAGTCTTCTTAGCTATAAATAGCGTTGCCTCAATATCAGAAAGAAAAGCAAAAAGGCAGGCCTATGCAAGTTGGGATAAAGTACCTTTACACTCACCCTGGATTGTTTATGTCTGAACACAGTGTGGGTCTCTATATTGCCTCAGTGTAGCTAGTTCCCCATCATAGAGGGAAGATCTTTCTAAGTAGCTGAATAAAAAATTAATGCTGTTAAGTATCCCTTTATTTTAACCAGCTACTAGGTTAAGTAAAAACTTTCTACCGTGGGACAAAGTTTTAAAAAGCTTCAACAAAGCCTTTGTACCTGTTACCTAGTACATGGCAACTAGAAACTACTGCAACACTTTCATGCTTCATTGTGTTTATATGCTTCACAATGTTTCACTGCTTTACATTCACCCAGAAAAAAAAAATTCAGAACATGACCAAATGTTATTTTTCAAAAAGTCATCAAGACCATCTTCCAACAGGAATTATGTCAGCTGTTTCATTTAAAAAGAACAGACAACTATACAGGGGTACTTTTTGTGACAGACTAGACTAAGCACTTTCAGTCTTCTACATTTATTATGCAACTCATGGGACAGCTTCAAACATAGTTCCCATTTAACGTGAAATGCATTTGCTCACTTGCGGAAATAGCTTTGAAAGTCTAAGCAACATATTGACCTACATATGCCTTACATATTCATATATGTACTCTCAAACAACTTGATTTACCCAAAGACCATTTAAGGGGGCAGGGGGAAAGAGCGGAAGACACTTTGGTAAATGTCTTTTTATCTGTCAGATTCTCTTTTTATCTATCTATTCAACAGGCTTTTGTTTATTCATTTCTAGGAAAAAAAAATTCTTATTAAAACACAAACAGCAGGAGATACATTGTTTCCAGGCTTAATTATAATAATCTTTCAGAATAATGTAGATACACACGGAATTTCAAGTAGCAGTCTTTAAAACAATTTCACTTTTTTCTTTCCTGGGGCAAAGCCACTTTAGCTCTTTTGGAAAAGTATCTTATCTCTGAGCAGCAGGAATGAAAGCTGAAGATGTAAGTACTCACGTAGGAAAAAGTTTTACTTAAAAATCAGGTCCTATCAAGGAAGAAACAGATGGAACTAAGGAGTTTAGAGACTACCAAAACTAAATACCCTATAAAAAATTGCCTTTTGAGCCTCCCATCTCTTCTCTGGCAAATCTCCCAGAGACAGAGGTTACTGCTGGGGGAAAAAGAAAAAAAAAAACAAACAAAAAAAACCTGTAGAACTTAAATGTAAGTCAGGCATACAAGAACTAAGGACTACACTGAACAAACTGCATAAATCAGGTTGTCAGGAGCGCTCCTTATCATTGAATACTTTGGTGTCCAATGAAAAGCAAAAAATTAATTCCATCTCTCTTGCCTCTCTCATCCCATCTTTTGGAGGAAACTGGTAAGAACATGCTAACCTTGAGAGCTCTATCATGCATCTCCTTCTCTCTCTGAAGACAAGCCTTCTTCTATATTCAAGGACCAATCAGAGTAAAATTTTAAATTCTCATCACAACACAAAACGATTTGCTTTTGTGAGAACAGCACGAGATAGGCATGGTTGACTACAATGGTTAACAAAACCATCTAGGAACACACGCATTACGAGAAACACACATTGACAACTGCCTCCAGACAGAACAGGAGGAACTGAGCAGCAAAAACAGGTTCTCAGTGGAGGCAAGGTGCTGAAATATAGGCATTCTTGGGAAAAAGCGACAACGGAATTGAGTCTGAGCTGGGACTCCTAGGAGAAAATGAGATTACAATGGGCCACCCTCCACTCCAGCCCCTGGGTTTGGTGACAGAGAACATACACACACATAGAATCAATTTCCACAGTCAATTTTCAAAGAACATCTTTGTAAGAAAGTTTGAAGCCTCAAGCAAGACTCAGCAGGAGCATACTGCATTGAACAATTTGATCCTACTATGCATATGACCCCACACTCAGAGAAACTAGTCTGTCATTTGAACCCCATATTAAAAAGGGAAAGGGGGGAAAAGACATGTTAATTGATCTCTGGCAAAGAGCGTGTGTCCCGAGGCATAAGAATACAGAAAATCCCACATACTAATGCAAAATTTACTAATCAGAATTAACTCCTCCTCATTCACATATAGCTCTTCAGAGACAACCAAAGCATGCTTCAAGGGTTTAATCTACATACTGTACCTTACAACAGTAAATTCACATCAAATAGAAGTAAAAGATACTACGAAAACTGTTCTCTTCTTGTATTTGTAAGAAAAAGACAGGTTTTCACCATGCTCTCAACTATCACTCTTCTATCAAATTTGATTTTACTCTTTCTTTCAGTGCCTAATTCTTCTCTACATTAATTCTACATAAAGGAAAGAGGAAGCATACATTTAAATGAATTTTCCAGATTTGCAGACAGAAGACAAATGTGTCACTCACTGGGGAAAATTAAAGCTTTCCAGAGTGAATACCTTGCATAGATCATTTTAGCTCAATTCCATTTTATTAGCCTTCAAGCTTACAAATTAACAGGAATGAAAAGAAAATTATGTCTAATGTATTTAAATAAATGTATGCATATTTATTTCCACATAACCTACTCATCTGGATAGGAAGGTACGACAAATATCTCAAGGACTATTGGTGAGACTAGTGCTTCACACAAAGTCTAGAAAGTTAGATTAAAATCTCATTACATACGTAAAATTTCAAAACAGTTTCTTGTGTGATTAAAACTTTTTCCAGAGGAATATGTCCAAAATAAAAGTTTCACAAGACAACCAATATGCATAGTCACAAGAAGATTCATTTGTAACTTGTACAGCCCTTAACCAATGACAGTTGTGTACATTTTTTCCATTTGTGTTCATGTTTTTAAAGAAATGGATTTACGCTCTAACATAAGGTGAAAAAAAAAAAGTTATGTTGTATTGGCCAATTCTCTCCCCAGTTACAAATTACAACATTTTTGGCAGCCTATGTCTGAGAAAAAGAGTACCTGTGAACAAGTTAACATTTGAAGCTAGTACAAACAAGCTTCATTCACTAACAGACTATTGACAAAGAATACATGAAACAATGACAAAGCCCTCTGTTACTAACATTACAGTAAGTTTCAGAAACCAGGTCTTAAGTGTTTCTGGGAAAGTATTATGCAGTAAACACATACAACATTATGTTTACATTGCCACAGCCAGCAACTGTATTCACTGAGCAAAGATCACATTTAGAAATAACTCCAGAGAAGCGCTATAAAAGTGATGTACAATTGCAGTTTAGCCCCTCTGCTCCTCTACGCTAGGCTACAAATTAGTTACACAATCCCATACAAGGTATATCTATGCTGCTTACTGTAGCGTACAATGATACTTGGGCTCTCAAGCATCCACAGACTTTGCATCTACATCAATGTGAGGTTTTATCCAGGCTATTTGACAAATAATTGCCAAGCAGGGAGTGTTGGGCTAATGCAGCTATAGCCCTACTGACAGCCACTTTACCTCAAATATTTCTGGGCAGTAGTCCACTGCAACATCATGTAGGCACATTTTCTAAACAGGACTCCTTCCTCATTCAGTAAATACAGTGGATCTCCTCTAGAAAGACAGTAAGACTGCTTAATGAAGGAAGCTGTTGTCTGCAGCATGCATACTTTACTGACAGCAGAATCAGAGAAACGAATAGCATATACGGCAGCAAATTAGAGAAGGAAGGAGGAAAAGTCTAATTGATAAGAATGAATGCTCCTCTGGATATTCAAATTCTACTCACTGAATTTTTGCATATTGAAAAGTAGTAACATAAATGCTTAGAAATGTTTACTAATTTTTTTACTTCCTTCTCTCCAAGTCTCCTAGTAAGCCAAGATTGAGCTATTTTGGCATAACTATAAACAGAAGCTCGAGCAGTCCCTACCCTTATCAAACCTAGCTCAACTACATCTTACATTCCCATTTTTCATGACTCTTAAGGTCACAAAAGCTATGGGGAAGAGCAAACAACTCTTCCTCATCCCAACACTGTAGCCATACTTCTTTCAGGCTGTGAAGTTTGTCTAAAAAAAGATGAAGCACAAATTTTCTGATGAACAGATGGACCTCACAGCTGCATCTTCTGGAAAGAAAAGCACTATTTTAAAATTATTTTGGCAAAGATAAAAAGAGAACAAAGCATCACATCTTCAAAACCAGCTGAATTAAAAGGTTAAGTCTGAATATATATATCATGACTATCAATAAGATATTGATAGGAGATACACTAGAATCCAGTAGAGGAAGTTGTGTTAGACTTTCTTGAAGGACGGTAAAGAAAAATATTTCAATTGTAAAGTACAAAGGCAAATAACTTAACTTGATGCTTACTAACTAGGGTTGATGCTTTGAAGATAAACCTATACAGGCGTTAAACATTACCAAGTTTTCTGACTATTTTTAATTAGAGAACGACTGATGCAAGCTTCTGGCACAGGCGACAATTAACCGAGGAAGTACACACATGCACACACGCAAATATGCTGGACACATCTTTTCTGACAGACAGAAGTTTCTCATGCAGTGGTTTAAATTGTACACGTCTAACCCCACAGCTGAAAGTTCTCTGCAGCAAACAAATGATGGGACAGCAGAAACCTGCATGGTGATTTCTCTACTGTAGTCTGAGCCACCTAATGAATTTGCTTCTTCATTACGGTATTTGTGCCACACTGGAAGAGGTAGGAGGGCTTACGATGTCTTCTGAAACGTTCAGGAGATACAGTTCTTTAAAAAGCAAATTCAATTCCCCATTTTTCTGCTTAAATAGTTTTCACGCTCCACTAAAAAAAGTAGCATTTCTTCCTGAATTACAGCATATATAACTGTTTGAGAATAATTGGTTAAAACAAATTATTACTAAAAAGTGAACATTTACCTCCCAGGGGTATATTCAGGAAAATAATTGGATCAAGTTATGAAAGCTTAACTTAAGCGGGAAGGGTCCCCATGAGGTCTCTAACCCAACACCAGGCTCTAAGAAGGGACAGATATGAGAGCACACCACATTGCTCAGGGCTTTATCCAGTAAAGTCTTGAAAACCTCCAAGCATGGAGACTACATAAACTTCTCTTGGCAACAGCTTCCATTAATTCCTAATGATGAAAAAGGTTTTCCTTACCTACATCCTGCAATTCTCTTGATTTCATTTATGTCATTTGTCTCTCATCCTCACTGGAACAGGTTGTCCACAGAAATTGTGGAGTCTCCATCCCATGACTCCATTCAAAACCCAATGGATACAATCCTGGACAACCTGCTCCAGTTGATCCTGTTTGAGCAGGGTGGTTGGCCCAGATGATCTGAAGAAGCCCCTTCCAACCTCAACAATTCTGTGATTCTGCAATTATTTCCTGGCATCCTTCATTCAGATGGAAAGCTTTGCTCACTATGATTACTCTTCTTGAGCTTTGCTATATACTCTTTCACACAATGTAAATACTACCTTTAAATAAATACTGGAAACTCATATTGATACTATACCGAAAGACAGAAATATCCACTCTTTCTGTAACAAAAGGCCCCAGTTTAAACCCATAAACACCATCAGCTCAGTTACAGATGCCTGCACTTCTCCAGTGCAACTCAAGATACACTGCAAAAAGCTATGCTATCAGTGGTCATTTTGACCTAAACATAAGAATGTTCACAACATTAAAAAACAAGAAAAAAAACAGACCTATGCCTCCCAAAAATTACTTTATGAATTGATACTAAATTGCTAATATGCTGTTTTACAGCTTCTAAATACTGTTCATCAGGAACTTAATAACTACAGTAAAACTTTGCTGAACATCTGAATATCATCAGTACCAGCTGCCAACAAATAAAAAAATTTACTTCCACAGTTTCTGAAAACTTTATATAGTGCCCTAGATATACAGAGCTTTTGCTCTAGCTGACTATTCGCATTAGTCTTCCTAAAAAGTAGTACTAAAGAGCCAAATTTCGAAACCAATTCCATTTGCACTCTAAATTGTATATCACACTGTTATGGTAAGGCACAGCTTAAAGGACACCACTACCTTACCTCTTGCCATTACAAATGTAATGTAAATGTATGTTGCCATTTGGAAGAAATAATCTTTGAGGAGATCTTGGAGAAAGCTTTAAAACATAAGCATTTCTCTGCACCTGCCAAGTTGCACAAGTATGAAGACCAAATATTCGAGACATTGGAGAAATCATTAAAAAGCATTTAAGTAATCCAGAAATCTAAATCTGTTAGAGGCAGTGGCGCTCACTGGAAGGAAAAGGAGATATTCTGTACTTTTGAAAGCCTCTACCTAGAGGGTAGAGAAGTGGGGCTGTATATATGTAAAAGCTTCTATTGTAGGAATAAAAAAAAAAAAAGTTTTCCAAGAGGAAAGACATTAAAAACAGTACTGTGCCTCAAATTACAAGCAGCGGTTGCATTTGAAATAAAACACAGAAGGAATTTAATGCAAAAGCTTCAACCACCATACAGCACAAACTGGAGTGTGTAAAAGCAAGTCACCTGAAAGCTTTTTTAAAAGGCTGAATTAAATTATTTCTTTTTTTTTTTTCTAGTGTTCTTACTTTTCAGCTATAGATGTTAGGAAAATACGTATTGATGTCACACAAAGACTACTGTACTTTACATGAATACAAGCATATGCCCCAGGAGAAATTTCAGCTTTGGTGAACAAAGACTGTGCTCCCTTAGTTCTTCAACTGCAGGTACTAGAGGATATTTTAAAATTGATTTCTAAATGAAGGCAAAATGCATTCAGTGTATATACAGTGTAAGATACTACTTTGTACCCAAAGTTTCAGTACAAATTCAACAAGTTTCACGATGTATCCTCCATTGCACTCAACTTACACAACAGGCTGAACTTATTGGATCACATCAATCATCTTCCTGGTATTTTGCAAGAAACAGCTGGATGAAGAAATTTGTATTCTCTGAAGTCACACAGGCAATTAATGCCAGTATTTACGAAGTCCAAAATGCCAGCATAACAGATGCAGCAAAGTAAGTACAGATTCTGAAGTATGCCTTTCTCTGTATCTTCATTTTTCAGCTCTAATGTGCACCCTTCCAAATGAATCAAAGCTTTGTATCTCTGTATTTCTGTCACAGGACTCAATATTATATAGCTGTTGCAGTGTGAAAGAGCCTGAAGACAGCGTAACTCACTGACATAATACTAACAACGTAAGTAAACACCACAGTTATATACCTACAGGAGCAAGTTATGTGTAACAAAAAAATAATTCAGCTTACTATACCACGTTTCTTGGTGGAAAAGTTGAGGTGAAGTCACGCAGAACCATCCATACAGTTTTTTCCCATTGGTAACCTCATCCTAAGGCTAGTTGGAAATCAATGAAGAGATCTTCCTAAATCAGATCCCTTCCTCACACAAGTACTAAGTTTAGGCCTGAAAAGAAAATAGTGAACACCCTTCCAAAGGGAAAGGAGAATTCCACTTGTTACGTGCTTGCATCTTCTTACTGTCTCCAGCCAACATTGTCATAGTGGGTAAAGGCGAGCTGGGAAACTTTGCATTGTATGTTGCGCTTCACTTCTAAGAACAGGCACCCCAGCAGCAACAAAACAGGAGGTTTGAGTTCTGCTATGAAAGTGTTTCCTCAACCATTTTCATTTTCATCTAAGCACTCTATGCAGGCATTTTTTCAAAGAAGAAAGCTAAAATTCATAGGGGTTGTAAGGTACTCTGCTGTCAGTATAAACGTCATGGGTCAGAGCAATACTTCAAGAGTTATTTTGTAATGTGGTTTGGGTACATCTGCAAACAAGACAAGATACCTTTAATGCACAAAATTGGATACTCTGCTGCATAGCAAAGTAACAACACTGTGCACCTCCAGAGACCCATGATGAGTTTGATCACTAGAGATCTTGTTGGTTCCACTGGAGTTTGCATCTTAGGGGTGCTTGCATTCTTCCATCTGAAAGCACCTGATCACTCAACAGAATACCAGCAGGAAATCATTAAAAACACTTAAGATACCTCGGCATTTTCTTAATCTTGGTTAATATGAAATTTAGCTTAAACAATTCTTTCTGCTCCCTGTTCTTAATCCAAATCATTTACAGCTAGCAAATAATGCCCTAGTTTTCATTCTTCTAACCCAAAGAAGGTAATTTTCTACCCCAAAGAGTGCAATTTCTTCTCTCCTATGTTGACTGGGAAAGAAGCAAGCCGGGTATAATTCCTCTGTACCTCCTGCAGTCTGCACCTTTTTTCAATATGGACAGTCAGAACTGTGCAAAGTATATCAGACAAGAGTCTCATGAGGGCCTTGCACAACACCATTAATACTTCCCTTCCTAGTGATACAGATTGATCATGAGATCTATTTTGACTTTCTCATAGTTATATCATATTGTCAGTTCAATCTACTGGTCTGTCACAGAAGAATATAAAAGATAATTTTGAACCTCAGCCTCCTTCAAACCTTAGATTTGTAGTTGAACAAAGTCCTCTTCCTTAAGTGCAAAACACTACGTGTATATTTTGTCCCACTGCTATTACTCTAGGCTTCAAATCAGGTTTTGGCACTTTGGTTTTGATCCTCTTCTGCTTTAGTGAAAATGCTTAGATAACGAATTTCACCAGAAACCACCTTTCATCCAGATACTACTGCTCCTTTTAACACTACATCCTTCTACAGCTTTAAGTGTAGGAGACACAGGAATTCTAAAAATTAAGAATTTTATGGTGAGGCATTTTGATATCAAGTGAAGTAAAGCTATAGTAACATTCTCAATTTCATAACTACAGCAGAATGCTTTCTCAAATGAAAGCATCCAAACACAGCACTTTCAAAATCTCATTGGCCCATTATGATGCAGGCACTCTAAAAACCACACCTATGCCCTTTTAATACATCACACGCACATATTAACATTTCATGCATGCTCTGTTTCAGTTCTTTGTTATTGTGAAGTATTTGTTTAATTATCACTTCCAGCCTAAAACACTGGAGTATTGAAATCAGATCTGCATCAATGCAGACATAAAAATATTTTTATTTGAGATTATATTGCAGATGCTGCACAAGCATTTGAAAATTGCCCAGTAAATTCATATGCGGAAAACAGAAAGGCAAGACAGCTTTTTAGAGCACAAAATAAATTAAATCACTTTAGAAAAGATTTAGACTACCTCAACACATTATTTAATAACAAATGAAAGTGATTCTAATTTAAAATAGAAAAGAAATTTTATTATTATATGACTACTACATATACCCCATTTTTCTAGAAGGAAAAAGACCCACCATGGGAAACTTCCATAGGGAGGTTTTCAGGTAATTCAGAGTCTACTTAATTTCACCAAAAGTTTTCCTTTGCATCACAACTTGCAAGTGAAAAATTTAAGACAGGAGTGAAACTGCAAAAATTTTAAAATATAAAGTAAATTATGTCTGACTTAGGACCTCAGTTTTCAATTTTACATGATAACCTAGTACATTTTCCAGAAGTTTCATCTGAAGTTCATTCCTAAACTCTAACACTCCCACTTCCACTAAAATTATCCCTCTTACACTCCCCATCTCCGCCCAAATAAACTTACTCGGAAGCTGCAAAAGCAAGTTGCTAAATTAATGATGTTATAGTTCAGGGTGACTTGCAATAGGGGAAAAAAAAAGTTTTCTTTACTACCGTTGTCATATGACACAGTTCTTGTTTACTCTAAGGACACAAGGTAAAGCCTTACCTACGAAGAAAATTTACTAAAACACGCTTGGAATGCTAGTAGTGTTGTAATGGATAGAAAATGTCTTTTCCAAATTTGCTTGCAGAACAACATTGTTGATGTTTTTAAATGGCGAGAAATACCACATAAAATCTATGTACTTTAACACAGAGATGGCACAGATGATGGCATGTTAAATGCTTACTTGACCTGCATGAATGCCCAAAATGCATCTCAGTCACTTCCCCAGTAAGAGACTCTATTCTAAATTTTCTTTTAATTCAACACAGTAAAGATTTACACAATTACCTATACATTATCGTCAACAGTTACCTTCCTTTAGTCCTTTGAAGGTATATTCAAGAACCCTGGCAAAGGAATACAAAGATCACCTTGACACTCAGATTGTGAAGGGAACTGAAAAACTCTATGAAAGTCACACCACACTTGGTCATGTGTTTCACCTCCCAGGCTACTTCTCTGCAATTTGCTGTCAGGATTTATTTAGGATCACCAATCCTTAATTAAAAGTGGGAAATTTAATTACAATTTAAGAATATCTGGGCACAGTAACAGGGGGAAAGGTTATTTTTAGTGGTCTTGGGACAGCTTGCATTAAAAACTACACGTTTTTGAGAAAATTACATCTTCAGATGTTCACTTTGAATGTTCACCAACTTCATTTTCAAGTCAGTTTCCAGCTTACTGCTGTGAACACTGAATGACAATATTCTGTGTTTTACAAGGTGGACACAGACACAGAAATTGCAAAGGGTATCTTCAAAACAATATTTTGCACTTGTACCCGTGATGCATACTGACAAGTTTGAAATTTTCTACTCTGTTTCCTTAGAATACCAAGTTTCGTTTCATTAAGTTTTGCCTAAGAAATTCTGAACTTTCAGTCACATACTCTGTTGCCCCAACTGAAGCAAAACCAAAGAACTTTCAAGTCAAGGCTTACAGTGAACCATCAAATAGTTACAAGTTTTCTAATTAAACAATGAGTTTTAAACATCTTTCCATTCAACTCTTCCTTTGGAAAGTGGGATACTAGATGGCAGAAGCTCGTGGACATAACTGAAACTTCAGAGTAGTGCAAGGGCTGCAGTAAAAGACAGGGGTCAGTTCATGCTCAGAAATACAAGGATCGGCTTCATATGTAAACAAAAATCTTGCTTCCAGCAACTATTGACGACTTCATTCCCAATGTCCAAAGAATGTGCTTAAATGAAGTACAGCTTACTACCGGAACTAAAGATTAAGTGGGAAATTAGAAACATGTTATACGCCCAGATATAATCTGCTGCTATTGTACCAAGCCTGTACCAGATGACATGAAAGCACGCAGAGCCTAACTACTGCTACAGTGGAAGGCAGTCATGTCACTTCAATTTATTTCTCTTATTTGATAGCAGGACCTATTCAAGTACATACTTCAATCACATTTCACAAACCACTCCCTCAATTACTGTTGCACAAGCCAAGTTCTGCACATCTTCAGTTCAATAATTTTCTTTTTTCCAAAAGAAATTCTGACAATTGCAAAGACAGTTGAACTACTCTTCTTGGACAGTTCACACCACTGCAAAACTTAATCACAGAATACAGTCTCTCATGGCTTTTTATCATTTTCTGAGATAGGTAAATTGCTGTAGTATCTGAAGGTAGAAATGTTTAAAAATACAAGTTTTACTTATATTTCATTATCTCTTCGATAACATATTTTCTTGTAAAAATGAGGTCATGATGGAACTTGGCTTTTTGAGTGCATCTGAAACATGAGAAAGTCTACAGAGGGGAAAAAAATAAAGAAATTTTAAAGATAATTTCTTTCTAGACTCCAGACTGCAATTGCTGTTTTTTAAAAATAGTTCATACATGTCCTCATATGCTAACTCTCTTCAGTCTCATTTCTGGTGAAACAATAAAAGCCACAGAGTCTCTTGGTTTTGACCCAAGTCCTTTGTTCTATTCTTTCCCCCACTGCTTAGAAGTCTCAGAGAAAGCAATGGGAGGAGGGAAGAGAGGAAGTTGTTAGTACAAGCAGCACCTGACTGAGACAAGAACCTCATTGGTTTTTGACAATGGAACCTCTCAGATTCACACAAGTTTCTACACCCAGTTCCTAGGGTATCAGTAGATAGAATTACTTAAAATATAATGCAATCAACAGAAAAGAAGTGGAGATGACTATTAAAATAGCCTGTTAAAGTCCTCCCATGTACAACCAGAAACGGCAGGTTAGGGACCATGATTATTTTCCATCCCCAGCCCTGGAATTCCACTGCAATAGATAAATAATTCCATGTTTCAGCTTTTCCACAAGGTTTTATGAAGTCTGGGTCCTGACCTGGAAAAGAGTAATTGCTTTGCCAACCATCTCCAGCATGGCAGCTAAGAGGACTGTCTCATCACACTAAATGAGTTCTGAGAGTAGTCAGTCCCATCTATAGTAGTCTCTGCTTATTATACTCCCCATTAAATTCCTCTTAACCAGAAGAGTGCTGGGCCTGAGATATATATAAAAAGAGAGCAATGTACCCTCCTATGGATAAATTGGTTCTATGGACACAACTAGCTTTAAGATTGTGGAATAATTTAACATGAAGTTACCCTCAAGTTCCAAAGTGAACTTAAAAGGGCAATAATGTCTTTTTCTATAATGCTAAGATACTCAACATTTTCTGGGTGTTACAAGGTCAAAAAAACATTCATGACATTCATAACTACTGGCAACAGAGAAATCAAGCATTATCTCAGCAGACAGGTCATACAGCACGCACAAGGTAATAATCAAATAGATGGAGTAGTCATGGCTCATGCAAACTCAGTACTGAAGTTAAACGACCTCATTCTTACTCATAATTTTGAAAGGTCTGAAACAAAACACAGTCTAAGAATGCATTTTCAGAAAAAGTAAATTCCTCTTGATAAAAAGGAAATAAACCTGTTAAGTTATTTTTTCAAATAATCAGTTATATTTCTTTCATTTTCCAGTACATTGTTCCTGCAGACATGCTCAAAACCCAAGTGACATCTTGATTCTGCTTCAACTTCTCAGATACACTGTCTACTAACACGACCCCCAGCATACCTGCGCACATTCCACTTGTCAGGTGGTGCAAGAACAAGTCTTACACTCACAACAGAATCTGGTTGGCTGTCCATCCTTAAAGAGCGGCTGAGACTTTTAAGCAGCCCAAGCTTGCACTTCCCTAAATCAACAGATCCTGATAACTCTGCTACAAGCATTCTATACATCAGCCATATGCATGTGCAAAGCTGCAAGGTAGTATGCTGGATTTTAGCTTGCTTTTTAGTCCAGTTGGGAGGGGAAAATAGCTTGAGGAAACAGATATAAAGTAAACCACATGCAGGTAGACTGCCAGAACACCTGCCCCTGGACAGATCCAATGGCACACTAAGAAAGGCACTGCTGGTCCACCTACTAGCATTACTCTGCACATAGAGATTCATTGAGAGCAGCCCTGAGGAGAAGGACTTGTGGGTGCTGGTTGACGAGAAGCTCAACATGACCCATCAGTGTGCGCTCACAGCCCAGAAGGCCAACCATATCCTGGACTGCATCAAAAGAAGTGTGGCCAGCAGGGTGAGAGAAGTGATTCTGCCCCTCTACTCCACTCTGATGAGACCTCACCTAGAGTCCTGCGTCCAGCTCTGGAGCACTCAGCACAGGAAAGACATGGACCTGTTGGAGCGGGTCCAGAGGAGGGCCACAAAAATGACCAGAGGGCTGGAACACCTCTCCTATGAGGAAAGGCTGAAAGAGTTGGGGCTGTTCAACCTGGAGAAGAGAAGGCTACAGGGAGACCTTATTGCAGCCTTCCAATACCTGAAGGGGCCTAAAAGAAACCTGGAGAGGGACTTTTGACAAAGGCATGTAGTGATAAGACAAGGGGTAATGGCTTCAAGCTGAAAGAGGGTAGGTTTGCATTAGATGTAAGACAGAAATTCTTTCCTATGAGGGTACTGAGGCACTGGAACAGGTTGCCCGGAGAAGCTGTGAATGCCCCCTCCCTGGCAGTGTTCAAGGCCAGGTCGGATGGGGCTTTGAGCAACGTAGTCTAGTGGAAGGTGTCCCTGCCCATGGCAGGGGGATTGGAAGGAGATGAGCTTTCATCCATGGAATGTGGAAAGAGGGGCAGGCCACTTGGGAAGAGTACAGAAACGTGGTGAGAGCATGCAGGGATGCGACGAGGAAGGCCAAGG
>Ga0065711_1006349_pt1 | contig 24259 bp, 13 predicted proteins | sample Hoacrofraction12_FD_59098 | JGI IMG/M metagenome (GOLD analysis project Ga0065711, IMG submission 59098) | Hoatzin crop microbial communities from Cojedes, Venezuela - Epithelial fraction 12 v2 (version 2) | ecosystem: Host-associated > Birds > Digestive system > Esophagus > Crop | place... | reverse complement strand
AAAAAAAAAAAAAAAAAAAAAAAAAAAATCCCAGTTGAACAGAGATGGAAATTTTTCATGAAACTGTAGATAGAACATCCCCTTTGATGATAATACCATAATTTTATCTGCTGTGATTAAAAGGTTAATTAGATTTAGAGCATTTATACACAAAGGAAAAATGACAGCATCCTGACAGATTTTTACAGGTTGCTCAGGGGTTGGCTTACAGCACATCCGCTGTGGTCACTACATTCCCCACTCTGTCACAGCCTGACGCCTCTTGTTTACAGCCTCGCCTGCAATATTAGGTAGCAGCCAGAAAGCATTTTGCCACTGGTCCTGCCAGCTGATGAGTGCATTTTAAAGCCTGCTCATCGCATTGCGTGCATTTCTCTTTGCATAGGGAAGTAGTTCATTTTGAATGTCACCCAGTCCTGCAGAGGCGAGTGGGAAGATGGATTATGCTGGCAGCGATCCATCCATCTGTTCATCTGCCAACACTAATGTTTAGCTTTTCAGGCTCCCAGTTGTCTTAAATAATGCTGACCTACAGGATCTGGGGTGGGAAAGGTCACGTAGCTCATTTTGTCTTCCATTTCTTAAGTGGTAATTAAACTTTCTGAGGTGTTACAGCTACATGCAGGAATTGTCGATGGGCAGTATTTATGAAGTTGAGGTGAAATCCTTTTCTGAGATGCTGTGTTGCATGAGACTCTTACCATAACACTGGCTGCAGCATCCCCACCGTATCGTCTTAGAGTACTCTTTAAAATGGTGTTTATGAAGGATTCATACCTGTTTCCCATGAGTGATTTAGTGTGTGCATAGACAATATTTTCTCTCTTTTGATTGATATTATTGAGTTGTATCTATAGAGTTGTTTGATCTCACCTTGCTGTAGAGTGTTTAGCTTTGGGTAGGTGTGGGTACTTTGAGACAACCACAAAGGCTGCAGACTTTCAGTGCAGTTCAGGAGCCAAGTTATGAGAAGAAAGCTGGTTGTTTGCCTGCAGCTCAGCCATGATGCTCTTGATTCAGCTCTTAGCACTGCCTTGGTAATATAAGTGTGCATGCAAGGGCTCTCACCAGCTGCTATGATCTGTGTCTTACTTTTTCCCAGTTACAAAAAAAAGTAAAGATTTATGAGAATGTAGCAGCCTTCATGAGGCACTTGGAATGTTCTGCTAAATGGTGTGGAAGTAGAGATACCTAACTCTGATTGTGAGGGAAATACAGAGCCCAGAGCTGGTTGGGAGCAGCTAGCTTCAGATCCTGCAGCAAGTTCGTGGCATAGGAAGGGACATGGAGTATCTTGTGGCTCTGGATCCAGGGTGGGTCTTCTTCACACTTAAAGTTGTGGGGACTGTGTGATGTAGCTAATATCTCAGTTCCACAGCACAGGAAGAAGGGATCTGGTTTACTGTCCTTCTCTTCCCCCTCGCTTGCTTAGAAAGAGCTACAGAACTCCTGCATTTATTTTTACTTCACAATCTTACATGTGCAATGGCTAACCTGCACTGCAAGAAGATGCAGCTTCCTTGCACAAACTATTCAGTGCACTTCAGCAAACAAAACCATTTTCTTACAGCTGGTTCTAAACAAAGGGGCATGTCCTGCCTCCTCCTCCATCACCTTTCACTATAGAGTAGGAACTGGTGGAGCACCAAAGAGTCCCTTCACGATATTGATAAGAAAAAATACATAGATGTGGTTAGGAGCATCCCAAGAGCATATGCATTGGTATTAATCAGTCTTAGAATTTGTTTCTTAATGGCGACTTTAAAAACATTGCCAGTAAACCATGCATGACCTGATGTGTGTGGGAGTAGGTGAGGCCAGGTTTGTGTGTGGTGAGAAATCCCATGGATCTGTATTGCCTCCAGTCTGATCTTTCCAAATCCCATTCCTGTGGGGTCACCTGGGAGCTAACGTTCAGCTGGGGTCAAAGACAGCCCAGAGAGATTCTCCTATCTTGAATGCATCTGATACTGTTTTAAGTTAAATATCTTGATATAAGGGATCTGCTCTGAGAAACCTTTGGTGACCAGCTGTACAGGGCAGACCACACTTGGAAAGTTGCCCTGTGGAATATGTGCTCTTCCTAGTGTGCTGAGATTTGTGCCTAAAGGCATTTACCCTGGTGTCTCCAAGTGGAGGAGCCCAGAGCTCCAGCCCAGTCCAAACTGGCCACTCTGGGCAGTTCACCATCTGCCATGTCTCTGCAGTCACAGGGTCATTAGCAGAAAAATAATAGCTGCATGCGGAGTAGAACAACAGTTCCCCACAGGCAGAGGTCTTATTTCAAGAAGCTCTTATGTTCCTATAGCCTTCTCTGTCTCCCAGTGCAAGAAACCAGTTCCTGCCCTGTCTGGCCGCACCGGTTTGTGGTGATAGCTCCTTTCTTCCACCCATGGCACTCACAGCTCCCCCATCCCCTTGCTCCTAGCTGGGGGAAGGGCAGGACGCTGTAGCTGGTCCTGCACTCTCCACCCTGGCCAGCAGCAGGTCAAGCAGAGCAATTAGGCATGCTAATTGCAATCCACGACATTTCCTACAGGGAACACACTAGCTGGAGTCTTCTCCAGCCATCGGTGTTCCTAAAGCTTCTAATACAAACAGGCAGGCAAAAGGAGCTAGGAAAAAATACCCCACCAACAAATCGTTTCCATAGCTAATTGAAATGGTGGGAAAGGGAAGAGGTGCAAATCCAACTTGAAAGAGCAGCCTTTGCCTCTGATAGTCTGCTGGGAAAAATAACTCACTGGAGCATTCAGGAATATGAAACACAGGCAAATAAATGCTGCTGACAGTCTGATCAAAGGGTTGCTATACAAGAGAGAGCCTCTGTCAGTGCTGGTCCGGCCTCCGTGTGCTTGGGAACCTTGCCCAATAAATTTGATGAACAGTGGCATGTAATGTAGGAGAAACTGACTGAATTTTGCTCTTGGGATCTGTTCCTGATATAAAGTGCTTTCAGACTCTATAGTCCATTAAAACTATGTGTATCAAAAGATGCAAAAGAGAGGGACAGGGTAATTTTGTCTCCAGTTCTTGGCTTGACATGGAGGCAAAGGATCTGAACGCACAAGTAGATGGAAAAGCTGACACATCAGTTGGATCTGATCTACACCGGGGCATTTACTGGCAAAACTGTCTGTGTAATGATACCGCTAGAGGTACTGCTCCCCTGTGGATATGCTTATTCCATAATAACAGATCCAAACCAGTAACAACTTCCCGGAGTAAGAGTGTCTGTCAGGTGGTGGAGTGGTACATGCCTGGAGTGGTACCACTGTTTGGAGTAAAAAGTTCTCTAGTAAGTTTGTATGTGTGTAAAACACAGCAGAGAAGATGAGAATCTGCTAGGACAAAAAGCATACTCTGAAATTTATGGATTGTACTAAAATCCCCCCCCCCAAAAACAAAGCATCTTGCAGTTTGTACACCCCTTGGTGGCCTTAGATAATTGGCATGTGCAGAGGAAGAGGGAGCTCCACTGGGTCTTTATCGCTTCTTCATTAATATGTCACCAGCCTGAATTAGGAATGTTTTTCCCAGAGAAAGCAAGGCCAGAGAGAGACCTGGTATTTTAGGAAGGCAGTTCCTGTGCCCCAAATCTCTAGAACACTTGTGCGAGGTGTGAGGGACCCGATGGTGACTGGAGCGCAGCCTGTCCTTGGCAGTGGTTGTTACTCAGCTGGGATGAAGGGTGAAAGCTTACTCTAAACTGCATATTGCAGAGTAGGAGTCTGTGAGAGAGCCCACGACACCACCTTCGGAGAGTGCACAGCGCTGAGCCTCAGGAAAAGAGGGGAAAAATCTCTGTGCAATAGCGGCTTTTCCACGCTTGAAATAGCTCTGGAGAGGCAGGGGGTTCCCAGTGGCTATCGTGGCAGCGGAATGAAATTGTCACTTGTGATAAGGCATCGGGAGAGCTGGGAGAAATCCTGGCTCTGTGCCTGCTGGCATAGGTCTGAGTAATTTCACTGGAGCCAAGGTTTTTACTTGGTATGTGAAACGGATTGCCAGGGTGAAGCTGCAAAAATAACGCCTGGTAATGAAATCCGCTTGCAGCAGCGCGCCTATGCGCCAGAGCCCTGCTGCGAGCTGGAGTGTTTGTGCTGGCTCTGAAGAGCACCGCGGTGTTCCTGTGAGAGGGAGGATGAGTCAGGACGTGTGAAATGCCACCAAATTTGTCTAGGATGTCACGCAACTGCCCATCTGTAGGCAAACTCACATTTTCCCGGGGAATTTTTTTGACCCACTTTCCCTCCCCCTCCCCAAGCTTTCCCTGAATTCCCACCAACCCCAGGGACTATCCATCAATATCACCATAGCAACAAGGAGTCATTAATGGTATCCTGCCTATTGACAGTCGGAGTCTACATGTTGCTGAGTTGGGTGGCGAGCCATCGCCATCAGCTTCAAGGAGAAGAGGGAGAGCTCAGGGTCTCTGTGGGATCAGTCCTCTCGTTCTCCCTCCCCCACGGCTCCCCAGAGAGGTCCTGCATTGCGTAGTGGCAATAAGGGACATATTTCTTCCCTTAGCAAGTCACGTGCAGCGTGTTGTAGGGAACTGCTGAGTTGGGGGGGATTTGTTGCACACGTAAGGATAAATGTGCCTCTCTTGGGTTTGTTTGCACGGGGCTGTGGCACTGAGAGACACTTTACATTGCAAATAAGCAACTTATCCTGCAAACCTACAGGGAGTTCAGAGCAAAGCAGGAGGCCTGGGGGCCAGGAAAGGGGAATGGCAGGCTAAACTGTGAGGAGAGATAAAAGACATGTCATATAATTCTGCTAAATGGTGAAGGAAGGGAAATTCTCAGCGAGTGTAAATGAGCATTGACAAGCTATCCTGATTTACACCCACCTCATGGTCTGGCCCACAGCCTGATCAGCTGAAAAGCATCAGCATCTGAAAGGAAGGGGGTTGTTTAGAGAGGCCCGTGGGAGGAGTTGGGGATTGAGAAGTTGAAAATGTGCAAAAAAGACGAAAAGAAATTCTCCTAGGTAGGTAGGGAAAGGCTTGTAATGTTCCCCGGGGCTGACACAGGGGCAGAGCTTGGCCAGCGGCACCAGCGCCCTACCAGGACTGTCACTCATGCAGCTCTGGACCGTGGGAGGGCAAATCCCTCAGCTGAGACACCTGACAGGTACAGTCCTCCCAGGTTGTCTGTAGAAGCATTGCGAAGTTCCTCCACGCTCAGGGGAATGAGAAGTGTGACTGCCCGTGCCCATCCACGCCCCGGCCAGGACTGCCGACACTACTGCCATCCGCGTTTCCTCATGCCGGACCTGCCTCCGCCAGCACTATGCCAGAGTGCTTTGGGATGCGACCAAACAAGGTGTAAGATGAGGTCACCCATCTCCCTCACTCTCCTGCCTCCCCCAGGCCTCCCTCTGAGCTCACCGATCAGGCGTGTGTTGCTGGCTTGGAGGGACTCTGCTCCTCCACCTTCCATCAGCTCCAGGGGGTGCTGGACCAGGTCCCAGTGCAAAGTTAATGAACTGAGATCAATAGAATTACGTTGGGGGATTTTTTTCCCTGCTAGTGAGAGGAGAGTCAGGGTTAATGTTGCCTGTTGGAAAGCCCTATGCAGGAAGCCACTCGCGCACTCAAAGTTTGAGGTATATGGCTGTGCTGCAAAATATGTCTCCCTGGTGCAAGGAAGGGAGCAGAAATTTTTGTCATATGCCTTGTTCTTAGAGTTAATGTTTGGTTTCTTTCCTTTGCCCTATGCATTTTAAGGATTGGACTGAGACTCTTGGGGCAATCTTGGAATGAGGAATTGGGAATCCCTTCAGCAATCCTGATGGATCCAACTGTGTAGGACTGTTTTTCTGTTGTCTTCCTGGGACTGGTAGAGGCAGTGTAACAGGACATGGCAGAAGCTGTGTTTCTGTGTTCCTTGTTGGTCATGTATTGCTAGTCCAGCCACGACTATTTCCACCTTCAAAAAACCCAGTGGCATGACTCAGGCCCTGCACCTCATGAGATTAAATCATGGGTTAAATGATTAAGTTCAAAAAAAAAAAAGCCTGATTTTTTTTCTTCCATTTAGTGTGACCTGGCTTTTTACCTCTTTCTTGCCAGGGAGTGAGTGAAAATCATGAGTCGAAAAGCCAGTCTTCAGTGCACACAGGAAGAAAACATTCAGCTGAGTGCTTAGGTGAAGGCTCTGTTGATCCTCATCACATGCTGCGAGGGAAAGCGAGTGGCCAGCTCTTTCCTGCTGCTGGCTTGATTTAGTTCTGTCTCCCAGTTCTCGCGTTCACCTAACCCAGCATGCCCCCTGCATTCTTTTCACTGTCCCCTCTGCCTTCATAAAACACATGCAGAGGATCAAGACGGTTTTAGATGATCTGAGATGTAGTTCCCTACCTCATCAGCTAGCTGCTGCAGACATGCTCTATCTGTGTCTGCTCTTTCCAAAATTATCTGCCGCTGATCACTACTGGAGAAGGCGTCTTGGCTGGCAGTACTGGGCTGCCTCGCAAAGGCACGCCTGGCAATCGGCTCAGCGTTGGTGGGCTTGGGTTGGGGGTGCATCTCTGTCAGCTGGAATACAGAGGAGAATGGTTTGGAGCTGGCACTGGGAAGTTTTAACTGATGTTGGACCCTTTGCTGGGGCTGAGCTTCAGTTGACAGCCTTGACCTTTTCGGCTGCCCCTGCCCTGAGGAATAATAAATTCACTTGTAGTCATATTGTGACCATTTTCTGCAGTTAGTGCTGATGTTATATCTATGCAGAGTAGGAATTTGGAGGAGAGGTGGAGGTGCCAGGCTGTAAAGTGGGCTCACGTGTGGCTTTGTACTTCCCAGATCTCATGAGGCGCTGGATAGGTTTTACTGGCTCAGGTTTGCCTCTGAGAACTGTGTGTGTCTGAGCCAGGCCTGGAAGAGGGTTGGAGGCTGTGCTCAGCTCGTGCCTGTTACTCACGAGGCTGAGAGTGCTTGCTGCGTGTGTATGCCAGGACCAAGGCGGGTGGTGGGAAATATCTGCTCTGCATGACCCAAAAGCATGCCAATGCTTGGCTCATGGCGTGTACATGGGGCAGGGGAAACCACCTGGTCCCAAACATCAGCTGACTCAAGCTAAGCTTTGGCTTTGCTTGGTTATGACCCCCAGGGGCTCTTTCTGCAGCTGCGAGAGGGGAGCAGCGTGCCTCATGGTGTTATGGAGGAGTGCAGGATCTATTGGTCAGATGCACCCTGCAGGTTCACTGGTTCTGTGTGTGCTCTGTCTAGGGAGAGGACTTTATTGCAAATAGGAATTTCTTCCTCCTGAGGAGGAGTCATCCAAAGGAGCTTTATGGCCAACCAGGGTCTTGACTCACTGAAAGCTTGGCAGGTGATGGGTGATGCCATCTCCTGGGACTCTTCACATCTAATGCTGCCAAGCAGTTCCAGCTGGGACACATGATGGGGATGTCACACTGGTGTCTCCAGGAGCATTTCTTACAGTAACTAACATTCTCAGCCTTCCTTTGCTGCAAGGTCAGTGCCAGTCCTCTCAAGCTCCATTCCCTCTGCTGCGTTGTCAGCAGGACTGTTGGAGCAGTATTGTCCAGGAGATGGAGTGGTGCATTGATGAAGCAAAAGGGGTACTCTTTCTGAAAGGAATCAAGAGGGAGCGCAGGTCACCTTGAAAGCATGCTGCCTGAAATAAGTGCGCTAGAATGCCTGCCCTTTGAGGTAGGCTGGAAGTATCAGCCTTTCTGAAGGAGGAACACAAGGAAAAAACCATGCTGTGACACAAGAAGGAGAAGCTGCTGAGACTGAACAGAGCAGCCAGAAAAATTCATCAAAGGCACTGCCGCCAAGTGCACAGATGTGTGGAGCAGTAGGGCTTCCCAGGTGAAACCTTTCATGTTAATAAATCAAGGTTCCAAAACAGCTTGGAAACCCCACAGAAAGGGAGCCAAGAATGCCCAAGACCTTCAGATGATTCCATAAAATTTTGAGATTAGCTTTTCCACTGCCTTGAAACTTTTTAGGAGCCAATCTGATCAAAATAGAAGTTCATATGAAGTTATGGTGATTCCTACACTCTCCCTGGTGGGACTGTGTGTACCATAGCATAATGTTCCTGTGATGATCAACAGATAGTGTGGACAGATTCTTCTCTGGCATGTGTATACCTTTGGGCTGCTCTGATCAGCCAGCCCTGACCATGGCCAAGACCAGTTCTATTTCTGGAGGCAGTGGTAATGGTGGTGATGCCTTGGAAGTGGTACCTGTGAAGCAGCAGCCACAGATGGCTGTGTAAACTTGTGTTGAATGCAGTGGGATGGAGGAAGAGTTGGGGAAGCAGGAAAAAAAAAAGAAGAATGAGGAGAAAAGACATGGAAGGAGGAAAATAGTTAGACGGTATCATGTGCCAAAGCAAGCAGCTCATTGCACAGCAGAAATTAAATGCCATTGCCTGTGCTCTCAGCAACCCCTACACCCTGGGCTGCACTGGAGCTTCAGAGGTTCAAGGGAGATTTTGTTCCCTGTGCCGAGCTGTCTCTGAGATGACGTGGTCCGTGCTTATGATTAAGCTGAGAACACAAGGACTACGAATGCAGTGAGCAGACTATAGTGGTTATAGTTTTCTCTATATTACCTAGTTTTGAAACCAAGATGGCAGTTATTCCTCTTGTTAGCGATCCAGATCTGTGCCATGGAGCAGTGATAATACTGTAAACTTGAGGAAAGTTACACTCAGGTGTTCAGCCTAAGAAGGAAAGGAAACTCAGGAAATTGTACTGGTTTAGATAACTACTCTGGCTGTACCTCTCCTGCTGCAATTAACAGCCACTATATAAGCCCAGCTCCTGTTTCAGGTGCTAGAACAGACAAAAAAACCCAGGGAATATAACTCTGGTCACCTAATCATCCTACTGCGTCAACTAGTTCCTGCAGCATAGCTCTGGTTAAGTGAACAGTGAAGAAAGCAAATACAGCCAAGACACCTTTATTTTTCTTGTTAGCCTTTAACGTGAAAAAAAATAGATGTATCTGGCATTTTTTCCCTGGAGATTGCTGGTGTTCTGCTAAGCAGATGGAGTGATGTGCATGACACACCGGTAGACAAATCATGCTGTGTCCATGAGGTTTGCTGTATCAGATAGCAAAAAACTCCCAGCAATATCATAGCTTGCTAAAATCCTTTGTACAGCTCTTTGAAATGTGCCTTTCACATCCCTCTAGCTGGTTAGATCTCTGAAATGAAAGGGAGACTGTACTCCAGAATAAACCAACCTCTGTTCAGTGGTGCAATTTGCAAAACCCAATGGAGAGAAATTAGAATGAGACCTGAAGGTTAGTTTAATCTCGTATTTCAAGATGGAGTAAGGTGACTCCGTTTACTCCCCTCCCCTGGAAACAGGAGTTTGGTGTGATGGCCATGACTCAGAAGTTAATTTGCTTGTGACTGAGATGTTGTAAATGTGGACAGTGGAAAATGTACCATACTCACTTGATGTCTCTGATCAAGGCAGGAGAGGCCAGACAATAGCAAGCTGCTCTCCACCATCTCATGGAACAAGCTTTGCTGTTTGGCAGGTCTATCGAGCAAATCTTGCTGTAGTAAACTCTGCAAAGCAGCACTGGCAAACCTACTCTTTTCCTCTTTTCCTGAGGCCTTGCAAGGCTCTGTGGTTCCTTGTCCTGATGTCCCTGGAGTCCCTGGGCATGACTGGTCCTCCCCACGGTGCTTTTCACCACCACTGAACAACTTAGCCTGTGCCTGCCTGCTTCATCCTCCCGACACTTCAGTGCTTTGCTGGGAAGGCCAGCCAGGCAGAACAGTTCTTATGTGTATGGGAAGGAGTAATTTATCCTTCAAGCTTTAATCCTTGAGAAAGAAGTTCTCTGGGAGGATTTTGCAGGAAAATGAAGGTTAGTGGCAAGTCTCCAAGCAGGCACTTACTGGAGGAGTGAAGGAGAAGTTGATTAAACAGAATCACAGAGTAGCAAATAAGCTGAGCACACAGTGCCTTTAGTCTTATGTTCACTGAAGGCGTGAGGCTCATAAGCACCAGGAGCTTTTCAGTCCCTGAGCCAGGAAATAGGCAAATGTTGCACAAACAACGTGATCGAAGAGCAATGATGTGCCATTCCCGCAGCAGCAGCCAACACTAAGCTCCTTTTTGCTGTTTCTCCTGGAATAAGTCAGCATTGGCCTGGAGGATTGCTGGACTAGAATAAAGCCCTAGCTTGGGGAAGTGTGGACAGGATTTCCTGGAAGTACCCAGGTGGGTAAACGAAGGAGTGTAGTGTCAACCCGCAGTGCTTACGTACGCAGGGGAGCAAGAAAGAACTGGCAAGGCACTGGTTTAACTGGAAGAGAACACAGGGCGCATTAGGACTGCTGCATACCTTTAGGAGAGGGTGAATTAGGACCCTGAGTTGGGTCACCATGCGAGAGATCAGCATTTTCTTCTTTCCATTGCCACACGTTTCTGTGGCATTTGTTAGTTCCCATACCTGGGGTCACCTGCTGTAGCTATAGACTGTAGTTACAGCTCTGAGGTGGTGGGAGGACAAACTCTGTCGTGTTGCTGTAGTTCCCAGTGTCTCTTTGATGGTGACCGTGTAAGACCATAGCTGAATATTCTGTATGTACAGTGAGCCTGCAAGGATGTGCTGAAAGATCATCTTTAGCATATCAGCCATAAGCGTATTAACTCGGATGGCTTTTTTCTGTCTCCGTCTCGTGCTCTCCTCCAGCAGAGTGCCTAGGACATGCTTGTGGTCATGCTGCTGTAGAGCTGTGTAGACACATGCTTTATATTATAGCAGCATCACTGACCTGGCAAACGCAGGCATCTGAGCTGAAACTGTGATGCTGTTGCTGTGTGCCTTGAGGAATGGAGCACAAGAACAGGGGAAGGAGGGAGAAGGGCTCAGTGTTTCCTGGTTGCGGGCCAGGTCAGAATTGTCTGGTGTTTTAGAGAGACCTCTGCTTTCCTCCTGCTCCAAGCACCCCTGGGCAGCGGGGGAAGCAGGCTGTGCCTCAGCGCAGCTGGTCCCCCTTCATGGGTCAGGACTCAGGCAGCAGTTGGCCTGGGTGATCAGTGGGATTAAGTTTAGCTACCTGGCATGCTGTGCATAGCCCTCAGGGTAGTGGCTTGGGGGGAATGGGCAAGAATAGATAGAAGAGTTCAGTAGGAAAGAGATGGTCCATTCAAAGATGGAGCGACAGGGAAGAGAGGTGCTCCTGTCCAAGCTGGCTGTTATGAGATCACCACAGCTACCTGGCAGGGTGAGGTTTCTGAGGCTCCCCCTCACTGCAGCCAGGACGGTGAACCCCCTTGCCGTCCATCTGTGAGCTGCGTCCAAATGCACCTTTGCTCTGAGCTCTCCTGAAAGTATCAGAGGGACTTCCATTAGAGGGACTTCCATGTCTGGAGTGTTTTCTTAGAGCAAAAAGTGACTCTTTAGAGAAAGAAAACTCGGCTCTGGTGGGTGACAAAGATTGAAATACATTATTTGGATACAAAATTCTGCTCTTCACTTAATCCAGTAATTTTTGGTGCCTGCCTGCGTGTCAGCAAACTCTGCACAGCCTCCTCTGGAAAGTGTCTGTCTCCTGCCATCTCTCGCAGCCGGCTCTGGCTGTTGTGTCTTCTCTGGGTCCTCCACTCTGCAGACCTGCCTCTGCTGCCCGCCTCTGTCCCCCACGCTCTGCCAGTCCCACTGTGCCTGCAGGAGGTTTCTTCCAGCTGATCCTTCCCTGAAGGCAGCTTTTGCCACCCCACACACGTCTCCTTTGGGAAAATCCTGCCCAGGTCCCTGCTGCCTGGAGGTGCTGGCGGGCACTGGCACCTTCTGTGCCCGCTGGGGACATGGGGCTCTGCTCTGCCGTGGGGTGAAGGGGCACCTGCTGCGGCCGGGGGCTCGGGGCATCCCCCTTGTGACGGACGGACACAGACCCCCAGCGTGGTCTGTGCCACACACCGGAGCAGGCAGGGGCTTGGGGTCAGCCCACAGAGGGGTCTGCGCTGTGGGCTCCAGCAGCGAGGAGGGGCTGAGGGGACACAAGTCCCTCGTATTCTCAGCTGTGCCGTGTTGTTGGTGAAGAGAGCAGCCACAGGCAGATCCCACCCCGTCATTTCTGTGCCTCTGCTTCCTTGCTCTTCTTGTGACTGCTGCTCCCCTTGCCTGTATGCTTTCTTCTCCAGCTCCCCTGCTCTCACACGCATACACACAGAGCTCACCAAGCAAGCGTGTAGCCCAGGAACCTACCTCACGTATGGGCCTTGGTTTCTTTTCAGGCCGCACTCTGTGTAGCTCCCTGCCTTGGGCAAGGACTGCTTTATTCTCAGCTCTCACTACAGCGAGGATTGTTTTCTCTTTCTACTTGGTCTGAAAGCAGAGTGTGGAAAGGACACAGTGGCTTTCAGTCCCGTGGCTGTGACCTGATCACAGACCAACCTGACAGGCCATGGCATCTCTCATTAACAGCACTTTCTCACAGGAGCCCTTCGGCACTGCCAGGAGCCCTGTTCCCTACTCAGTGACTGGCTCTCACATCATCTCATTCTCTCTTTCTTGACAGATCATGTTATAACCTATGATCACAGAAAGTCCTGATCCTCACGTTTCTCTGCTGTCACCTGTGGGCTCCTCCAGAGCCATGAAGAAGGGGGAACTCCAGCCCCACCATGAGAAGACTGGGTGAGAAGTACCTGTGACATCTTGGGGAACAGCCACACTTTGAGAGCTAGTTTTAATTTTTATTTTTAGCAATTATGAAGGATGTAAATAATGTTCTCCATTCAGCAGTGATCCGTGGGAGCAGCTCTACCTTCCTTCGCTGGGATTGGATTAGAGATAGTTTCATTAACGCGGGGAAAGTATGCTAATTTGAACCACTCTAAGCAAGGGGTGAATCAAGCTGCCAGTGAGCTACCAAGATTAGCTTCCAGACAACACACTGCCCCAGACTTCTCCTCAGATGGAAGGTGTCTGTTGGTGCCTCGCACAGTTAGATGCCTGAGGTGTCTTAGCCATCAGGGAGGAGCAAGGCTCTTCATTCCCCTCCTGGTCAAGGTGGCTGTGCTGCCTGAGTGTTTGGCAGCGTGTGGAGAACCCAGCTGCACTACAAAGCAAACAGTCTCGGCTGTAACTTATGTGGACCTGTCTTGCTTTACCAAGACCTCTTCCTGCATGTTCAACTTGGTTGGTTCTTGCCTGCCTTATTACTAGAGACCTTTGCCCCGCCATCCCAGCTCTACTTCACCCTAAAGGATCTCAGGCTAACCCTATATACTCTGCCCAATCTTATTCTCCTTTACACATGGCGCTCACTCGTTCCTTTGCCTCTGGTTGCCAAGGGAAGGAGTGGACAGACTTGTAGCAGACACTGGTATCTTGTGTGACTGCTGGCCAGTCCATGAGGCCTAACCATTAAGAGAAATTTGGAGTCTCTCCGTTCAATGTAAGGAGGCTCCTTCCACTTCCAGGGATGACTTAGCCTACATCCTGCTGGCCCAAACTGAAGTTTTGGGATTTAATTCTCTGAATTGCTCAGAACATGTGATTTAGTCATTTAGATTCCCTGGGCCTTACAGTGCTGAATGCAGCTCATAGGAACAGCCTTGGAAACCACACCTTCTCTTTCTGGGCCTCCGCAGAGCTGTCATGGGGGCTGATCAGTTGGACCTGTTGCTGAGGGGTCAGGAGAGTGCATTTGTGAAAGTCTGTGAGGTACCTTTGTCTGCACTGGAAAGGCCTTGGAAATGCTTGGCTACCAGTCACTAAACCATATGCCTCTTCCCTGTGAAGGGTAAATCAGAGGATTAAGGGGCTGCAGTGTGACTCTCAGGGACAAAACCACCGCCAGTCAGCCATCTTCTTCCTCCTTGTAACTTGAGCTTTCCAGGAGACCACACTGTCATGTCATCCTTTCCCACCCCCAGCCTTCTCCTTAACCCCCACACTCTTGTCTGCTCCCCATTTGAGGGAAAGAACCTGGTTATCTCTTGTAAACCTCCCATCTCCTTACTTAGCGCTGCTGTGTGAGTAAGCTGAGCCTGCAGCAAGCACTTCTGAGCGTTCGTCACTGGAGTTGAGCAGTGTTATTGTGAGGGAATTGCTGAGGGTAGGTAGGATAAACTTCTCCAAGTTCAGATGGGTAGCGTAAGGCCACTGTTGGCTTGGGTAGAGATGGAAAAGATTCCCTGCCTCAAGCCCCGCAGCTCGTCTCCTAGCTATGCTGCTCTGTTTCTACCCGAGCTGTTGGTGTTTGGCTTCTGCGTCCCCTGGAAGCAGATCTGCTGTTGCATCCTGCGAGTCATCACCAGGCTGCTTCAGTAACTCATCTTTCCTTCCATTCACAGGTCTTCTGCTCATGGCGACTCAACCCATGTGAGAGCTCTCTTATGTGAGTACCCAGCAGCACGCTTTGCTGTCTGTGGTCTGTGGACATTGACTGGCATCTAAGCGACATCCCAGCTCCCTCCTCTCCCCCTAGACGCCACTGTCTTAGAGCCTCCATGTGCATTTGCTATGACATACATCAGTGTTGATGAGAGACAGGAACATTGCCGGGTGATCCTGAGCTGCCAAAATAATCAGCTCTATGCACAACATGGCATAAAGGATTTTTTGGTTAGCAGCATGCATCCACTAAAGAACCTAGACACTCATATTTTTTCTGGGGACTTCCACACTCCAGACTCCTGCCACACAGGCAAGGCACCTTTGGCCAGTCCTGTGGAAAACCGGATGTATCGGAGCGTGGAGAACCTACACTGGTCAACAGTTGCTGACTCTGGGCTGTATTCTCACTGCCGGAGCTTGGATAACGAGATCATCTTTCGCTATAGAGGCACCAGCCAGTGGACAGAAGGCTGTGTGGATGTGGCTCCAGTACAGAGCACATCGGACTCTCTGAGAAACTTTTCTCTCCGTGCTAAACAGACACCTCGATCAGCACAGAATGTGCTCCTCCCTCCCTTTGCCAAAGTGCCTCAGTGGCTTTTCCCTTCAGCGGAGGAAAAAGCCCTACACGGGGGTGCCAAAAAAGAGCTGAAGGAGAAGCTGAGGCTGCACAGCAGTAAGGTGGCAGAGCCCTGCAAGCCAGTGCGTCCGCAGGTGGCACTGCCTGACGTGATGGCCCAGGAGTTTTTTGAATGCCAGATGTGCCAGCAGTACAAGAACGGTTGTGCTGTCAGCTGCTGCACGGTTTTGGTGGAACACGCTGCTCTCAGGCACAGCCTCACAGGGAGGCAGAGACTGTGTTTTGCACACAGGATCGTTAGTCCAGAAGTCATCAAGCAGGAGGCTCGGAGGAGGCTTCAGCTCCGAAGGCAGAACAGCTCCCCCAGTTTGCTCCTTCAGCATGCCAGGGAAAGCCATGAGATGGCCAAATCCAGAACAGCAGAAACCCTGGAACAGTATAGTGGGGGAACAGATGTCAAAGCCGCACTGGGAGAGAGCAAGAAAGGCCGCTGCAAAGGGAGGCTCTACATACCCACCTTTGAGGAATTCAAGCAAATGAGAAGTAAGGACGCAAATTCATCTGCCACCAGCAGTGGGCCAACAGAATGCGTGAATAAGGGTCTGCCTGCAAACCAGACCCTGGAGGAGGAGAACAATGAGAGCCTCTGTCCAGAAGCTCTGGAGACCAAAGCTGTGAATGAGGCTGCTGTCACAGCGGAGGATGATGATGATGTGTTCCATGAAAACCACACCTCTGCTGGCTTTTCCCAATATCCAGCCGCATGGGACAGTTTCAGAATGAGCAGCCCTGAGGTGAAGGACAGAACCTTCGAGATCTCCAGCCCGGATAGATCCCCGGTCCCTATTTGCTCTAGCCCTATTCCACGATCACCTTTGCAGGCAGTAGCAATACACAAAGCTGGGCAGGAGATCTTCAGTGGTGAGCAGCAGAAAGGAGAGACAAGACAATTAAATGATGTCCTCCACCTTGCAGGGCAGTCGCTGGCTTCTGAAGCCCAGTCCTCTTGCTGTTCATCGCTGCTGTTAGAAGCCACAGACTTATCCAGCTATGGAGCTAAGCTACAAAAAATGAAGGATGAATTCATAGGTTCAGCCCTGGAACTTATTAAGAAAAGGTAACATGCTCTGTGGGGTCACCTGAAAGCAGTTCCCTTGTTAACGGTCTGGTCTCTCTCCTGATGTGTACATTTAACTCCCGTAGCATAAATACGCTGTTGGCAGAGCTTTCATCTTAGGGTCTCTGATAGCCACATGGATGTGTCTTTAAGCTGCTGAGCTTAAACTAGTTTAAACTCCATCTTTGCATGGGATTAAACATCAAAAAGCATTTTCATCTAGACTTTGCCTCTTTATACACCTTAATTCTGTCCAGACAGCAGTCATGAGTAGTCCTGACACCCAATTTCCCATTCATTTTGTTGCTGTAATAAATTGTTGGAAGGTCTTTTTTTTTTTTTTTTTTTTTTAAACGTTTGCCAAAAGTGGAGAACAGCAGAAGGATACAAAGTACTGACATGATTCCTTTGAAAAAAGATGCGGTGTCTGTCCCACCACTGCAGGACATGAATGTAGGTAGTGTGACATGCAGCAACAAGTGCTTTCACTTGCTGCCTGTATGTAGTGAACTGGCAAACAAATGAGAGAAAGATGGCTGCTATGAGTCTTTAACCACCCTCTGGAGACCAGCGCAGGCAGCGAGTGAAAGTACTTGCAAGTACTGTCCTTCTGCCACCTCAGACAGCGTAAGCAGTGACAGAAAATACTTGGGTAAAGCCTTCCTCCCTCTTCTCCAGCCAGCGTTTTCCCCTCTTCTGGCCAAGATGTTCACAAGGACTGCTTTCTCCAGCCTGGTTTTGGACAATGCAGTCCTGTCACCTTCCTCCTGCCAGAGAAATGGGGATCCCTTGCTGTGCAAGCAGGTGGCCCAACTGGAATCAGCAATGATGGGAAAAGGAGAAACAAGTGTTGGTGGGGTGGTTTGTTTCCATTCTTGCTGCAGAGGTGGGAGATTTTTTTGTCTGGATATTTTGGGTCCTAAATTATGATCGCTGACATCCACACCACATTTTTTCTAAGTCTCAAATGAAATGAACTTAAAGCTGGGGATGTGGTCCCATTCCCACAGGTACTGAGCTCAGCAAGCCTTTGATAGAGATGTTGTGATGGAGCATCACAGAATAAGGTAGCTGAAATTGTCGTCTTTTTCTAGTGTTCCTCTGTAAGTGTTACAGTTTTACAAAGCAGTTTTGTCTGGGAAGTTAATTGACTCCCTAGTAATTCATCGTTAATCACTTAAGGCTCATTCAGATGGCTTAATATTTTGTCAGTGAAGATTTGATTTTCAGCTTCATAATTATGGTGGCTTTAGGCCCCTCATAGGTCACTGGATACCTTTAATTTAGGTTGTAGTCTTGGCGGGCAGGGGGTGTTGAGATCCTGTACATATTTCAGTATATAGTTTCCTGTGGAAATCCTGTACATATTTCAGTATATAGTTTCTTTCCGAACTTGTTTAAGCAGTGAATTGTTTAGGATAAGGACATGCAAGGACCTGGCGTTCCCGTCTAGGAAATGGGGGACAAAGTGACAACAAAAGCCTGCACAAGGAAGCAAAGGACGTGACTAAGAACGAAAGCTTCCTGAAAAGAGTGATGGGGGTGTGTTTGGGGCGACACCGGGGTGATGGGTACAATAACAGCTTCCCATAGCAGAGGAAGGCAGGTGCTAGCAGGAAAGGATTGGACAAAAATGTTTCTGTTATTCAGAAGGAGTTGGGAACATGCGGAAAGGGCTGAGTAGTGCTGGCCTGGACAATGATACAAGCATGAAGAATCCCGCAGAGACCGTGAAGGAAAGCGGGTGCATTGCCAATGGTACACCACACACCCAGTGCCTCTGCTTCCATGAGGTTCAGAGCTGATGGCCCAGAGGTTTAAAAGGACATTCAGAAAGAACCTGTCCTCCCTGTGCTGGTCCCCTAAGATGATGTGCATCATCTGTCTCGGAGAGAACAGGGAATACTGACACTAACCCCAGGCAGACAACTCCTATCCCAATAAGTGATTTGATCCCAAGAAGGCGACATGCCAGAGTGCCCCCTTCTGCAGCTCTGCATGGGGAGCGGACAGGGCTGCTTGAGCGGGCATTGGTGTGGACCTGCTGGCAGCCCAGATCTCTGACAGGGGGAGGGGACTGGTGGAAGGGGCAATATCCCTTCTTCTTGGCAATGTCCCTTCTTCCTCCTAAGCCAGGGGCAAAGGTTAAAGGAGCAGCCCTAAGCTGTGGCTCTACAAAACTGCTTGTATCCTCCCTGTTCTGTCTACATCCCCCTGATCACACTGGTGATGCGGTGCATAGCGACTGCTCTGTGGAGCAGCACTTACCCCACACAGCATGGCCAATGCATCGTGCAGGAGGGAACTAATCACAACTAGAAGTAGAGCAGTCAGACCAGGGTTGAAGAAATTTCGTTTCACACAATGTGGGCTCTACATCATTGCCTTTCTTACCTCTAGCTGACCAACCATGGGGTGGGTTGGATTTCTCAGTCCCCAGCCACACTTCCTTAGCTCAGCTTTCTGGGTAACATTGGCTTTTATTCCCACTGCAGGTCACATCTGCAGATTTTTTTCAAAATATCCCTATTGAGTTATGGAAGCCACAATAAGCAATGGCATCTGCTCCGCAGAGCTTATCAGCGGAGAGCTGCTGTTGGCTTCACTTAGAGTAGCAGTAATACTCTGGAGTACTTTCTGTGTTTAAGTGGATGTTCTTGAAGCACTGTAAAAATGACAAATGGAAGCTCAGCTTCTCTCTGAGAGCGTGGTCTGTATGGTGGGAGGTGGTGTGATCAAGAGGAGAAGGTAATATTCCAGTTCTGAGCTCTGCTACTGAGCCTGGACACATCCCGTTGCCTCTCTGTGCCTCAGCATGGTTCCTTCTTTCTGCATGCTTCAACCAGAAGCTGTTTCAGCAGGAGCAGCTTTTGGAAGTGGTGGTTTTCTGGCAGTGGCAGATCCTCTTCAAGAGCTTTCTTGCTCCTTAACCCCTGCCTTCCCTCCCACAAGTGTGCCCTGCTGAACTGTTCATACTTAACTCAGATGAAACATCAATTAAATGATCTGGCTGGGAATACATGAGGGAGGAGATTTTTTTAAACCCAGATCATTTCAGGAGTGATTTTAGATCAAGGCCACACAGACAGTTACGCTGGACCAGCTGAAGGAGTGGTACCCCACACGTGGCTGGGGATGGGAGGGAGGAATGAGACACTGGGCCAGGGCAGTACCATGGTGGGACCACAGCCTTGCTGTGTGCCCGTGCTGCTCTTACTGCAGCCCTGTGAGGGGGATAATGCAGTCCATGCTACAGACCGCTCTGTCACAGCGCTGGTCTTGGTGTCCCCTTTCTACTGGCTGGGGAGAAGAGGCCTGGGGAGGTGAAGTGACACTTCCAAATCCGTATGGCAGGGAGTTACCACAGCAACAAGTAAAAGCCGGGAGCCTGCTGCTAGCACTGAGCCATTGCTGCACAGTTGTGGCTAAACTCATTTTTAAGTTGGAAAATCCTCTGGTAGTATCAGCTGGGACCTGGAAGCAGAAGTGGAGGAAGATGAAAAAGCATCAGCAGAAAGTTGCAAACCAACTTCTCTGGCCTGATAACAGAGCCAGTTTGTGTTCTGGGAGATTTGTTCCCTCTTCAGCGATGTCAGTATTGGCTGATGGTTTGTTATTTGAGCCAACTGTCATTCGTTGTAAGGAAAATGCCCATCTGTCTCACATGTTTGCTTGTAGCTGGCAGTGTTGGAATTGCACATTAGCAGTATGACCTGCCGGTATAAGTTCACAAGTGAAGCCTTTAAGAAGCAGATTTCTGTCATAGGAGACTTTTGTTAAGCATAAAATACATGCATAACCTGAAATATGTTCCAGACACTGGCTTCATGTATGTACAACCATCCATATCCAGTCCTCACAACCTTTCTTTTTAAAGAAATCCAAGCTGAAAAAAATTTAAGTAAACCCAAAATGAAAAAAATTAATATTCTTTTAAGCAGGCTTCATTATGCATGGAAATAAGGTGTCTTAGAGAGTCTGTTAAAAAACATGTACCACAAGTAGTATCACCAACTACAGCCTGTCAACTACTCTGTCAAGTCAGTGGTTTTGCACCAGACTGTGTCTGTCTGGAGAGGTGGTGGTGTCTACAGAGAGGGGAACGTGGGGTTGGAACAAGCTGCCTGTGTCAGCCAGCCCAGGCCCTTGCTAGCACCAGACAGCCGTGAAGAAGAGCAGCCCGGAATTGACAAGTGAGAACAGCAGACTCTGCCAGTCTTTTCAGGACTCAAGTGCACCCAAAGGCCTGATCCTGAGTTCACTGAAAGTGGAGGGAATCTTTCCAGTGGTTTCAGCGGGCTTGGGATCATATGAGATGAAAAACAGAGGGAAAGCTCCTTTAATCTTCTAATCCCTTCAAAGTATTATGGTTTTTAGCAGGTGATTTTCTTCCAGATGAGCAATATGTTTTCTGTGTTGGCAACATCTCTTTGAGTAGCAGCAAATATGGATATGGCCTACTTAGAAAGAGGTTTTTGTGGTCCCTGTGGGAGAACTTCATGTTTTATGGACAAAAAAATGCCCTGTGAACACCCGAGACTTGATATCCCACACTGATGCTGGCATGAGTGCAATTACCCGATTGGCACTGCTATAACTGAGCTGTGCTTAGAGCCCCTGAAACACGCGCAGCCATCCATGCCCCCAGTCCGCATTCCTGCCTGCACTGTGCCTGAAGTGTTGCGGCTGGTTGTTCGAACCTGGGCTTGCTGCTCGGTCTCACCTGTGTCAGGAACGGCAGGTGAACTGCATACGTGATGTTCATCAGAGTCTGCTTCTTCCCCCGCAGCTGCAATGCTGAGACTGCTGCCAAATCCCCCTCCAAGGGTCAGTGTGATCTGAGGGAACCTGATCTCCCGCCGCCGGAGGACAGCCAGCAGCCCACAGCGATGTCCGTGGCAACAGAGACCTGGGAGGACAAACCGAGCAGTGGGACAGCCGGCGACACTCCACCTGCAGGGAATGTAAGGGAGACGAGTTCCCCTCTCATCTTGAGCACGTGTTCAGGATTTTTTTCTTGTCAGAAGCTCCAAAGCATCCCTTTGTTGTAGGAACTGGGCAGACTGGGAGCCTGTGACCTGAAAACACACCAACTCCCCTGAGCAATTAAACCCTGTGAGAAGCATTTCTAGTGCCTTTTTTATTAGTTAATGACACAGGAGCCGGTTTTGTGCCCTTGCCTATCTGCTGCTGCATCTTTTGCAGGGAGCTCAGCAATAGCTCCTTTATGGCTTTCACTGTGCCCCCAGCCCCTCACTGCTGGACCGCCCGGGAGATCAGACGGACTCCCTGCTAGTCCCCACTGGGTCAAACTGCTAGTGCAGGCAAGGTGTAGGGCTGGAGTGTTCACAGAGCAGAGGCAAGCTAGCTCAGGTCCCTGGAGGACAGGCTTAGCCCCCACTTTAGGCCCTTAGCCAGGACTATGCTGTTGACTTCATGGTCGTTTGACAGCTGTGACCCAGCCACCACGAAGGCACTGTACTCAGAGCTACACAACAGCAGAGGGTGAGGGGTCCTTGCTGTTAGGACTAAGAAAAACAGAGGGACCTGGTGGGACAGATTTCCTGATTATCGTGTAGCAGAGATGCATTTACAATTCCACCACTCATGAGTTGTCATTTCCCTCTTTTGGCAACTGAAGTCCCATGGCTGCAAACCAGGTGCTGCTTTGACCACCTCTTTGCTCCAAACCCACCTGATTTTCTTACAGACCCCCAGTCCTGGCTGCCGCCGATCCAGCTCCGACATCGTCCATGAGAGCACGGACGGTGCCAAGGCCCAGCGAGAGTGCCGGCTGCGGCCGCACTTCAGTGACCCTATGCCGTCAGACTCGGTGAAGAGGAAGCAGCTGGAGCTGAAGATTGCGGCTGCAGCGCGGCAGCACGCACAGAAGCGCCGGCAGGAGCGAGACTACGGTACCCACATTCTGCACACTCAGAGGGGCTTGCTGGGCCAGATGCTGAGCCCTGCTACGCTGGTGTAAATACGGATCCACTCTAATGACCTGGGGGAGGGAAGCCTTCTGGGTTTAACCCAGGTGTGCAAGAAATCAGGATCTACTCTGCTGTGTCTCTGTCCCAGCCTGGGAGGTGGCAGTGGGGGAGAGAAACCAAATGAGTTCACAGGTATGGGCAGAGCAGGGATGACAGGTTTCGCCTGGGAGCCATTTACTTTTGAGCCCTGCGCTCCCCAGCAGCAAAACAGGAGGGGGGAGAGCTAACAGCCCTGCTTTCACTGGATCTCCCCCACCAGGGTTCCTGCCACTCATGGCTGTGCCAGCTTGAGATCTTCAGACGAGGCTGTAACGATTTGTGTCTGTTCTCAGGTCCAGTGGTAGCAAAAGCCAACCTGGGCCATGGTGGCAGCTTCGATGAGACCCGCCGCGCCCCGCGTGGCTCCCTGCGCTCCAGGCATCATTGGAGCAACGTCAGCAGCCTGAGCACGGACAGCGGGATCGTCGGCGTGAATGATGTCCGGGACGACCTGGATCCCAGCGAGGCCACCCGGACAAAGTCAGCAGACGTGGAGAGGGCAGATAGTGGCATCGGCCAGATGCCGGCCAGAAAGTGGAGGAACAGAGCTGCTGAAACGCTGAGCTCCCTGCAGGCCTGGGAAGCCCACCGTCCCTGCACCGACTGTGGAGAAAGGGACCTCCCAGGGGAGACGGATGGGCAGAACTGCAATCAGAGGCGGGCTGACCTCTGCGAGAAGTGCCGCAAGCGCAGGACGGAGCGCAAGGAGTCTGTGCTGGAGTTTGTCAACACGGAGGCCAGCTACGGAGAGGACCTGCGCATCATCAAGGAGGAGTTCTACCTCCCCATGCAGGCGGCTGGGCTGCTGAGCCAGGAGCAGCTCCTGGGTATCTTCAGCAACATCCAGGAGCTCATCGACCTCAACGAGAACTTCCTGGAGGTACTCCAGGAAGAGATCGATCAGGCCTTTGACCAGGTATGATGCTGCATGCCCTACAGGGGCCGGACCAGGCAGACAGGAGTAGGTTTTGCATTAGTGAGGCAGCATAGGTGGAGCAGGGGATCAGGAGGTAGGACTGGGTCTGGTCATCCGTCCAGTCCCTTCTTCCCTCGGCTATTATAAACCAGTGATTTCCGTAGGCCTGTGCCAGGTCACATCTGCTGGCCTCACTCTGCTCTGGTGACGCCCCTGACATTAGCAGGCCATCAGCAGTCTAGCTCATTTAACCCATTAACGGGATCTAACTGTCCCATTACCAAAGTCAGCTTTAAGCCAAGGATCGCGGATGCTGATAAGCGTGTGACCATGGGGGCACAGGGCTCCACTTGGTCTGGTCACCAGAGGAATGGAGGGGACCAAGCTCACAGCCCAGGCTTTTACCCAGCCTGGAGCCTCCTCGCTTCAGGCCAGCTAGAGTGTCTCTGCCGTGGGTTGCAGTTTGTTGCAGCCTGCCTCCGGGCTGGCTGTGGGGCCAGGCAGCGCAGCCTGCTCCCTGCTCTGGCCACGGTTGGCCCTTATAGCTCTGCGTACCAGCTGCTTCCACTGACACACCCTGCCTTGCCCAAGGGACTTTCCTACCCCATGAGCGTGGTGGGCAGAGGGCAGAGAAATAGAAATAAGGCTCCAGAGCCGCAGACAATCACTGCAAAGGACACATAACCAGCTCCACACCCTCCTTTCTTCAAGAAACCAAAACCCACCGTTGCTGTATCAGTCTCACCAGGATGTTTTGTTCCTAGGAAACACATCCCTCTCCGAAACCCTGCATGTCAGTCTGAGCGTTTCTCAAAAGCTGGCAACTTTGACAGCCACTCTCACGCACCTGGCACAGTGAAGACAGATGAGCACTGCAGGTGTGATGTCCCCTGTGAATAATTTATTGAGACAACGGCTTCTCCAAACAGCCGTGGGTTTCCCTGTCTCCTCCTCCGTGTTGCCCTTTGCAGTCAGAGCTCAGTACTGCACCAAAAAGCTGCCAGGAGCCAGAGAGCTGCTCCCCTGCTCGCTGCTCAAATGAGTAGTGATTGCGCAGCATGTCAGCGTACACCTAGACAAAGCAAAGCAGCTTATGTAGCACCACATTCTTACTGTTCCCTTATTTTATTACACATGCAGAAATCAGAAAACTATTTACCATGAAATTTATCTTTCACTCAGGCATCAAAGTAGCCAGTAAGAGCACACTGCTTCCCAGCCAGACCAGTTGCTGAGAACAACTGCCAAAGTTGTG
>Ga0065711_1034128_pt1 | contig 24261 bp, 21 predicted proteins | sample Hoacrofraction12_FD_59098 | JGI IMG/M metagenome (GOLD analysis project Ga0065711, IMG submission 59098) | Hoatzin crop microbial communities from Cojedes, Venezuela - Epithelial fraction 12 v2 (version 2) | ecosystem: Host-associated > Birds > Digestive system > Esophagus > Crop | place... | reverse complement strand
GGAGGGCTTTAATTTGAAAGCGCTATAGCATTACTTCATGGGAGTTTGTGTATTGTCTTTCTGGGTCTCTTCTGCACATTGGGATCCTCCCTGGACAATTCTTTTCTTTCGGAGATATGAGAATGCATCTCCTCAGGTCGGGATGGTTTGGCTTAGAAGCCCAGGCCAGAGGGAAGAGCAGGGAGTATGACACACCAAGGCCCATAGAGGACTGAAACATGGCATTTTTTGAATCCCAATTCTGGAATTTCCCATAAAATCTTTTATTTTCCAATAATTTATTTTTGATATGTGATCAACATTTTCTGCAAGACCACATTTTCATTTCCAGGTTGCTCCTGGTTTCATCCAGGTTGCTCTTAAAGTAGATTCTGACAGAACTAAGCTGGTCTGGTGGAAGGGGTCCCTGCTCATGGCAGGGGGTTTGGAACCAGATGATTTTTAAGGTCCCTTCCAACCCAAACCATTCTATGATTCTATTTATGGAGCAACCATTTAACTCACAAAAATAAGGGGCATCAAAGAGTTGTGTATAGTCACTAATAAATGAGACTAAAAGCTCCCATTTCATTTTTCCCTTGCCAGTTTTGAGTACATGATATTTAATGACCTTATTCAGAAAAATTTCAGGGGCAGCACTTAACCAGGGGCTTCAATTTAGACAAGTGCTTAAATGTGCTCTTGAATGATGTCACAAGAGAGCGTACTTCTTTTTGGGAACAAAGGGACACTAGTGGGTTGCATAGTAAAAGTACTGATGCTTTTCAGTCATTCAAATACTTGCCTGTGTTATTAGCTCTTACTAGAAGAATGCAGCAGGGGCCTGATGACTTTCACTTTGCTTCCATCCCCTTGCATCTGTAACTACGAAGCTCTGATTTCCCCTGCAGCTTGTGTGCTCATTCACCCCGAGTGAAGCAAGTGGAAAGGGGAGTGCAGCATGCTTGAGTTTAGCTCATTTTAAAGCTTTTACAATTTTAAATTAGAGTTTACTCTCGCTCAGGGAACAGAACAGCTGGCAGTCGGCCTCACAGGACTCAGGGAGCCTGACTTCAGAGAGAGGAAACCTAGTACCAATTAAAAACCAGGCTTAGACTTGAAAACATTTATGTAAAATATGGATCTTGGACCAAAAACCCCCCCCAAAATCCTGGTGACACAATGCAGTCTCTGGCTGGTTGTTTTCTGGGAGGAGCTCTTAACTCATTCCTACCTTCCCAAGCTGACAGAGGGTAACACCCCAGGCTGACGGCAATAAAAGCTTCATAGTTTGTTATTTTTTCTTTGCCTGTGCACACACGCACGCATCTAAGCGTGGTGTGCAGGCTCTGCTATTCACTCTGCTTTGTATGGTTTTATAAGCAATGACTCACACGTGCACTACACACTCAGTAGATGTATATAACGAGAGCAAATATGCACATCTACAATGCTGAGAGACAGCTTGTGCCTGTCTGTACCCACGTATAATCCCAGTATATTTTGATCGGAACGCTATCTGTGTGGGTGAGCAGCTAAAGTCTCTCCTCTTGCTGGCACTGTCTCTCTCCTATCTGATGCAGCTACTGCGTATGGCTGAGCTATTTCCAGCTGATGACTGGGCCTAAAGGAGAAAATCAGTTCCCGAGTTATATATCAGTTATATACCACTTTGAGGCTTGGAGGACTCTGTACTCAAGACATCTCTAACTTTACACATCCCCACACGCGAGTACCAAATTCTGCACTACCTTGAGTCCTATGTAGCAATTTATCCCTCAAAAATGCCTATCAGATACTAACACCATGATCAAAGAGCACCACACCTCTGCTTTGCAGCTACTGGGAACACAGCAGAAACGTGCCATGGAAAAAGAAGACTTCATACCAATCTATATCTAATATTTCTCTCCAACTCCTGATCCCTCAATTCTAAGGCACGTATTATACCATCTCTTTCCATGTATATGGAAAAACATCCCAAGGCACTGAGCCTGATTTTACCCTCGGCTGCACAAGCAGTTCCCATTAGCATCAATGAGAGCTGCTCGTAAGTTCCGAATTTGGCCCCTGGGCTTGTCAGTCCAGAGCAACAGTGATCCCAGAAGGATCCTGATAGTCAGAAAACATCCCTCACCAATAATCACCAACCCATTATATGTAAATGTTTCTTTTATATATGTTTGATTCCCTTCCTTCCCCCGAAGGACTAAATTTTTGGACATGAAGACCAGTGAATTAAGTTCACATCCAGCTGAGCAAGGACTGCGTAACAAACATTTCCCTGTAAAATATCATTGCTGAAGGCCACTTTTTTTGTTAAATGTCCTCAATTCATTATTCATAGGCTAGAGCCTTTGCAAATTCTTCCCCTCTCCAGCCCCACCCCAGTGCGAAAGTGCTGAAGGAAGGAATGTCTTTAAATACACTGGAGAACAGCACCATTAATAAATAATACAGTTTTAACCAACTTTATCTAACATTGCTATAATTGAGTTATAAAAATTTCATAGCAGATTTCTTGCCCACATTCCTGTGGCTAGTTCAAGCAAACAAGCAGAGCGTGTAATACTTACTACTTCCTTAGGAGACAGGAAGCTGTAGAACGGGAGGGTTTGACTGGCTTTTTGGCTGGCCTGAACCTCTGCAGAGGAGCTTCGCTTCGCTGTGATCTTTGAATGGTGCCGGGAGCGTCTTCGCCGTGTTTTATGCCCTTCCTCCCGAGATCTGGCTCTGTGCCTCCAGAAGACATGAACAGGCCAACCGTTACTCCTCGGTCTTGCGGCAGTGCCCATTACCAGCTCCATACAAACCCTTGGCAGCTCTGTGCTAGGCCATTGCGTGTGGGAGCAGGTCTTCCACATGACTGCTCTGCAGAGTCATGATGGAGAGAAAAGGGGTGTTTTGCTTTTCTACTACTTTAAAAAGTATTGTGCATCCAGGCTTTGGACCTTAACTTCAAATGTCGGCTCTGATTATGTTATGGTGGCCCAAGGCAATCCATACTTTCACACAGCCTTGCATGTCCCTATGGTAAAACACCTCTAAGAGAAGACATACTCCACCTTTGCATGAACACCCCTCCAATTACTGACTGCATTTCTGCCCCCACTGATCATCAGCTTTTCATAAGAAAACTCCCAGTAGTTAGGAGGAGTGAAGTGGGAGAGTGGAGGTGGTTTGTTCATGAAGTCAAGTGCTCTCAGAAAATGTGAAACGAACTCATGATGTGCATAAACTATGCAACTTGCTATTGGAGTGGAGCCGAGTCCAGCACCAGCATCCACTTAGCTGGCCCCAGGATGCATCTGTCATCCACAGGACTGAGATTTTAATCAGGTCAAAGACAGTGGCTACAGAATGCCATGGGCAAATACATTTCCATTGCTAAGACCAAGTTAAGGGTTTCCTGAGACATCAGCAGTACAGAGCCCTTGGGCCAGGGAAGGGAGACTAGGCTGTAATCAGCTGTCACTGGCTGATCATTAGCCATGGGGATTAGAAGTGACTGCTAGACTGAAAAGCTGCAGCCTCTGCTCCTCAAGCCAAAATACTTCTATGGCCAAGACCATGAGAAACTCAACCCCCAGTATGTGACATAGCTGCGACCACAATGGGATGAGGCTCTGCAGAGAATCTGTGAGTCACACAGGCAACGGCAATCATGTCTTTGAGCCCACCGGGAAGCGTTGCAGGACACCCAGCTCAGGGAGCGGTGACATTACCTGCTTCGGCAGCTGGGGGAGTGGGAGTCAGAGCTCTCTGAGCGAGAGTGGCGGTGGCGATGGCGATGAGATTTCCGGGTGCGCCCACGGGAGCTTTAAGAAGCAGAGAGGAAAACCACCATTAGGCTAGCAGATAGGGGGGGATGCAAGAGCCAGCAGCTGGAGGCTGAAGTCAATAACATTCAAATCAGAAAGCAGATCTGTTTTAAACCAAAGAGTCTGGTGCATGAAACATTGTGGAGGACACCAAGGCTTGAGAAATTCTCCATCCCTTCATAGCTACACCGACATCAAGGCAAGCCATCTTACTGAGATCTACGCTAGCATTTTAGCTATTAATTTGGCTCTGTAGCCTGCTGGGGGAAGATCTATGGACTAGCATGCAAGAGTGCAGCAGACAGCACTAATCCTTTCTGCTTTCAAGACCTTAAAGAGCTGTGTGCTTGCCCTTCATCCTGCAGCATACCCTAAGATAGCCAGGGACCTTCCCATTGCTGAGCTTCGTCAGGGGAACACCATCCCTCTGGGCAACTCATGGCAAAACTCCAACCCTCACATTTCTTGCTCCAACACTATCTGTAGTGCAGGCTCCTTATTAAAGAGCAGATGCAGAAGGACAGGCTCCAAATAATGCAGTACACTCAGTAACAGCCAGCCTTCCCCACGCTTTCTGGGTGGGAAGGACTCATGAGAGTCCTACAGGCAGCTCTTATGGTTGCTAAATGAAGATAAAGTACATCTTCCCTAGCCGCAGCCTGCCCTACACACAGCTCCTGCTTGAGGGGCAGGACCATTGTACCTGGCTTCTTACAGGTGTCCGGTCACTGCTGCTCCCTTTTCTGACAGGGCCACAGGACAGTTACCAGCAAACCGTGCGCAGGGACCCAGGTTCAGTGCCCTGCGGCTCTTCCCTTTGCTCCTTTCAAGCTATTGCTGATGGATTGCCTGGCCCTGTTACTGAAGGGCAGTTGTTGCCCATGCCAACAGCTGAAGTCCTGCATACAGAGAGCAGCGTGATGTGGGTGGCAGGCTACCTGTCCCCTTCTGGGCCCACTCTCTCTCGTTGTTGCCCACCACAGCAGCTATTTTAGATCTGGTAGCATAACTGGCTGCTCAGGCTGGCATCGCTGTGCCAGCAGGCAAAGCTAATGGGGGGTTAGCTGCTGGGAACAGCCTGCTTTCATGACCACACTCTACCAGTCACTGACAGCACTGATACAACCTGCTCGGACTGCATTTAGCAATTTGCCACTGTAAAAAAATCAGCAAACCAATTGCTTGAGAACAGCATCTCCTTTAAGACAAAAGGACAACCTCCAGGGGAATTGCTTGAATTCCACCTGGCTGTTTTCTCTGATGCTTTTTGCACCCTATGATTATATTTTTAAACACCTCACATTTGGGATCCTCCTTCCTTATTTCCATACAGCTGAAGTCAGCAACACTGAACATTTTTGCCCTCACATGGTGGATTTGTGTGAAAATCCCCACATTTGATCTTCACCCTCTGCATCAATCTCTCCAGTTTAAGAGTTTTCTCTTTCTAGAGAGGAAAAAACTAGCCCTGTGTGATATAGATAACCAGTTGCTCAACACAAAGATAAGCCAAGGCAGCATGATTATACAAAAGTCCTGATCCAAGGTGCCTCATGGGACCTATCTGATCCACACCTGGGAGCAATAAGGAGGTTTGCAGAAACCAGGAGTGGCTCAGCTCTGATTTGTGAACTGAAAGATGAGGGCTAAAGCACCTCAGCTGGTTTATCCCCTAAGAGGGATTCTAGCAGCTCTCCTTCTCCTAGGTCAGTGCATATCAGCAGCACATCTGATCTTTCTTTTAACCCCACTGTTGGGCTACTGCATACTGGCCAGTACTACGCTGGACTGGGGAGAGGCCTGCTTTTCCCGATAACCTAGGAAGCCTCAGTTTTACTGCCAAGATTTCTGGGTGCATAGCAGCCCAGTTTGAGGAAAAAAAAAGCTGCTGTGCTACTGAACATGCAGAAATCACAGAAAAAAGGAGATGGGCTTTCTGCATGAAACAGAGACTGCTCATGCAGGCAGCGCAACATGCATGGCACCTCATGGATTCCCAATCTCTGGAGTTCCAGTGTGTATGGGGGTGACACTGGCCGTGTCAGGGTCTACTGTCCCTCTCTCTCTCCTTTCTGCCTGAGAGCTAGAAGTTGTATTGGGAAGAATTAAAGGGCAGGTCCTACTAATACTGTACAAAGCAGCAGATTTCCATCTGGTAGCTTGGTTTCTGTCTCTAGTAAGGTACCCTGAGCCCCAGCACAACCAACCAGGGGCTTGGTGCCCCAGGTTCAGCCCCAGAACTGTTTCTCTGCTCTGAAAGCTGGTGAGAAGCTCTGAAAGCCGGTGAGAAGCCACAAGCTGCAATTCCCAGAAGACAGAGAAGGCTTACTTACAGGCCTTCCTTCCAGCCCTGAGCAACCACATTTTATACCATACCCCTCAACTGTCTGCCGCACAGGACAAGGATTGTGTTCTGCTAACCCTCCAGGGCAGATGGGAACCTCAACCCCAGATTTTTACAGCCTCCATCACCTCCAAATAACCTCGTCTCTTCCCTAGTTCCCATTGCCTTATGCTCCCATTCAGATACTTGGTTGTGTTGTATACCATGAGTAGCCCCTACTGTAACCCCCAAGAGCAGCAAACAAGGAGAAGCTCAGATCCTTACTCTTGGTAAGAGTGTGCCAGCCTGCCTATGGGCAGTGGAGGCTGCGGGGGGCACTGTGCTCTACAGATCTCTACAGACCATCCTCTGGTGCCGCCCTCATCAGAAAAGCTGGAGTCTCTGCTCAGGACTGGGTGAACAAGACACTGTACATCCTTATGAGATACAAAAAATTATGGAATTAGGTGGCACAAAAGAGAGGGAGAAGAAAGATCTCCAGCCTCTAAAAACCCTTATTTATCCCAGCAAAACCAGAATTGCTGGGTTTAGCTGTGAAATAGTCCTGAGAATTGCTTAGGGCTGTGCAGCCAGCATTAGCTCCAGGGCACCCACCACATCAAGCACTACCTAGCCCCACGGCTCTGCGCAGGCAGGGCAGGGAACACCATGAATCGCTACTTACTGTTTTTTGTGTTTTCTTTCTTCCTTTCTCTTACTTTTGGGGCTTGAAGAACTAAATAAGAAATGGCTAATTAATTCAGAGATTTCTGTTCTGATAAAAAGCTGCACAATCACACATCAATCTTATAGCTAGATTGCCCAAGAGCATGCAATAAAAATGAAAGGGATTAACGATTCTGCCGCAGCACAGGGGGTCTGAGTGCCTGCTGACAAATCTGGCTTGTGGGCTTGGCCAGAAAGTACCCTCAAATGGATCAGCCATCCTGGTGACTTTGCATTTTCCTGTAGAGGAGATGAATACCTCTTGATATTGGACACACACGTACTGGAATCAGGAGAGTTCTTCCAGTACACACCTGGAAAGCCACTGACTCCAAATATTTCAAACATGGGCACTGCTGGGGGATACCATATTGTTTGCAAATAAAATTGTAAGAGAAATGAAGGCTCAAGATGCAGGATGGATGCAATGTGGATGAGGTTGTCAGGGCCTAGGTTATACCAAGAGGTCTTTTCCAGTTATGTGTCTGGTTGGACACGTTGGGCTGGAGACCTGATTCCTGTGGGGACTGAGGAACACTTAAGGCTGAACAGGGAGAGGGTAGACCCACAGTGAATGGGGAGAGCCAAGAAGATTCCACAAGGAGACACAGAAGAAAAGTGCTTTCTGCCCCCACCCAGTGAACATCAACCTTGTGAGACCTTGAAAAGACCATTAAACTTGTATTTCTAAGGGACCACCCACACTTGCTCAACTCTTACCTGTGTCTTCTCTTCTTTGAAGATAACCTGCAAGACACAGATATGTACCTTGAATGTACAGGGTCTCATAAGGTTGGAAATTTGAATCAGATACAATATGGTTAGGCCCAGTATTAAACTGAGAACTCTGAGAAGACCTCATGTACCAGCTGGGCAGAAGGGCCCTGGCTCTACTTTAGCCAGCTGCAAGGGGGTAGCTGAGAAACACTAGTGTGGTAGAAGTGACTACCACACTCTACAGGTCATTGAGAATATGATCCTCAGGATAACAAGTCTAAAGAGATCAGATACATCCCCTGTCCACGTGGGTCCCTTTTCTCTGCTATTGCCTCCACAGGTCTTGCAATCCACTTCGTTTGAGGGGGCATAGGTGGGTCCATTCCCTGGTTTTCTGTATGAAGGACCAAGTAGCAGTCAAAAGGAAAAACCCTTTCTGTATAACTCCAGAGCAGCCTTGCAGCCAAACCAGCATCATGCCTCTGTCTTGCCTCCTGAAGCATCCCTGGGATGACACAGGAGCCACTGTGCTGGTGGTCCTCATAGAACACCCTGGGAGCATGGAGGATGCTCTTCCTCGCGGTGAGGCCTGGCCCTGGCACACTGCACATCTCAGCTTGGAGCACAACGTCCTGCAGAAGACATGGCCTGAATTCCTGCCTAGAGGGGCCACGAGATTGCCTGAGGCAAGGTCAGTTGCAGGGATCTGTAGCTGAGGTGCTACCAGGTGTCTAGAAGCAACCTCCATCGGTCACCAATGCTTAATGGTTTATCATGCTGCCTTTTGGGACCAGCTTGAGCTTATCCTCAGCTTGCAGGGACATAAATGGGTCCCAAAGGCTCAAAGCCAAGGAGCATCCAATCCAGGACTGCCATCAGGAGATGGCATCCATAAAGGACCATAAGAATCCTTCCTTGGGAAATATTTTACAGACGTTTCTATATCCTTGTCTCTCCTCCTCCCCCCCTCCCTTTGCTTTAAGATTCAAGCTCAGCTTTTCAGCCTGTTATCCATTTTTGATAGCTCCTCTCTGTGGTTCAATATATTATAAATACATGAACTTTCCAAGGGAGATGGCATCCACTGCTCTCTTCAAATATTGGTTTAACAGTTGAGAGAAAACAGTGAAATATTTGCAATTTTAAAATTTAATTGTGCTCTTTAAATTAAAAATGGGCTTCAGAAGGAGAACGTGGAGGCGGTCACCCTGGGGCTGGGAGGGAAGATGGAGATGTGGATGTGGGGAGCTGGTGTGAGCCTTTTCCTGGCCCAAACACTGACGCTGGGGAGCAGGGAAAGGGACGGCCGGGCACGTCGATCCCGCGGGCATCCCAGAGGACGGGAGCTGTGCGAAACAGGACAGCGAGGACGGCAGGCACAGACCTCGCACCGGTCTGGCTCTCTTCCCCCACACCCTGACGGCCTCCATTTATCTGTTTGCTGGGGGTGCAGCCCATGTCGTTCTCTCCTCGCCTGTCTGGCCTTCCCCTCCCAGGATGGCTGCCCGATGGCAGTAACGTCTCCCACCCCTCATCCAAACCCCCACCAGCAGCCGCTGCCGGCGCGGAATGACATTTTCAAGAGGAAAAATACCTGTTTCTCTTTCGCTTCTTGGAGCTTTTCTTCTTCTTCTTCTTCACAGGTGAGGGGCTGTAGGAGGGAGACCTGAGGAGGAGAGAGGAGTTAGCGAGCAGGGGGTTCCCCGCAGCCCTCACCCCGCCATCAGCAGCATCCCCTGAGACGAGGGGGCCAGCTGCTGCCCTGAGGGGAGAGCCAGGAAATGGCGGCCTGAGCCGACCCCCAGCCCCTCGCAGAGCAGCCAGCCGCCATTTCACACCAGCTTCCTTCCCCTGCCACAGCCGAGGGCTCGCCCTGCACCACAAGGCACCATGGCCGCCCTCACCTCCTTCGCTTCTTGCGGCCGGATTTCTTCTTCTTCTTCCCGCGGGCCGGCGGTGGCACACGCTCCTCATTGCATGAGGGGCTGAGAAAGGAGGGAAACCAAAAAGAAATTAAAATAATCAAAATAAAAGCAGCGAGTCCGCTCAGACAGGACTGCTCCCCCCCATTTACCACTGTCCCCACCTCGGGGACATCCAGGGCAGAGAGACTGGCTTTCACAGTGGACCTAATTACCCCCTAACAAATAATTTGGTCACAGTTTAAATGAAGTGTCTCCTCCATGGGTTTAATGGAGATATAACGAGACAGCGACTGTACGCCGCGGTGATGCCGGATGATTATTTAAAACGTGTTTGCTGAGGTTAATGACTCTATCACAGATTTATAGGTTTTGCTGCTCTTTGTAAATATGCTTTAAATAATTAATTGGCATTCAATTTGCATGCAATAATTATTGCAACCAGATGCATCTAACTATAATGAAAGACTTGACACATGTTAAACAGCAATTGATTAGAAATATATATATTTATTGAGATGCTATGGTAATTTAATGAGATATGCATCTCTTACACAGTTGTTAAACCCTGGAAAAAAAAAACCACACTCCTGTAAATTAATTTCTTTTTTAAACATATGGCCCTGAATTGTGTTATGTTTCAACAAAAAGCAAATATCATTGTTAAATTAACTCAGAGCACTGGACTGAAAATACGACAGATACTCTGTGGCTACTCACCAACCAAAGCAACCGCTCATAAAGATGGTGGCGGGCTGCGGATCCCCAGGTTAATCCCCAGGTTAATCCCCAAATCAGCCCCTGGGTCCCCTAATTGATCCCCAGATCTGTCTGTGGATCCTGGAGCAGATCTGGGACTGAGATTTGTGGGGGGCACATCCAGGGCCTCTGCAAAAATCCCTACTGGATATGAGGGTGCTGGGCTCGTGCCTCAGTTTCCCCACTTCTCGCCACACCAGCAAGAGGAGCTGCTAGCGGGGGACATTTGAAGCAAGCCCCAGGTTTGGAAAATGCCGTGGGGTCTTAGCTGCAGAAACCAGCTGAAAACTGCGCAGTTTCTGCAGAAAGAATGAGCATTACTGTTATCAAGAGCCCTAACACGGAGCGAACGTCACAGCACATTGACCCGTTGGAGGCGGTGATGGGGGAACTCGGGCTCCGCTGCCCCCCAGCACTTACTCACCCAGGGCTTGAATCACTGCCAAAATTGCACTATCACAAAAAGCCGATTGCTTGGTGCTTTTAATACACGTTGTTTGTTTAATTGCTCTGCAAAGCAAAACTGTACGCTAACGCTTCGGTTGTGAACGGGGAATAACAGAGAGCTTTGGGCACAGTAAACCGAGGTGCAACCACAGAGTAGCCCCGAGCAGCACGCAAACACTGCTCCTCACTCTCCTCCTCCAGACTCCACCAGCCGGCAGCACTGCTAGGAGGTACGGCACACCGTGGGCTTAGCGGGTCTGTGGTCTGCAGTAACGTAGAGGAAATACGTTTTCCGAGACAGCTCGTCGTTGCCAAGCTCAGCCGTCTGCCCAAAGACACCCCGAGGGTCTCAGCCCCAGCTCCCTCATGCTTTCCCCCAGCGCGGATCGGGCTCCCCGGCACACAGGTCTGGGTGCGTCTCGGGTCCCCTCACCCAGGGCCAGGGGAGAGCGGGGAGAAAGCTCTGGCCGCAGGCAGCTTCTGCAGAGCCCCTCTCCCTCTCACCAAAAAGCCTTTCGTCTCTGGTGTCGAAGCTCCCTCCCTGTGCCGAGCTGACTTTGTTTCTCCGCGATTGTAATCAAAGTCTAATTAAAAACACGTTTTAGATGATCATTCTGGTTAGCCTGAAATCTGAAGATATGAAAAGTGCTTTTCTTGCTCTTTCTTTTCAGCGTTTTCAACCAAAGGGAGCGGCTTTAATCCCAGAGACAGTTTAGCAGGCAGGGCTCAGAGGACCTAGCTGCTTCATTTACAACATTCGATTCATTTTTCCCCTCTGAAGTTATCAGGTGCTAATGACACTCTGATAACGAAGCTGTGTCCTAATGAAGCCAAAGCTGGGTGAACAGGCACGGATGCCTGCTGTCACCCCCACCTTGGGGTGACCCCGCTCACAGCCCCAGCTCCTACCTGTGTGACCTGCGGCGAGCATGGTCTCGTCTCTCCTTCCCTTTGGCACAGCCGTTCGTGGCAGAAGCCTCCTTGACCGCACGGCCGCTCAGCTTTTCGGGACGTCTGTCCTCAGCAGGGTACGGCAGGCAGCTGAGAGTCCCACTGCAGGAGCTACGGGGAGAGCGAGCAATGAAGAGCCGTCCTTACAGCCGGACTTGTCCCCTGCGCTAGGGAACCCCCTTTCTTTCTGCAGGTAGGACCTCCTGCGCCGCTGTGAAGGAGAGCTGCAGGTTGCTCTCGGGCTGCCTGCGGCAAGAGATGCTCCTGCAAGGCTCCAGAAAGTCCCCATTTCCAAGCCAAGCTGTGTCCCAGCATGGGCAGAGATGCCACAAGCATCATGCAGCCAAGGAGCAGCTGATCAGACCAGCAACCCCAGACATCTTCCTCTGCATTGAGGGTTCTAGCTCACCAGCTCTGCAGAGATAGCACTAGTTTTATATTCTGGTAGAAAAAGAGCTTTTGCATTTCAAATGCCATTCTCCAAACCTGCTATTGCATTGCCAATACCTCACCCCATCCTCATCCCATCTCCCTTGCCAGCACTCAGGTGGAAACAAACTTCTGGCAGCTAGGAAACAGCCCTCCTCCCCTCTCCTTCAAATAGGGTGCTGGGCCAGTAAACACACCTCGTCCTGCTGAAAGCCCAAACTGGAAAACCTGGGACAGCCCAGCAGAGCTAAGGGGAACCACCTGGGCCAGGCAGGTGCCTGCGAGAGCCCTGGGGAGACCATGAGAGCTGGCGAGGAGCAGAGACAGGCAGGGAAAGCCTGGGGTGAGAGGTCTCCAAGAAACACCAGGGCTTGGTCAGGGCAAGCTGAAATGGAGAAAAGCAGCCAAATGGAGAAAACAAACCCAAATGAGCCCGAGTCCAGACACTTGGGAGGAAAGCAGATAGGTTTCCAGGCCCTGCAGATGTTTATTTCAAAGAACGAAGAGCTTAATGGAAAGCCATAAACCATACCCGGCAGGGGCACCGAGAACGCTATGGCTTTGCTGTCATCCCGAGTATTATTCAAATAAATAAAGCGAGCATTGGCATGTCCAAGCCCAGCCTGGCTGTGGGGTGGTACCGGCGGCAGGTTGGGCTCAGCTGACAGTGAAAGCGTCCCCGTTTCTTCCCATTATCGTTTTGAAGCCAGTCTTGGGAACGGGCTGTGGGTGCTGCTTTGGGGTTTCGCCATCCCCAGGTCAGCTCTGGAAGGTCCCGCTGGTGTGCCTGCCACCCAACCTACCTCCTCCTTTTGGAAAGCAGCGTGCCGAAGCCCCCAGGCCACGCGGTCCCCGCCGGAGCAGGGGGAGGCTGGGATGTCCTCCTGCCAGCCATGCAGCCACTGTGGCTCAGGGATGCTGGGAGGGTGCTTCAGCTGCAGAGGCCATCACAGCCATCAGACCTGGGCTGTGGGTTGGGAACAAGGGGCTGGGGCCAGCCGCACGCTGCACATGCTGGGGGTCAAACGGGGCCAAGAGGGTGGTTAAAGAGCAAGGGGATGGTAAAATGGCACATCAGCCCCAGGTAGGGGGCCCAGAGGCTTGCACGCCCCGGGGAACATCCTGCTGCCTGCCCCAGCCCTGAGCAACACTTTTTGGGGCTGGAGTCGGCACAGGAGCACCAAGGGTCACCCCTCTCTGTCCACCTGTGCTTCCTCTCTCAACAAACTCCCACTTTTCTCTGATAGCTGGCTCTTTCTCGGAGCCCATTTTGTGATGCCTGAACACTCAAGGAGTGCATCAGCCAAATACAAGCGACAGGGGTCAGTGGGGGGAAGCTGGGTGAAATATTGCTGTCCCAGGACATGCTGGAGGTGACGGTCCCTCTGGCTTTAAAAATCTATTACTCCGCTTGCAATAAATCCCTCAGTCGCTTCCCAACATCTATGTTATTTTTTACCATCCGGGAAGCTACATGGTTAATTGCTTTCTTTGTGCAAGCTAATTAGCTTGTGGCCTTTCCCGAACCCCTTTTAAGAACAGCCTTCTGAGGCTCAGTCATTAGGATCCATTAAAAATGTCCCCAAATTAATGACCTGTGCAAAGTCTGGGCTGGATCAGCTCCAGCAGCGGAGGCAGGGGGGGTTCCTCCCCGGGCTGGCAGCGTGTTGGGGCACTGCTGCCTGGCAGGAGGGACCTGGGCAGGGGCGGTGATGTCCCTCTCACCCCGGTCCCCGCTCCTGCTAACGAGATTTTCAGGTCCTGGGGTTAAAACATATTGGCCTTGAGGCAGCCAAGGACTTCTGTCCTGCAACACGCTAGGAACCATTTCTTCTGGGCTTGGAAGTAATTATTGATGGAAATAATTATTCTCCAATCCCATCAAAGGCTGGCTTCAATTCAACCAAATGTTCTCCTCTGATGAATGCTGAGAGTCACTAATGCTCTAAACTGGCTGGTAATCCCCCTGCGTTAAGCTCCACAGACATTGATTGAATATATATATAAAAAAATAGTGCTTTTTTTGTTGTCTTTCTTGTTTTTCATGACTGATACAAACGTGCTTGCAGTTTGGTGTGAACAATTACTTTGGCCTCAAAGGAGAGGATTATCACACCTTCTCCTGCCGGTCCCCGCCTGCGACAGACCGGAGCAAGCCTCCGCGGGTGGTTTACTGGGGCCGGACCCGGGAGGGCAGGGGGGACGCTCACGCAGGGCTCGCTCAGCACAGGGGCTGTGCTGCCCGCAGAGGTGCGTCCCGGAGCAGGCAGGAGGAAGAGGAGGCAGGGAGGATGCCCAGGGTTTGCCCTGCTGCGGGGCAACGCTGCTCCTCCATCGGAGCGAGGACTGCAGCCTCTCTGCCCAACGTCTGGGTCGCGTGTTGGTCCCTAAGGACGCACTCCTGGTCACAGGTAACCAGACCAGGACAAGGCAGCTGCCCGCCCATTCTGCCTGCCCTCCAAGTTTCTCCTTTTCCATCAGACAATTGGATTGCTTGCACCCATTTTTCTTTTTCCTTTCTTTCTCCCATGCAGAGATCCAGCCTGTCCCTCAGACCCGTCCGAAGGCAGCATCCCTGCTCCTGACGGGGAGGCCCCACGCAGCAGGGCACCCGCTGGGCTGCTGGCACCCAGCTCAGAGCAAAGCATGCCCCATGCAACCTCTCGCCACGGACGGCTTGCCGTGTTCCTTCCCTTCGCAGCCGTCTCCAGTCCAGGAGGGGTTTTCTGGGCTCGTGGCAATTTTTGCCAGCTTTTCAGTGGCTGGAAGGGAAGAAGCAGGCATGCAGGGCTCTCACCTCTCCCACCAGCCCAAGCCCTTCACTGCTGTTCACAGCCCAGCCAGCCCATCTCCGCATTTTGATATCAGATTTGGGCTCTCCCATGTTTTCCTACCCTCACAGAATGCGTTGACGGCAGAGGGGAAATGATCTATTGCTACGCTAATAGAAACGATGCAGAAAAGGTCACTGGTGGGAAACACCCCAAATATTCGTAATGTGAAGGCAATTGAAACCACCGTAAAACACTGTGGCCATGTGGAGGAGAATGGGACGGGTGACGACAGGCTGGCTGTGAGGTGGGGGGGGTCCCTGTTTATTTTCGCTTCCCACCAGCCTTTCCCAACGGCACGGCACGTTTCTGAATCCCACTGAGCTCCCTGCTGGTGGCACTGCCCGCAGAGCTCTGTCACCCAGTGCCACCCCATCCTGTCCCCATTCCCCGGGGGGCTGGCATGTCACACCGAGTTTGTAGTGGCATCACGGAGGGCAGTGAACCACGCAGCAGCCCCCGTGCTCTATAACGGCTCCCTTTGGGACTGGACATCACCGTTTGCTGGGGAAAGGTAGAAAGCCACTGACAGACTCCGCAGGAGGGTTTTGCACCGGGTGTCGTACCGGGGCCCGAGGTGGCCGTGCACACAGGATGAGGCCACGGCTCTGCAAAGGCCAAGGAAAACGCAAGACCCAGGAGGTCCCGGAGGGTGTTTGCAAGATCTGGGAGATAGAATCATGGAAGCACAGAATGCTTTAGGTTGGAAGGGACATTTAGAGGCCATCTAGACCAACCCCGCTGCAGTGAGCAGGGACATCTTCCACCAGACCAGGTTGCTCAGAGCCCCATCCAACCTGGCCTGGAATGTTTCCAGGGATGGGGCCTCCACTACCTCTCTGGGCAACCTGTTCCAGTGTTTCACCACCCTTATCATAAAAAATTTCTTCCTTATATCCAGTCTAAATCTACCCTCTCTTAGTTTAAAGCCATTACTCCTTGTCCTATTGCAACAAGCCCTGCTGAAAATACTTTCCCCATCTTTCCTGTAGGCCCCTCCAGGCACTGGCAGCTGCTCTCAGGTCTCCTCAGAGCCTTTTCTTCTCCAGGCTGAACAGCCCCAACTCTGAGCCTCTCCTCCCAGCAGAGGGGTTCCAGCTCTCGGATCATTTTTGTGGCCTCCTCTGGCCCCGCTCCAACAGCTCCAGCTCTGTCCTGTGCTGAGGGCTCCAGAGCTGGACACAGGACTCCCGGGGGGGGTCTCACCAGAGCAGAGCAGAGGGGCAGGATCCCCTCCCTCGCCCTGTGTCCACGCCACTCTTGATGCAGCCCAGGGCTTGGCTGGCCTTCTGGGCTGCCAGTGCACGTTGGTGGCTCATGTCAAGGTTTTCATCCACCAGTACCCCCAAGTCCTTCTCGGCAGGGCTTCTCTCAATCCCCTCATGCCCCAGCCTGTGTTGATGTGGGGGTTGCCCCGACCCAGATGAAGGACCCTGCCCTTGGCCTTGCTGAACCTCATGAGGTTCACACGTGCCCATTTCTCGAGCTTGTCCAGGTCCCTCTGGATGGCATCCTGTCCTTCTGGTGTGTCAGCCACATCACTCAGCTTGGTGTCATCTGCAAACTTGCTGAGGGTGCACTCGATCTCGCTAAGTCATTGATGAAAATGTTAAACAGCACCTGTCCCAGTACAGATCCCTGAGGGACACCGCTTGTCACCGGCGTCCATTTGGACATCGAGCTGTTGACCATCGAGCCGTTGACCATTGAGCACCACCCCTCACCCACCCCCCCCCGCCACGGGTGGATCCTGGCACCCTTCGCAGAGGATGGGGCAAAGGCGTGGAGTGTTTGCTGCCCTGGGGAGCCACAAACCATCCCCGTCCCTCCATCCTGGGCCGCTGCGCTCGGTGCCGTGGCCAAGAGCTATCTCATCAGGTGGTGAAACATGGCACTTGGTGACGCTGAGCCCGGCAGTGATGTGCAGTCAGGGGGAGGGGGGGCGGTGTTGGGTGGCCACTTGCAGTCCCTGTGGGCTGGCATCACCACACTGCTGGGATGGGCAGCTGCCCTCCCCTGCCTGCAGCTCCCACACCCCAGACGGGCTCCTCTGCCCCGGCCCTGCCGCAGGCTCCTGCCACAAAGCTTTCATCAATCATCCTTTTTGCTGACAGTAGCTTCTTCTCGAGAGGAGAGAAAAGCAGAAAATTGCCTGCGTAGTGACCTTTCAGCTGCCAGACCCCATCACCAGGCCACGTTCCAAGCTCAGCAGCATCGTCCCTCGCCTCTGCCAGACAGGTTCCAGCAGCCCCAGCCCTCCGGGGCCTGGACGCAGCTCCTCTGCCCTTCCCAGCTGCTTTCCAAGCAGCAGCGTAAGCACAGCATGGCCGGATCGTGCTCACCAAGCCTTTTCTTTTTACCACTTCTTTTCCTTTGCACACGCGGCTGGGTTGGGTGCTGGATGGCGGCCGGGCAGCTGGCTGCAGGCGTGAGCACGACCCCGGGCACCGACTGCTCTTGGCAGAGCTGCACTGACAGCATTCCCAAGCTCAGGACAGAGCGTTTGGGAAAGCCAATACAGAAACTTTACTACCTTGCCCTTTTCAGCCCTGGCTGGCTCCGTGTTCCCACCATCTCTACAGTCCCCGGCGAAAAGGGAGGAGCGGCTCCAGCCAACCAGAGCCCTGAAAACGAAAAAGGTTAAAGCATCTCTGATGAGCCTATTAGTTGTGAATGTTTCACTGGCATTAAACCGATGATGGATGCCTCGCCTGGGGACCGGGAACATCGGCCCGTGAAAGGACACAGGCTTCGGCAGCAGGCACACGGCCCCGAGGGGAAGCGGGAGCAGCTCCTGCGCCCGCAGCCGCTCACACCAGGGATGCTCTCACAGTTCCTCCTGAGTGCAACAAAGCGCATGGACACGTTGACTATTTCATCTTTCCTCTCCTTTCCTCACCTGGAGGTTTAGGTGGGTTGGGGTTTGCTCTCCCACACCCCCCTGCCATGGCCACCTCCAAAGCGCCTCTGCCCCGGGCTCTTGGCCCCGGCGAGGGTGGGCTGAGCGGCTCACACCATTTCTAAAACCCACCGCTTTGGGCCAAGAAGCCTTTTGGCGCTGGCAAAGTGACCCTTTTATTTTCTCTCTTGCTTTCTAGCTTTGCTCATCTGATTGAAAAAGAAGATGGTCAAACCGTTCCTTTGTCCCAGGAGAGGGAGGGGGCAGAAAAGAAGGTTGCAAAGACATTTCCAAGCAGAAACTCCAGCAGATGTGTTTACGTAAAGCTCTTTGAAATAGGCACTAAAAATACCTCTTCAGAATTAGGAGACGGGGAAAATTGTAAGTGCTTCCCACAAACACACACACACACAAACACCCCATGGCAGGTTCCTTCCCCACCTCATTCAAACCAGTATTATTAGTGCGGCAGGAGCCCTGCAGTTTGTTATTGAAAATTAGAATAGCAAATCACCGAGATATTTTCCCTGATTACACAGACTCCAAGCCAGTTCAATTTTAATCTTCTCCCCGCTATTTTTTCTGTGCATCAGCAAAGGTGCCAGCTGCAGAAAAGCGCGTGGTTTTCTTGAGGCAGTTTAAACACAGAAGAGAGATACAATTCCTTAATATAAATTTTTCATACAATTTTTCTGCCAGCCGTTACTCGCCTCCCCCTCCCGCTCCCGGGAACCCTGCGTCCTGCTGCAAGCCTGTGTGCGGCACTGGCTCCTTTTGCTTCTTGAACTCCAGAAACGTTAGACGACCGCTCTTATCACATCCCGGGCCAAAAAAGCAGCTTGGATCTTTATTTTCCAGCAGTTGATTGGCTACGCATGGTTGAATCAGAACAGAGGAGCTTCCCTGCTGGAAGGGGCCCCGGTAGCAGCATGGGGTCAGTGCCAGATGCTTCGGGGGGTACGGTGCGGGCGCAGCCAGCCAGGAGGGCTCCGTCCCAGGCACCGGCTGAGCAGCACGGGACGGACGGCTCTGTCGGAGTGTAAAACTCCACGGGGCAAAGCGATGCTCCCGTGGGCTGTCTTAGGTAGAGCCCCCCATGGCTGGGTCTCCTTCTCCCTAGGGATGCTTCTCCTGCCCGAGCACCCGGCTGCCTTGCAGGGCTCGGCATCACCCTCCCACGCTGCCAGCAATCCGGGACGGCGGAGCAGAGAGAAACCCAAGGAATGTGGCACACGGTTGTATCATTTCTAAAGGAAACCTGGACCGCTGCCCCGTCTCGAGCGGTTTGTACGGCATCTTGTGCCTCCCATGCTGCTGGCTCGGAGGTCCCTGCGGTGCTTCGTGCCCGTCGGCACCTGCACGCCGCCGGGCCAGGCTTGCTCTCCAGGGGACAATCCTGCGCCTTCCCTATCCTCAAATACTCCTCCCTAGACAAATACCCTGCAGGTTCCCATCCCTGTAAAGCAGCCAGTTTTCTCCGCAGTCAGGGAATAGGAAAGGAGGAGCCTTGGCTTCTCCCTGCTGTCTGCAAAGACGAAAGTACCGATGTTAAACCCTGAGCTGCACCACGGCACAGCAATCCTGCACAGCCGTGACCGCGTTTTGGGGGACTCCAGGCTCCCGAGTGACCCTGGTGTGGCAGGGACTGGTCTGAGGAGGGCCTGGGGCCGAGAGCTTCTGCTAACCCCTGCCACGGCCCCACGGCCAGCCACGAAGGGCACTGCTATTGCCCGTCCCTGCCAGCATCCCCCAGGCAGCCCGGAGCAGCCGTGGGGGCAACCGCTCCTCGGTGAAGGGGCAAGAGCTGACGGCCAGGCACGAGCGCAGCCCTAAGCAGCCCTCGTAGAGCTTGCAGTTAGGAAAAGCCTGGATCTGAGCTCAAATTTCTCATTAATTGCTCGCCCACAAGAAGCGCAGGGTGAACCCAAGCCGGGCAAAGGGCAGGGCCATGGGCTGGGTAGGAGCCCAGCAGCTGTGGTCAGGCACTTCCCAACACAACGCTGAGAACTGGAAGCCGAGGAGCACCAGGAGATGACACAATGTTTTAGGGGGGTTTAAATGAAAAAAAAGACAAATTGAAGGATGTCCCAGAAAAAAAGCGCTTTGCCACTATCTGCAACGTGGTCAGGCTGGAAAGCACCCTCACGTGTGCACAGCGCCGATCCCCCCACCCCGGGAGCATCCCCTCTGCCACCGCTGCAGCCCCGCTTCAAGCCAAGCCCCCGTGGCAGAGCCTTGCTTCGGAGCTGGCTGCTGCGGATGGGGCCACGCTTGCACAGAATTTCGCAGTCCCTCACGCCGGTTAATCCGGGGCCTTTGGAGACGGATGCCGCATCCGCGCCCTCAGTCATTACAGGAACTGCCGAGTCCCTCCTCTGTCCAAAAACCCATGCTGTTTGGCGTGGCGAACGGCAGCGAAATAGTGTCTTTGCCAATAACATAGCTTGTTAAATTTTAATCAAATAGGGGATTGTAAGCACACAGTTACCAGGAGCTCCTGGGAGCACTGAGAGATAACTTTAAAAATGAATTAGTAATAAGGCACATTGGAGACAGCAAGGAGAAGACGGCTGGAGATGATCCACTTGGGCAGGGATACTCCCTTTGCTGCTCACACAAAGCTTTTCTCCCTCTCCTTTGTTTTTTTTTTTTTAATTGCCACAGGAAGAAGAGGCAGAAACACACTGGAGGTCCCAACACTCGGATAACTCCAGAAACCCAACCTGTTCACGCAGCTGCCGCCTGCCTGCGGAGCTGCCCCGGGAACATCTCCTGTTGAGAAGGAAAGCACGGAGCAGACCCAGGCTGGGGACAGGGACACGCAGGTCACTGCACCCGGTTAATAAACCACCCCCCGGGCCACCCTGTGAGCCGGGACATGGGCACGTGTGCCTGCCTGCAGCTAACGAACAGCAATCCCCAGGGCTCGGCTTGAAACCGCTCCAACACTAAAAAACCGCACGAACCCCACCAGGATGACGCATGGGTGCACCCGGATGAGCTGAGGGGAGCCCCACGAGCAGCCAGCTCAAGCAGTTTGCTGGGTTTGGGGGGCTCCAGCGACATGAGGGTCCCTGGACACCCTCCTGTCCGGTGCTCGGCTCCCGAACATCCATCCCGCCGCGATGCCCGGGGCCAGGCAGGGCTGGGACAGCTCAGTGACGCCGTGAGGAGCAGATGTCCCGGCGCGGGGACGCGTGGGCAGAAATTAGCTCCCGCAGAAAGGAATTAAGCAACAGATTTCTTCTGCCGGAGAGATGAGCCTACGATGTTCCCAGCCCAGGAAGGGAGGGGGCAAGTGGGCTTTAACCCCCCTGCTACACACTGCTGGGGGCTTTTTATGGCCAGAGGGGCCCTTTGCCTCCCTGTATTGCATCTCCTGCGTCAGCTGAGCTGGGAGATTCCCAAATTGCGGCTTCGTGGGTGGGAGGGTTTGGTTTGACTGCAATTCTCCTCCCCTGTAACCCCTCCTGGTCCCGTGGGAAACACCTCGGTGGTCTTGCCAGCTGCCCAGGATGGACTGGTGAGGGGTTTTTAAGTTAAGGAGAGTTTCTAGCAGGGAAGACAGGTCCTTTCCTCCTCCCACCACACTCCAAGGAGGGAGAGGTTGGTGTGGCCGTGCCATCCCTGCCACACGGCAGGCACCGGGGTGCTCGGTGCTGCAGCACCCAGGGCTGTTTGGGGCTCAGAGACAGAAAGACACCTCCCTCTCCGCTCCCAGATCTTGTTCCCAACCATCCACAACACTCTGCAACTCTGAATATTGTTTTAAATCCTCCCAGAAAGGAAAGGGGAGGCTATTAACTGGCTTGCTGCTCCCTAGGAGAAAGGTTTGGAGGAGGCAGGCAGGACGCTGGGCTCCTGGGACCCATGGCAGACCCTGCCGGCAGGGGCTGCAGAGAATCATTTCACTTTTTGGCACCTCCATCTTTAATTGGGTGTAATAATAATTTTATTGCTTGCTGAGATTTGTGAGGCTGAACTAATGTTTGTAAAATGCTTTGCTGTCCTCAGCTGAAAGGCAATCCAGAACAGCAAAGCCCCAGTGTTCTTCACATTTGGATAATCCAGAATTATTCATAAACAAAATCAAGATTATGCAAATATATTCATTACATCTCAAAGTACCTGCAGGAAAATAGAGGAATTAGTCTTGTTAACAATTACATAAGTGTGTGTCTAAGCATGCACAGCCCCGCGCGCTGTCGATGCTGGGGCACATTCACCTGGGACTCGGCCCAGGACCTCGGAAGCGCTGGAGAACAAGGGCTCAGCCCGTGCAAAGTGACCGTCCCGTCTCGATTTTTGGGTGTCGTGATGCCCCACGGCAAGTGACAGCGCCCGGCGCAGAGCCCTGAGCCCCACTCCAGGGTCCTGCCAGCTGCTCTTCAGCCGAAACACGGAGACATCCCCAGCGTCCCCTCCGCACCCATCAGGGACAGCCCTCCCACAAAAACCATCACCTTATTCCAGCCAAAACAGCCTTTCCTACCCAAATCAGGATTTTTACGGTACACACAGGGCCGGGAGGCTGTGGAGGTGGGATTTCGATGCAGCCCCCTTGCTCTGGACCTGCCCTTTTTGCCCTTGCCCTGGTGCGAGCTCGCACCCAGCTTGGCTCTCCGCAGCGCAACGCGACCGTCTGTTCGGGGTGTGCTGGGAAAAAGGGGAGAGAAAGGTGCGTTGAAAATACCGCATGGTTTAATTAATGCCACATGCCTTTCAGTCCATAGGTTGTGTGGATTGTTAATTATTTTTATAAAGAAAATAATTAGTCCCAATCAAGGCAGAAGCTCTCCAGAATTACAGCTCATTAACTGCTCTCACATTTTTCTGTTCTATAAAAAGTCGTGGTGCTGATGAAAATTATAGACCCTTGGAATCAGCATTAAATACAAATTCAGACAGTGTTACCATCCTATTACCATCAACCGCATCGACTTGGCTTCGGTAATTGCAGCTGGAGATGAAGCGCAGGGATTTCTGCTCTATGTAATCCCCAAAAACGAGCACTCTACCCATTAGTTTGCCAGAAACAATGTGACACCAAGCCCTGACTCGGCTAAGTACATCCCCAAGGAGGTGACAGCCACCAAGGAGAAAGCGGAAAGCAAGGCGGCGTTGCTGGGGATGGGATGATGAGGGTTGCTCAGGTTTGGTTCAGCTCTGGCTGGCGGCAGGACCATGCAGGTCTAGCGCTGGTCTAAATTAGGAAGGTGAACCCACTAACGATGTGACGAATCTGTCCTATGGGCTGGGGTAGCAAAGCCACCAGTCCAAGGGGTGGAAAGAGCTAGGAAATGCAGAGGGGACAAGGAGCAACCTTTAAGCAGTGGGATTATCCTCATGGGACTTGGGGAAAATAAGACGCGGAGGGATGCTCTTGTCGGGGATGTGGGAGCACCCCCAAGCATCTCCCCACGGACCGTCCTGGTCCAGGCGCCGTGCTGGGGCTGGCGCTATCGAACACCGCAGAGGCCTCGCTCAAAGCCTAATTGAGAGAAATCACAGCATGTTAAAGGGAGTCCAGGTCAAATCAATACCGACGCGGCGGGGAGGGCGAGCAGGGGGAGCGGAGTGGCGGCCGTGTCCCAGCGTCCGCTCTGCAGGCAGCGAGCAGGCTGCGGCCGTGGGCATCGCTGCCCGCTCTTCTGCCGCAGAAAGGCAAGCTGAGACCTGCCGTCCTCTGCTCCGCGCAGGACAGACCCAGCAGCAGCACAGGGTGAAGGTTGGCAGCGGCAGCCCGTGGCGCGGAGGGGGCAGGGGAGCTGTGGGTCCTCAGGATCCTGCTTTTCACTTTCCATTAATCAGGGACGAATGTGCCTTCAGTTGCATTCACAGCCAGCCAGCTGCCAGCTCTTGGGCCCACGAGCTTCCACCGCAAAATTAACCCACCCCTCCCCGCGGCCACAGCTCCCATGCTGAGCGCCTGCCCATGAGCATCCGAGCCTGCTTGGAGGGATGAGGATGGGGAAATCAGGGCTGTGGGTGGGAAAGCCACTCCGGGGGAGCCCCCAAGGGCAATGGGGGAGTAGCTACTGCTGCCAGGCATTAAATAGCGGGAGCCAAACCTGCCGCTGGTGTTGTGGCTTTAGCTCTGTCCCTGCAGGTGCTGAGATGCTCCAGGCTGAGGGCAGGGACAGGGGCACAGCCACACAGCCCAGGCACAGCCCGGGGCAGGGATGCGCCTGGAGCACGAAACGGCTGCGTCTGCCAGCCTGAATTCTCCAAAATATCTAAAAAACCCCTCCAAAACATCCAAAGGACATCCTTTGCCTGCACTGGCTCCTAAACCACAGAATCACAGAATCACAGAATGTTCGGGGTTGGAAGGGACCTCTGTGGATCAGCCAGTCCAACCCCCTGCTGAAGCAGGGTCACCCAGAGCAGGCTGCACAGCACCGCGTCCAGGCGGGTCTGGAATATCTCCAGAGAAGGAGACTCCACAGCCTCCCTG
>Ga0065711_1004310_pt1 | contig 24264 bp, 11 predicted proteins | sample Hoacrofraction12_FD_59098 | JGI IMG/M metagenome (GOLD analysis project Ga0065711, IMG submission 59098) | Hoatzin crop microbial communities from Cojedes, Venezuela - Epithelial fraction 12 v2 (version 2) | ecosystem: Host-associated > Birds > Digestive system > Esophagus > Crop | place... | reverse complement strand
CTTCTTCAGGCTGAACAAGCCCAGCTCCCTCAGCCTCTCCTCATAGGGGAGATGTTCCAGTCCCCTCACCATCCTTGTAGCCCTCCGCTGGACTCTCTCCAGTAGCTCTTCATCTTTCTTGAACTGGGGATACCACATAACTAATAAGAACACTGACTTGGGGCAGACCCCAGCAGAATTTCACTAATTAAGTGCTTTTGTTTTGACACGGGACTCATTATAACTGCTTTCAGAATGTGGTACAACTAGCTTTGTATCTTTCTTCTGCTATTTTCATTGAGGCCATGCTTTGCTCTTGAAGATTATACTAGTAGTGCTGAAAACTCACTGAAGTCAAGCTATATATCAGCTGTGTCTCCTCTACCCATGTAGTTTGCTGTCCTCTGGGAGAGAAAAATTAAACTGATTTGGCATTATTTCTTACTGATAACATACCAGCTGTTACTCATTTTTCTGTTTCTTTCTGTGTTTTTAATAACAATTTGTACAGGTCTTCCAGTTTTTTTCTAGAAGCTGATGTTAAGCTGGTTAGTCTGTCATCTTCCGCCTTCTCCTTTCCCCATTCCCATTTCTTCAGACTGTGTGTTCGCCCGTCTCCCCATTCTTGCTAGTCTCTCAGAGATAACAACTAATGATACTGCAATTTCTTCAGCCAGATTTTTAATTACACTGCAGTGAAGATCAGCTGTTTCAACTGTTTTGAGAACATTTAACATTCAGATATTTTTTGACCTGTTCCTTCATTATTAGAGGATGAGGTCTTACCCTCTATGACTTGTATTAATTATGACAAGCCTATAAGATTTTCAGCAATAACTTGCAAAAAAAGTACTGAACTCTTCACTTTTGCTGGATCAGTTTATAACCCCCCACTACAACAACTAGTCAGCAAACTATTTCCTCTTATGGAAGAATTTTTTGCTGTAATTTACCTTCCTAGTTAAAGAGTTTTGGTTTTATGTTGCATCTTCTTCTTGCTCTCTCCCTACATGCTCATTCTGCTTTTTATATTTGACCTTAGCAATCAGACCTAGTTTCCAGTTTCTTTTTATGTTTGAAATTCACAAAAAGCCCATGATTTCATCAAACTTATCTCTTATCACACCTTTAATCTTTCCTCTGCAATAGTATATTTTGCACTTGTGACCTTAATATTGTTTCTTTATAGAGCTGACAGTCCACTTTAATTTCTTTTTTCTCTCTTAGGACTCCTTGTTTACCAGTTCTATTAATTTACCAAAGCCTACTTTCTATAAATGCCTTGGTTTTGTTTTGTTATACATAGTTTCCCTTTCTTTTCCTAAGGATCATGAACTGGATCATTTCACTCTTTCCCAAGATATTTTCTATTTAGGTGCTTTTAACCATTTCCTGCCTTTTGAGGTACTTTCTCACTACAAATATCTCTAGTTCTTATATTTAAATGTTGTTACCAATGCAAACAAATTAACCGAGAGTCACTGCCTTTGCTGTTTTCCTTTTCATAGACTTAACGGGCTATTAAAATTCACATTGATTTGTAAGCATGGTGTTTTGGATGACTTATGTTGTTGCTCACAAAACCCCTCATTCACTTCCTCTTCTGGCTCTGGTGATATATAGGGGATGGATTCCATTACAGCAACACAGTACTTTCACCTTTGCCATGGCCCATGATTTTCTCTGCACTTAAGAGACAATATGCTCTTAAGAGATAATATATATTGCTGTGTCCCTACTGCTTCCTTTTTCCCTAGTTGTCTTTTCAGGACAAGTTCCTCCCTTTTATATTACTATTCCAGTTTTCTTATTATACCAGCTCTCTATTGCACCTGAGTCCTCAGGCTGTGTTTCCTTCTGCTTTACCTGCCTACTCATGCTGGGTTTGAACAACCAGGTTATGGCCATGGCTGGTTTAAGAGACAGGAGAAGCAACACAAGATGAAGGTTTCTGTACTCCCCTCATCTTTTATTTCTTCCACCCTGCTGACAACTGGCCCAGGCACCAGGCACAAAAGCCTAGCTTGCACGTGAGTCAAGCTGCTGTAAAGTCATTTACCTTTCATCAGGAGTCTCATACTTTTATATAACAGTAGTCTCTTTTAGCAGCTTTCTGCCATGTATTTCCAAGTCCTCACCTTCTCATAAGTGAGTTAACCTGCTGCTCAGCAATTCCCATATTGCTGAGTCTCACACTCACATAATTCACTGATGCGAATCAAGCTGCTGACTTTGCCACTGACCTTACATGGTTGAAGTTGCATACTTAATTATTGCTAATGTTGTGGTCCTTCTGGAGAGGGAATATTGATCATAATCTTAAACACTGTTTCATATGTAAAGTAGCTCTTTGTCTTTGATTTTGGTCCTTATATCTCATATATCTGTGCCAACAGCTCCAGGCTAACTACTTGCACCTTGTGACGTGAATCCCTTGCTTATTCTTGCCTGGTAGTGCATACATTCCTTGTAACAACTTTTTTCTCTTTGCCTTCTTTTCTCAGATCTTACCCTGGCTGGTGGTGCTGATGCTGTGCTCTTCCAGTCAGCTGTCTTCCTATTGACCTCTAGTTTTGTACAGGATTAAATAAACAAAAAAATACAAAGAGCAAGTCTAATGCTTGGTGGATTCATCACATTGCATTAGATTCCTTGTCAGAACAATTCACTTCTCTGTCTCACTTGGCCATCGTGAAGTAGAAGTGATTAATTAAATAAAATACATATATAAGTGAATCAGTGGGCCTGTGTGAACCTCATGAGAGTCATCAAGGTCAAGTGCAAGGTCCTGGATGTGGGTCAGGGCAACTCCCAGTATCAGTACAGGCTGAGCGATGAAGGGATTGAGAGCAGCCTTGCCAAGAAGGACTTCAGAGTACCGGTGGATGAAGAGCTGGACTTGAGCTGACAACGTGCACTCACAGCCCAGAAGGCTAACCATATCCTGGGCTGCATCTAAAGCAGCATGGCCAGCAAGTACAGGGAGGAGATTCTGCCCCTCTGCTCCACTCTGGGAGACCTCATCTGGAGTCCTGTGTCCAGCTCGGGAGCCCTCAACACAGGAAAGACACGGACCTGTTGGAGCAGGTCCAGAGGAGGCCGCAAAAATGATCAGGTGGCTGGAGCACCTTTCCTGTGAGGGAAGGCTGAGAGAGTTGGGGCTATTCAGCCTAGTGAAGAGAAAGGTCCAGGGAGACCTTTTTGCAGCTTTTCAGTGCTTAAAGGGGGCTTAAAAGAAAGATGGGGACAGACATTTTAGTAGGGCCTGTTGCAATAGGACAAGGGATAACGGTTCTAAACTAAAAGAGGGTAGATTTAGACTGGGTACAAGTAAGAAATTTTTTACAATGAGGGTCATGAAACACTGGAAGATGTTGCCCAGAGAGGTGGTAGATACCCCATGCCCGGGAGTGTTCAAGGTCATGTTGGACAGGGCTCTGACCAATCTGATCTAGTTGAAGATGTCCCTGCTCCTTGCAGGGCATGTTGGACTAGAGACCTTTAAAGGTCTCTTCCAACTCGAACTAATCTATGATTCTATTCCATGGTTCTATGAATAAGGGACAGTACTGTCTCTGGCAACTGTATAAAAGCAAATTATATATGAAAGTGACATCATCCTCATGTGATGTGATCTTACCAGTTTGCACTGGAATCATGAGGTCCTATAAAAATAAATTTGACAGCGTTATTATACTTTTATATTATACTTTTATATCCTTACTTAAAATTAAGCCAAGGAATTGAACTATATTAGGCTGTTTTGCAAGTGAGTTGTTTTTAGTAGGGTGGCCATAAAGTAATGCATCCACTACGGGCTTTGTTTTCCACCATCCGTTATAGACTTTCTAAGCACATGCTGCTTAGTAATAGCCGCCTCCTTTTTTTTCCAGTTGTTAAGAAAGGACATATTTTCCTCAGCTCACACAGACACTTCAGCAGGAGTGATACAGAACTCCTCTCTGTCCCAGAGACTGATTTATTACAGGATTTAGTCTGGGCAGAGAAGACTTTTGCTACTTCCCCACCGGGAAAAATCAAAGTTATAGAGCTAAGAAGTCTTATGTCCTGCTTTTTCTCTTTAAACTCTCCATTGGCAGATTGTACTGAAACTTGAGACACTACACATACACACATATACTCTACTGGAAGAGAAACCTCACAGCCTGAGCTCTTTGGAAGAACAGACTGAGCGCATAAAAATCTGAGTTTGCAGTTTTATATGGTAGGACTGTAGATGTGGCTAAGGGATGAAGCAAAGAGGTACACAAGAGAAGGTTTAACAAGGACAACATCTTCGAGCACCTTGAATGTGTTATCATTAATGACACTTCACTTATGTTCATGTGGCTGAGAGTTTTTTATTAGATTTGTTGGAGTTGTGCCAGTCTGAATTCTTATCTTCACAAAATCTTCAATAGGGCTTTGGTTTATACTGGAGGGCAGAGGGAGTGTATGGTAAGGGAGACAGAAGAGGAATGTATTCTAATTGTTCTGGTTTTGCTGTTCTGAAATATTATTTCAGTATCTCCTTTTGCATCGGTTTGATTTTCCAGGAACGTAAGATTACTGTATGGTTAGAGGAAGGAGATGATGGGTATGGATGGAAGATGGAAGGAGAGATGGAGGTACCCGTATTCCATATGAAAACTGGGAGTAACTGACCACTAGCTTCTTGTCACCTGGCATTGATGAGACTCCATCAAGTCACAGAAGTCTTATACTGTTGATTAAGATGGAGATCATACACAAGTGACAAATCCTAATGATTTATATGCGGTCTTTCCTGCTATAGTTTAAACATTATCTGTTTGAGAATTTATTTGATTCTTCACTTCATAATGTGGTCCTGTGACATCTAATGTCATCTGACCTTAGGAAGTGCCCGAAAATAAGTGTACCCATTCTATGTTGTAAAATACTCTTTCAGAAGTGAGTGTGGAAGATGTTTGAACACCTGAATACCTGAGCATTTGTTCACTGTTCTTCTACTTAAAAATACCTCAGGACAACATTAATTAAAAACATCCTCTAGATGAAGATTCCTGCACTTGTAATGATGCACCAGGCTGCACTGCAGAGCAGTCATCCGAGATTCTTCATGTGAATTTGTAAGATCAGTAACAAGACCAATTAGAAAGTATGTTGTTAACAAGAAATAAGCTCAGTATTTTAATGGCTTGAACACAGAATTGTAAATGCTACCTACACAACCTTCACAGGACATTCAAGAGGTGTTTGTTGTTGTTGTTTTGTATCTCGTTCCAGTAGCTATGATTTCCCATTTTTCCTCAGAGGTTTGAGATCTGCTCTGTCTCTCATCAAGGACTGTGTTACAATCTGCAGCAATAAAACTAGGTAAATCGACATACGGAAACAGTTTAGTTAACATGTTTTCAACAACAAAAAAAACACCATCTGGGTGACTAAGACCTACTTACATGCTAAAACAATTGATTCACTTGCTAACTTCCCTTCAGTTACAACATATTAGTCTTATGGACTGGATTCAGATATTTTTTGTATAAAACAACACAATACAGTTTATGAAGATGACAGCAGCCCTATCTGTGGTACTGCTACACCCAAATCTGCTCACTTTAGGCCCATACCAAATATGCTAGATCACTTCTTAGACAAGAGATTGCTGTTTAAAAACCCACACCTGTGAGTTCCTAACTTTCATGAGATTAATTTGCACTTTTTCTTTAAGGCTAAGACACTCTACTAATAGGCAAGGTATCATTACAAAATTTACAGCAAGAAATTTATAGTTCAAATGGATGAAGAGTGGTATTATCTGGCCTTCTATCATATGTCTCCGTGAATCAGTTGTTCATATATCACTGTAAAAGTTAAGAAAGAAGACAAGGCTACAATCTGGAATCACTGTGCTTAATTATCTTTTTTTATATTCTTGAAACAAGGTGACAAACATTTAATGCATTACTGGTTTACTTAATAATTTTAATAATTTAGTAATTAATTTTAAGAACTAGTTTCTTTACTAATTTGAAAAGTTTTATATTTTTTAATGATGATTAAAATATCTATTTTTCTTTCATTAGACTGCCTCACAATTCTAAAGCAAAATATTCAAAGGTCAAACCAGGTATGTAAAAGTCATAAAATTGTCTTCACACATATATCAAAGGTTAATTTTATTTTTCTGTTGATTTTTGAGGCTTTACATCTAATTAGATATTAGCAGCTGAATCATAGTTAAAGTTGTGATATACTTTTTCTTTTAGTTGGTACCTGTGATCCTTAGAACATCGTATGACTCAAAAATTGAAACTTTAACATTCAAGTATTTTAATTTTAGTTAAAAAAAAAGATAAATATTAAATAAATATGAAAAATTGATAAAACCTGCAGAGTTGACAACACTGCTCATTAATATGATACTTATACCTTGGTCGTAAGTGCCTGCAAATCATTCCCTTCCTATGAACACTATGATAGTTTCAGATTATTGTAATTTGCATTTGTTTGGAATAGAAATTACTAGCCCAATTTCTGGCTCAAAATCCAGACAGCAACCCCACATCTGCAGACAGGGAAAAAAATTTTCCTTTTTCCCTTATCTTTCTGCTCCTTGTCCCCTCCACAACTGTAGCCTGTGCATATCTTAGTAAACTTTCTAGCATATGTTCACCCTAGAAGTAAGACTGACATTTTAAATCTAATCTGTACATTCAATTTCTTTGGCTTGCCATTTTTCACTAGTAAAAAATGATAATACACTACAACAATGAATATCAAGAGCCATGTCAAAAATCTGGCTCTTGATAATATTTCATTTTGAAGGTGTTTGAGCAAAGGAAACCCGGACAAAAAACAACAAAGTCGTGCTTATTCCTGTAAGTAGCCCAAGAGACTACATCAGGCCCACACAATGAAAGATTTCTGTTATGTCATTCAAGTTACATGTTGCATGAGAATTTACATTGCGACTAATAAGAGTCTTTTGTTCTTCTAGCTGAGGGTGATTTGGGAATCTATAGTGTTGACTGAACCTTGTGAACCACAGCATTAACCGTTCTGGTAAGGGGCAGAGACCACTTCCATCTGACCTCGTGTTGATCAGCACATACTGACAGAAGCGAGCTCCAGGGAAGGTGCTCCTATGAAATGCACAGAAGATTTTCTTTTCAAGTAGCGTGGTCTTAAATGGCCTGACAGAAAGTGTCAAAAGCAGGGTCCCTCTGTCTCTTTCATAACAGAAAATATTTTCTACAAATTGTTAATTTAATTTTGTATGAAAGCTCATTCCAAGTGCTTTGACAGCACAGTCGCTAGAGATAGACCCACTACAGACAGCCTGGGAACATAGCCTCTGGCATAAGTGTACCAGTTCCAGAAGGAGTTTCTTATTTATCAGTGTCATCTTGAAGTCCATTTAAGCCAGCAACTAAATCTGGTGATGCTAATTAATTTTCATTTTACCTTTTCTATCAAATGTGTGGCCTGTTATATGCTAATGAAGCATGCTGACTGAGGCATAAGCAATGAGAAACCACTGAAGTAATTCAAGAAAAGAAAAAAAGCTAGGAACCTAGAGAAACATATCAGCTACATCTACAGAAGACTGCTTTGATCTGTGGCCTTGAAGGCAGGTGTGCCAATCTGTCACTTTTTACCTGCAGGATTGCCTGTGGGGTTTCCACTAAGATGTCTCGACTGGTAAGTCTGGGGGGAGAATACCTAAGGTACTCTGGTTTTTGCAGCACAGAGCTGCTAAAGGGCAGCACAGAGCTGCTAAAGGAAGCATAGATGTGCTGGATTTCCAGATAAGAAATGCCAAAAGTCAGACTCTTCCTCTCCCAGAAGACCTGAAAGTATAGCCTTGAAGTCTTAACATTGTTTTGTCAACGTGTCCTCATGCAGCTTCAAAAATGCAACACTGTAGCTTTCTTCTATTAGCAAGGAAGGATGAACAGACTTAAGAGGCTTCCAATTCCCAAAGCTAGATTTTATTAGCTAAAAACCTAAAAAACAATAAAGAAGAATACAAAAACCTCTTAAGCAGCAAGAAACTCAAACTGTCTGGTTCAAATACACAAAATAAGAACCACAGTAAACAGATGTACGTCTTGTCCATTGCACCCTTGGAAGAGAATCCCTTTTCTTCTAGTCTGGCTTTCCAGCAGACACGTGTGGCTTTCTGAAGATATTAAGATGAAATAGCCCGCTCAAGGTGTCTAACAATGTGTCCTTCTCTCTTCCTGCACTGAGTCTTAGCTTCCTTCCTTCTAGAATGGCTGACCTGAACTAAACTGCAGCAGCCCAGGTCGTGTAATCAGTCAGCTTTTCTTACTGTCGCTCAGCACATCCTTCTTTTACAAAATATAATAAGCTATTACTATATAATATTCTGTATAGGAAAAAAAAATTCTACTCTGTGGAATGGCCACTCATTTTTTGCTTACTCTCATCTTGGTTTGCAGTTGTAGCATGCAAAGTTAAGGTGATATAGTGGGCTCTTGTTTTGAGAGAGCTACGTGACTCCAGGTACAACAGTCATATATCGTGGATACATAGAGGAAGTAAAACAGTTGTGTTTGTGTCTTACATATCCCTTGCTACCTTCCTGTGAACCTTTATTGCTTCTAAACTACCAAGGAACTGTTCCCATGAACCTCAGATTTACTTCAATGTTTCCCCTTCCATGGAAACACCACATCCAGCCAGCCAGCCAAAAGCACCTGTGAGAGGTATTTTCAGGGGATCTGCCCATGACAGAGGAGATGGGAAACCCTGTATTTCTCACACCCCAGCTGTCTGCCACTCAGACTGTAACTACTGCTGTTAACCACCACAGAGTTTTTGTTGCCACAGGTTCAATGACAAAATGGTGGCTATTGAGGTAGTAAGCCAGGTCTTGTTTTCATCCTAGCACTTGTCCATTCCCAAGTGGGAGGCCTGGAAATATTGAGTAGTGTCATGGCCATGTGCAGCATGACTCCAAAGAGAGAGTGCTGGTGTGTCTATTTCAGCTCCTGTCTGCTCACCTTTCTCCAGAATTCAGAGAGGTTCGTCTGCCTGTGTGCTCAGGTCACTGAGCCTGACCCTAATCAATTCAATGTGGGTAGGAATACACAAATCCTTCTCACTTGCTTTTGCTTTTATAGCCAGGCTGATGACGAGCCATTGAATACATGATTATTGTTGTGAAACATGCAAGTTAATGTCTGTGGAAAAAGAAATCTGATAAATGCTCCTAAAAGTGGTCTATTAACTATACAGAATTCATTGCCTTAGAATGACCATCTTTTGACCTCAGTTTCACAACTCAGTTATTGTAAAGTCAATTCAGAATATAAAACCATAGTATTGTCAGTTTAAATATCTAATACATTTTTGTTTCTAGCAGTAAACATGTAGTGGAAAGATCTGTTAAAATATTTTCAGATAGAAGGAAAAAACTTTATTTAGAAGTTTAGCCTCAACAGAATAAATATTTAGTAGATTTCTGCAATCTCATCAAGGCTATTTATACAAGGAACATATGTATGTATGTGTATTTTTTATATATATTCCACTGATGCATTTGTGACAGCAGTGAATATAATAAATATCACAAGTTTTAAGGTATTGAGAGAATAATCCTATCATTAAGCTGCTGAAGCATACATGCGTACATCCTTAAATCTTTCACGACACAACATTCCTCAGACATTCCATATTCAACTTTTTTGACAAGTTCCAACCCTTCTATAATATTATTATTTCTTGAAAAGTCACACTTATTTTCAGAAGTGGCTGAGTCAGATGAAAATAGTTTTGTCTGCTAAATCAAAACATGAAGTCAGATAATTAGAAATTAATATGTAATAATGAATGGAAATTCCTTATATCGTTCTCCTTTGACGTTGCATATCCGTAATTTAGTAGTTAGTTATACTTTTGACAAACCATAAGTATATGCCATCAATACTTTTTTGTAATGTTTTCCTTCTATAAAAAAATAGCTACATACATTTTAGTGTATTCAATATTAAATTGTTGGGGTTTTAATTTCTAATAAACAAGCTTGTTAATGAAATACTTAACCCTGAAAATGTTTCCCTAGCATCCCCATTTTTGCCACGCATAAGGAATCCAAAGCTGCAGCTGAGAAATCTTTACCTTATATCCAAAAAATAATGGTAGTAGAGGGGAAATATTTTAGGATCCTTTCATGTATAGGTTATGGAGATACTTCTCAACATTTCTATACAAACCTGACAAAATGCAATATAATTCTGAAACTTTTTTGGCATCTGAAGCAGAGACAAAACCTGTTCTTCTCAGTCTTCAGATCGAATGATGATACAGCTACAGCATATTCTCCTATATTATGCATTCTAAGGGGCTGTTTATGCTTCAGTACATTCCTAACACCATTGCATTGCTGTCATGAAGATAATCAAGCTGACAATAGATTTTTCTCAATTCAATAGCCCTGCAATGAATAGCTAACAAAAATATATTTTTACTTCTACTATCTGAGGCACCAGTGGCCACAGAAGAGAATTTCTCATATCTGTCTAGGTGATATCCTGTGTCTGATAGTGGTCGATGGGGGATACTTGGGGAAGCAGTTTAAGAATAGTGCAAATACAGTGATGCAGTGGAAACATGCAGTGCTTCTTCCAGTGTATGTTCTCGCAGTCTGTGGCTAAAGGAATTAGTGAACTAGCACCCTTGTGTTTACTAGATGGACCCGTGCTAGGCGATTCCTCAATGGATTTCTGTAACTGTTTTTGTATCCTTTTCTTTTTTTCTGGTATCCATAGAATCCTGTGGCAACAAGCTCCCCTGAAATTATGCTTTGTGTGAATAACACTTCCTTTCATTATAAAAATTCTGGTCTCATGGTATTCATATGTAGCCTTTTCTTTCTTTTTCTCTCTTTCCTTGCTAGGGTAGGTCACATCTAGGCTGATGATGCTGAAAAGCTCAGGAAATGCACAGCAAAGTTGGGCATACTGGTATGAATTGGCATGTGAGCTGCTGGCAAACGAGGGCTGCCTTAAGGACAGAAGGATAAGATGGTCGGTCAGTAATGAGCTGTGGCATCCCTGTGCTCCTAGATGTCATGATCTTATGAAGTGTAGGCATAAAGAATAACAAAGTTCCATTAGTTGGAAACTATTGATTAACAAAGAAATTTGTGTTATTTTTTGGAAAGTGGAAATTTTGAAATAGATTGCCTTGATTCTGCAATAAATTAGGGCATACACATCTGAAATTGAGTTCCTTTAGGGAGGCCTCTCTTACTGAAAGACTCCAGAAGACCCTCCACTTGGGCATCAAAAGGGAGCACTGTGGTCATTAGTTACTACCGTGCCAGGGAAGATGTATTGTCTTACACATGCTTATGTCATTGAATAGTTTTGAAATGGAGTAGATCTCTGCCTAAAAGATGGCCAGTGAGACTGAATATTGTGACATGGAATGATATGAAGCTGGATCCTAATTTTTTCTAGTCTCTAATCATCTACGGAGAGGGTGTGACTGGAGGGAAAAAGTCTCCCAAAAACTAAGAAGCAGTTTAGTATGGAGACACTTATTTGGCATGGAAAATAACTCTTTTTTTCCAGCCTATTCTGCAATATGGCAACAATAAAAAGTTAAATCAAACTTTTTCAGTCCCATTCTCTAAGCTTTATCACAACTACATTCAATGAATGTTATTGTTGTTGTCTATTTTTTGGAATAATTTCTCCAGATTAATGACTTTCTCAAAAATAAAATTTTAGGAAAAAGAAAGCAAAGTGGTCCTGCCCTGTCGCTATGGTGAATATTATATTTCAAAAGTACTTAACGAAAATAAATATAAGGTTTGAAAATGTTTTGATTAAGGGCACTGTTTTTCATGTGTTTAGATACATCATTAGATTATCATCGAGAATGATGACATGCCCAAGTGAAGCTTTTAAAACATCAAATTCTATAAAATACTTCATGATTAGTGAAAAGACCATCAGCTGAATTAAATAACAGTGATTAGGAAGGAGTGGTTTTCACATTGTTTTGGGAGCCAACATATTTTTGATTCTAATGATTCTGTAAAGACGTCCCTTCCATTCAGTCCCCTCCCTCCCTTCCCTTTTTTCTCGCCTCATCTCACCTGCCGTTGTCATTGCCATTGCCATCACCAATAAAATACAGAATTATATCTATGTGAATACAACTGATAACAGTGTAATCACTGATGGAGTGTGATGAATTACAATCATAATAATGGTAGATACTGAGTTTCTATTCATGCAATCTACCGTTTATACCACTGAACAAAGGGGAAAGAATACTATTTCCCAAACTCTAATTCTTTTGGACAAGCCAAAATTGCAATTTTCAAAATCTAGATCTAGGTATATGAAGCAATACAAACAAAATCATGCCCTGAATGTAAAAGTCCTAAGAGCTTTAGTGGAAATTGGGAGCGAAAAAGGGGGAATGGAGATATCCTTCTTTATGGGTGAATGGTTCAGGAGTACCAGCTGGGAAAATACGCAACCACCCCATATTTAGCAGCTTCAGAAATGCTTGCTTTCTTCCTGCTGCTTGTGATAGAAGATATCTACCATCTTGATGGCAGCCGGAATGAGGCTGCAAACGCTCAGCTGCCAGGAGCTTCTTGCTGTGCCGTGACTGGCTATATAACACTGTGAATACACACTTCCAGTGAAAATGTTACTGGGGTTAATATTTTTCTGACCATCTTGTCATTTACATTTTGCCCTTCTCTAGTTGGTGACTTATGGCTAATGCTTACAAAATATCAGTAAAATATCACTAACATTCAGTTAAACGCATTTTTTTCTCTATCTAAAATTTCATGTAAGCTCATGGTAGACTATTTTGTTGAAGTGGGCATTGTAGTCCTGAGACATTCCTTGCATGGAATGGAAGATGAAGAAAGCATTAATTGAATCAACTCTAACATTTGTATTAGTTGCTCTTTTTAAATTGTCAACCATTCTGGGATTGCTTTGGAATGCACAATCAGTTTACAACCCTTTTTACTCCAAGTGCTTAAGGTATGTTTCTTTGTCTTTATTGTAAGTCAGTCCATAAATGTATTTTTTAATATTTTCCTTAAAATCATTTTTTATTGGATTTCTTCGCATCTATCCAGGGTGTTCCCTGAAGTGGCATTAAATTCATAGCTAAATCTCTCTCTCTAAATGAATTGATAGCATGAGTTTGGAAAACTGAACTATTGTATAGACCAATTTAATAACATATTTTAATGAATTTTTAATTTTCAATGTAAAAGCTTAGTTACTTGCTACAGATCAAATTCAGTTCTCTGTCTTAGAGGTATGATTGTGGGAGTGGATAGTATTGAAGACAGCACACTGGCTTTGGACTGAGATCTTTGCTTTGATTTAGTCTTTAAAGAGTATTATTTTCCAGAAAATGCATATCAGTCCACTTCTCTGACAAATTTTATTATTAGAATATTGGGTAGTTGTTTCATTTTAGCTCCTGGGACAGAGCAGAAGAGGACTGCATGAATTTGAAATGAAACTGAATATGTGCTTGTGAAACTTACACTTTCAAAAGCAATGAGATATATAAATATTTGTTATGTTAATCTACAAAATTACTTTTATTATTTGACCCATATGGCTATGTGAATAGCAGTGTATATAATTCAGTCATATACCCCAGTACTACAAAAAACACAGCCTTAGAACTATACACATTTTTCTCTTGTGTCAAAGGTGAACCATTTCCTTATGTCGGAGATATCAGGATATGAAGGATGATTACTTTCACAGACAAACAAGAGACAGCTGCCCTTGATAATGTGAGATTTATTCTTAACATTCTTTTCAAAGGATCCAATTCTGTCCAAATTTTCATAATGAAACAGGACTTTGCAAACTGAGTAAGAACGGCAAGGCAAGGCGAGGCGAGGCAAGGCAAGTATATAATCTTTTTGCTCTCAGTTTTGGTGAACTGAAATTCACTCATCACAAAGTGAGTTCAGATACAGCCAAATGTGATACAGAGTTTGGAAAGCTGAAATCAACTTACTCAGTTTAGGGCCAGAGCATCTGCCTGTTGGATAAGTGCTAAAGGTATATGTATACACAAGTTCAATTTTGCACGAACGTGATTGGAGTGTGTTGGCTGATAAGCAGACTGCAGGAGTTTTGGTCAAATGCACACAAGAAATCTGTGGCAGAGTTATTTATACAGATATTTTTCCCCTCTAATGTGTAACATATAGCAGAAATCCATGTTTTCTAAGTTACAGAAAATAAAATTGAAGTTTTGCATCTTTTGTCTTGTTGTTCAATGATATTTGAATAAGCTTTAGATATACTGAAGTCAGTCCTTACATCTCAGCACCTGTGATGAGAATGATCTGGAATCAGAGGTGAATTGTTTATGTCTCCTCTAAACTTTTATATGAGAATAATGAAAGATGAAGAAGTTGCAATATACTTCTAACAGAAAGCTAGCGATAAGATGCTGGTGTATTAATTTATTTGCTATTTACATATAATTAATCTGTGTTCAGTTTCTGCGTATCCATATAACAACATGTAACTAAACAAAGTGTAACAATGTGTAACTAAATCTGCATTGTTTTTGTGAATATTCATATTAAACAAACTTTTGAAATGATCTTCTGACTGTTTATCAATTTTTGCTGTTATCTGAGAACATACACTGCCTCCAGCTGTGGGACATCTGTATGTTATCCCCAGGAACTTGCCACTCTATTCTGTGGAGCTCACAATGGATAATGTGACTCTAGTGATACTCATCTCACTGATGTTCTAAACATTAAATGTTTTCATTTATTCTAAGCACCTTTCATTTCATGATCAAAGCCATTCATGACTTTTATTATTGCCTGAAAGAAATCAGTTTGGCTCAGTATCTTGCCACTTGCCTCAGTGGTTAAGACTGCTAAACACAATTGTGTGTTGTCCTTGCAATGTCCTTACTGTCATTGATGGTCTCTTTCTTTCCTTGGTACTACAATGGATCAACTGCCTTATGAACATTCTTGTTATCTGATTGCTTACATCATGATCATTATAATATTTATAATATGTTTCAGATATACCCTTGGCTGATAAATATACTTTAATTAAAAAAAAAATTAAAACAACACCACCTTTGACCATATCCCTTACCTTTTGGTGAGGATATTTAAGAGCTTTTGTTCTTAAAGAAGCTAGTCTGCCATGGGGTGAGAGAGAATGTATTTACAAGGAAAAACTGCTGTTAAAAAGGTAGGAAATAAAAGGCAGATATTAAAGGACAGTTTTCATAGAAGAGAAAACTAAGTCCCACGGAAATCTGTGCTTGGAGTGTGCTCAACATCTAGAAAAGTGAATGAACAATGAGCTAAAAAATTTGCCAGCATTATCAAATTATCAGGGTGATAAATTGAGGTATCATCAGAAAATTGCAGGAGGATCACACAGTTTTGAATAAGTCATAAAATGGAATAAAAAATAATGAATACATATAAATGTAAAGTGATGGGAAAAAAATCTCAATGTTACATACAAACTAATAAGCTCAGAACTGTTTGTTACTATCCAGGAGTTAAATCTTAGATTTATAATAGACAGTCTTAGGAAAAAATAGCACAATGAAAAATACTGATTATAATGCAAAATCAGTAGTGGTTACAAAAAATGACAAAAAACAGAACTAGAAACATTCTAATTTCACTGAATAAATTGATCAGTATCTTCCATACTATGCACAGTTACCATCCCACATTTCAGAAAAGTAAGTGTGAGAACTGCAAACGTCTGGAGAAGGAAAAGACAAACAATGAGAAGGAACAGGTGAGTGGACTTGGGTTCTATTTAGATTACCTGGATGTCATATTTTAGAAAAAGAAAAGAATTTAATAGATGTATAAAAAACAAAGTGGCACGGAGAAAATACACAGGGAAGGACTTCTCCTTGTGGCCTTCACTAGAAGAGTCAGGGAGACATCAAATGAAATCAGGAAACGACTGCTTAAGGCAAAGTTTTTTTTTTAAAAGTACTTTTTCACACTAACTTCAGTGCAGGACTTGACGTATGTTAAGAAGTTTATATGAATTCAAAAAGTGACCCAAAATGTTATAGAAGAAAAATTCTTTGGCAGTCCTCTTGGCTCTTCAGGTCACTAAAGTCTGGGAGAAAGTTCTGGGAACCTGACCTGTTCTTTTCCTCTTCCCTACACATCCCTTACCAGTCACTTGCTACAGATGTGCTTCAGGTTTGCTGTGACATAAAAATGTTGTAATAATTTTCTTGAATATTAACAGGATATATAGTTAAGCAATTATCCCATTTTAGAAATAAAGCACAGAGGTGAACATATTTGGCCAAGGTCTCTAGGTTAAGGCTGCAGGCCCGGAGAAAAGGATCATCTGATGTCAACATGCATTTTGATTGTTAGACATCATCAGTGTGTTACCCATAACACCACCATCCTTAAGTTCTCAGAAGTATTTCTGCCTCTAACCTTCAAGGTTTAATACTGAGTCATTTACGTTTTGCCTGTGGGCATGTCTGCTCTGCAGACTGCAAAATAGCTTAAAGAGACAAGAAATGGCTTAGCCAAAGCAGCAAAGAAATCAATGTGGGCTGAATCTGCTTCTCATGTGGGCTGGGCATCCGATTTTTAAGTCTGTGTTGCTTCAGCAAGTCTGCTTCTGATATCTCAGCTAGCTAATTTGAAGATAGCATGGCAGCATCCCTGCATCACAGTCAGCAGCACAGATGTGACGTGTGTCTACTTTTAGCCAAATCTTCTACTAAATCCCAGAAGGACCAGTTTTCACTTCACTGGTTTGCACATCTTGAACATCTATTTGCTTTAAGAGGGAAAAGAACTGTCTCACTGGGACTGGTTTTTAGCTGCAGTCGTGGCTACACCTACTGTTTGGTCCTGGTGAGCCATAAACCTGTATTTTTGAATCCAAACCAATGGAGTTTAAGCTCATGTTTTCACAAAACACTCAAGAGTTGATGAAGTTAGATTAATTTGAATCCAAAGCTTTTCATGTTTTTCGTAACATCACTTAGATTTTCCTGTGAAAGCAAGAGAAGTATTAGAAGAGAGATGAAAATGACCACCTGCAGCTTTTCTTCATCTTATGAAATACTTGAAAGGAGTAACTCCATTGTGGGGAAGTTGAAGTGACCCTGCTAGCAGCAGGAGGGAGCTTGAAGGCAAAAGATCCAGTGACTATTTTGACTACAGATTTCCCTGCATCCTCTGTATTATTGACCTCTGTTGGCCACATAATTTAAGAGAATAAGTGTTTTATACAGTAAATTTTTCTGGTTTGAATTCTACCACACAGACTATTCAGGCTAGACCTGGAATGCCAGAAAGCCATGCTGCCCCACTGTCTGTTTTTAAGTAGGTATTTCCTTCGGTTATCTGATCTCACAACACTTGATTTTACATCTGTGGCTGAGTTAGGGATTCTATTGCAGTGCTGTCGCTCCTATGAAACGAAAATATGATCTATAATATTCATAACTCATATTGTTTTTCAATTGTTTTCCACAATAAGGACCAGTAAAAAATAACTAAAATTAATTTCTTCCACTCTCATGTTTTATTCTTCCATCCAGTCTTGTTTGTAAGTCTTTCTCACGGTGTTAGTTACAATGACAAAAATTATATGAAAGATATAGCTAAAGAGTTCAGCCCAGTTTAGCAACACAGGTAGTTTCCAAGTTGAGGTTTTTTTTCCCTAAATAAATTTAGATGATAAATTGTTCAGTGAGCAACATTCTGAAAAGATAATTCAGTATGGTAACATTTTGACACCTCATTTCTCTGTCAAATATCCCTTGATGAAAACGTGGTAGAAAATATCTGGTATATTAAGTTATTGAGTCCAGTTCTCTGCCAATTTAAAAATTGTAGGTTTACTGCTGCTGTCTTTTTGTTATCCAATCTAGATTGAAAATGCTGTGTAAGTAGTCAGTTTGAGAAATTTCCTAAAAGATAATGAGTATGATTGTCAGCAGTTTCTTCCTGATATATTCTAATTTATTGTCATTATTTCTAATTACACACTCTTCAATTGCAGAATATACACACACAACATTTTATCAAAGTTAATAATTTCTTTCACTCTGCAGTGATTACAAATGCAAAATATTTGCAGTTTGCTATCACACTTCTCATTAATGTATTGCCTAGCTTTCCTATGCCTATTAATTCTGTGCTGTAGATTGTCTCACTGCCTCTAGAAAATACCTTACTCATTTTGAGTGAGGATGTTACAATTTGGCCTTTTTAATCTTCCTTACATCATATTTTAATGTCAAATAAACAGTTTAGCAAATTGAACTGATACAATATATAATACAAATAAACGTTCTTGTCTGGGCTGAGCGGTGACTGCAGAACATTGTCATGCCTTTGAATATTTTGTTCTTTGACAGACTTCATGAATCAATTTACATGTAACTGGAAATGGCTTACACTTCTCTTTATTCTCTTATACACCTGCCTGATCAATAGGTCCACAGTGAAGGTGGCATGATGAATGATTGTGAAAGGCTGCTGTTCATAAAAAGCTCAGAAGAGTAACTTTCAGCTTCAGTGCACAACTTTGATGATTTTTCAGTGTAAAACTTACATGACATTTCAGTGTTTACTTCTCAGCAACAAAGAAACTACATGGGTACAGTACATGGCATTCTAGAGACAAGAGAAGGACAGGGAATGACATTGTCACTATCGATCTGTTCTGGTAAGCTCAAATAGAAAACATTCGTTTTTTGTGATCACACTTTCAGCTTCATACTCACAAATTACTTGTTTAATAAAGGCCAGAAAACTACCATCATGTTGCAGTCGTAATATATCTAAATTTTAGTTTCTTCAGATGCCATACAGTAAAATTCAGTTAATTTGAAGCATTATTCTTTCTTATTCTTAGAAAGCTTTTGGTTGAATGAAAGGTGGAAATAGATGTCACTCTTTTGTATGAAATGGAAAGAGGTTTGAAAATGTGTTCTATACTAATGGTTTACTGTGTTGTAACTTTTAGCACTGTACTTTCTGCACATGTCCATTTTATGGCTTCTACCAATTGCAAACCGCAAGCAGAAAAAACCGTTTTGCCCAGTGATATTCTACAGTTCAACAAAATCTTAGTAAAATGGCATTAATTATAATAGAATTCAAAATATATTTTCATTAATTTAAAAAAATGTATAATTCTTTTTCCCAGACAGAGCTGAATTGATAGAGCATAGCTATGTTTCTCTTTGTTAATATCTGAATTTCTAAGCTCAATAAGCAATCTTTAGCATCTCATAACTTTGGTCATTAGCAAAATGATATCTTTTCACCCTAATATTTAAAACTTCTGTTTGTTTTTAAAAGGAGTCTTCAATAATTCTTCCATATGTAGATACAAAGGTTGGATTTAAATTTAACTGGTCCTTAATTATAGCAGAGGCAGGAGGTGAGAGTGCTATCAAATGCACTGTCAAATGGCACTCTAAATACCCATTCATTCAGTGACAATGACAGAAGAAAAATGTCAGGGTACGATGCATGATACTTAGAGAAATCAGCTTAATTATTTTTCACCATTTGGAATAATTAAAACCACTACGGGTCAGCAGTTATGTTGAATGTGTTAGTTACATAAAGATTACTTAATTTTTGTCTAACTATAACTTCCATTCATTTTTTCTCCAAAAGAATAAAACAAAATTTGCTCCTATCCTTAGAAAGATACCCTGATAAGGCTGGACAAAACAGCTACACTTAAAAAGAAATTATATTTTACATATTTTTCAGTGGCACAATGAAACCAATGATATGTCTGCAGAATAAGATTTCCACCATAATCATGGGATTCAAGAAAGCAGCCGTTTTTCCAAGGAATTAAGTATTTCAATCTCTTTCTTCCCCTGAATGGGAAATTACCATAATACAGCAAATTTTGTATATTAATATACGGAGGAAGGTTACAATGCAAATGGTCCATAATGGGAAGGTGCACTGCTTACATATTACCGCACATTACAGGATAAGTCAGTCCCTTTTGTGGGTTAGTGTTGTAGCCTGTTATTCTGTTCTTTATGAAAAACCTAGAATCTAGAAACATTCTTGGTTTATAAAACCTAAAACTGTTAGAAATTGCCTTACCAGAGGCTACAATCTAAATCCAAGTTTATGTCCATATTTTGTCTTTATTTTTGTTCACATGTTTTGACTTCAGGACATTTCTTCAATAAGAAGGAACTAGGACATCAGTAGATAAATTTAGGAGATATCTTTTCAGAAATTCAGCTGTTCGGCACATTAATATGTTCTGGAGTAGGAATTGTTTATACTAAATACTGCCCATTCAATACATTAATTTGAGGAAAGCACAGAACTGCTGGGAATTGAGGAGACTTGCAGATTAATTTCCCTACTCCAATGAAAATTTGACAACATATCAGAAAGTGGTTACTGACCTTGGAGAGGAGGCAACTATTAAGCTTGTCAAAGCAAAGATTAAAGACAACATTAAGACTCTTACCTGAATGACAGATTACTCTCGTGTCAGACTACGAAGAAGCTCCTGCTGCTGCCAATGTCCATAGAAAAAAATTTGTGGTGAAGAGTATTGCAATTATCCTTCTGTGCTGGACCATTACAGTGGAAGACTTCATTGTGGAAAACCTCATTGCTAGCTTATGTCTATTAGCTAGGACAAAAGGCCAGCACTGCGCTTGTTCCTTCCATAGACTGTATTCTCACAAGATGGACATTCACATCTTCCTCACAGGGTGGATTTTGAAGGGTGCTTGTAACTGTCCATGAAACAGCTATGCAACATTTTGGTTTCAAAGAAATGGTGCTGCAGTCCAGCTGTGTTGTTAGCCAAGAATGGTAGTGCGCAGAACCTCCCCCTTGTCCTTCCTCATGTATACGCTTTTTATTTTTTTATTCAAGACTGTCCGTGGTTGCATCTTCCTTGGCACAGAGATCTGTTTGAACATCATCAACAAACACTATCAAGTTGAGTAATGACAATTTTGGCTAAAGCTAATAGGAATTGCAAGCATTTTAGAAATGAGGCCAATGTCAGAAGTAAGATATAACTGCAGCCATCTGGGAGAAAAAGGAGTATATACTTCTAATTTTTTAATAGATATTTTTCCTACATTTTTAAAAATGGATTTTAAGCCAATAACTCCTACATGATTTAGGCTGCCAAAGTGGTTCCATGGAGCTGGTGATATTTAACCTGATGATCCTACATCTGCATGGAATGCTCTTTGTTCATGGCCCTGCTGCATGCAATGTTAGCATGCTTATTCCCCACTCCCATCCCCCCCTGGTTAGATTACATCACTGATGCTATATTTCCTTGCAGCACCTTTACATCAGTATGCCACCTTTGACTTTAAAAGACCTGCTCCCTGATTTGCATCAGTGTATGAAAGAATGAGAAGTCTCATTATATGTTTTGACTCATGTGAATATTTGGATATAGTAAAGAATTATACAAACTAGAGACCTCAGGAGGTCATGAAAAAACAGGGAAGTTGCTTCCACTTTCTCCACAAGTAACATGAGGTTTCAGAGCTATTTGTGGAAAGTGCGCAGTTACCTTTATGGTGAATGCGGAGCAAAACTGTAGCAATTGAAGTTTACTTTCTTCACTTACATTCAGTGTAACGTGTAGCATTTTATTTTGTTTCTTTCATAAGTGTTTTGGGTGAAAATCTGGACACTGATTCCAGGGGCAGAAATCCCATTTATTTCAATACAAATTATCCTGAAACCCATCACAGCGTTTGTTTCCTGGTTTTCTGTCTCTGTCTTTTTAGCAAAGTTACAATTTGTTCATGAGGAGCTATAAGGAACATTCTGATTATCTCACCAGGCAATGCTGACCCGGGGGCCCATGGGATTTTATCAGCTGTTTTAAGTGTCATCAGTCAGAGTAGGGTGTGTGGTTAAATGGCCATGCAGAAAAAAGCCATTTCTTTTTTGAGCATCTAACATATCCCTAACCCAGTGACAGGAAAAGAAGCTTCTTACACTGCCTTTCTTCTTAAATCTTCCAGACTGGGCAATTTTCAATGGGGAAAAATCTGACACCCCTCTTTTTTGAATCCAATAGTGCAAAGAGGAAAACACTAGTAAAGGAATCCAATGGTTTTGCTTTTTCCCACGCAGGCTATGACTGGAGCAGAATGTTGTTTGTATTCTATATAAAAGTTTAACAGCTCAGCTGCAGAGCAACACAGTACTGCTGAAGGAAGAGATTTCTCCCCTTCATTTCCACTCACTTTGCCTAAAATAAAGCAATTTAATGTCTATGTTGCGGGAAGAAATGAATCACAGCCATAATATCAAATCCAAGAAAACATTGTTTGGGACATATGGATCTTGATTTGGACTTTGTGTCTTTCCCTAGGTTTTGACTTCTCTTTAAGGCTGCTAGTCTTACTCCGATCATTGTCAGGCAATTAGTCGCTTAAACTGGTAATCATCAGGCTTAGAAACAGGCCCAAACACAGGTCAGGACACAGCCTTTTTTTATGATACCATCCAAACATCTACTTTTTCTGTCTGTGCAGGTTTTTTTGACTGCAGCTGAACTGTTTCTCTCTGGATTTGATTACTTTCTCATTGTTTTTCCAGTTATTGCAGTTTTGGGCTGCTTTAGCAGCAGAGAGGAATTAAGAAATAGGTACGTAAGGTCTGTACTGTAATACTCTTCTCTGAAGCTACTTATAGATATTTTCTTTCACGAAAGTCACCCTGGTTATTTTTCAAATTAATAAAAAAATAACTCAGTAAAACAGAAAGGATGTTTTGGATGAGCTGTTTGGTACCCAGAAAATGTTATTTTTGAATTATCCATGGGCAGTTTGATTCACTGAATAATTCACAAGCCATGCTGTACAATGGCATTAAAAAATTGGCAATTCCTTGTACTATTATTCTGTCAAGCTTCTCACAGATAAATTCCAGTGCTTGAGGAGACCATGTGAATATTTGTTCTTTCTCCAAACCCGAAGATATAACAATTCATGTTTTTTACAAGTGCATTTATTAGAACTGTATTTTAATTTGCACTGTAGCAAATACCTAAATATTACTTTTTCAGCACTAGTTTCTTCAAATCTTGTTTTTATGTAAAACTAGTATGAACATTGCTCCCTGCTCAGCATTAATATTTGTCTACACAATGTGTTTAAAATTATTTTAAAGAATACTTTTGTTTACTAGTGATATACACACTTGTTTATATTTGATGAAGACCTGATATCTTTTCATATCATCTTTAAGTTGTTCATAACATTAATTCTAAAAAATAGATGTTGATGTAAATACATTTTGGTTTACATTGTCACTGTCTGAACCTACATCTAGAAACATTGTTTTTTATCATAGAGACTATTACTGAGGGAAACTAACTAAGGTTTAGCAACTTTTCTACTGAGATCTTTTGATTCCTGGGAATCTGCAGAACCAAAGTAAGATTCAAACCTGAAATTTCCTTTCTTCCTCCTTTATCAAACTCTGAAGTTGGAGTCCTTGGAACTGTGCATGCCTCAATAAGATGAAGAATGTAAAATCAAAGGAAAATCCAGGTGATGAAAACAGTGTTTTGAAGTGGTTTGGATTTTGTGTTTGTGTGTGTGTGTATGTGTGTGTGTGTGTGTGTGTGTGTGTGTGTTTTTAACAAAACACACATTAAAAACTTGGAGGAACTGAAAACTGTTAAATCACAGAAAAAATTTTATGCTTTCTGCTGCACTCCTAGTCAGAACAGAAGGTACATGTTTGAGGCTACTATAATGGGATAGGCTTAGCATGACTTCAGGCAACATAAGCAATACCTTGTTATCTGTTAGACAACAAGATTAGTGGTTATCTGTTCAGAAATGTCTACCTCAGCAGATACCGAAATAATCTATGAGAAATTTAGCTTTAGGTGATGCAGAAGGAGCTGTTGCAGCTTCATTTCCTCAAAAATCTTACCTAGCTGTGAACACACGGCATGGCTGTAACTCTGGTTCATAATGACTTCGACATTTTGCTTGGTATTACTCTCCATAATAAAGGTGGGCAAACAAGAAGTCCCCATTACTGAAAAGGTAATGGGGTTTACTTAAACCTTCCTTGTTCACTGAGGTTTAACTGGAATGATCTCTCATCTTGTTCTTTTGCTGCCTTTGGAGATGTTCCAAATGTTAACTTTTAGGCATTGATGTCTCTGTGTCTAGGCTGGTGAATCATGGAAAGCACGGCATGCTTCCCACTGCTGC
>Ga0065711_1007479_pt1 | contig 24267 bp, 30 predicted proteins | sample Hoacrofraction12_FD_59098 | JGI IMG/M metagenome (GOLD analysis project Ga0065711, IMG submission 59098) | Hoatzin crop microbial communities from Cojedes, Venezuela - Epithelial fraction 12 v2 (version 2) | ecosystem: Host-associated > Birds > Digestive system > Esophagus > Crop | place... | reverse complement strand
GGATGTACCTCTCTGGCCTGTCGCTCCTGCTCTCCATCTTCACCAAGATCTCTGTGAGTAGCTCCTGCTCAACTCCATGACAAATCCACAACTGATTTCCAGAAAGCGAAAGGTTATTCTGGGCCTCAAACCTCATGTAGCCAAGTCGAGGGAGAGAAGCTGCTGCAGGATGCTCCAGGAGGGAGCAGGACAGAAGGTTGGACTTAGAGGCCAGATGCCGCCTGCGACGCCCCGCCCGCTCGTAGGCAGATCCAGCAGCAATGTTCATGGCTGGGTGGCCCTGACGGCTGCGTGGCTGGGTGTCAGGGTTCCCAGACTCATGGTGCGCTCTCTTGGTAGCAGAGTTTGAAGACGAAACGTGCTCGGGGCTGAGTTGTATCGTCTGGGTTTTTCTCCATGCCCTGGCAGTGATGCTTTGCAGTGCTCCCCAAGGGACTGGGGAACTGAACTGGGAATGCGTTCGTTGCTTTAGGGCACGTGGGTTTTCTGAGGAAAGGGAGTCTTGCTGCACCTATAGGATGCCCAAGCATGTACAGAGAGTGCCTGATTTCCAGAGACTTTTCCACAGGGATGTTTTCACCCTGTTTTGACCTCGTTCACAGCACCCTGTGTGCTGCCTCTGCTCCTGCTGCCCGCTTGGTAACCGCGGGAAGAGTTTACCAGAGGGGAAAAAGCTAAAGAGTCTGGGACGCCAGGCCTAGGGCAAGCAGAGAGAGCCAGGCACAGACAGCCCTGGGGGGCTGGAGACAGCGAGATGGGAGACCGAGAGCAAACAGTTCGGAAACGATCTGGCGGAGAAAACACGCTGGAGGGGAGCAATCCTGCACGGCCGCCTCCGACAGAGCAGGCGGGTCTGACTCAGGGGCTGCTGGGGCTTCTGTGTTTTGCTGGCTAAAAGAAATATGCTTTTGCAAGAAATGTGCTTTTGCGGTGCACAGCTGCTAAAAATGTGCTTTTTGCGTGTGGCTGGCTGCGAGAAGTGGCTGGCTGCAGGGCGGGAGGGCCGGTGCCACAGCGTGTCTCCCCGCATCGAGGTGCTGAGCACCCGCTTCTGTGCTCACCAGCTCCGTGCTTCGCCAACACCGGCTTGGCTGGATGTGGCATGGCTCCTTGGGCAGCCATTCTGCCTCCTCCCCGGCAGATTCGCAGCCACGCACCCGGGGCTGAGCTGCTGGGGGATCCCCTGGGTCTCCTCGACAAGGGACAAGGAGAGGACACGGAGCAGCCTGCAAGCAGGGCTCGCTGCGCACATCCATGGGCACTTAACGCAAAGGGAGAGACTGTCCCCACCTCGGACAGACCCCCGTGCTGTGTGATGTCCCCAGGTCCAGCAGACCCCCGTCTGCCTCCCGTGAGCTGCTCTTTGACCTCGGGCAAGGCACTGTGCTTTGGGTTTAAAAGTCTGGCTGCAGGAGATGGCAGCAGGAACACAGGAAAAGCTGCCTCTCAGCTTTCAGCCTGGCAGAAGTGAGGCTGGTGACTCTTATCAGTTCAGCTGTCACCTGTATTCCCCCCACAAAACCATGTCCTATCCTGCTGGAGGGCATTCTTCCCATAAAACTGGTGTTCTTTATAATGTTAAAAATCCCATGACGCCTCCTGAAATCATCCTGGTGGTTTCTGGAGCACCAGTTCACTTTGCAAGTCTGGGCAGTGACGCTTTGGTTATTCCCCGATTGTCCTAATGTCCAGGAAGCTGTTGTTGCTCACTCACCTTCTGTGTGCTGCCCAGGAGACATCTCGCCCCTGCTCCTGACGAAGAGCCGGGAGGAGCTCAGGGGAGATGCTGGAGCATCCTTGTCTGTGGTGGTGTTGATCCCCCGGATCAGCGTGAATCCCTGCTGGTGTTTAGAGGGAAAGGTTGGAAGCTGGGATAGGGTTTCTGGTGGGGTAGTTTGTTCTTGCTGGTCTGAATGTAAAGAAAGAAATCACCAGTAGTTTCAGGGCTGTTTGTCTTTTGAGTCTCTTTCCAGATTATCACAGAAACAGTGTGCTACCATGCCATGGGGATGTGCTTGGTCCCTTTGGTTTCCAGTCCCTCCACAGCTTTGCCCAGAAGGGATGGATGTCCTACAAGTTCATTCTTAGCTTGGGAGATGGTTGTGGTTCTCACCTTGCCTAACACCAGATGAACCTGCAGATGACCTGCAGGGTGCCTCCACCGATGGAACCTCTGTGGTTCTCCTGGCCCTTCTCAGCACAGTCTTGTGTTTGGAGCCTGGTGGACACTCCCAAATGCCTTTTCCTGTGCCTTTTCTCAGCTGGTGCTATAGTTTCTTTGGTCTGCTGAGTTTTCTCTGATCTCTGAGTCACACAGGATGCAGCAGAAGAGGAATCGGCCTAGTGAAGGGGATTATCTTGGCATGTGGGCCCATTCATGGTAAATCTCGCAAACAATGGTGGTTTCCAGCGGTGGGTTGGGATGAATGCCTGCAGACACATGGGGCATTGCCAAACAGGTCCAATGTCCTGTCCCTGGTGGTGACCACAGCAGGGAGTGTGGGAGGAGAGTGTGAAACTCAGAGAAATCAGGCAGTGCTGTCGGCTGGTGGGGGTTTCCTTTGATCCTCATTGGGGGCTGCCTCAAATCCTGGGATGAGCTGGGCTGTTCCTGCCTCCTTTCCCTGCAAACGTTGTGTTTATGGATGGATCTCCTCTCCACATTCTCCGGAGCTGAGACACAGCATCACTGCTGTTCCCATTGCTCTTCTTTTGGGGCAGGGGGGAAGACAGTCCCTCCTCTCCTGGAATTCACCCTTTGGTGGACCCCAGCCTTCCACTTTTCGCAGCAGGGTGCAGTAGAGCAGCCCTAAGTCTTGCCGAGAGATGGTGTCCCCCCTAGCTAGGAATGCATGAGGAGTTCCACGGGCATCCTAGCCTTGGTGAAGAGCTCCTGGAGACTCCTCTGTGCCCTGGGTAACTTGTTCTTCTGAGGCCTTGGCTTCACCAGTTGTTAAGTCCAAGCTGTCTAAAGCTAGCTTTCATTGGGAAGGCATTAAGGATGTTGGGTAAGAATGAGTTTCCAAGTGAGGTCACCGGTGGAGGCAGGGATCTTGCTGGATTATGAAGCCTGACTTCAAAGGATTCTCCTCTCCTTTTACAGTTGAAAGGACTTGTTTTATGAATAGGTCATGCTTGGTTTTAATTAGCTTGTTTTTGTATTTGGAATGTCTTATTAACAACTCAGTCACATGCGCTTTTATTTTTTCCCACCCTAGCCGAATTACCAGGAAGGGAGGTGGAGACACCTCCGCTTCCTCATAGCAAAAGCTTAGACTCATTTGCAGACGACTGCAAAAAATGATTAAGCATTGAGAAAGCCAGGAGAAGCAGTTATGAAATATCTTGTCCAGGGCAGAGTCTTCGCTGCTGGGCTCTGGGGAAGGGTTGCTGGAGAAACAGACAGTCATGGGGAGGCATGACTTTCTGGCAGGTGCTGAGATGACAAGTGATGGATCCCTCCAAGGGACACTGGGAGCTCCAGAAGACACCAAGGATGTCTGGCATCTGTGCTGGGGAAGCTCAACATATCTTGGGTTCCCGCTTCAGGTTGCTTTGGGAGAAGATGGCTGAGGTCATTTGGTTGGGGCTTTTCTGCCTTGTAGTTGAAGCTTGCAGTGTACAATGGCTTAGCTGCCCTCTTGTAGGGCTGCTTGGTGGTCTCTGTGGTACCAAGCTGTGGTTGGATTGCATTTGTGGGGAAAACACATCTGCTGAAGAGGAGCTGCTGTTGGAGGTTTTGGCATAGTTGCCCATGAGTTAGTTCCTCTTCAGCAGGACATTGCAGGGCTTAATTGCCTCTTGGTGCGGGCAAGTGCTCTCTCAGAGACATGACCAAGCCCAAGTGCAGCTGAGGACAGGCAGTACCTCCCTTGGGAATGCCAGGCATGACTGTGGTGTAAAGTCTGGTCCAGATGTCGTGGAACAGTCCCTCAATTAGGATCCTCAAGATCGTGGTGTAAGTTCTATTCTGGTCGGTTTGATTTGTGATTTAATCAACAACATGCCTAATGCTGTGGGCTCATCTGCTAGGGAAGAGGCTTTCATGTTGTGCTGAAGCTGGGTGTGTGCTCACACATGTGACAAAGGACTTAATGTGTGCTGGATTTCATGGCTGATGGAGCTCTGCTAGGTGGGACGTGCCTTGGTTCTTCCATGGTGTGATTGTGTGGCCCCTCTCCATCACACGAGGATGGTCCTTGGCTCCCGAGCAGCGAGCTTGCTGGAGCAGTGCTGGGAGGAGGAATAGCAGACCTGGGGAAGGAGGTGCGATATGGGAAATAACACCAGTCCTCCACATTACTAATCCCAAGTAACTGCTCTTGCATGACTGGGCAAGAAAGCTCTGCTGTTTGGGGGATGGTTTCTGGGAGGTGTGTGAAGAAAGACGTCAAATCGGAGCTGATGTCTTGGCTGTGGGGAGCTGACATGGCTCCAGGCGAGGGCGTGGAGTCAGCTCTTGCCTCTTCCTGCCACTTCTGGCCTTGTTTCCTTCTCCAAACAAGGTTTTTATGAAGATACCCCAGCCAAGCGCTGGGGATGGCTGGATCTCAGCTGCAGGTGGAGACGTGGTGATGGCATGGGCACTGCCTGCTGCGCATGGTCCTTCCCTCCTGTGGCATCACTTCTTTTGTTGGAGGAGGTGCCTCAGTTCTCTCTGGGTCTCTGCTTTATATCTCACTCCCATGAGACTGTGACTGGACCTCCCTGTGTGGGTCCAGCTGTCCCATGGGCAGGAAACAGTGGCTGCTTTTGGGGTGTCAGTCATCTCTAGGGAGTTTGGCAGATAAGTGAGCTGCAAGCATGTGCGTGCTCCTCTGGGCAGAGGCATGCTCCTGGCATCCCTGCAAGATGTGACGTGGGTGCAGGAGATGCTGGAGCTGGCAGAGGCATTGTGCTGGACAAGGAGTCGGTCGGTCCTTCTGTGGCAGAGTAGAAACCCCCGAGCTTCTTCCAGGGGATTTATGAGGGTAGCGGCAAAGATCAGGGGGCATGTTGGAGGATGCACTTGTGCTAGTCCATGTAGGGTGCAGGACCCTTGGGCTGCTGCTTCTCGCTTGGGGCCAGAAGAAACTTCTGCTGCTTGCCCATGCCTTGGTTTCCCCATCTGTGCAAAACCAGGAGGAGATATTTTCCCAGAGATGTTCAGCAAAGAGGTGACTTGTTGGGTCAAGGCTCAGGAATGGCAGTCCTGTGAGTCTTGAGTTCTGTGCTGGAATGTCCGTGTGCTGTGGAGTGGCTGTGGAGGCTGAAATGCTGCGGTGGACCCCAGAGAGCAAGGCAGCACCTTGTGGTGCCCCATTAGCACCCACCGGAGCACAGCTAATGGTGTTGAGTGACGTGGTGTGGAGCTGCCCCATCCATCACTGAAGGCATTGCAGGTACCAGCAAGCACCTTGAAGTCCCTGCACCTGGGATGAGATCCCCTCATGTCCCCAGCAGCCATTTCAGGCTTGCTGCTGCTGGACTGGTCTGACGGCCTGGACTGTTGAGCTGCAGCTGGGGAGGGGGGAACCGAGCTTTGGCAGCCTCCTTGCCGGCAGCGCGGGTGCCAGGAGGGCGAATCCTGCCAAGCAGAACGTGAAATACCAGCTACAGCCACCCCATGCATCAGCCTCGCGGGGGCCAGCAAGGTGCAGAAACATGGCTGTGTCAGGCTGGGGGGTGGCTTGGGCTGCCTCCAAGGAGCACCCAAGGGTTCTGGAGTTTTGGTGGAGTGTGGCCCCTCGGTTAGTACCAGGTGCCCCATCCCCAGGGCTCTGCAGAAAGCATGGCGAGATGCCACCTGGAGAGCAGGGCATTGGGATGGGTGGAGGGAAGTGGAGGTACTCGGGAGAGCAAGGAGGTAGCTTGGGTCAGGTCCTGGAAAGGGCTGAGCATCTCTAGCTCCTTGCTTTGTGGCAGCACTGATGCCCTGAGGCACCCCATTTCTGACCCTAACGTCCCACCGTCTGCATCCAACTGGGCCCAGTAGCAAATGGCCGCTGGAGCTGCCCCCTCAGTTCTTGGAGGGGTTGGTGAAAGATGGCTTTTGACACCCACCTGCAGCGGTGACATTGCCACCTGCATGGGACCTCAGGCTTCAGCGCTGGCTTTGGGAGGTGTCGTCCCGGTACGTGCAGTGCGATGTCCTCTCTGTACCCATGGTGTTGACCATTTCCCTGCTGTTCTCGCAACAGCCCTTGGGTGCTGCCTAGCCAAGAGGAGGTCGCCTGTCCCAGCCCCTCTGTTTCTTCTCCCACGCACAGACGGACCTGTACTCGGGGGCCCTCTTCGTGCAAGTCTGCCTGGGCTGGGACCTCTACCTCTCCACCGTCCTGATGCTGGTGGTCACGGGGCTCTACACCATCGCGGGTGAGTTGCTCGGCATCTGTGGCCTCAATCGTTCTTCTTGGGTTTAACCACACCACTTACACTCCTGCTTTTACTTTATTTATTTTTCCCCCCTCCTGGAAGGTCTTTGGGGATTTATACTAACGGGGTTCCTATTCCCCGCCCTATCCAGCTGGTATCTGAGCATCCCTGAGCGTCAGCTCCGGCAGTGACTCAGTGCATGACCTCTCCTTTGTCATTACACCTTCTCATTTGTAAGAACTCCTCCTCCATCAAGTCGTTAAATGCTTGCTTGTACATGCACCTATTTGTAACAGCAGTAATCAGGGCTTCTCCTATTACAGGACCATTACTGCGGAGTCTACAGGCTGAGAGCCCTTTACCCAGCTCATTTCCCTCCCTCTTCCCAGCCGGCGATGCACCTTGCTGCCGTCCCTTTATCCCAATATCCCAATATTTCTTGCTTGTGCCTCCCCATCGTGGGACCAGCTATTTTTGTGCAGGGTCAGCCCATGCGGCTCTTCTGTGATCTGGAGGCGCTGAGGGTTTGGAGCTGGAAATCGAGGATTCCTGGCTGGCGGTCCCGCTCTCAGACTGTGGGACCGTGTATCCCTGCCAGCCCTTTCGGTTATTATTTTGGCAGGGATGTTCCAGTGCCGGTGGAGACACCCGGCAGTAAATTCTCCCTCATTATCTTGTCCCAGCCAGCAAAACGGGAAATAGTTTAACTATATCTGAAACCTGGTGGATTTTGCAAGACTTTGGTTTTCAGCAAATCCCATCTTGGTTTTTTTTTTTTCCCTGCCCACGAGGCTTGTTGTGAAGCGAGGCATTTCGGTGTGAGCTCAGGCAGAGGGTGTGATCGCTGCGTCACCCTCATCCTGAGAACACCCCTCCGGATCCCAGGGAGGGTGCAGCCCTGAGTTCCCGGGATGTGAGTCAGTGACTGGGGTTGAAACTGGTTCACTTTTTGACCCATTTTTCTCTAGCTCCGCTACTTTTTAGTGCTTTTGTTTTGTGTGCTGAGTAATTGCTTTATGGCTAGGTAAGCAGGTCCTGGGTTTGCAACAGGTCCGGAGGGAGAGCTTGGGGTGGGAAGGGAGAAATGCTGCTGGCTGACTGGCCAAGGAGGACCCTGCTACGTATCAGGTGCTGGAAAAATAAAAATATAGGGTTGGGAGGAGAGCTGAGGGGTGTACGAAGGGGGAAGAGACTGGTGTGGCGTTAGGGAGAGGTGGGATGAATGATGAGATCAATGTCCCAAACGTGTCTGCTTGCTGGAGCATCCAAAGAGCCAGGGATGGGGATGGCTGGTGTCCTCCCAGCTGCGTGGGGACGTGGGGTCACATCTCCCCCACCCTGCCATCCCTCAGCTCCCCTTCCCTATCCTGGATGGGATCATAGCCCCCACAGCTGTCAGCTGCTCCCCCCACCCCATCTACAGAGCTGTTTCCCCTTCCCGCTCCCGCTGCAGACCCCCATCCCCACGGTGTTGGCAGGACCAGGCTGGTGACAGACACGTCCCTGTGAGCGTGGGCAGCTTTATTGGGACTTCATGACCGAGCCCAGAGCTGGCAGCACTCCTGACGCTGTGCCTTGCTCTCGTGCAGGGGGGCTGGCGGCCGTCATCTACACCGACGCGCTGCAGACGCTCATCATGGTCCTCGGATCCATCGTGCTGGCGGTGAAAGGTAAGAGCTGGGACAGCACAGATCCCCCTTCCATGGGGATCTTCTGTCCCCACTCAGGTAGTCTTGGAAATAAATAAAAAGACACAGTCTGAGCAGTGTGGTGGCCAAGAAGCCCAGCAGGACTTTGGCCCATAGCAATTGCCTAAAGAAAGTCTGTGGTCCCCTTGTGTCCCCTCTGCCACTGCGCTTCCCCTGGGTGCCATTCCTCTGGGTGGATATGCCATGAAGCCACCCCCCTGGTCCTCCGCATGGGGCTGTCCCCAGCACTGGTGACCGTCCCATGGCCGTCACTGCTCTGGGTGTTTGCCTCTAGTCCACGCGCTCCAGGAGACAGATCAAGCATTTGACAGCAAAGCAGCATTTCCAGTTTTTCTCAGGAAAACTTGCAGCGGTGTTGTGGTGGGGTCTTCAGCCAGGATCCCACCGCAGGGGGACGTGCATGGCAGAAGGTGCAGGGCATTGCCTGAGGATGCTGAGCAAGGTGCCGTGCCTTCCTCCCGGACGGAGCGAGCATGGTTCACCACCAGCCCTTTCTGAACACTCAGCACTGTTGTGTCTCCGTTCATTTAGCCGCAGAGCACCCTTGCGAGGCTGGGCGCTTTCATCAGCCTTGTTCTGCCGTCGGGGCTCTTGGCCCTGAGGAGCAGGAGGCAAAAAGCCAGGTCCCAGCTTCAAAGGCAGGCGTTTAACTACAGAGGACAATTTCCAGAGGCGCTCCTGAGATGATTGCCACCATCTCCTGGAGAAGTCTGCTGAGGCAAGCGGGTAGGGAAGGCTTTGACCCAACGCTGCACAGGAGCTCTGCCGTGGAGGTGGGAGCAGCCACAGACCTGCAGCCGGCCCAGTCCCGAGCTGCTCCCCTGTGCAAAAGCAGCGTTTGCTCCTGGGCAAGCCCTGTACGCAGCAAGATGTATTTACAAAAACCAAATGAAAGAACAGATACCTCCTAGAGAAGTAGCAATACCACCAAACACGCCAGCAGAAGCAGGGAGCTGCGCCGGGCAGAGGAGCAGGTCGGATGTCTGAGCAGACCCGAGCAGTGGCCGCAGTCTTTGCGTTAGACGGGGTGCTTGGAGATCGCTGATCTGAAGCTGTAGTTGGCTGTAGGGCTGTAGCTGGCCTTGGGGCTCTCTGAGGCTTGTGTCTGGGTACAGCAAGGCCTGGAGAATCCCCTCCAGTGACTTCAGAGCCTGGCTCTTTTTTTTTTCGCTTTGCCAACCTGGAAGCCTGGGACTGTGTTTGCAGGGAGGGGAGGGTGCTTGGGAGAGGGGCTGGTCCAGGGGAGCCGAAAGCCAAGCTGCTGGTCACACAGTTTTTCACAGAATCACAGAATGATAGGGGTTGGAAGGGACCTCTGTGGGTCATCTAGTCCAACCCTCCTGCCGAAGCAGGGTCACCTGCAGTAAGCTGTAGAGGACCTTGTCCAGGCGGGTCTTGAATATCTCCAGAGAAGGAGACTTTTCTGGAGGCTGGACCTGGAGGCTGGCACAGAGGCTGGCATGCCTCAAGGGTGCTCGGTTTTCTCCAGCTCTTGTCAAACTCATGTAATAAAGGATACTCTCCATGTTTGACCTCGTTCGTCTCTTCAGACCATGACAGTTGCAGCAGTGATGCTAACGCTCATCTGCTGAGCTGCGACCGCCCTGGGTCCACTCTGCCCAGCCCATCGCCTCCCCTGCTGCTTCTGAAGGGATGAAGGCGCATTGCTTGGCTCAGAGGTCGCATCTCCCAAGGGAGGGCAGGAGGGTTGTGCAAATCCTCTCGGGTGCGATGCTGGGCAGAGCAGTCTGCGGTCGGGCAACAAGCGGGTGCAGACCGAGGTGGTGTAGACAAATCACAGAGAGCTCGGTGGCTGATTCAGCAGATGCCGATGCCAGTGGTGGCTCTGCTCAGCTCCAGCATGGTGGATAAGAGAGACAGTGCCATCCCACACCCTGCTTGGCGTTCACCACGGGGACATTAATCCTGGCGCAGCCCACGAGCTGCAGCCCGGCGTCTGCAGGCTGAGCTCCCGCTGCTCGCAGGTTTTTGCCCCGCTTTCTCATCTCGGCAGGCGTAGGTGTCGTGACTTGTCGGCGAACACCTTTGGGAAGGGAGCAGGCCCGCACCCCCGGGCACGAATCTCTGTTTTCAGTGCTCGCCCTCTGCCTCTGGAGAGGCTTTGTTGGTGCCCAACGCCCATGCAAAGCTTGGGAGTAGCTGGCGCCTGGCTAAGCCAAGCGCTGGAGGGAGGGCAGGGCTGCTTGCGCAAGAGCAGGAGGAGTTCACAAATGCTGACTCCCCGTAAAATACGGGGGGGTCCGTTTGCAAAGGAGGGGGGGACGGTGGATGATCTCCCTTTGCAAACTCTCCAAAAGCCTCAGGTCAGGGGGATGCCCTGGGATGGGGAGGGGGCTGCAGGTCGGTAATGGAAAGGGCAGGGCTGCAGGGAGAGGGCTGTCCTTGGCTAGGAGGGGACAACGGAGCAGGACACGTGTCTTGGAAATTGGGATTTGCTCAAGCTGGCACTTGGTGGTGATCCTAGGTCCAGCAACCAATGCCTGAGGGATTGGCTTTTGGTCTAAAGGCAGCAGCACTTGTGGGCATGGTCCTACAGGCGGGGGACTTCTCAGGAGCACATTCCCACCCTGTGCTGCCCTGTTGGAGGGGACCGAGCTGATGGTCCAGGCCGCAGCCCATGGATGGGGGCAGAAGGGATGTGACAGCTGGATGATACGAGGGGAAAATTCACCCCAGGATGCTCATAGGTCTTGCTTTGAGTCTTCCCTGTGTGAGGCCCTGGAGCCTCCTCTTCTCCTGAGCATCAGCAGCTCCCATGGGTATAGGGGTGCCAACACAGCCCCTGCTTATCTCCTCCACAGCCACTGTGTGGGTGGCTATGGCACACAGGGGGAGCACGGCGGGTGCCTCCCGTCCCTCCCTCCTCCCAAAAACGATGCCTCTGGCTCCAGAATTCTCCTGCTGGAGGTACCAGAGGAACTGCAAGGAGCATTCAGCCCGTGCCCCCCAGGAGTGGGAGGTGGTGGGAGGCCAGGGCTGGGGCCGGTTGGCAGCCGCTGCCGGGAGAAGAGCCAAGGCAGCTGCTGAGGGCTCGGAGGCTTGCTTGCGAGGGCTTGTTCATGGCACGTACTCCTCAGCAGGGCTCAGGCTAAGACCTAGACCTCGGATCCCATTTCCTAGGAAAAATGCAGCAGAGGGTGTTTTGTTTTGTTTTTTAGCTTTTTTTCTACTGTTTGCTGGAGGTTTGGGGATGGAGCCATGTGGGGGGGTGCTGGGGTTTGCTCAGAGGAGTAGAAAACATTTGGCTGGAGACTTGTGCCAAGGCACCTTGAGCTGCCGTGTGTCACATCAAAGGTTACCTAATCTTGCATTTTAACAGTCCTAGGTGAGTTTCCCCTCCTCTGGGACCAGGGGGCTTTAACAAACAGGTTATTTTTACAGTACAAGGTCAAAAGAGGTGGGTCCCTTGAGGAGCCATTGTCCCAGGACATGGGCCACCCTCCAGAGGGAAGGTGGACTGTAATGGGACCTGCTGTGCAAAACATTAATAGAAGAATCTCTTAAATAACTAGAAGAAAACACGATCACGAATGAGCCCTCCGTCTCTGGGCAGCACTTCTGAGTTAACGAGTTGGCGAGCATTTTGCCAGATGATCTCACAGGCCACTGGGTTTTGCTCGACTCTAACCAGCCTCCCTCAATGATGCTTTCCAGCTTTTAACGAGATCGGAGGTTACTCCAACCTGGAAGAGGCCTATTTAAAAGCTGTGCCATCCAAGATCGTTCCCAACACTACCTGCCACCTGCCCAGAGCGGATGCAATGCACCTCTTCCGAGACCCAGTCTCTGGAGATCTGCCCTGGACCGGGATGACTTTCGGGCTGTCTATCATGGCCACGTGGTACTGGTGCACCGACCAGGTAAATGTAAACAAGAATCCCCTGCCCCATGTAACACGGCGTTGCCTGGGGTCCAGGCACGCTCTACTACCGTTCTCGCCTTGGAAGTCCACCTTCATCAGTGCCTAGTGGTCCTGCTGGCCGGTAGTCTCTGGGAGCTTCTTTTTGGAGTCAATAGAAGCACCCTGGGCTCCCGCAACCCTGTTCTTGAGGTGCTTGGACTGGGACAGTTTGGAGAGCGGGATGCCAAGGGGTGTCCTCATCTCCTCAGTTGTCTTCTGGCTTTCCGGCAGGGAGGTTAAGCGTTTGCTTGATGTTCTGGGGTTGCTTGGTGAGAGGTGGCCAGGCTGCGTGGACTTGCTGGGGCTGAAGGCTTTGCTCTGCCAGTAGGGCTGGCTGCCTGCAATGGTCTTTTTGGGCTCGGCTCCGTCACCTCGGTATTTGGTGGCCCCGGGGGGTTTCTCGGGCGTTGGGGAGCAGGAGACCTCCTTGCCTTGTTCTCTGCCTGCGGGGTTCCTGGGTCGGTAGCGGTAGATATGCGTCCCCTGTTTGTTAAAGAGCAGAGAAAGGGATGAGCTACTGCTGTTGTAAGTTGCTGCTCCCCTGCAAGGACATCCCTTCACAAGTCTGTGCCGTGGACTTGGTCCTCATGGACAAATCCCTCTGCCACTTGGTGTAGTCCCTTGCCCAAATTCTTCTGAGACTGGTGGCAGCTCAAAACTGCCTCAGGTCTTAACCATTGCAGCTCCTCTGATTTCTTGCTCTGGCAACGCACCATCCTGCACACTGCAGCATCTCAGCAGCCCCTTCCCAAGCAGCCCTGGCAGCCCGGAGCTAAGCCAATGCCGTCTGGAGATCCAGATCCATGGATGCCAGAGGCATCTCAACACCTCTCCAGCAGCAGCCTGCACACCCATCTTAATCACCTAAGTGCTCACTTCAGGCCCAAAGAGCATGCAGTCATCCAGACCCAACCTATGGGATTAGGCGGCTACCAAGATTAGATGAAAGGATGGAGGGTTGGGAGAGCAGGTGGGATCAGGAGACAACAGTGAGCTGCAACACCACTGCGGGGGTGGCTCTGATTAGCTGGGTTGAGAGACACGTTTGGGTCAGGTCTACGCACCATTAATCTTAGTTCTGGACTGGGTAAAGCCTTAACGCATGGCTGTGGTCACCAGATATTTATCTTCCTCTTTGGGTGTGTCCACGCCGCAATCTGGAGGTGTGATTGCACCCCGTAGAGACGTACCCGGGTGAGATTGGATCTAGGGAGCGCAGGTGCTGATGGCAGGATGAGCTGGGTCCAGGAGGCTGCAGAGCCGGCTGCACTGACCTGCCCTGCCTCTGCCACGACCCCCGCCGTGCCGCCAGCGCCACATCTCCACTGTGCTGTTGGCATCGTCTTGGTGTTCGGTTATTTAGTCCAAATACCCCAACAGACTTTCTGGTCTGCAGGCAGACACCTTCTGCTGTGACCAGGAGGGCTGAATTAAAGCAGTTTAACTTAGGTAATGTTAGATTGATTTAACTAGTTTGCTTAAAATCAGTGCTAAGGTCTGAGGTGTCTTCAGGTGGGGAGGACTAAGAGTGATTTAGCTCCTTTCCCTTCCAGGTCCTCATGTGCCTGATGTGGTGCACATGGTGCTTAAGCCAGGTGGTGGGTCTTGTGGCTCCTGACATGCCCTGGCTCTTGGGCAGAAGTTAAACCACAGCTTCCCCGACCATTCCACACTAGGAACTGGCACCTAGTCCCTCCTGCCCACGATGGCATTAGCCAGTGCTTGCTTGGGAGCAGCCAAATCCTGCTGGGCACTGAGCACTTCTCTGTAAGCCCTTGGGAAGAGTCTGGGCTCTTCTACAGCGTTTCCTATGGATGTTGCCTATTTAAGATAGACTGCCTCAAAGCCCAAGGGCTGGTGGTATCATGGATGGACATGGCTTGGCCAGAGCTTTGAGATGTGGTGGTTTGAGCAATGTGAGTGCTGGAATTGTGGTAGGAGGAGGCTGGACTTGGTGTCCCTTTTGTTTGTGGGCACTCTTTGGGGAGGAGATTGCATAGAAGGGGCAAGAGGGGAGAGGATGGTGGTGGGGAATGGTTGATGCTGGCAGGAGGACACACTGCTGTGGTTGCACTGGGCTTTTGTGGTGCTATGGCATAACACCGGCCTGCTGCTGGTCTGGAGAGAAACCCGACCTGTGGGTTGGGTACACATCTACACTGCGTTTGGGCCTGATGCCCAATGGCTGCAGCATTTGGGGATTCTTAGGAGTCAGTCTGGCAAGGAGGAGGCTGATGTGGAATAGATGTTGGTGCCTGCTCAGCTGTCCTGCCCAGCTCTCCCACAGGTCATCGTCCAGCGGTCGCTCTCTGCCAAGAGCCTCAGTCACGCCAAGGCCGGCTCCATCTTGGCCAGCTACCTGAAGATGCTGCCCTTGTTCGTTATCATCATGCCGGGGATGATCAGCAGGGTCCTGTACCCAGGTAAGGGCCCCGTCACGTGGACGCAGAGCTGGCAGGGTGGGTATTTTGCCTGTCACTAAGCGATGAATATCAGGGGGGTTTGTCTGGAAACCTCTGCCCTGCACAGACCGGGACCTGAGGGTCCCTGGCACTGTCCTTGTGCCTGCTGTGCACCAGCCAGTGCTGCTGTCCTTTGTCAACCATGCGGCTGGGTGTGAAGGGGGCTGCATGTATTTAGGGAAGGCAATGCTCCAGGGGTAACTTGGGCCCTGTGTTCTCGGTGTGATGTTTGCCCTGAGTGAGGTTCCGCCTGCGTTTTGGGCTTCACTGGGCTGCGGGCCAGCAGATCGGCAACGCGGACCCGGAACAAAAATGTTGGGTGGGGGTTGATGGCGATTCCTGTCGGATTTGAGGTTTCTAGAGAGTTAATCGAGGATTTCTTTGGTTTATTTTTACACATGGGCAAACTGTTCTCTGCACACTTCTATCAGCTGGGCACTGGCTTTCCTAACCCTGATGGTGTGTTAATTATCAAAGGGCCAGAAGAATTTATTGCAGGAACACCAACGTGCCTGGCCACTCTGAGCAGGGTGGGACCTGGGTCACAGAGCATCAAAGGGCTCAGTGCTCCTCGCCTGGCACGGCTCCGTGGGTGAGAGGGGATATTTGACGTGCGGGGATTAAAACCCTGCTCTGAGCTCCATGTCGGTGGCTGGGAAGGGAGAAGCAAGTGGACTCTGGGTTAGTAAATTTAATTCCCTGTAAATACAGATTGGATGCTCAGCTGGGGTAACCTCAAGTGGCTTCGGTGATTTCAGCTGCTGATATAGCCCTGGGGGTTTGAATGCCCCGAAAACAGCGGGTGGGGAGCCTTGAGAAACCAAAATGCTTGGTGGTGGTGGTGGTGCCGGCAACTGCAGTACTTGGGTGGAAATAGGGGATTGATCCTGCAATCCCTTTGCCTGGATGGGGTGATGATCCCGCAGCGGGGTGCTGGCATGCACCCTGTGGGGTGACAAGGTCTGGCGTCACTCGTGGATCAGCCGCGAAGCTGCTGACTGCAGCGCTCGCCCGCAGAGGTTGCCATCCCTGTTTCTCCGCTGTCTTGCTCTGCCTAATTATGTGTCCGAGCGCTTTTGCTTTGATGCTAATCACCTTTGCGAGGAGCTAGAAAACAAGCCTGAGAAGGACACGCCTGCACGCAGTCTGTCCCTGGCTGGGCATGATGCCACTGCTGATGGGCCACTGGGTTCCGTCCCACAGCCCGATGCCATGCTGATGCCATGAGAAAATATTTAATTCCCCCAAACCTCCCCTTTGCTGACCGTTCCCGTTGCACTCCCAGACACCAAGAGCTGTGGCATGGCCATCACCTTCCTGACTAAGAGCACCTCTTGGGTGACTCCTACCATCGCTGCGTGTAGGGCGTTATTCTCCCATATGGGAAGTTTGATCTCAGCATCTAGGACGCGACACCAAAGCTAGGGATGGCACCACGCCTTGGCTGAGCTGGCTGGGTCACCTCCAGGTTTGCAACCTTTGTAGGGTGGAGAAACGCAGGGAAGGTTATAGCAAAAATTCCTACCTGAGCAGCGCTGCTGGGGTAGGAGCTGTTGCCATCCAGGATGGTGCGGGGCAGCACACACCTAATCTCCACGGCGTTGCTCCTCCTTTTTGTCATGTCTTCCACGCGGCCATGCTTCAGGGATGGTAGGCTCCCCAAGGGGCTGAGGAAGGTGCCCCGGCTGATGTGAGGGTCACTGAGCTTCCTCTGTATGGGAAGGATTTCCCCGTTGTGGGTGACATCCGAGTTGGTTCGCCGGAGCGGGCCGTAGCGATCCCTCACCTCGAAGTACTCATCTGAGATGGAGGAGGCATTGGAGCGGCGGTAGCTGTGGTCAGCAGAGCTGCTGGAGTAGCTCTCCTGGTCACTGAGAGTGATATACTCCTCTTCCTCCTCCTCCTCCTCCTCTTCTCCCAGCCCATTGTGGGCACAGGGAGGTCCTTTGTCCTCCTGTGGTCCTGCCACTGGCCGGTCTGGCTGGAGATGGCAAGTGTCCACTGAAGCTCCATTGGGTTTCTCCTCCGGCTGCTGCTTCACACCTGTGTGATTGGCTGGCGGTGGATTTATGTCACCCACCAGGGCAGTGCTGCTGTCACAGGGCGTAATGACTTTGGTCATGAGGACACCAAAGGGCATGGTCCTTGGTTTTGGAACTGGGGGCTTGAAGTCCTCTGGTGTCTCGTCTGGTGGCTTCAAGCGGTGGCCCAATGGTGAAGCAGCAAACATTCCTGCTTGCTTCGTTGTCCAGCTGGTGCCTTCGATGGGGCTGGTAGCAGGGGCTGCAGGAGCTTCTATGGGGGTCTGTGGGGTCTGTCTTTGGCAGGGTGATACCAGGGGTGGCTCTTTGTCTGAGTTTTTCTTGGTCTCCATCTCCCTGTTCTTCAGCATCTGCCGGTGCTGGGCACTGGCCTGGGAGACATCACAGACTTTGATGCGGTTCATCTGCGAGAGCTTCACATTCTTTATCTTGGGGTCAATAATGTTGATGTAGCCCAAGACTTCACTCCCGGGCTCGGGGTCTGGCTCGACCCAGGTGGGCAGATAGTCAAACATGTTGGCTTTCTCCAGATTCAGGAGGCCGGGGTGGATGAGCAGGGAGAGGTCTGCCACGTCACCATGTCTGTCGCCCACCTGGCCCTCGGGAAGGGCTTTGCTTTTGTTGTCTGTCTTCTGGTTTTTGTCCTGGTTCTCGGATGAAGTCTTGCTGATCTGGTCAGCGCTCTTGGCCTTCACCAGGGCGTATTTAGGGTTTATCAGCTTCTTCACCACGGCGTTGGCAGGGGTCACCGGCACGACGGAGGGCAGCGTTACAGGCTCAGGTTCGGGCTCTTCACCCATGGAGATGGACTTGAGGCTCACCCCCTTGGACATGAGGTAGAGCTCCTGGAACTGCTTGTCGAACGCCTCTACCACTTGGCCCGAGAGGACTGTGATGACGTTTCGGTCTGTCCTCGCCGCAGACCAGGTGAAGCTGGAACAGAAACAGATTGGAAACTCTCTGAGCGCTCGCTGGTAAATAACACGCCTCTCCCCAAGCCTGGCTTTCCCCAGGGGATTGATGGTGCTAACAGGGACATGATCTCACTGTAAACAGTAATAATGAGATCGAAGAAATAGCTTTTATCCCAAATCAGAATGAAGGGTTGAAGTCTGAAACATGAAGTAAAAATAAAAGTTATTTGCTGTGGGCTAGTTAGTTTTAGTTTTTCACTTTCGTGTTGGCTGCTTTTCCTTTCTCAGTTTCGGTTAGTTAAGAAAAGGGACTCACAAATGGATGTGTCTTTTGTTGTGGCCAGAAAGCATGAAACATTTCAGTTCCATGTTTATGAAACTTATCTTTTAGAGCTGAAAAGCTTACTGAGACTGATCTGTTTCTACCGAAGTAATTTGGTACAAAATTTGGACAAAGGAAAATACTTTGTGTAGGAGATGTTTAACTGGAAAAGCTGAGGTCAACGTGAGAGCTAGGACTGGCTGTGGCTTGGTGCTTTTGTCCTTCCTTGTGCTCGTCACATCCATTGGTAGAAGCACTTGGTGTGTCCCACCACCTCCGAGCAGGAAGGGTGTCCTAGGCCTGGCTGTAGGGTGGTGGGGTCCCCTTGGGTCCCACTTCAAATCTCATGCTGGCCTTGCAAAATCATCTCCCAGTTTAGGAGCAGGGTAGCAAGTCTATGGTGGGGTCCTGGGGCTGTGCCGGGCAGGGACCAGGACTTGGACCACATGGGTCCACTGTTGGTCCTTTGACCAACACCTCCATGGAGTGGGCAAGAGGAGACACCAATGATTACCTGTAGGATCCGCACATAGCCCGGTCCCCGTCCACAAACATGAACTTCTGCGCCAAAGCCCCTTTGAACTTGGTGGCTGAGCGCGTGAAAAACTCTGTCCCTCCTGTGCTCCGGACTCGCAGGTTCTGCAAAGCAAAGGTGGAGGCGTGAGCGGGAGCGAAGGGCTGGTCTTCAGAGCATTGTTCGCTCCTTCATCGATGCCCCTACAGATGCTCCACAGCCCCTCTAAAGAGTGGGAAAGGCTCTTCATGGCCAGCTCAGAGGAGACCACAGCCATGGGAAGATAAAGTAACTTGCCTGAGGCCGTGCAGCAAACCATGGACTTAGCTTCAAGGATTTCCTGCTTTGTCCATGTGTTGGACAGTGTTTTCTACCTCTTCAACGTGGTGCTTCCTGTGTCCGTGGGTGAGCAGCGTGTGATAGAGCTGCCACTTTCCATCTCCTGCGATCTATGCAAATACCACCATGGGAGAGGTGATTCTTCACCTCCTCCTCAGCGGGAGATGTACAAGGAGTTGAAACCCCAGGTGATGACCCCAGGACCACGCACGTGGACCTGATGGTAGCGGGCTTGTCCTCCACCAGAATCCCCCTTTACTGTGCTCCTAAATCTGAGCATCTAGCCCTATTTTTAGGGGTGAATGGGGAAAAAAAAGACAGTGGGGCAACATCTTTTCACCCTGGGGAAACGAAACCCAGGGACCTGGGCCAAACGGGCACATCCCACAGCAGGTCCCTGCAGAGGTGGCCAGGGAGCGTGGGGTGTTCTCCCCCTAGGGAGCCTGGGCACAGAGGGGTGGTTTTTATCTTCAGTCTGGCTCATGCCTCCGTGCGTCTCCGTGGAGGGCATCAGCACATTTTTGCAGCTGAGCAGATAGCATCTCTCACTGCAAATGCTCTCCCTTGGGTGGGGAGAAAATATTTTCTTGTGAAAGCAGCTGCATTCCTCCTGTTCCTGCTGGGACATTGATAATGCCATTGCTAAAGGCACCGTGTCGTCACCAGGTCATGCCCTCCACTGTCAGTTTTTTGTTTGTTGTGTTGTTGTTTTTTTTTTTTATTTAAGAAGAAAGCACGAAAAGTATTTGTCTTCCCCACCTCCAGCCTTCCTCATCTGCTTCCCCGGGGTCTCCTCTCTCCCTGTAGACCTTGACCTGGCGCATCCCTGAGCTTGGGCACCCCCGGTCCCCGCTCCCACATGCCTGGCAGGAGGGATGGTGATTTAACGCTGGTTTTAGCATGATGTAAAGGCAAAGGTTTTCCTGATTGGCTTTCCAGGGTGGCTTTACGTGCTGAGTAGAGAAGTTTGAGGGGGTCTTTTTTGGTGCATTTGATTTTTTTTCTTTTTTTTTCCCAGTGTTCGCCGTTTTGCCTGGTGTGGCTGGGGGGAAGCCGGTGCTGAGCACCCCAGTATCTGGCAGTGGGCAGCACTGGGGTGCTGGGGGCTGGCTGGCAAGCAGGTTGGGGTGGCAATTCCCATCCCTGTCCTGGGTTGTCCCTACACAAGGGGCTGCCGAGAGAGCGGTATTGCCCCGGCTGCACTCTGACCGGCTGCTGGGTGACGCTTGCACCCAAGGCTGAGCCCTCTGCCTGTCGCCAGCCTGGGTGTCCCTGGCTCACAGCTCTCCCAGGGCGCCGATCTGTCCCGCTCGGAGCTGAAATTTTGCACCAAGGCACAAAGCAGCCGTGGGTTTTTCTCAGGTAACACCCAGGGGAACGAAGCTCCCCAGAAGCAAGGTGCCGGTTACCTTTCCCTTGCTCCCCGCTCCCGGCGTATCGCTGCTGTTAAGTAAGATCTGTTTATTTAATCTCTCCCATAACGAGCGCGCAGCAAGCGAGCGCCCAGCACCGTGGCCGGCTGCCAAGCCCGGGACGGGGTGAATCACTCCCCAAGCACTCGTCGTTGCTCAACGAAGCGACCGCCTTGCCTAAGCCAGCTTGCTGATTGCGAAGCGAGGAGGCACCAAGATAAACGTACGTTTCGTTAGCATCTCCTGGCTTACGAAGCGGCTCCCAGACACTGCCCTAGTTTCCTCCCAGCCTCCTGCCCTGCTGCATCCCATGCCAGCAAATTGGCTGCAATATGTGGCAAATCCCAACTTCGAGACTTTTGCCGAGCTCTGCAGATGTTCTCCTGCTTTTCCAGTCCTGCCACAGGGTTGCTAATGCATGAAAACACCGGCGTGCGTCAGCTCCGGCTTTTCTGGTCTTGGGGCAGGAGCAGTCTGCAGGATACCAGACTCTCCGGGGAGTTTGGACGTGGGTAAAAGCTCAGCTGAGTCTGCTTTAATTGTCGTGAGCAGCAATTAAGCAGGGCCAGCGGGCTTGGTGGCTGGGGAAGGCGTGATGCTCGGCCGGCCGGTGCTTTCGGCTGCCCGGGGTGGGGGTCCCCAAGCCCCCCCTGTGCCCTGGCCCCGCTCCAGCCCGGCATGAGGGTGTCACGGCTCCTACGTGTTCCTGCTCAGCCGGGGATTTGCCCTCACCGTAAGCAAATTTGGTGAGCTTGCCCGGGCACGGGCCTCCCCGCCAGCCTTTTGGCAGCCAGCGCGCGCGGCCGGGTGACGTCAGGCGCAGAAACATCGCTTTTCTGCCAAGCAACAGGCGAGGCCGAGCGGCTCGCAGCCGGCGGGTGAAGTACAGCCGGGACAGGGGTGTCTGCGAGCCCCGAAGTGAAACTGCTGGGCTGCTCTGGTGTGTTTGCATCCGATGCTGGTGATGGGAGCGTTGCGACCGGTGGAGAGCCCAGGACCCTGTCCTGTGGCTGGAGTGAGGGTCCCCGCTCCAGCTGCTGCTCCTGAGGCTGATTTAACCCCCAGCCCTCTTCTCTGCCCCTTCATCTGCCTCCAGCTTTGCACAAGCACCGCGCAAGGTGAATTTTCTCCGCACCCCCTGCGCTGCCGTGCATCCCCTGTTCTGCTTCGCTTTCCATCTTTTCAAATAGAATTCGTGCACCGGAGCAACGCGATGCACAGCCACCAGCACCTCCGGGGCCGGGTGAACGTGGCGTGTGCGGGCAGATCGGCGCTGCCGGCGCGGTGGCAGCCGGACCCGGCGTCGCGGTGAGGGCATCCTTGGCAGCTGCTGGGGCCGCGGGCAGCGTGGGTGCCTCCCTGCTCTGCTCCCAGCCCCGTGCTGGGGCGGAGGCTCCGGAAAAGGAGAAAATCGAGTTTTTTTTAATTCCAGCCTCTGACTTGTGGTAAAGCCTGAAAGCAAGAGAACCGGCCGGTGGTTTCTCCTGTCGGTCCTGCCTCTGGGGCAGGAGCAGGCATGGGGCTGGTGAGAGCAGGGATTTGTCCCCGGCAGAGCATCCTTCCTCTTGTGCCTTCCCTCTTGCCACCTTCCTCACCAGGAGGAGCTGAGCACGTAGGTTTGCCCTGGGCTTTGCAGTGCCCTGCTTGAGTCGTGCCCACCCTTGCGGGGCCGCAGCTCCCTGAGCACCCCTCTGCCTCAAAGCCAGCTCTGCCTGGTACCAGCAGCCCCCCTGGGCTTTCTGCAGGCAGCTTTGCTGAGTGGAAGGGAATCCATGTCCCCGTCTCTCATCCGTCCCCCTCCATCCTGCTACTCCCGGATTAGGGCATCACCTTCAGCTATGGCTACAGGAAAAATGGACTAAACTCATCTAGCACTGCCCAAAGTTTGGGGGGATCACAGCCCCCAGGACAGGAGGGAGCAGGGCTGATAGCTCTGACTACCTCCCTGCGCTGGAGGAGGTTACCCGGCCCCGGACCCTTCGGGCCATCCTTACCTTCAAGTGTCCGGCGTGCATGTGGGCTCGCTCGCACATCTGGAGGAAGTGCTTCACATTGGTCTCATCCAAAATGATGTAGACTCCCACTTTCCTCTTGAAGCCAGCATCCAGGAGGTCCTTGAAGATGTCTACGTCGGTGAACATGTCCATGACCACCGCGATGACCTGGAGAGGGGAGAAGAGAGATGAGTCTGGGTAGCGTGGCTGGGTGACAACCCCAAGATACAGCCGGTGCCTGTTTTGTGAGAGCCGAAGCAACGTGCTCTCTCCCTAGGAGGTTTGGATTTGGGGTGGGGGAGCCTGGGCTCTCCCCTGGCTCCAGCCAGCCCAAGAGTGGAAAGCAGGAGCCCTCAGTCCCTTGTCTCTGCTGTCACTACAGGAGGTTTGCCGGTGGCCGGTAGTATAATATGCTTGTGAAAAACTGATTTCTGAGGGTGAATCTAACTTTCTGGCCTTTAACAAGCTCCACAGACTTCAGAGTCCAGTTCCTGGCTGGCAAGTTTTGCGTCCCTTCGCTATCGGCACCGCCCGCAGCCCCATCGTGGGGAGCGCCAGAAGGAGAAACCTGCGACGCCGTGATGTGTCTGTCTGCCCGAGGGCAGGCTGCTTGGGATGGTCGCTGCCTCTGGGGTTATCATGCAGGCTTGTGTTGAGAGAAACAGGATGAAGAATAGCTAAAGCTGACTCTAAGCTTGGTGGAAAGTATCCGGATATGCCTGAGGTGCATCCAGGAGCTGAAATGACTTTTAATACCTTTTAAAGGACAGGCCTGGGTGCGAGCTGACGAGGTTGCTCAGAAGCAGACGGGAGTTTGCAGCTCCCAGCGCTTGTGACCGGCTGCCATTCCAAGTCCAGGCTACTGCCAGCCCCGCTGTGGTTGGGTTCAAGGTCAGTTCTCCACTACGAGGCCAAAGCAGAGTACCAGGGGCAGGCAGTGTTTCTGTTGTCTGGGCTGCTGACGTCTCTCTCGGTCTCGCTGCCCGGCCATGGGCCGGGAGCCTGCCGGGTGCTCGGGGTGCTGCTCCTGCCACGCAGCATCCCTCCATCCTCCCAGGCTGTACGAAAGCGGAGCAGGGCCGGGACGACGATGCCAGCGTCCCGTGCAGTGACAGAAGGGTTTGGCACATGGCAGTGTCGCTGTTCTTCGCAAGCCGGAGCTGACCTTGTACCCAGGGCGTTCGCTGCCGTGGTGGGGCCGGGGCGAGTCCCGTGTATGATAGTAAGATGGATCTGCGCCGCGTCCAGCCGCCCTGGGATTTTGCGGAGATGGCTGCCGAAGCACCAAAGTTCACCCCACGCCCATGAATTTTGCCTTCCTGGAGATGGCATCACCCATGGCATAACGGTGGGCAGCAGCGGTGCAGCACCAAGCGTGTGTGGGCACAGGGGCTGAGCATCTCGCTGCAGTCCCTGGGGTAGCAATAGGGCCGCGCAGCCGCCTCTGCCTCCCCTCATCCCACGTGGAGTGGCAACAGCCACGCAGGAAAGCGGCTTGTCGGGCACTGGCGTGTCATCGCCCTACGCTTGGAAACGTGTCGGTGCCCCCATCTCTGTGGCTGCTCCTGGATGGTGCCCTGGGTCGGGGGGAGATGGCTGCTGGCAGCCCTTCACTCTTCCAGGAGGGCTCCGCTGGCCGTGGCCGAGCTGGGGAGGACACCAGCGTGGGACCATGCACGCTGTGGGGTGACACAGCGAGACCCCAGGATGCTCCTCCCGCGGGAGGGAAGGGATTGGGACGGTGCCGGGTGCTTGTACGCTGAGGCACGTCCAGTCCGGGGCTCTCAAAGCACCAAGCTACCTTTTAATTAGTTTTGTGCCACCTCTAATTAAGAGGAGGATTGTGCATTATGACACTGCTGGCTCTTCCCTTCCTTTTCTGCAGGCGATGGGGCGAGGAGTGAGGCTGAGTGGGGAGCCCCAGCCCGCACCATCTCCGATGCTGCCCCGACCTCCCCAACCCCGGCCACACACAGCATTTTGGGAGGTGCCAGCGAGCTGAGCAAGCCGGGACGTTATGGCTCTACCACTCGATCTTAACTGAATTCCCACTTATCCTCACCCCAGAGCCTCTCAACAGGCTTTGACGTGTAAGCACGAATCCTCACTCCCCTGTGCACCCGCTCATGTGTTTTGCATGTCCTTGTTGTCCTGGTGGGGAAACTGAGGCAGAAACAGAATCACAGAATAGTAGGGGTTGGAAGGGACCTCTGTGGGTCATCTAGTCCAACCCTCCTGCTGAAGCAGGGTCACCTACAGCAGGCTGCACAGGACCTTGTCCAG
>Ga0065711_1034127_pt1 | contig 24272 bp, 14 predicted proteins | sample Hoacrofraction12_FD_59098 | JGI IMG/M metagenome (GOLD analysis project Ga0065711, IMG submission 59098) | Hoatzin crop microbial communities from Cojedes, Venezuela - Epithelial fraction 12 v2 (version 2) | ecosystem: Host-associated > Birds > Digestive system > Esophagus > Crop | place... | reverse complement strand
TTGGCCTTCCTCGTCGCATCCCTGCACGCTCTGACCACATTCCTGTACTCTTCCCAAGTGGCCTGCCCCTCTTTCCACATTCCATGGACCTTTCTCTTCCACCTGATCTCCCCTAGAAGCTCCTTGTTTAACCATGCGGGTCTCCTGCCTCCTTTGCTCAATTTCTTTCTCAGGTGGATGCACCGCTCCAGAGAATGGAGGAAGTGACTTTTAAAGAGCGACCAGCACTCTTGTATCCCCCTGCCTTTCGTCCTGCTCATGGCTATTCTCTAGGGACAGCTCTTCACACTGTATTGATTTCTTGATGTAGAGGGCAATGCCTCCACCCTCCTTGCCCTGCCTGTCCCTTCTGAACTGCCTGTAGCCTTCAATAGCCATACTCCAGTCACGGGATTCGTCCCACCAAGTTTCGGTAAGGACAATCAGGTCTTAGCTTTCTAGCAGCACGGTAACTTCCAACTTTTCCTGCTTGTTTCCCATGCTACGTGTGTTAACATAGAGGCACTTCATCTGGGCTGTTGGCTGTGTTGCCTTCACAGGGTAACGCCCCTTTTTTCCCTCGGGGTGTTTCACAGAAACTTCCTTGTTGGCTCCTACTACTGCAGGAGCTCCCAGCTGATGTCTGCAAGACTTCGACTGTGCTGCAGTGTCCTCAGCATGCCTCTTGACAAAAGGCTGGGGGCCCGTACTAGCACCTTGTGCCTCCAACCATTTTGTATCATCCCACAGTTTGTCACCGTCAAGTCTGACATGTTCCCCCTCCCCCTTCACCTCTAGTTTAAAGCCCTGTCCATGAGTCCCACAAGCTCCTGGAACAATAGCCTCTTTCCCCTTTGAGAAAGTTGAATCTCATCTGATGCAAGCAAACCTAGTGCTGTGTAGGCCATCCAGCTGTCAGAGAAGCCAGATCTGTGTTGGTGACACCAGCCGCGGAGCCCTATATTAATGGATTGGGTCCACCTATTCCTTCCAATGTCATCACTCACAACCGGAAGAAAGGAGGATAAAATTACCTGCGCCACAGATTCCCTCAGTAGCCGCCCCAAGGCCCTGAAGTCGCATCTGCAAACTCTAAATGTTACTGAAGTAAAGTATAAAAAAAGAATGAACAAAGTGACTGTCTTCTAGAGAATGTGTACAATGTTACAGACAGGAAAAGTGAGACACAGGGTAGGCCAAAGTCGACTAGTCTGTCAGACAGGAGCACAACCCAATTCATTGTCCAGTAGTATTGTTCACTAGGTCAGAGTGTCCAGACGAGAAATAAACCGACTGTTTGTTTTTCCATTGGCTGTGAGGTTGTTTGCATATTTACAGAATAGTAATGGCATTTGTTGATCTGCTGGAAAAGAAAATACTTCCCATGTGCCTTCTCGAAACATCTCCAATTATCAGAGGCGTTTTGGGAGTTAAAAAATGCCCAGAGAAGTAAATATGTTTTCTCTTTCTTCAGAAACAATTAATTCAAAATGATGTCATGAAGAATGATTGTAGGTCTTGTCCTTTCCTCAGAGAGAATGACTCCATGGGAAGATACTTTATTTAGCTTTCAATGCAGTGCACAGTGCTCTGAAGAAGAAAATATATACTAAGCCTTGGCAAAGGTAACTGGCACAAATGAAGCAGATACTAATGTCTGGTTTTCTCCTGGTTTTCAGGTGTCCCAGTTCCACCCTGGGTGGGAGCTTGGAAGGTCTGGAATGCTGTGTTTAATTGTCTGGGCAGGAGTGCTTCCTCCTTACAGGTCTGCAAAAGCCTTGACTTGGCACTGAGGGAGAAATGCCAGAAGTCTATAAAATGTTGAGAGTCAAGGAGCAGGACAGAAGGGAATCATTATTTACAGTATCTTCCAATACCAGAACTAAGAGGGCTTAAATGGAACTAGCAGGTTGCAGGTCTGCAAAATCAAAACAAAGTAATACTTCACATAACTTGTGAAACTCAGTATATTGTGCACGATAAAAACGTGCATGAGTTACAAATTAATGGACCAAATACATGGAAGAAAATACCCAGGAAAAAAAACAACAACCAAACAAACAAACAAAAAAAATCTGAACAGAAACAGATCGCAGGCCCTTCTTCTCGTGGTGGACTTCAGCCACCCTGATATCTTCTAGAAAGACCATGCAGCCAGGCACACACAGTCTGGGAGGTTCCTGAAGACCATTGATAATAACTTCTTGACACAGGTGGTGGAGGAGCCAACAGGGAGAGGAGTGCTGCTGGACCTCGTACTCACAAATAGAGATGGACTGGCGGAGGATGTGAAGGTTGGGGAAAGCCTTGGCTGCAGTGACCTTGAGGTGGTGGAGTTCATGATCATGTGTGGAGGAAGCAGGGTGATAAGTAGGATCCCAAACATGGACTTCAGGACAGCTAAATTTGGCCTCTTCAAAGACCTACTTGGAAAAATACCGTGGGTCAGGGCTCTGGAGAGCAGGGGGGTCCAAGAGAGCTGGTCACTATTCAAGAATCACTTCTTCCATGCTCAGGATTGGTGCATCCCCCCGAGTAAGAAATCAAGCAAAGGAGGCAGGAGACCTGCATGAATGAGCAAGGCACTTCTAACAAAACTCAAATAGAAGAGAAAGATCTATGGAAGGTGGGAAGCGGGACAGGCCACCTAGGAGGAGTACAGGAATGTTGTTGGTGTATGTAGGGTTGCAATGAAGAAGGCTAAGGTCCACCTGGGATTAAACCAGGCAAGAGATATCAAAGACAACAAGAAGGGCTTCTTCAAGTACATTAGCAGCAAACGGATGACTAGCGACAATGTGGGGCCACTGCTGAATGAGGTAGGTGTCCTGGTGATGGAGGACACAGAGAAAGCAGAGTTACTGAATGCCATTTTTGCTTCAGTCTTCAGTGCTAAGGCTGGCCCTCAGGAATCCAGTCCTTGGAGGTAAGAGAGGAAGCCTGAGGGAGCTGGCGGATGTCATTGCTGAGCCACTCTCCATCATCTTTGAGAGATCTTGGAGGACAGGAGAGGTGCCCAAGGACTGGAGGAAAGCTATTGTCACTCCAGTCTTCAAAAAGGGCAAGAAGGAGGACCCAGGGAACTACAGGCCGGTCAGCCTCACCTCCATCCCGGGAAAGGTGATGGAACAGCTAATTCTGGATGTCATCTCTAAGCAAGTGGAGGAAAAGAAGGTTATCAGGAGTAGTCAACGTGGATTCACCAAGGGGAAATCATGCCTGACCAATCTATGATGGCAAGACCGGCTGGGTAGATGAGGGGAGAGCAGTGGATGTTGTCTACCTTGACTTCAGCAAGGCTTCTGACACTGTCTCCCATAACATCCTCCTAGGGAAGCTCACGAAGTATGGGCTGGATGAGTGGTCAGTGAGGTGCATTGAGAACTGGCTGAATGGCAGAACTCAGAGGGTTGTCATCAGCAGTGCTGAATCTAGCTGGAGGCCTGTAACTAGTGGTGTCCCCCAGGGGTCAGTACTGGGCCCAGTCTTGTTTAACTTCTTCATCAATGACCTGGATGAAGGGACAGAGTGTAGCCTCAGCAAGTTTGCTGATGATGCAAAACTAGGAGGAGTGGTGGATACACTAGCAGCCTGTGCTGCCATTCAGCGTGACCTGGACAGGCTGGAGAGTTGGGCAGAGAGGAATCTCATGAAATTCAACAAAGGCAAGTGTGGGGTTCTGCACCTGGGGAGGAACAACCCCATGCACCAGTACAGGCTCTGAGCGGACCTGCTGGAAGACAGCTCTGTGAAGAGGGACCTGGGTGTGCTGGTGGATGGCAAGTTAACCATGAGCCAGCAGTGTGGCCTTGCTGCCAAGAAGGCCAGTAGTGTCCAGGGGTGCATTAAGAAGAGTGTGTCCAGCAGGTCGAAGGAGGTTCTCCTTCCCCTCTCCTCTGCCCTAGTGAGGCCCCATTTGGAGTATTGTGTCCAGTTCTGGGCTCCTCACTTGAAGAAAGATGAGGAGCTACTGGAGAGAGTCCAATGGAGGGCTACAAGGATGATGAGGGGACTGGAGCATCCCTCCTGCAAGCAAAAGCTGAGTGAGCTGGGCTTGTGTAGCCTGGAGAAGGCTGCGAGGGGACCCTATAAATGCTTATAAATATCTCATGGGTTGGTGTCAATAGGACATGGCCAGACTCTTTTCAATAGTGCCCAGCGACAGGACAAGGGGCAATGGGCACAGACTGAAGCACAGGAAGTTCCGTCTGAACATGAGGAAAAACTTCTTCCGTCTGAGGGTGATGGAGCACTGGAACAGGCTGCCCAGATTGGTTGTGGATTCTCCCTCTCTGGACATACTCAATACCTGCCTTGATAAGGTCCTGTGCAGCCTGCCCTAGGTGACCCTGCTTTGGAAGGGGGGCTTGGACTAGAAGATCTCCGGAGGTCCCTTCCAACCCCTGTCATTTTGTGATTCTGTGTGATTCTGTGAAAAGACAGAAAAGAGGCTGCCATGAGGTGAAGATTCCTGCAGGCTTGTAAACACTGCAGAAATATCTCATATTCTTCTACATAATAGCTCATGAGAATAGGGACATGGTGAAGAAATAAATACCATCCAAGTCAATTTCTGAATAAAAATATGAATGTTTCTTCTCACAGTCACAGACTCTGCAGTCGTTGTCAAAATAAGCTATTGAGACAAAGAATTCCACAGGTTTCAAAAATAGTTTGGAAATATACTCGGATAACAAGAATAACCAGAACAAAAAATTCTGTTAAAACATGTTATTACGTGTTTAAAACAACGTAAAACTACTACAGTGTGATGGAAATGTGGGTCAAATTATCCTGTTCTCTGCAGCGCAGGTTGTTAAAGCTTCCTCTGAATCTTCAGGTATTGATCAGCTCTGGTTAGAAACTGGGACTGGCTGGTTCTCTTTCGTGATGTTTTTGTTCCTAAAGTATGTTTTTTGACATAGTACGCACCTGAAGAAATTGAATGGAAAGGAATTGAAATGAAAAGGAGAAGAAATTGTGAGCTGAGCTCTAAATAATGCATAAAAATATGAAAAGACTATAGTATTTGATGGAGTTTTCAATTATCTCTGTAGTCCATACAAGACTTACCTGTTAAACGAGACACTGAGAACTCAAAACTTGTATTTTATTGTTTCTTCATATAAAGAGGGTCACTTAAAATGATCCCTCTTACAGGAAAAGATCATTGTTTGTGATCACTCAAGATTTTTGGCAAAACTATCATCAAAAAATTCATGACTGTCTCCAGTGTCTTCAGTGGTTGTTTTTCTCAGAGATCCCCAGCATTTCACCAGGTCTTGTAAACGAACATAGCTAACCTTTGCAGTGTCTGCCTGCTCATGTAATGTCTTAGCAGGAATAGTATCACAGTATTTTCAGATTTTGAAAGAAGCTCCATGTCCATCAGTCCTCTTAGTGTCAGCAGAAACTTCCAGTGGCAAAACTAGATACCTTCCCAAACTACTGGCAATACGGGAAGCATCTTTGTGCTGAAGCCTTTCTTCTGCACAGACAGCCTTTCAGCCTCTAGTACTGACCCTCCGGGTTGGATAAATCACACTGGTGGGAGGTGGGTGATAAACAGCGCAGGACGAGGGAGGTAGAAAGGGCATCTTGGTGGAGCCTTCGCCCGACTGTTGCAGCCTCTTTTTGTGTCTACACAGGGAAAATACAGGTTTCCTTCAAAAACTCTAACTTTCAAAATGGCTTAAACATGAAACTAAGGTTAAAGAGCAGGCTTGTTAATTAAACCTGTCAGATCTCTCCTGTCCTTTGTTTCTCATCCAATAAGAGCATGAAACTGGCCATATCAGGTTGGACTAACAGTCTGTCTGACCCAGTATCCTAAGAGGCAATGGGCACAAACTGAAGCATAGGAAGTTCCGTCTGAACATGAGGAAGAACTTCTTCCCTCTGAGGGTGATGGAGCACTGGAACAGGCTGCCCAGGGAGGTTGTGGAGTCTCCTTCTCTGAAGATACTCAAGACCTGCCTGGATGCGGTCCTGTGCAGCCTGCTGTAGGTGATCCTGCTTCAGCAGGGGGGTTGGACTAGATGATCCACAGAGGTCCCTTCCAACCCTTACCATACTGTGATTCGATGTGATTCTGTGATTTCTAGAGAAGAGTACAGGAGTAAGGTAAGCATGTAGTAACATTGACCTACTGTCTTATTTGGTGGATGCATGTTCATTTTTTTAAAGAAACCTTATCTCCCTTTTTTATAAAAAAAGGCTTTCATAGAAGAACACAAAACTATGGCTAAGCTGATCATAAGGATTTTCTTAGGAAATGTCTGTTGCTAAACATATGACCTACTCTTTTTTAAACATTATTCTTAGTGAATCCCTCTTTTTCTTTTTAATCTTTTCCTTTCTTTTTTTTTCTTTTGAAACTGACCCAGTTTTCAAATCCCTGTCAAAGAGACAATAGTTTGTAAAAGATTCCATGCAGTGTATTATAAATCAATTCAGGCTTTCTGTAAATTATGAGGACAGACAGTGCTACATCAGTATCATCTCACCATTGAAGTAGTTAACCCGATGCAGATCTTTCTCAAGCATGTTTTTTCATGTGTTAGCAATGAAATGAAAAGTTTGAGCTTTTGATGATGGTTTATGCTCTTTCGTCTTATATCCATGCATCCCTCATTAAAAGTCTGAGACCTCAGCTCTGCAACATACCGTTGAGGAATTTAAGTGTGTCCCTGTTCAGCAAAGCATCGAAGCACATATTTGAAGCTTATTCAGGAATTTAAAGTTAAATCTGCTTAGAAATTTTGTCCAGTGGGATGTGAATGAAACTACAGGAGAAACACACTAATGACAACTATCCTTACACATACTGCTCCCTCCTGTGGGCATGAATGTGCACCAATTCAGCATTTCTTGTGTCTGTGGGCTGTCGAAATTATTTTAAGAATCAAAACCAGTAATGACAGGCTTCAGAACTGCTGAAAGGCCCCATTTTGGTGTTTTTAGGAAATGTTTTGATTTTTCATTTCAAAATGTCTTATGAGAACAAAATAAAAACATTAATGTTTTGATTAGCCCCAAAAGATTTTCTGAAATATTGTGTCACATAAAATTTTGAAATTTTTATTTCAATATGTTTCTGAATCAAAGGAAAAAAACTCCAGAATTTTTCAACCTACAGAATAGAAATTGTCTCTGTTAAACTCTGTTAAAGATGGCACAGAACAGGATGAAGGAGAAAGATGATTTTTAAAAAGTCACTAATGTTTGAGAAGGAGTATATTTTCTCATCTTTTTTTTTTTGTTTCATGCTACAGGAATTCCAAAGTGCTCATTTTAAACTTCAGTTTGCTTTCTTTGGGAGAAAGAAAGAAATATCTCACTTCTTTCCTTAAAACTCATGATGAAAATATTTTCCTTTAATACAAATAAAATGTAAAATAAAAAAGATCAGTGTTAAAATTGTAACCTTTACAGGCTGCAATAAAAAAGTGCATAAAAATCTCAACTTTATAAAAAGAAAATAATGAAAAAAGAATCAATATCAATATTTCCAACCAACTCTAAAATGATAAAGAACACACAAAAGTCCTAAAGGGAATTGAAGTTGTGCTTGGCTGTGCTATTATTTTATAGATACAGAGGGAAAAAATATCTCCCTCAGAGGCCTTTAAACCTAAAGGATACAGACAAAGGGGAAGATATGAAACTCAATGCCACAGAAGGAAGGAAACATCAATTCCTAATTTTTTGTTATATTAATGTAGTTATTAGCTATATGCATTATATCATAGCCTCAAATTACCTATCAAGTCCTGTCCATGTTACAGTGTGTACAGTCTGATTTTGATTAAAGACGAGATGCTGTACAAGAGTATAAAAACCTGATGTGTTTGCAGTACAATTGTTAAAATTTTTGTTCTAATAAATCCCTCTGAGATTCCTCCATTGTCTGATTTTTCAGCCAGTTGTCTCCACCAAGAGGAACACTTATTTAAATACTTCCCATAAAAATTCACAGCGAAGTGAGCTGGAGGAAAATAATAAATGGTTGTCACACATGGTCTACGTAAACCTTCATTTCTGATAGGACTGTTGGGAGGGATAATCATAATTGTAGGAGTCACACAGCTTAGTGGGTACAGCCTGTTCAGAAAGGCACAACATGAAAATAAAGAACAGAGAGCCAATCCTTACCTCACATGACAATTTTTCTTATAATCACATTTGAATATAAAAGCGTTTGTCAGATGGCTATTTTCATTTAATCTGAGTGTTGGGAAAGTGTTGTCCTTGTTTCCAAGGCTGGTGATTTTCAAACCTAGCCCTAGCAGCCTATAGGAAAATTGCATTGTTCAAGAAAGATCCTCTTGACAAACTTCTTGTTGTGAGGCTTTCTCATAAAGTGACTGTTTGCTTCCTTCCTATCTTCTGTAATGAAAATCATAATAGCGAGAGCAAAGAGAACACAACAGCGGACACAGGATGAACTACGGTGACAAGAGGCATTGAGCTGGGCTGTCGGTTTTACAGACCCCAGAACACACCTTGATAGGTTGCTGGAAGAGCAAGACCCTGTGGGACTCATCTATGGAAAAAGTGCCCTGCTAAGCTGTACAAAGATGAACCAGAAAGAAAGTTTTAGGGCAAATCCTTTATTCCACTGAGTTCAGCGGACTAAAGTTACATTTTACTTGCTGATCTTCTGAGTTCAGATTCGTAGTCATATGTGAGTTCTAGTGATAGAATATTCAAACTGAGGAGATAATTTGGGTAGAGACAAGACTTCCTCGTATTCAATAAAATATTTAAAAAATCCAAAGAAAAAGGAAGAACCAACTCATGCTCGGATTGTGCCTGTGAGAAATGTCCTGAGACAGCTCAGACTGTATCTGTGTGTGTTAAAAAATGGAAGCTGAGCCTAACCACATTTGGAAGCAGACTTTCAGACCAGATTCAGCAGCCTGAAGTTAGACTTCCTTAGCATCACTCAGATATCTTCTTGTCCACTTCTCACACTAATGTAAGATAACACTGTTCAAACATGTCTACCCTATATGGCATTGCAAGCATGTTATTGCAGTATAGTGCCTCAAGTGATTTTTTTTCATTTTCTTTCTGGTAGAGCATGTTATGGCTATTAATCCTGACACTTTGAGATCATCTCTCATTGGCTCTTGAAAGCATCATGAAATGAAAAAAGCACTGATTAGTAATCCCTAGTCTTGTTTCATTCTTGACATTGATCTTCCCTAGTTTTTATCTTAAATAGATGACATTGTTTCCGCCATGACATATTGGAGGAAAGTTAAATCCTATTGCTTTATCTGTCTAAGGGCTAATATAGCAGTTGAGTATATAACACAACAAATAGCATTTACAATTGATTCAACACTGCAGCAAATTCCACCTCAATGCAATGTCCAGAAATTCCATCATTGCTAGAGACTGGACTGAACTAGAACCTGACATCTCTAAAGCTGTATGTTTTAGAGGCGATGTAACTGAAATGTTTTAGAGGAGATATAACTAAAATATTTATAATTCAGGTTAGAAGTCAGATCATACTCAGAAATGGTGAAAAGAGGCAATCATCTCAGCCATTATTTTGGGGCTAAAAATTAGGTCAGCAGGCTGTAGGATTTTGACACAGTAAACCCTTTGTTTATTCTATGGCACAATGAAAAAACAAAATAAGAAGACTAAACTGGCTGCACTGAAACAGAAGAATATTTTTTTACAGGATTTTTTTTGTTTTCCTGGGGATTTATTAGAGCTTTGACCTGAAGTTTGAAAACTTGCTGCTGATGCATCATTTCAGGATTCTCTTTTTGATGCATAACCGATTCATAAACTACAGAAGGGACAAGTATATAAAGTTAAAGGGGACACCAAAGCCACAATATTATAATAATTCCAAGCAGAATTCTCTGTTTGGGATTATTTACATTTTATCATTCACAAAACTAGCTAGAACTGTGTTGATTTTGGTGGCCCACAAGCTGAATAGTTTGAATAAGTAGATAGCAATCCTCAGTTGGGAGGAGTCAGGTTTAATGCACTTTTCTAGACAGTGAAAATGACAGTATTTTTTGGGAAAAAACAAAGAGACAAATTTTCTAAGTTCTCTTCTCTACAAAGAGGGTAGATAAAGCTACTTAGATCATTCCTGGAAAACCATGTCCAGATATGAGTCCAAAGTTTCATGGACAATGTTACAAAAAAAAAAAATTGAAAACTCTCATAAAAGAGCTACAAGAATTGTCTGATATTTGGGAAATCTGCCTTCTAACATACTTGAGCAGTTGCTTATCCACAGAGGAGTTGAGTACTTTTTCTGATCAAGTTCAATAGCTGACTACATTAACTTATAAGACTGAAGGCTCTTATAGCAATAACAAAAAAACAAACACAAAAAAACCCAGAAAGCAGTAGTGATGGGAAACATAGAGGAATTCACACTAAAAAAAATCCAAGAAATTTTTCTCACTAAGCTTGATAAATCATAGTTAAATATCAATATGATCAATTCTTCGCGTTTCAATTCTTTAACACTGATTTGTATGCTTTGCTCAAAATATACTGAAACTTGATAACACACAATGGGCTAACTGTAGGAATTTCAGGACAAAACTCTATGTCTTGGGATATGCAAAGAACAGCTTCTTTTGACATTTCTACTGATTTTAGAATCTTAAAGTCTTAATTCTTAATTCGGAACTTCATTTTCTGATTATAAATATCATGACCAGAATGTGGTCTTAGAAATTGCTGTGCTTATTGTGCCAGTGTGACTGATTTAAGATCCACAGGCCCCAAAATTTTTTGCTTGTATGCTGTGTTTAAGACACTATTTTCTTTACCAGGCACTCAAATAATTGCACTTTGACTTTGAACTTTATTAGCTCTATTACCATATTTTCTGAGTCGGTCTTCTTGCTTTGTTTCAGTGATTTCCATTCCTTTCATCCATATGTGAGATTTGTGGTGCAAAAAAAATCAATTTTCTGGGCTGTTGCTCAGGTTTTTGCAGGGAGAGGTATCTGCAGTTATGGTCACTGGGAGCTGAGGAATTCAAAGGCAAATGCACGAAGGCACCGATTTCTTCACTTTTTGGTGCCAAATATTACTCCTGTGCTGTTTTACCTTCCTGGTTATCTGAGGCTCTGTACTCAACATGACTTTTGTCAGTTAGGTGTCCATTAGTAGATGGTCAAATAGTGAATACAAATGGGGAAACAAACCTTAAAGTTGCTGTGCAAAAGAGGGTTTGACTCAGTTCTCATTTCTGCTGTAGAGTCCATTGGAGAGTTTGCATAAAACCCTCTGTTTTGTATGCTTTACTTTCCTCCTCCATAAAATGGGATTAGGAATATTTTCTGTGAATACATTTCATGATTTACTTACATTTCACAATGTCTGCTATCATTTCTGTTACTGTATACTGTGCTGGAAAATTCATGAGAGTGCATAAAAAGCATGAGAACAACCCAGGGTTTTTATTCGTCCAGTCATCCTAGACTCTGTTCTAGTCATTATGCTCAGTTGAATGAAGGGCACTATTTTGCTGTACTTTGTAACAGCACAGAAAAGCAGGGAATGTAATTGTATTACTATCACACTTAGGAACCCTAGCTAAGGACTTTGTATCGATACTATTCATTTACAAAGTGAATTGGTTCCTACTCCATTGAAGCTAAATAATCTGTGAAACCAACTTCAGTTTAAAATACCTAAATTTAGGCATCCACATGAAGACATCACCAGTAAAGTAAATGTCCTTGTTCTCATTATAGCCAGGGATGAAAGGCTTACGCAAAATGGCCTCCAGGTGCCTCCTGTAGATGATAGGTCTCCCTCAGCATAGATACACACAAGGGACATATCTTACCTTTTACTGACAATCTAGCTTGCTGAGATTAACTTGAACACACCAGTGTGAAACAGGTACCACGGAGACAAAAGTCAAATCTAAAAGATCCAGTGCAATTTCTTTCTCTGTTGGCACAAATGGTATCTTAACTAATTCACAATACATTTACAATCACTCAGTAATGCTCTTTTGTAACATGCAGAACAAAGTAAGTGGAGCAGTGATTTTACTCTTGTACAGAATACATGACTCACTTTGGAATTGCCGAAGAGGAATTCTTCCAGACTTTCTGCAGAGCATCAAGTACCTCTGGCAATTTGCTGCCATGAGCAGCAACAACTATACCTCTGGATTTGCTGAGGTAAAGGAAGTATGTGGTGCTGTCCACTGTTGTAATGTAATGGGTCTGTTAATTGCTGCAAATATTCTCAGGAAAAAAAAAAAAGCACAAAATAAAATGTAAACCAAATGAGGGCTTTCTTTCAGTTTACCATTTTCGATACTTTTAGGGTACATATTTCAAAGGACAAGAAACAGCCCGTTATTGAAGAAAGATCCCAATAAAGGGAATTGAAGAATCTTATCTGGAACTGCACCAAGGTGTCTCACTTTTCGAGCATCAAAGTGGCAACAGAAGAGTTCAGAATGGAGGTTATGATTTCAGGTTACTGGTACACAAAATGCCTGTGAATCATCAGATGGACTTTTTTTCTGCACTAGTATTCTTCTAGATAAAGATTGAAATGACTGGTGATAATACCTAGAGAAATATGGGAAAGAATCAGTAAAGAACTTAAAATATCTTCTGAATTTAAGATGAACTTTCAATTCCAATGTGGTAGTAAAGTCCTAGGCACCATTCTTATATTTCAAAAAGCTTTTTATCCTAATGAGAAACTAATAAAACTCTGAAGTAACAGGATCAGAACATATTTATCCCCATTCCTAAACTCTTCCTTCATCATCCGAAAAAAAAAAAAAGGCAATGGAGATCAAGTTCAACTTCATAGATTTCCCAAATAGCAAGGCTGATCCTGTCGTGATCTGGGGTATAAATTAACGTGGGAAGAGGGTGGGAGCAATAAGGAGGTGAGAGAAAGTAAAGAATACGTATTCAGAATTTTGGTTACACCATGTGTAGAGGTAATGACAAATTAGTAAAAAATCTGAGTTAAGCACCGAAGTATTAATCTACCATTGTAGTGCACGTCAGCTGCAACAGGATCCTATAGATACTTTTCTAATTTTTGTCACTTCGTTCAAGACTGAAATGCAGCCAAAGCTGCACAAAACACGAAAAAATATTTGTATGGAAAGCAACACACATCATTACTTCTTAATATCACTTCCCATACTTCCTATTTCAATTTGCAAGTTTTCTCAGCCCGATGAAACCTGAGTTACAGAAACTGTAAAATATATTCTTAAGTAGTTGCTTTTGATCAGAGTTCACACTGAATACCAAGTGTAAAGGGTTGTATAATAAAAGACTTTGTAACCTTGAGAAGCTGGAGGTTAATAATTCCAATTATTTTTGAAAGCATCTTGGGAATTTGTTGAATTAACAAAAAAGATATAGCTGAAAGCATGGTAAAAATAGCAAGGACATAGCAGAGATATTTTAATGAAAGTCATGTAAAATGCAGCTTATAAATGATCAAGTACTGCACTTTAACCGTATATCTCAATATGTAGGTGAAATTGGTGCTCACAAGATGGCTTTGATTTACAGACTGGAAAAAAGTATGGTCTGTGGCATAGCAAAATCTTCCATATTCTCTCTCTAATACTGATAAATCATGGTGTGTTGTAAATGAGGTGGAAGCTTGTGATTTTTCAGCCATAGACTCTAAGCAGATACATCCTGATATTATGCTGATGTGCCCGTGATTAATTGCATGGACATTTGTTGCACAAGGGAGGGTGAGACAGGTCCACATGCATGAAGATGTATGAGCAGGGTCCATAGCAGATGACATGCGTCGACTCCAGTGCTGAAAGTTACATCAGGGGAAAACAGAGGAGAGAGAAAAAGAGCATGAGAAGGGGACAGGAAAGGGAGTGGGAAAGAGAAGAGCAAAGGAAACAGGAAAGGGGTAATTCTCTGGTGGCCAGGCAGGACAAACAGTGATGGGTGTCCAGGATGAGGGTCCTCTGGTGGGGATTCTCTCCAGTGCAGCAAGAAGCAACAACAAGGATGGTGATGGTGATGATGATGACAATGATGACAACTTTTACCATGCTTTTCCCCTAGCATTATGTATTTTTAATCTGGAACCGCTCAAGATTCTTATTCCTTCTTTCTTCTTGTGAAGCTTTAGCACTGGTTGGAGTGTGCTAATTAGGCACAGATGTTGCACATTGATTGTCTGTTAAGACTCTGCACATGTAGTTCTGGATAGTATTTGTCAAGTATATAACTGACTATTATCTACTGTGCTGCTTTTCTTGTTTTCTTTTGTATCAACTAAAATGTGCAAAACAAGAAGTGAAGGAAAGCAAGGTGTTGCTTATGCTAGCGGCAGTGACTTCCCATGAGAACCTGTCATAACACCAACATGAGGGTTTGGCAGGTACAAAGTTGTAAAGGCAATAACATCTGAATTTTAGCATGGAAAAAAACAAGGGAAAAGTGCCACAGAGACTCTGGCAAAACCTCTGTTACAGCACCTTAGGTAAAAACGTACAAAACTGCAATTACAGGCCCTGAGCACTACTGATGCTAAGGCATGAAGGTATCTCTGCCTCTGGGCTTCACTGCTGGGCTAACAATCCTGTTTTGTCACCAATTCATGTAATTCAAGTAGTCAGCAAAAGATATTCCTCCAGGCCTTGGTCCATAAAGGTGCTTATACCTCAATTCAGATGTCAGCAACGGAGAGCTCTCAGTCATTGCTCACTGTCCTGCAGCTGGAGGTGACAGCCCCAAGAGCTGAGATGTGACAGATGACTGTATAAGAATGCTTAGTCTACTTCAGTACAAACATAAACTAGGTCAGTAAACCACCTTTTCCTGGGGAGCAGTAATTAGTGGCTCAGAGCAATAGTTTCTTCAGCTGTCCCACCAGAGTCTTCATGAGCTGAGCTCTCTGTCCCACAGATGTAGCACAAGAGAAGTTGAAGAAAGGACAACTGTGCCATTTTCAGACTGCCTACTGTGGACATCTCTCCCTCCAGGGACTTAGATGGAGATTTGATGTCTCTCTGCCAAGCTCTCTCTCTCTGCTGTTACACGGTTTAGAAAGCAGCAAGAACTACTGAAATTTGGGAACAATAAAGGGCCCTATGCTTAGACATCTAGGGATCTTGTTAGCTCAAAATGATCAGATGATATTTGCTGCTTTTAGAGGTTAAGTGTTGCGGTAGAATCTGTAGTTAGATTTTTCTGGAAAAGCTGGAATACAGAAGAACTTTAGTTAATGTAATACTGTTCTGATACTGTTTTGTCAGAAAACATCTCAAGAAATGTGTAAATAAGCTTCCTGAAGAAATTGAGGTTGGGGATACTGCCTACTTCATCTGGTTTTGGGGAACTGAATCATGAAAGGCTGCCTCAGTTGGAGCAATTTTTTCCTAAAATCACACTTCTTTCTTTACAGTCCTTTATCTGACTTCATTTTTATGTGACATCTAAAGAGAATAAAGAATGCCACTTAGACTGTATCTTCCTCCTGGAAGGTGTTTTCCTGAGAGATGACAGTAGAGAAAGCTGTCCACACAGGAGTGTGTGATACACTGAAGTCAGCTTTCATCTCTGTGGGAAACCCAGTACTTCAGTGTTACTTCCACCCCGTGAAATGGGAGTCAAAGGCAAAAACCTGGCACTGTGGTATGGGTCTAGGTGCTAAATACTTCAGGCACACTGCAGATGTCTATTATCTCAGAGGGAAAACAACTGTTCTGTAGATCCATCAGACATGTCAATAGCCCTCATTATAAGATTCCAGTGGAGACTGTAGGAAATTGCCTAGCTCACTGTCAGCTGTAAAAAGAGGATGAATGCTTTAAATGCAGCATTAGAATTTGATCTGGTGGCACAGACACACCTTTAATAAGCATCATTATATATTAGTCTAACCAAGTAATCTGTCAGCTTCTTAGAAACTGGCTGAGTTCTGACACATAAAGAAATGAAAGCAGCACAGTAGGATCCAGGTGGTATTTTAAGTGCATTAAGAATAACATTTTTTGCAGTACAAACTGTTTGCAAACTCCTGTTATTGAGGTGTTCTGTGCATGTTTGTTCATATGAGTTCATTCCCAAATAAGAAGAGGTGGAGAGACAGACTTTTTCAGCACACAAAAAGAAAGGAAAAAATCTCAAAAAGGGTGCAATCCTAGCAGCTTTAACTCCTCCCTCCAGTCTGCATAATTCATTACATTTCTTTTTTATCATATATAAATAATTCATTTTACTTGAGCTTTTGAAAAACAGGGTTTTTTTCCACAGTATATTATGTATTTGAGAAAAAAAAGTAATTCGAAAGATAAAAAATAAAAATATTGCATGTGAAAATGTCTAAACAGGAAATTTTGAAAAAAAAAAAAAGATTTTTATCTAAAGGAGAAATTCATCAAAAAACAGTCTCTCAGCTGAAATTTTTGAGTTTTGACAAGCAATATCTCTTTGTGGAATAACATAAACCACTCTGTATTAACTGTGCTTATGGATGCCAAGTTATGAGTCAAAGGGGAGATGAACCATTCAAGAATCAAATTATTGTCATTAAATTCCTGATACAGATATAGCCCCCCAGCAAAATTCCCTTTGCAACTTCTTGTGAAGTAGGGTGTCATTTAAAACCTGTGAATGAAGTGCTAAGCAGGGGAAACTGATCATTTAAGGATTATTTTACTTTCTTGGGTTGGCAACAGTGTCTTGGCTCATAACACCACAAGGTGACGGGGTGACATACATGGATTTTTCTATGTATTCCATTGCTTGGACAACTCTTTAGGTATGAGACAACTTCTATCACTTTACCCTGTGTTGTTTTTTGGTAAGTGCAATTTGTGGCCCCAGAGCTCAAACAGGCAAAAGGACTGCTTGCAAACTAGGAGATTCAGCTGCTTTAGAGCTCTAAATCTGCTTTAGAAATGAATGTATTCAGGACTGAGCATAATACAGAAATTTCTAGGGCTAGAGGAACAGTAATTACCAGCTTTTACTGAGCTTCCATATTCACCTTCACATAAGACATTGCACTGCATGAAAGCGTAGCGTTCTGCAACTTGTGTCGGGGTAAACTGAACACAACCAAGATTATGTGAAATGAAACCCTCTTCCTTGCAGCTGGACCTGGCCACAAATCCCCATCTATTGGCCCACTTTAACCATGAAAACTAATGCTGAGAAAGCTCTGACCTCATCCTGTCATGATGAGATGGTTGGAATTAGGGTTTAATATCTCAGCTGAACACTTCCCATACATGGAATTACATGAAACATGACGAGTCCAGCTCAGAAACAGAAAGGTCAGGAATAAAGCTGGAACAGCTTAAAACTGTGATGCCAATAAATGTAAATGGTTCAGACAACATGCTTAGCAGGATCTTCCAGGTGTTATTGCTCTTGGCATACTATGGATAGAAATCTTAAATGACCTGATATGTAGTACCAGAATGACAAAACCTGAAAGTTGTTACTTTCATTTAACAGGTTACTTGGTTTTTGTTTGCTTCACTGAACATTTGAAGGTGCCCAGGACTCATTTCCCACCACCTCGACCTGAGAAGACATCGGTGTATTTCATCATGTAAGATATAGCACCTGACATTCTGTATACTTTGGGAGAGAGGAAACTCCTGCATTAAATTAAAATAGACTGTCTCAAGTTTCTAAAATGCTTACTGCACATCTCTCACACCAAAATGTTTTGTTCAAAGAAAAGTTGGATCTGGAGTTAGGAGATCAGCCTCTGAAAATGGAGGCCATCCGGAACAGGAAGAATCATCTCAGCCCTGCTCAGCCCAATTTTTCACCAACACACACAACAGCAACAGCTTATCTGTCACTCTGCCTATTTTAAAGTTTATGGGAAATCATGTAGTGATCAGCACAGGCGGTTTAAAACAATTCTAGAAGAACAGGGAATTCCACATGAATTTAGTAGATATTCTCCACAATTCAATGGAATTATACTTATTTATACAATACTTCTGCAAGTGCTTGAAGTAGTTCAGCAGACTCCTGCTGCTGTTTCAGCTGCTTCAAAGCAAACTTAGAGTAAAGTTATATACCTGACGGAACAGACAGTTTTTATTCACATCCCATGCTGAATTTCTTCATTGTTAGGGTAGCCAATAAAAGAATACACATCAGTCAATGAGAATGGGGAGGCTAAATAATTAAACCTATTTGGAAGGAAAAATTATTCATCAACAAGTTTACTATTTTACATTAAAAATTAGTGTATTTGAAGTCATACTGAGATATAACTGTGTTCCAGTAAATGATCTTACTGACAAACTCACCAGAAAACAGGGAGTAATTCATAGCCCTCAAACAGGATGGCAAATATTTGGTAAGTTCTTCACATGAAAAAACTAAGATGCATATGAAGCTGCCTGGGAAATCTAGGGAGACTGGTGTCTGTAGCTACAAAATTTTCTTATAACTGAAAGAAAGATAGTTCTGTTTTTAACACAGGGATTTTTAAAATCTTTTTGTTGCACCAAATAGTAAGACTTATTCGCTACTACAGAACACTTCACTTGTCTTACAGTTCTGGCTTCTTTTTGATGTTGTCTAGGTGGCAAACTGGTGTCCAAAAAGCCTCTTATACCAGAATGCATTAGATAAGCACTTTTTTTGGATTGACTTTGGAGGCATAATCCGTCAATCCACGACGTAGTTGTACTTCAGGCATCCACTTGAGACTGATTGTATGTCATTTGCAAAGGAATACTTGTAGCAATGACTACTCAGAAGAAAACATTCGTGCATGTACAGTAAATACTGTCTGGGTACAGTTTTCCTACTCACCTTCCTGTTCATCTACCTCCAATTCCATTGTATGCTGTAGAGCCTGTGAAAGTCCATCACGTCAGAGTGAATGGCCAAACTAGCTTTTCAAAACTAAAATAAAATGCATGAAGATGATTGGATCATGGATTGAAAATAGTCTAGTCTAAAACACAGAGTCATACATGACCCATACTGAGATTCACATAGCAATGACACAGAGATTTTCCATCTTCTCACAAGGCTGACATCCTGCATTAGCTCTAAGACAATTAACTTTACTTTAAGGATTCACCTGTGGCCTCCTTCACGTGATTCATTCATCAGTATCTAGGGTTGTAATTTTTATGCAAAAATAAAAATTCTGTAAAGGGTCATATGTTATCTCCTTGGCATTAGAGCATGCTTCTACCAAGCAACAATCACATCTCTCGTGGGAGAGTCAGTACCCCATTCTGGGGCTTCAGCATCTGTGTTCACCCTCCATGGCTCATGGTGACACACCAATAAAGCAAGCTTTCCCTAGCCACCCTGTGGACATCCACCCCTTTATGGATGCCTGGGATAAGAGTGTCATAGTGACTTTCCAGCCCTAAGCAGAGTATGCATATAACTATTCAGGAATTACAATAGATAGGCAATTACTAGCATGAAATCATCCATTTTTGGCTGCTGAAATAATCCCAGTCCCAGGTAAACCATTCCTTACATTTTCACTTTTACTGTACTGTTGTGATATCCTGAAATCATCCTTGGAGGCTCAGCTATTGTTAAACACATTGTCTGAGGCTTCAGAGAAATGTGACCTTTTGTTGTTCTCCCCCCTGCATCGTTCTCCTCTCAAACATGCTTTTGTAACCAAGAGCACAGTCTGAAAGCTTTTAAAGTGATTTTGGAATTTTAGTTCTCAGGCATTGCTCAGTGCTCACAGACTGCTCCAAAATCAAACACTAGTTTAATCCGGACCATTAAATTTTAGTTATATTGCTACTGTAATAATTTTTTACCATTTTCAAACAGTATCTTTTGCACTTATTAGAATTTTTGATGATATGGCCCTGCTATCTCTTTCTTCTGAGAATAGAGCTAGATGAATAATGACATTTTGTTGTTGTTCTTGACACAAAAAAAGTAATTTGGATCAAACCAAAAATTTTCATATGTGTTAACCATAAAAAAATCTTTGGAATCTGAACAATTTGAGATATTTCTGATTGTTGTTAGCTTGTATGGAATCACTAAATGAAAACTTATCTTACTGAAACAAAGTTGGATGAATTATGCTCTTCCCTCCCCACATCCTGAACAATTTAGTCACATCAGAATGAATTCCTAGTTTTTTGATGTTTGATTTCACTAAATTTAAAGTAAAAATGTCTCTGCAAATTCTTCACAGCTGTACTTTCCATTGAATTGGAGTGGTAGTGGAATCAGGGTGGTACTGGAGGGGGAATTTTTTTTAAATGTTCAAAACTACAATGGACTGGACAAGCTGAAACTGAGCATTCAGTACACTCCTAGAGCCAAGATATCTTGTAGTTGTGTACAGTGCAAATGGCTTTTAATTCCTTGTTGTTGACTAGGGTTTTTCAGCAGCCTGGTTGTAAATTCATAAAAATCACCTGGGAACTTCTATCACACATTGAAGTGCTATTAGAATGTAGATAAAAAATTATCTAGACCCTTCTTTCCTGCTACCTTGAACATATCTTTTCAGAACACACAAAGAAGTTGTATTGCTTTGTCATTATAATCAGTGGCATTGCCTGACTTCTATAATAAATGATAAGGATTGAAAATATTTTTGAATTGGCCATAGAGAAAACTTGAGAAATATTATTCTAAATGCTCAAGTAGATATATTTTTAAAGTTAACTTAATATCAAGGAAAAACAAATCTACAAAAGCCACACTTCAGCCAGTTTTCTCCCAGCCTAAATTGCACTTAATTCTCTGAGCCTAGCATTTCTCATTGGCTGGCTGCCTTTGAAAATCCAAAGCCAACAAGAGGTACCAAAGCTTAGGTGGATTTTAGGTTGAATCAAGGCCTCTGGGGCTAGGTATTGGTCATAAATTGGAGTGAAAGCATCCTTCTCTTGCTTTCTTCTGTTCTTTTTACATGGTAACTCCTCAGGACTGCTGTACTCTTAGACTGAATATAAGAATGAGGGTGGTGAAACACTGGAAGAGGTTGCCCAGAGGTGTAGCGGAGGTGTAGCCCCATCCTTAGAAATATTCAAGGTCAGGTAGGACAGGGCTCTGAGCAACCTGGTCTGATTGAAGATGTCCCTGCTCACTGCAGGGGGGGTGGGCCCTCTAAAGACTTTTTCCCTTCCAACCCAAAACATTCCATGATTCTGTGATTCCACTCCTATTAACTAAGCTCCTATTCTACCCAAGGCATATGGTCTTTCCTAACCTGCAAGTTGTACTAATTCCTATGTGACCTGCAGGTGATTGGAATTAGGAATCATTAACACAAGCTCTTGCAGACTGACCTCATCCTGCTGGCAATGGAGTGGGTGGAAGGGAGTCAGAGCTGATGTTACCTGAATGCTCGGAAGTTCTATCATTTATGCTTTGCTTTATAGCATTCCATGCCTTTCTGTTAGCTCACTTTTCTTGCTACTTATGCTTCCACCAGTTTCAGGGTTGAGGAAAGTGTATTGGTATCCCAGTGGAGTAATACATAGCAGGAGAGTGGTGCAAGATGAGCAGGGTACTGAGGGGTGGAGATAAGTGAGGAGATGGAGCTGGAATCCTATTTGGAGGGAGATGTGAAGGGCATGTGTTAGGGTAGGAAAGGAGGGACATAGAGGCCCCCCAAACGTACATGAAGCCTATCACAGAGGTGGGAACTGCTGCCATTTCCATCAAGACCAATGGTCACATCTTGCTTGTTGTAGCCAGTATTAGTGGCTGTATTTCTCAAATCAATGCTGGGAATTTTAACCAATGGCAATTCTGAAAATATGCATAGGGGTATCGCATATTCCTGTTCGTGTGAGTGGATGTAGGTATATTATAAGTTCCAAGATAACACATATGTCATATATTTAGTCTTCTTTGTACATCCCTTGAGCAACTCCTCTGACTCCCGCAATGATATATTAGCTTCCTTACTTTTTTTTTTTTTGAGAAAATAAGAACAACCATTCTTCTAGGAACAGGTTTACTTTTGTACATGGAAAATAAACCCCGTTACCCTTTTCCCTACCTAGAAAATACTCTAGGAGGTAAAGAAAAAATATTTATTTCTTATTTGGGGGCATTGTTTTTGTAATTCCAGCTTTAGCAAGATACTATCTCTGTGAAATCTTTGTGCTTTTTGTATTTTAAACATCACCTGAAATTCACACCCAACACACCCATCATACATGTAGCCTGTGCCACAGTTTAGAGCAGGGTGGCAATAAAGAGTGGCAGATGTTCTCTATTAACTCCCGCCCTCTCCAGCAGGGGAAAGGAAAAAGGAGGAAAAGGGAGAAAAACTTACAAATTGTATATTAAAACAGATTTACTATTAACAGTAATAATACTAATCATATGAATAGTAACAAAAATAAAAGTAAAGTACAAAATCAAGACTCAGATTCCCAGATACGGGTGCCGGACTGCTAGGCAGCACCAGGAAGTCCCGGACTGGCCTCAGCAGTAGACAGAAACTGGAATCAGGAATGCACGTATTGGAATCTGGATCAGGATTGCAGGAAGAACTATGAGCAGGGTGCACTTCAAAAGATGTCCGTGGATGAAGCAAGCAAAACCCTCGTGATCCCCCAGCTTTAAAGTGAGTATGACACGTATGGCATGGAATAGTGCATTGGTCAATATCGGGTCACATGTTCTGTCCATCCCTTCCTGCAAATGTGACTCTTTATGACTCCTTACTGCGGGACCTAAAAGGTCTGTCAGTGACCTTGGCTGCTATAATAATAGTTATAAACATGGGCCTTTTTCTGACTTCCATTCCTACCATTAGCTCAGTATAATTATAAACATTATGTGTTTTCTGCTTTGGAGTGGACACTGTCTATAAAATATGCAGCCAACTTCAGAAAAATGCAGTTACTTAGAAGAACTTAGCTGTAAGGACAATTCACTAAAAGAGAATCGAGTCTGTTTTAACCAAAGCCATGATAGTCTGAACAGCTAAAGCCTATCTAGGTTTTCTACAAGAGGTAGGGTAAAGGAGACACATTCCCACAGGCCAGAGAATGATGAAACCTGGTAACAACCTTCCAAGCTCTTCTTACCAGTTCAAGGTCAAACAGGAGAGCACCTTTCAATCTCCTGTGTTACTTTATAGAAGTATGCAATTATTATGAAAAGAGGATTTTTCAGCTCAATTTCATCATTTTTGCTGTCTGTATAACTAGTTCACCACACAGTGTTAAAGTCAGAATACACTGGCAGGTCGAACAAAAACAGAGATGGAGACTCTTTTGACTGAAGGGAGCATTGCTTTTCAACACAGAAAATGTGTTGCCAACCTCTTTGCATGTGGAAGATAAATAATGTACATTAAAGCCTACTACTTCGTCACAGAAAAGCTATTTTAAAAGACCACCGTCAAGCCAAATCTCTGACATTATCAGAATAAATCAGTCATCACCTGGTCCCGTTCCTCCACTCCAACCATCACTTCCTTTTTTCTTTCACTGTAATTTCAGTGATGTCAGATACAGCAGAAACAAGATCCCAGTCCCAGGCATCAGCATTCTGCAAATGATACAAAACAATCTTTCACACCTCATCAGTGGGGAGTTCTCAGTCATAAATAACATTCCTGGTATCTAATAAATTGCCTAAAATGCTTATTACTTAGTGTGACTGAATTTCCTTAACACAAAGAGTGTAAATTACATTTTCATAAACATTTTTTTCATCACACCATAGCTTCTTACTAGTGAATCTAGAGGAGAAATATACGTATAATCTCGTAGACAAAGCAAGCTCTATAATAAAGATGGGAGAATGAAAATATGATTATTATTGCAAATGGTAAACAGAATTTTTATTAGCATTTAAGTTGATGAGAGGGCAGAGTGTATGCAAATAAATTCAAAGATAATAAATAAAACAGTGAATTTTCAACAGTTATGAATAAGTGAGCTGGAGATATAATTATTTACAGGAGGAAAGCACTGAGATGGCAAAAAATATGCATGGTAATTCCATACGTGTTATCTTTGGCAGTACAAGAGAGAGATTTTCTTTTATAACGTAGGGCTTTGATCTCTTAAATATTGTCATGTCGTGGTGCTAACAGGGACCCTCGACTACAAAAACGGCTGAAACATTACACCTTGGGGCAGATTGTGAGTTATACTGTGACTACTGATACATTGTCAAGTTACAAGGCAATATGTCTGCATACTCGAAAGGGAAGGGAAGGGAAGGGAAGGGAAGGGAAGGGAAGGGAAGGGAAGGGAAGGGAAGGGAAGGAAAGGAAAGGAAAGGAAAGGAAAGGAAAGGAAAGGAAAGGAAAGGAAAGGA